>WNFY01001340.1_pt1 | contig 40022 bp, 30 predicted proteins | sample 5400091 | NCBI WGS metagenome assembly WNFY01 (sample SAMN13153364, study PRJNA577476) | soil metagenome | isolation source: 60 cm soil or saprolite under grassland replicate 1 | place: USA:California | collected 2016-06-15 | reverse complement strand
TGTCGCCCAGGTCTTTTCTCGCAGTAAAAGAAAGACCTGCAGCTTCGCTGACAGGGGAGGGGAGACCCACGTCAGCAAACGAGATGCTCGCGACAGATATCCATCAGATCTTCGAGCTGGGATTTATCAAGATAGAAGTTAGCTCCCATTTCGAGACAGACTTCCTTGAGAACGGCGGAAGGATCTCCAGTAAACATAATGATCACGCGTTCGGGATCCGCTTCTCTAATCTCCCTGAGCACTTGTATGCCGTTTCTGTGAGGCATGGATATGTCTAATACAACAAGGTCCGGCTGAAGCGTGCCCACCATGTCGATGGCTTCACGCCCGTCCGCCGCCGTCCCTACAAGGACGCAGCCATCGATTTTCGCAAGCTCGTGCTGCAATACGGCTGTCATCTTTTGCCTGACACGGGAATGGGTAGGCGTGGAAAGGCCGCCAATGTGGCAGGTATTCCGAAAGCTCAGTGAAACGCGAGACTCATGGTTTTGTGCTTTCACTAAGCTCTAGCCTGAGGCGCTGGATGGCCGCATCGGAGATGGCCAGGGATGATTGGGTTCGCGCGCGCTCCTGATGCAGCAAATCAAGCTGTAATTGGATTCGCTGCTTTTCATTGGTAAGGCGGTGTCGCACCTCTTCGCGGACTTCTTCGGGTCGCAATGAGCCGACGCCCGCCAGCGTGGCGTTGATATGTTCAGGTTGTAACTGCTGATTGACCTGATCCATACGGCTTTGGAGACCTGCTTCTTTCTCGGCAATCTCAACCAGTCTCAACTGCAATCCTTCGGCGCGCTGTTCTTCCTTTGTGAGTTGGTCTTGAATCGAATTAACCTGGTGGTCCTTTTCCAGATCGGCGACTTTCTTGCGGAGGCGTTGCACCTCTCCGGTTAGGCGCTTAATGTCCTTACGCAGTTGTTCAGCTTCAACACAATTCGGCGAAGAGCCCTCACGTGGGGCTGGCGCCGCTTTCTTGTTGGTCTCAGGTTTGCCCGTTTCCTGAGCGACGCCCTTCGCATACCAAGACTGCGCAAAGGAGACCATCGAGGCCGCGTCGCCGGAAGGTGGAGAGGACTCCCTTCCCGACGCGAGAGCGAGGATGCTCATTGACGTCCCGACAACCAGGCCTGCCGGCATCAACCACCGGCCGAATCTCATGCCCGCACGCTTAAGATGTTTCATCGATATGACTTCCTCCTCTAGCTGTCCCTCTTCTCCGTTTATTCTAAACCAACGAAACGGTTATGGTTCAGTTGGAGATCGACGCTCTCCTTACACACTCGTAACACACTCGTGGCTTTAGACCGGGTCAAAAACTCCAAAATCCCACCCACGGAAGAGACTCTCCCGAAAATAGCGCCACCTGGATTTCTTTACGTCAGCGGCGTTCGCCAATTTCAGTCGAAGGTTGCTGCAACCCTGGGATAGAAGGGCAACTAGTAGATAACTCTGCAAGAGTTGGCAAACTGGGTGCGTGACATTCGCCAACACCTTCGGCGTTACGACGTTTCGGAATCACCGCGGGCCCAGGGTTGCAGCAAGCCTGGGCTGAAATTGGCGAACGCCGTTGGCGTAAATTGTCTGGTCGTCTTTCATTTGCGGTGGCGAATCAAGATTCATGATTTACTGGGTGAAAACCTAAGTGCGCAGGATGCAACCAGAAACTCTAGAGCGATTCTGGCAACAGTCGAAGCTCACGGATACTGTAAGAACTTACAGTTACCTAGACAACATGCGGAAGATACAATCCAAACCCAAGGACCGCGTACCCGTCAGCCATCAGGTGAACCAAAAATGAAAAAACTACTAGTCGTCACTTTCATTATTGCGAGCGCAATCTGCACTCCTGCTCAGAAAGTCAAAGTCGAGGTCGACAAATCAGGCATTCTGTCGACTTACAAGACATACGCCTGGACCAAAGGAATGCCTGCCAAGAATCCGATCGTTAACCAGTTGATCACAGATGCCATCGAGCGGCAATTGGCAGCTAAAGGACTTACGAAAGTGGATTCAGGCGCGGATCTCAGCATCCTCTTCTGGGCCGCATCTGAACTTGATGTGCATGTTTCTTATGCGGATTGGGGATGGACCCCGGGAAGCGGAATCGGCATACCAATCAACCAGGCATGGAACGTGAGGCAGGGCTCGCTTGAAGTAGATGTTCTCGAACGCAAGTCGCTCAGCCTGCTCTGGCGCGGCACCGCGACCGATACCCTGAGCCATGGTCCCACGAACGATGCGGTGAAAGATGCAAAAGACGTAGAGAAAACAATAAAGAAGGCCGTGGAAAAGCTGTTTCAGAAGTTTCCCTGACACATTTCAACCCATCCTGTTGTGTTCTGCGTTTTGCCCAGGCTGCAGCCTGTTCCAAATCTAATCTACGCCGTTGCAAGAGTAATGGTCATCTGATGGCCACTCGGAACGGTACGGATATTCTGCGCAGTCGCGGGGAGCGACTGTGCCGTTCGAACTCCGGAATGTTGCGAAAATGGGATGATCGCCACTCTGGCCCTGTAAATACTGACAGTATCTATTGCGGCGCAAGATCAATAGCATTGCCGCGGTTAACTTGTCGGTTAGCCTACAGGAGGACAGGTGCCGGTTTGGGGAGGCAAGGCTACGTGCCTCCCCGCCTGGCTCCGAAGCCGATCCGAAACCTCTTGCCGGGAGAGCCCCACTCAACCGGATCCTGCCGAATGAAGCGAGCCCAAGCAAAGATGTCGATCAGAATCGTAAAGCGTAACGCCTCCGAAGTTCAGGTCGACCAGACTGCGGCCGACGAAACAAAAGCGGCAGCTCGGATCAGGAGGAAAATGGTCAGTAAAGTTCTCTCGTGGATTAGGGAGCAAAGTAGACAGAGAGAGCTCGCTCTCTCGAAGGCTCGATCCAATGTGCTGTTCACCGCTCCTCAGGCCGAGGACCAGGAACGCGACTCATGACTTAAAGCAATCGGCTCTTCCCTATTTCTGTTTTACCCAGGACAGACTACCCATCGCGGCCAGGGTGGGCTGTTGGGTCTCAGCCTGGATAGTTATTGTTTGGTTGGCCCACATCAATCACGTCGCCCGGAACGCTTTGCGCGGATTGCGCATAACATCTCTAAGTATTTCATGGAGAGGTGGCGATGAGACTTGCGGACTCTAATCAGTGCGAGGTTTCCATTGCCGCCCCTACAATTCAAAACCGAGTCCCGGAATCTCTTTTTACGTGGGACTCTCCTTGTATTCTTAACTCTGCATTTTTCACCGGCGCCGGGCCAGCAGCCTGCCGCATCTCCAGTCGCAAATGAGGTGGTGTCTCAATTTCATCTCGAGGTTGTTCCGATAGCCTCGGGCGGTGAGTTGCTGACCATTTGGGCGCGCCGTCTGAATGCTCAGGGAAATGAAACGCAGATCCCACTGGTCAGTGTGCTGCGCGATACACTGGGCGACAACAAAAAGGAAAACGATCTTCTGCGGGAGTTATGGGTGCACACCTACACCCGGCCTTCCTTGCTTCAGCGCGCTACCGCTCTGGTGCCATTCCTGTATAAGCAGATTGGCAATAAGTCTCAGGCCAATGGGAAGGACATGCCACCGGCAGTCATCAACTTATCAGATACCGAACAGGAAGTGTGGAAGCGACTCTTCGCATCAGGAGTGGCCAGTCTCGTCGTTGCTGATCCGTTGCTGAAGATCTCATCGCACACGTATCTCCGTAACATGACCGACTACCGAACGGCTAGCGTCATTCGCGCCCTGACGGCCCTCTCGCAATTCTCTGCCACAGCCGGTTCCAGCGGTTCCGCGCTAAGTCCTTCGGAATTAACTGAGATTCAAGCTCGTTTGATGCTTAGCGACAAACCTTTTGGCGGGTTAGTGGATCAACGTCAATTGGAAAACTTCTATAGCAGGCAAACCACCAAGGGGCGCGACACGCGTGGGCACAACTGGGAGTTGTTAAGGCAGTACGCGGAATCTTCCGGTCTCTATTTTGAGCCGCTGGCAATGCCCGACGGTAGCATCACGCACGCGATGCTTTGGGTTGCCAGACCTGATCTTTCAGAGGCCAACGAACATGCGTTTGATGGACGATTCCTGAACATCAAGAATCCCTGGTGTGACAGCAGACTCTTGAGGTGGACAGGGTATTCAGAAGAGAAATACTTTGACGCAGATAACCGCATGGTATCTCAGTGGGTGGCCGGCGCCCGGGGTGTTAATATGATCCCGCTGGCAGTATACGGCCTCGACTTCCCGAAGATCCCCACACTGCTACTCGATTTTCGTGATCGCTTGAATCCAGGGAAACGAGAACTCTCACGCCGCTTAATTGATGATGTTGCACGGGTCGCCTCCATTTCCCGATTTGGAAATCTCTACTATTTCGCCGGTCGGACGGCCTTTGACTTTGTAACCGGACGCCGCGGGATCGACTTCAATCAGCCTTCGCGTCTGGGGTCCTACGCCCAGTTAAAGCTGCTGATTGCACTCAATCCGGGAATCACCCCGGGATTACATGAGTTGCTGAACGATCGCTTGCAGCACATGGCACATAACCCTCTGGAGAATAATGAGGCGACAGAGCAACGGGTGGCGTTGGACCAGTACCAGGCATTGCTCGCCTCCGCAAGAAACCCCGAAGGGTTGTCCGCTCGACTCGAACGCGAGCGTTCCGCGGAGATGACCGCGTTCAGCCACAATCGCACGACACAAACGCTTTTTAGTGTGGCAAACTTCATCAGCTTCGGTCTTTACAGGCATCGGGAAAAATTGACCTCAGAATCACTAGCGCAGTTGAATAGAGAAAGGCAGCTCGCTTACCACACGCGGTTCCTCACCAATGCCGTCAAGTCTACCGCTGTTATGGAAGTCAGTTGTGATATGGACGAGGTGCGTCGTTCGATCCGTTACGTCGCTGAGAACGGAGCTTTAGCGCGGCGTAAAGAAGCACTTGTTGTGGCTCGCATCTTCACACGCACTACCGACACGGGAACCAGGGAGCTGTGCCTCCTGGGCCTGAAAATGATTGGGAACAAAGTGGCTACCCGAGAGCTTCTGCGTGTCTACAATGATGAGCCGGCGGGCAGCCGCTGGCGCCTGCTCTGCGCCGAGTATCTACAGACGCTACCCCAAGAGAACCCATCGAAACGTGCTGAAAAGCAAGGTTCCGCAGTGGGTGGTAATCAATAGTCAGCCGGCTGTGGTTAGAAGAAGGGTCAAGTTATTCTTCGGTTGCGTCTGCGCCGCCCACACTCGGAAATCGGTAACGTGCTAGAACAACCGTGATGTTATCAAGACCAGCGGCACTCAAAGCCAGATCAATCAGACTTTGGCAGGCGCCGCGAGCTGAACTGGACTCTCTTAGCACTGAAGCGATGACCTCGTCTTTCACCATCTCGGTTAGACCATCGGTGCACAGCAAAACCCAAACTAGCGGCGACGGTCAACGTCGTACCCATACCCAGGAAAGTACTGTCATTTGCCGCTTGTTCCCTTAAGACATCATCAACCTGGCGAAATCGTTGCGTAATTCGTTGCATTACGATTGCTGAGTCTTCGCGCTGATTGAACCTCATGATCCAATCGGGAGTGTTAACCACCAACTCCACAAGCTTGCAGAGGGCCATTCGGCTCGCAACCTCGCCCGCAGCCATTCCGCCCATTCCGTCCGCGACCAACATGCCATAGCCAGTTTCGTCAAAACTGTCCTGAAGGATGCCCTCCCCAACGTTGGTGAAGAGAGTTTCCAACGAGCGTTTGAAGCGCACGGCCAGATAGTGGTCCTCATTGTTGTCTCGGACATGACCCCGGTGGGTCGCAGCAGCAATTTCGACCCGAACCAGTGATGAAGCGGGACTGGACATTGAAGTGAGGGACCGCGTCGGGGACGAGAGCTCTAGAGTAATACCCTCGCCATTTGGTTTCCCATCTCGATACATCGAATTCTCCTTTCAACCACGCTCTCTCCTACAAATGGAAGCAACCGGCGGCAGGAAACCGCGGCAATCTATCAAGGTGATCTGGTAGTCTTACGAAACAGTCCCGGCCGACCCGTCTCGAACGTTCGGCCGGGACGAATGGTGCTCTCGAACCCACTCGACAGCACCCCCGGCTAGCATCCCACTCGTTACTGGTAGGACACGCGAGCCCCACGCCGCATGTCCTGAGTGAGAGCCAGCCAGAGCTCAATCAACCATCGCTTCAGATGGAAGGGCGGTTCAATCTCTACTATCCCCTCTCGCTCAACCGGTTCCATGGTTTTACTCGTGCGATGTTTGTAGCGTGTGCTTTGGTGTTAAGGCATTTTTTTGACGCCTTGGCATACTAAGCGTTCCGACTGACGGCAACCACTGGCAAAAAGTACAGGGCCTGCAAGACACAAATGATTATGCGTGGCAGTGTTCCAGCCGTAGCGGTCCTTGCCTATGCTGCCGACATTCTTCGCCCACAGGTACTGTCAATGTTGACAGTTACGAACATCTCCCTTCCTCGCTAGACTCAGTTTGAAATAACTGCAAGAGGGTTATCAGTCGCCCGGTGCGCTCCTCAATTCAAATCGCGTTAAGACAAATTCCGATGAAGGAAAGACTAAAATGAGAAATCTGGAAGTGAAAATGCTCGCGAGTCTGAGTCTCACAGTGGTGTTTTCAGCACTATTTGCGGGCAACAGCTTCGCTCAGCAGGCTTTTCGGATATCGACGGCCTCAAAGAGTCCCTGTGCCTTAGACAGTGGTAACGCTCTCACTTCGACGGACCAACGGGAAACGGTTACACAAAGCGGAAACGCTGAAGTCCTTTTGCAGCTTGCAAGTTCATCGCGAGAGTTACAAAGATGCGGCTTTTTCAGCCTGGCGGTCCCGCGCGACAAAGATCGAGATTCGACTGAACGTCCTCGCGTCAGCGGGTTCTTGAGTTTTGAATCAACACCGGGCAAGCATTCCGGGGACGCAACGAAAGCAGCAGACGAATCGTCGGCGAAGCAAGGCCCGCCTCAAGGCGCGCCGGACACCGCAGCGGAGGCTCAGGAACTGGCGAAGAAGTTGTCAAACCCAGTGGCCTCGCTAATCAGCCTTCCTTTGCAAAGCAATTTTGACTTTGGCATGGGTACGGGTTCCGGATGGCGCTTCACACTCAATGTGCAACCGGTTATTCCGATCAAGCTGAACGATAAGTGGAATCTGATCTCGCGTACGATTGTTCCAATCATTCATCAGAGCAATGTGACGGGTCCGGGAACCAGCCAGAGCGGTCTTGGTGATACCACACAGAGCTTATTCTTCTCGCCAAACAAAACGGTGCCTTTTATCTGGGCCATTGGCCCAGTTATCCTGATACCTACTGCTACCGATGCCAATCTGGGCACGCAGAAGTTGGGTTTTGGTCCGACAGCGCTCGTGCTGAAACAAAAGGAAGGTTGGACCTATGGCATTCTCGCGAATCATATTTGGTCGGTGGCGGGAAAGTCGACCAGGTCTCGAGTGAGTTCAACGTTTCTTCAGCCGTTTCTGTCTTACACCACCAAACGTGCCTGGACATACGCCATCAACACGGAATCCACTTACGACTGGGTTAGCGGTAATTGGTCGGTACCCATTAATCCTCTACTATCCAAGCTGGTGAGATTTGGCCATCAGCCCATGAGTTTTGGTGGTGGAGTGAAATGCTGGGCCACTGTCCCGACCGGTGGTCCGCGCAATTGTAGCCTGCGCATAGTAGTGACAGCCCTCTTCCCAAAAAAGAAGTGAGCTTGAGGCCGGTTCATAGCAAGAGAAAAACCCTGCGGAATTGAGAGAGGAGTGTAAGGCGCTTCGAGCGAGTGAAATGAGGTAGTAATGGTCTCTAGAAAGTTTATGTACACGATAACGGCAAACCTGCATCGCCTCAAAGCTCTGTTTGAAGTGACTATTTCTTCATTGCTGGGAGCGGCTTTGGTCTTGTTGATTGCTCCCGGGATCAGTGCCCAACGGCCAGCGGCCACTGACGCGCTCGAGCGGATGAACGAATCGGTCGAAGCTCTGACGAAGAAGGTATGGCCCAGCGTAGTGCAGATCCTCGTGACTAGCTATGGACCGAGGGAAGAGGGCAGCCGCGGCAACACCAGCGTCGTAGTCGGAAGACAGCGGGCGGTTGGGTCGGGGTTCGTCATCGACAGCGACGGATACATCCTAACTAACGCACATGTTGTCAGCGGAGCGCAGCGCGTCCAGGTCATTCTGCCGTTGGCGGACACCAGCGGCACACTGGCGAGCGCGCTCTCGCCAAGGACCAACATCGTGTCCGCACGCATCGTCGGCTTTACTACCGAAATTGACCTCGCGCTCCTCAAGATCGATGGCGTGAAGGTTCCCGCGTTGCCACTTGCTACTTACACAAACGTCAGACAGGGCGAAACGGTTTTTGCTTTTGGAAGTCCGGCAGGGTTGCGCAACACGTTGACGCACGGGCTGGTATCGGCAGTGGCGCGACAAACGGACCCCGATTCGCCGCTGATTTACATCCAGACAGATGCGCCCATCAATCCGGGTAACTCAGGTGGTCCATTGGTCAACGTTAAAGGTGAAGTTGTTGGTGTGAATACCTTCATACTGTCGGAGTCAGGAGGCAACGAAGGGCTGGGTTTCGCCATTCCCTGCGCCACAGCGAGGACTGTCTTTCGCCAATTGAAACAGTACGGACAGCTCAGGCGACAAGTAATTGGTATTGGGCTTCAGACGATTACGCCGGCTATGGTAGGCGGACTTGGTCTGGCCCGAGATTATGGCGTCATAGTTTCGGACGTTTGGCCCGGAGGTCCGTCGGAAGCGGCCGGGTTGAAGACCGGAGACATCCTGATCTCGGTCGACGGCCAACCAGCGGACAATCTACCGACTGTTAGCTACTATTTTCGTCTCCGGGATTCTGCAGAGAAGGTGCAACTGGTAGTACTCAGAGGAAGGACGCAGCAGACCTTCAGCGTTGCAGCGGTAGAAGAGAGAAACGAAATGGATGCCGTGTCTGCGCTGGCCGATACGGAAAAGAACCTCGTCGCCGAGTTGGGTATTCTTGGCGTGGAAATCGACAGCAGGGTGGCTTCACTAGCAAAGGGCCTGAGGGATCCGTACGGAATCATCGTTGTGGCGCGTGCCTCAGGTGCAACCAGCGAGGTACCTCTCATAGCCGGGGATGTCCTGAGAGACCTGAACGGCAAGCAAATGCCCACACTCGAAAGCCTGCGTGCGGCGATGCGTGCCCTTACCCCTGGCTCCCCTATTACGTTGCAGATCCAGCGCGAGGGGAGATTGATGTACCTTTCGTTTACGTTGGACTGAAAATCTGGCGGCTAATAGCAGTTGACCTTCGCCCACGTTTGATTCCATGCTCGAGGCTATGCCAGATCGGGTCATGGTGCATTTTTGAATTCGACAATGAATATGAACAAGCTTGGTGGGAAAGTTCTGGCGTACTCGGTTCTCCTCTTGGTCATTGGCCTGGGGAGCAATCAGTGGTCATCGGCCTTTGGTCAATCAGAGGGTTACAAGTTTGACCCCAGCAAACCAAATACGCCTGCGAGCAAACGATTCGTCGTGGTCGGCCATACAAAGCTGCATTATGTCGACAGCGGTAGCGGTAGACCGGTGGTGATGATTCACGGCAATGCCGGCGACTGGCAGGATTTCGAGTTTGGCGCATTGGATATGGTAGCGCGCAACTATCGCGTGCTGGCCTTCGATCTTCCCGGACATGGGCTCAGTAAAATGCCACGTAAGATGAAGGGCACCGTACAGGAGGAAGCTATGATCCTGCATGAGGCCCTCACTGCGCTGGCTATCAAAGATCCCATTCTGGTGGGTCACTCGTGGGGAGGCGCGGTCGTCCTCGCCTATGCACTGCTTTATCCTAAAGAGATTTCTGCTCTGGTGTTGCTGGCGCCGGCTGCCTACTCGGATCATCGTCACGATGCACCGGTAGGCTTTCTCCTGCGAGTCCCGCTTCTCAGCGACGTTTGTATCGCCTTGCTTAAACCAATATTGGGCCGACGATTAATCAAGAACAGTCTCAAGACTGCGTTCTCTCCGGATCCGGTGCCGCCCGATTATCTGCGAGCGGTGGCTGCCACCTGGCTGGGTCGGCAGCAGATCAAGGCTTTTATCAGAAACGACGTCATGGTGGATGAGAGCCTGCGAAAGCTGAGCCCTCTCTATCAGAACATTCACTCGCCCGTCATTATTGTAACGGGCGACTCTGATTTGATGGTCTCAGCCCAGCAAAATGCTTACAACTTACATAAGGCAATTGCGAGCTCCGAGCTTGTTGTGATTCCACGTGCCGGGCACGAAATACCCCAAACACATCCTGAGGCAGTGCTGCGGGCGGTAGATATGGCGGCATCCGATTCGCCCGTTTCGGCGGCTGACCGTGACCATTAATTCCTGGGCCGCCCTTTAGTGATTTTCGCTTCACTCAGGACAGTTCAGGGCGTGGGCAGCCCTACCCGCCTAAGAAGTTCATGGAAGCGTGGGTCGGAACGCAAAGGATCGAACCAAGGGCTAACACCCAGATACTGCAATTGCAGATCATGCGTCTCATAAGCTTTATCAAGCGATGCGAAGGCCTGATCTCGTTCACCCAATCCTGCATAAATGATCGCCAACTCTCCTGGTGAAACGTAGTCTGTGCCATTCCGCAGGCGCGAGAGAATCTCCTCGGCGTGCTTACGGTCGCCCGCCCGCGCATACTCCGCACCCAGGTTGATCTTCGTGCTGGGCGAGTCGAGTCCCGACTTGATCGCTTCCTGGTACGCGGCAATTGCTTCGTCGTGCATCCCTTTCGCGGAGTAGGTGAGGCCCAGAAATAGATGCGTGTAGGGATAACCCGGATCAAGGTCGAGTGTCTGCTTCAGTGCCTCAATTGCCTGATCGTACTGACGCGCGGAAAGAAGAATATAACCTACCGTAGCATTCACCCCAGGCGAGAGTGGATCGAGTTCCCTGGCTCGCTTGATTTCAGCAATGGCTTTCTCGTGCTGGCCGACGAGCCTTAGGTACGATGCGTACCAGCGATGCGCGAGCGCCAGATTGGGACTCAACTCGATGGCTCGATTGTATTCCCGCTCAGCATCCGCCCACTCCCAGGAATATGTTTCCAGGTTTGCCACTGCATAGTGTCCATCGGCGAGATTGTCGTCCAGTTCGAGCGCCTTCTCCGCGGCTGCCTTTGCTTGAGACAGGTACTCCCGCGGATCGACAAGGCTGCTGCTGGCAAAACTTCTGTAGATGTCTGACAGATCGGCATAAGCGAGGGCATATGCGGGATCGATGGAAATCGCCTGATTGAAGTACTCGGCCGCCTTCCTGCGGTCTTCCGCGCTTCCTTTGGAGCGATAGAAGTGTCCCTTGAGCAGTGCCTCATAAGCCTCGGTGTTAACCTGTTCGCGATGGGCCATCTGTTGTTGTTGACCCGAGGTCAGGCGTAGCTTTAGTTTCTCGACAATCTCACTGGAGATCTCGGCTTGCACTTGAAGCAGATCTGTCAGCTTGCGGTTGTATTGTTCACCCCACAGGTGTGTTCGATCGCGTCCGTCTATCAACTCAACGCTGATTATCAGGTTATCCCCACGCTCCATAATCTTTCCGGTGAGCACTGCCCCGACGTCGAGCGCGGCGGCCACGACTTGTGGGTCAATGTCCAGGCCTTTGTATCTGCTTGATGATGTGTTCGCAATCACTTTCACGCCGGATACTTGCGACAAACGGTTGATGAGACTTTCGCTGATACCCTGGGAGAGATATTCCTTCTCAGGGTCGTTGCTTGCATTTACGAACGGCAATACAGCGACTGAACTAATTCCAGCTTTGCTGCTTCCCTTTGAGTAACGCGTGTAACCGAGGTAGGCGACAATCGTGAGTGCGAGGATCGATGCGAGAATCAATGAGGCGCCGCGCTTGTGCCGCTTCATTTCATTCAATAGGTACGAAGCGCTCGATGACGAATGAACATGCGTGAGTTCGCTCTCAGTCGGCGCAGCGGTTTCTGGCGTCGTTGATGACTTGACCGCGGGAGTTGTCTGCCCTTTTCCCGTTGCGCTCTTTCTTGTCTCGCCTGAACGTGCAAATTCAATCTCAAACTCCCTCTGCTGCTTCAGACTCTTCAGATCGAACTCGAGATCCTTCACATGCTGGTAGCGCTCTTCCGTGTCTTTGCGCAACGCCTTCGACACGATACGCTGTATTTCTTCAGGCAGGTCGGGCGAATACTGCGCCATGGGTGGTGGTTCAGCCCGCAGCACCGAAGCCATCACGTCGCTCATCGTCTTGCCAGGAAACGGTAAGTGGCCGGTAATCATTTGATACAGCACCACGCCCAGGCTCCAAATGTCGGTGCGCTCATCCAACTTCAAGCCGCGCGCCTGCTCCGGAGACATGTAGCGAGCCGTGCCCATCACCACGCCGGGCATAGTGAGTTGCAAAGGTTCGGCTTGCACTTTCGTATCAGCGCTGTCACTCCCCTGCTGTTCGCTTAGCTTTGCCAGCCCGAAATCCAAAACCTTAACCAGTTGATCACTACGAAGCATGATGTTGTCTGGCTTGATATCTCGGTGAACTATTCCGGCGTCGTGTGCCGCCGACAACGCGGAAGCGATCTGCATCCCAATTTCCAAGACGCTGTCCAGGGTGAAAGCCCCGGCGCGCAGGTGTTTGCCCAGCGACTCGCCCTCAACAAATTCCGTTGCGATGAATTGATATTCACCCTGCCGACCGACTTCATAGATCGTCAGGATGTTTGGATGATTCAGACTCGAAGCAGCATGAGCTTCGCGCTCAAAGCGTCGCAGTCGATCTTTGTTGCTGGTGAGGTCCGCGCGAAGGACCTTGATTGCGACAGAGCGGTGCAGACTTAGGTCATATGCGAGATAGACCTCTCCCATCCCGCCTGCGCCCAACGGCGAGCGAATCTCATATCGTCCCAGCTTGGTACGTTCCGGAATCGACATGGTCCTTAACTATTAAGGTTTGGACGAAAGAGCCTGGCTCCAGAATGTCGTAGTAATCGCATTTTCAATGCTAGTAAATCCGCCTTCGTGCTACTACTGGCAAAAGAGACAGGTCGGTCCCGTTGTCAGCGTTCATCCGTGTCTTCTCACATGCCTGTCAATTTGCCTGTTAAAACACGCCTGTTAACCGGCTGTTAACACTGAAAGGTTCGGTCGACCGTCCATGTCAATACAATTTGAGTTTGTTGCCTACTGCGATGAATTCGTGGGGAGCCGGGATTCTCCGCGCCCGAGTCCCTCAAAGCAACTTCCCGCGCGCATTCTTCCAACAAAGGTGAGGCTGATCCAGGGGCGGCGCGCAACGGCCGCCCCTGGCTACTTTCTACGGCGCCTCCGGCGCGGGGTGAGCAGTGCATTCACAGGCGGGCTCTGTTCAGCATTCTGTTCGGTCTTTTCAGGGCAGCCAGCCGCCCATCTTGTGAGGACCAGCGACGCTGCCTGCTTTCTAGTTGAGTGGTTGCTTTAGTTTGAAGTTGGTTAACTCCATCAACTCTCGACTTTTGTCTCCGCGATCGAGTCCCTCTCCCTGTCAAAACTGACAGTTAAAAATCATCTTCGTTGAACATAGACTATGCTCGAATAATCTACCCGAAGCCCCTCGTGGTGCTGCGAGCCGCGATTAGAGAGAAACAATGCTTCGGAGTCTTGGTCATTGTGAATGGAAGGCGAGGCACAGCCTCGGTTTAAGAAAAGCAGGCCACGGCGGGAAAGCAAATAGGGCTTTCCGCAAGGGCCGGCGCAGGGCCGCGAAAGCAAGGGGACCTGAGTAGGAATGTGGAAGTCAAAACGCCTTTTGTCTTCGTGCGGAGTGAACAAAATGAAACTAATCACTTCATGCCTCTCGAAAACCGTAGTCACGCTTTCCATATTCCTGATGGCTCCGGTTCTCACGGTTCACGGACAGGAAAATAGAGTCCTGGAGAACCATCGATCCTTGCCAAGCGGCACTATGCAAATCGTCGATAACACTTCTGCTCGAGCGCCTTCAAGCGTCGCAGCAAGACCAAAGAGCGAAAATACTCCGTCTCAGAACAACGGCGATGCGCAGACTGTGACCACCGGGATTGGCGACAGGGCTGGCGACCAATGGACGTGGATTGGACACGAGGGTGGGCTACCGCCACAGAAGACGGCAAACCAGGGAGCAACAAACAACGGCTATGTTTTTCCGACAAGCAACGAGCGGTTTCGCAATTACCTTTGGGACACGTTTGGACCGCCAAGCCTGATCGGCATCGGCGCAGCCGCCGGGTACGATCAGTCGCAAAACGATCCTCCGGAATGGAAGCAGGGCGCTTCTGGTTATGGTAAGCGCTACGCCTCGCGCCTCGGGCAGTATGCCATTGAGCAGACCGTAACCTACGGACTATCGGAAGCGTTTCGACTCGACTCAGGCTTTCACAAGAGCACACGCAAGGGTTTTTCTGAACGTCTGCCAGACGCACTCATACAAAACATCACATCACGCACAAGAAGCGGAAAACGCCTTCTCTCCGCGCCACATCTGGCGGGTGCTTATGTCGGCGGCATCATTCCGGCTGTAACCTGGTATCCGTCGCGCTTTAGCTATAAAGACGGACTGAGAGAAGGGACTTACTCTCTAGCGATCGGCTTCGGTGTAAACGTAGTGCGCGAATTCATCTTTCGTCGATAGCGCATGTCAGACGGGTCCTGCATTTCCGGCTCCGGCAAGCGAAGATTTGGTGTCGGACGTGTACGTGATTATGTATGGAGTACTACCTATACGACCAGAGGCGCCTTTCACGAGGCAAGTCGCAGATGACAGCAAGCCGAAATCGACGTTTTCTCCTGTTTCTCGTTCTCCAGTTGTTTGTTGTTTGCAATGTGGTGGCCCAAACCTCGGATTCGGCGAATGAATTCTGGCCGGCGCTCGATGCAACATTTGATCTGCGACCAAAGACCAGACTCCTGGTATATGCGGAGAAGCACGACGGCGAAGATGTTTCCCTCTCGCAATGGAACTTGGGGGCGATTTTGAGTTACCGGATGAGTCGAATTCTGAAACGCCATCTGACCGATATTGACGAGGAGAACGAATACAACCTGGTGATCGGTGGCGGTTACCAATTCGTAGAAACGAAGCAGAACGACAGCACAAAACGCGAGAACCGATTGATCCTTCAAGGGACCCCAAAGTACATTCTTGGCGGCGGTTTTCTTTTGCAGGATCGTAGTCGGGTCGAATTTCGCTGGATTGATGGAAAATACAACTTCCGGTATCGAAACAAGCTAACCGTCAATCGACCCTTCGAGATAAACAAGTTCCGCTTCACTCCTTATACTTCCGGTGAACTCTTCTGGGACCGGAATCATCACTCCTGGGACGAGAACCAGTACGCCTTCGGAGTGCAGATACCCTACAAGAAACTGCTAATGGTGGATAGCTACTATCTTCACCAGAACTGCACCACATGTAGCCCGGCGTCGGTGAACGTCTTTGGTGTGACCCTTAATCTCTATTTCCATAGAAAGAAGTAGAGATTTGCTACTCCGTATGAATTGATTCTGGAGAGGTGATCCAGGTAGCTCGATAGCCCTGCCCGGGATGACCCCAGGACCGAGCCTTTAGCGATTTTCTTCCCAACACTGTCAAAACTGACAGTTACCAAGCTGCTCTAGCCCACCTAGAATTCAACCCGAAAACGTTAGCACTGTCTCGCCCGTGCGTTGTATTCGCCCAAGGCACTGACTTACCCTCCGGCGCGACAAACTAGAGGTCTCAGGTAACGCAAGTTGTTTTAGCTTGTGTCGCAAGGCTTTTCGAAGGAGAAAAACTATGAAAACAGCACGCATCATGTTGGGTCTTATTCTTCTGCTGACGGCAGCAAATGCGTTTGGACAGAAGGTGACCACAGATTCCGCTCCGAACGTTGATTGGTCTAAGTTTCACACCTATGCCTGGGGCGAAGGCACGCCGGCACAGGATCCGCTGACGGCCCAACGCATCGTGGCGGGCATCGATAGCCAATTGTCCGCCAAAGGGTGGACCAAGGTACAAACTGATCCGGACGTCATCGTGATTTATCACGCCACAACCGACCAGCAAAAATCTCTCAACTGGAGCGGCATGGGTGGTTTCGGTCGTTTTGGCGGGATGGGATCCGCTCAGGTCGATACCGTTATCAACGGCCAGTTGAAGGTCGATATGGCAGACGCCCGGGCGAAGCAGTTCGTCTGGCGAGGGGCGGCAACTGACACCGTCAACAGCAATCCTCAGAAAATGGCAAAGACCATCGAGAAGGCCCTAACCAAGATGTTCCAGAAGTTTCCACCTAAACCCGGACAATAGGAAGTCCATTTCGGTTCCGGATCAGAATGAAGGAGTGAATCAATGAGAATAGTAAAGAAAGCGATTGTCGCAACGGCTGCGGTTGGAATCATCAGCGTTGCGCTTCTTATGAGCAGCACGAGTTCTGCTCAGGAAAATGCGAAGCTGCCCAAGTCAATCTATATTCAGGCGCAGGCAATGGGACAGTCGACGCAACTGGGCCAGACTTTTGGCGTGACCGTAATCATTGAGCAGTTCTCGACAGCGGCGGACCAAAAGGTGTTGCTTGATGCGTTCAATGCAAAACAGAACGAGGGTCTGGTCAATGCCCTAACCAAGATGTCGAGTAAGGGACGTATATCGATCACGGGGACGCTCGGCTATGAGGTCACCTACATCCGAAAGTTTCCGCAGCCTGACGGCAGTACCAAAATTCGGCTCGTTACGAATCGTCCGATTACGTTTGGCGAGGCGTGGACTGATAGCCGGTCGATGGACTACAACCTGTCAGGCATGGAGGTCATTCTGAACCCGGACGACAAGAAAAACACGGGCACGCTGGCCCCCGCCTGCAAGCTCAAGATGGACAAGGAGAACCAACTCCAACTTGAACTATTGCAGAACGAATGGAAACTTGTGGACATTCGACAACGCTGAGAAGGCAAAGCGTCTCGCTATGTATAGTGACGCGAGATGGCACTGAAGGAGGCCCGCAACTCATAAGACGTTCAGCTACTGGAGCGAACTCCCTGTGCAGAGAACGCCGGAAACGTCGTTCTCTGCGGCACGTTGTAGACTGATTCTGCGGGTCAGCCTCCGTGTACGCTTCAACAACAAGTGGATGTCAGAGTCGTGGGCTATGTGCAGAGTAGGAACTGGTCTCCTGAATTGCAAGTAAGGTTGCGCTGACGTTTGAAATTCAGGCGACTCAAAGCCTGACCAGCCCGTAAACAGCCGCTATCCCCGCTGACTGGAACCTTCGATCTCACCGTCAAACTTCACTGTCAAAAGTGACAGTTACGAACACCAACCGACGCCGATAAACTCCTTTCCAGTTCGTACGAGAATATTCCTGCGCAACAATCGAGAAACTCCTGCTGATCTTGAAATCTGAATACCCGTGTCTGTGCGGATAGGCTAGGCGGCGTCGGTGGAATTGCGCGAAGGCGGAACGAATTTCTCTCTGATCAATTCCTACCGGCAGCAGGAGCTGGCCTGAGGTTCACGCTCGACAAGAAAAAACCACATCAACTACCGCATCGATTGGGCTATAGGTCGGGCTGGTCACACGCTCACGGTTGGTGTCGGGGCAGCTTTCTAACAACGCACTGAAGAGACTGTGCGAAAAACTCGAAAATCCACAGACGGGAGTGGATGGTTTTTTCCGACCCAACCTGTGGAGGTAGGCTTGCGGAACCCACGAATACCACCAAGCAGCTGGTGCGATTGATCAGTCACCCAATTGTTTGTAGGCGAGATTCAAACAATCATCGACAAGTGCGTGTGGGGTTTTCGCGTTTTTCCCCATGGTCTCTGAAGATCCGCGAGGGAATGATTCTTGTTGAGCACATGCGCTTGTAGCTTGACTCCGAAATAAAAAGGAAGACTGAAACTAATGGTTCGTGGATTCATCGTAGGTCTCATGCTCGTTTCACTTTCCGCCATGATACACACTACAGGCCTGATCGGCGTCGCCGAATATGTCATTCGCTTTCGAGAGCGGTGGGGAAAGAGATTCACTGCCATTAACTACTCGTCGCTGCTGAGCTCGGTTTTCGGGCTGATCACTCTACTACATCTAGCGGAGATATTTATTTGGGCCGCGCTTTACAGGTTGACCGGGCTGCTCGGTGATTCCGAGTCCGCGTTTTACTTTTCGATAGGAAGCTATACAACTATGGGAGCCACTAACATTCTGCTTCCGCAAAATTGGCGTCTGTTGGGGGGCCTGGAGAGTATGGGGGGCATGCTCTTATTCGGACTGTCGACAGCCTTTCTTTTTGCACTCATACGACTAATGTTTCAGAGCAAACTTAAGGCCCGATCTGCCAGCTCGCTTCCTTATCGCGAAATGGAATAGACAAGAAGTGTCCCAATCTGACGAAACTGCAGGGCGTCCCCCTCCGTGGGCGCCCCTCTCCGCGCGACTCGGGGCGCCCACGGAGGAACGCCCCCCTACATAAATTAGGACACGACCAATAAACAAAGATTGATTCCAGATCTCTTAGTGACGTTGTAGACTGGTAAAGTTGTAGAATACGGCCAGTTAAAAAACTCACCGCGCTCGCAAGGTAGGAGAAGAACGAGTGAAATTGCGTGAGGTCTTAAGCAGTTAGACCGTTAGAAGATCTCCAGCGCATGCGCTTTGTAGATAGGAATTATGCTCTCCCTCCCTAACGCTGTCAGCTTTCATTCGGAAACTGTTCGAGTTCTCCGCATCTCTATTCGACTGCTTGTCGTCAGTCAGCCGTTGCTCTTCTGCACAAGAACCGTCGAAGCGAAGTCGGCTGGGAGTTCAGATTTGTCGATGTGCAGCGGCGGAACATATACCGAGAACAACGATGCCTGAGTTGGTCCTTGCACGATCGAATAAGACAAGAGCCGAATCTATCCGCAGTGATCCGGCCCTTGCTCGCGCGGCACTAATAGCGCTCCTGGTCTGCGCCAGTTATTACTTCACTTCAAAAATTGGTTTTGCTTTTGCACTCCAGCCAGGTTCTGTTTCCACCCTGTGGATGCCCAATGCTATTTTGCTCGCTGCCTTGCTTCTCATCCCCAGTCGCTGGTGGTGGCTGATCATTTTAGCGGCATGTCCGGCTCACTTTGCCTCGGAGTTGCAAAGTGGCGTTCCCCCCGTAATGGTGTTGTGCTGGTTTGTCAGCAATTCCGTCCAGGCTTTGATCGGGGCGTTCTGCATTAGGCAACTCGTCGGTGACCGGCTCCGTTTTGACAGACTTGTGGATCTTTCCCTTTTTATTCTGTTCGGTGCATTCCTGTCTCCGTTCCTATCGTCATTTCTTGACATCGCCCTGGTGAAACTAAATGGTTGGGGAAACGGTTCGTACTGGGAAATCTGGCGTATTCGCTTCCTCTCCAATGTCCTGGCTACGCTGACGATAGTGCCGGTGATTGTTATCTGGTCTTCCGACGGCATCAAGCAGTTACGAAATGTGTCTCCGCTGCGCTTCCTCGAAGCCGCATTGTTGACGGCTGGGCTGTGCGCAGTTGGACTCTTCATCTTTACCTCAGAGCGGAGCTTGGCTGACACAACGCCTTCGGTGCTTTACTGGCCGCTACCGTTTTTGCTATGGGCCGCTGTGAGATTTGGTCCGCGTGGGGCGAGCATGTGCCTTCTACTCGTCATGTTCCTGGTGATCTCTGGTGCTACGCGCGGACAGGGACCTTTCGTGGCGAATTCGCCATTACAAAATGCGCTCTCCATCCAATGGTTTCTGATCGTCATCTCCATCCCGTTGATGGCCTTAGCGGCAGTGGTGACGGAGAGGAAGCAAGCTGAGGAGGCATTGCGAGAGAGCGAAGCCAGACTGACGCGAACAGAAAGTTTCTCGCTCCTGATGGTGACCTACGTTGGTTTAGACGGGAGGTGGCTCAAGGTGCCACCCACCTTGTGTGAACTGCTGGGATACACGGAGGAGGAACTTCTGGTTAGCTCGTTCAAAGAGGTCACTCACCCGGATGACTTTGAAGCTGACTGGAGTCAGTGCCTGCGTTTGATTAGCGGTGAAATCAGATCGTTCGATCTCGAAAAGCGTTACCTTCACAAAGATGGACATGTCATCTGGGTCTATCTCAACTGTTCGATAGTTGAAGACGACTATGGCAAGCCGCTTCACTTCATTACCTATATCCAGGACATAACCGATCGCAAACTTGCAGAGCAGGCACTACTTGAAAGCAACGAGCGCAATCGAGCAATTCTGCGTGCCCTTCCAGACATGATGTTTTTGCAGAGCAAGGAAGGTACATATCTCGATTATTACGCTCGTGACAAGAATTTCCTGCTTGCGCCGCCTGAAGTATTCTTAGGCAAGAAGGTACGCGACGTTTTGCCACCTGACTTGGCGGAGAGGGTTATGGAGAGCATTGGGCGACTTGAAGGATCGGACGAAACCCAAGTGCTGGAATACTCACTGCAGCTAGGCGACGAGGAACGTTACTTTGAAGCGCGCTTGGTTGCGGCTGAAGGCGATAAGGCCTTAAGCATCGTGCGGGATGTCACTGAGCCACGCCGGGCGGTTGAGGCTTCCCGTCGCAGTGAAGCGAAGTTGCTCCAGAGTAATCGGCAGATTCAGGTTCTTGCTGCCCGTCTAATTACCGCCCAGGAGGAAGAACGAAGACGTATTTCGCTTTTGTTGCACGATGACGTGAGCCAGAACATCGCGGTGCTCGGTGTTGCTATCAGCCGACTCAAGCGCAAACTCCCTACCTCCCGCACAGAGATGTTGGCCGAACTTGAACGCCTCGGCCGGCTCACCAACGAACTGACTTCGCAGCTTCGGCGACTCTCCCACCAACTACATCCCGAAGTGCTGGAACATGTCGGACTGGTTGCCGCTCTGGAATCGCAGGCAAGTGAATTCGGCAGCGAGGAGCAGATAACAATGTCGTTCAAGTCTGAGGTGAGGACTGAACCAATTTCCTTAGAGGTGTCGACCTGCCTGTATCGCGTTGCGTTCGAAGCTATGCGGAATATTTCCAGACATTCGGGTGCTAAATCAGCAACCATTTCTCTCGTGGAGGACAAGGACTCTCTGATGCTCGAGGTTTCAGATTCAGGCCGAGGATTCGACGTTGAAAGAGCGAGACGAGGCAGCGGTATCGGTCTCGTCAGCTCCGAAGAGAGAATCAAAATGCTGCAAGGTACCTTTGAGGTCCGATCCACGCCAGAGGTAGGTACTACTATTGTCGCCCGAATTCCGCTAGCGAGGTCGTCATGAATCGCACAAGAATTCTATTAGCTGATGACCACACAATGTTCGCCCAGGGCCTGGAAAGCTTATTGGAAGATGAGTTTGAGCTAGTCGGCTCCGTGCGTGATGGCCAGGCGCTCGTTGATGCGGCGCAACAACTCAACCCGGATGTCATAGTCGTAGACATCTCAATGCCGGTCTTGAATGGTTTCGATGCCGTCCGCCAACTGAAAACGAACCGCATCGCAGCCAAGATTATTTTCTTGACGATGCATGCGGATGTCCGATTGGTTGCGGAGGCTTTCCGTTGTGGGGGATCGGGTTACGTTCTAAAGCAATCGGCGGGAGAAGATCTGCTCTTGTCTATAAAGGCCGTCATGGCTGGAAACAGATACATCACCCCACTCATTGCCGAGGAATGGGCTGAAGACCTTACTAACCGCCTTGATGAGAATCAAAACCGCCCACTTACGCCCCGGCAGCGCGAGGTCCTCAAATTAGTCATCGAAGGCTGCACGATGAAGGAAATCGCGACTCAGCTTGGAATCTCGAGCAGGACGGCCGAGTCACACAAATACGAGATGATGCAAGGCCTGGGCGTAGAAAGCACCGCTGAATTGATTCAGTATGCGATAAAACTGGGATTATCCGGATCTTAATGGTTCAACCCGGTTGGCCCAGTGGTGCCCGTAGTTTTACGGATTGCGTTTATTCATCCGACAGGTTAGATTTTTCGCGTTCCTTTTCCTCTTTGCTAATTTCTGCTTTGAAGCACTTGAATTCGCGTAAGGTCGGCTTCGTGCGGGCAGTCAACTGAAAGTAGGAATGGTTCAAACCCGACAGAGAATGATCTTTGGGAAGCTTCGAAGCAAGAGCTCGCCTCAACAAGGTCACCACCTTGTCTCCATTGCGCAGTAACCGCAACAGCGACAATTAAGAACAAAGGTTGGAGTGTGCGATCCGTCGGCGTGACGGAATACCTCAGACTTTTTCGAGAAACAGTTAAGGACAGACCCGAGCGGCAACCGCGATCAAGCTGACGAACTGATCCAGGGGGCTAACTTCTCTGCTCCGTTGAGCTGGCAGACTATTAAGAGTACCGTGTCGGGCGCTCACCATGCACGAGGGATAGAGCTCTCGAGAGTGGCAAGAATGTTCAAACGATCACTCAAGGTTAGATTGGCATTAGCGCTTGGCAGAGTGCTTTCTGTTTTCCTGATCATCGGATGGCCGGTGCTCCTTCCACCCGCGGTTCGTGCTGAGCCCAGGAAGGTCTTCATCTTTTCCTCACACAACACACATCTCCCCCCGATTGCGCTTCTGAATCAGGCTACACGCTCAACGTCTGACTGGAGAGAGCTGCGACGGTGGAGCATTGACGAAAGCAAGCTGCCCGGCAGCATCATTCACCTTACAGAGCCAACATTCTGGGAGCAGTACAGGTGGCGAATCATCGGCATTGTTTCCCTTTGTATCATGGAGGCGCTGCTCATCGTCGGGTTGTTGATTAACAGAGCCAGACGCCGGCAGGCAGAGAAGGAAACCGCTCGTTTCGCCAGCCTCATAGATGCCGAGCGCCAGCGCTTGAACGACCTGGTATCCAACGTGCCGGGCGTGGTTTGGGAGGTTCGTTTCGAACCTGGTTCTCACAACCCCAGAGTTGAATTCGCGAGCGACTACGTCGAAAAGATGTTGGGTTATGGGGCAAAGAGAGATCTGACATTGCCGGGTCGTGGATTATCAAGCATTTCCGAAGAGGATCGTGAACAAGTTATCCAGCAGTGCACAGCCATTCTCGGAAACGGCAAAGAGGGGGTACTACAATTCCGATGTCGGACCAAGGATGAGCAGCAGCTTTGGGTGGAAACGCACCTGGCTGCCATTTGTGACGAAATCGGCCAGCCGGTGGGACTTCGTGGCGTCACTATGGACATCAGCAATTCTCGTTTGGCCCAGGAGTCGCTGCGGGAAAGTGAGCAACGCCTGAGGCTCGGGTTACAGGCCGCCAGAATGATCGCGTGGGATTGGGAGCCGGCAGTCAACAGGCTCATCACCGTGGGCGACGTTTCGGAGATTTATGGGGTTGAATCCGTCGACGACCCCCAGCAGGCGTTTTCTCTCGTGCACCCGGAAGATGTGTTGGTTCATAAGTCAACTATTGAAAACTCCCTTGCTAACGGTGGAAGTTATCGCTCTGAATTCCGGATTGTCAGGCCTGACAATGGCGAAGTTGTCTGGATTGAGGAGAGAGGCGAAGCAGTCCGGAACGGCCCGGAAAGGGCGAAGAAGATCCAGGGTGTCGTTATGGACATAACCGAGCGCCGTCGAGCAGAGGAGGCTGTGCGTGCCAGTGAAACACGATTTCGGACATTGGCAGATAGTGCTCCCGTTCTGATCTGGATGTCTGGTCCAGATAAGCTTTGCACCTATTTCAACCAGGGCTGGCTGACTTTTACTGGTCGAACAATAGAGGAAGAGTTGGGCAACGGCTGGACTCAACGAGTTCATAGCGAGGATTATGCACGCTGCCTGGAAGTCTACTGTGCAGCTTTTGATCGCCGAGAGCCCTTCAAGATGGAATACAGGCTCCGCCGCGCCGATGGAATTTTCCGGTGGATCTATGACAGCGGAACGCCACGCTTCTCATCAGAAGGAGAGTTCCTCGGGTATATTGGCTCGTGCGTCGATATTTCCGATCGCAAGGAAGCCGAGGAGGCTCTGCGAAGAGCGCACGAAGAAGTCAGCCAGTTGAAGAATCAACTACACGAGGAAAACACGTACCTTCGCGAAGAGATCAAACTGGCCCACAATGTCGAAGAGATAGTAGGCCAAAGCAATGCCATTAAGTACGTGTTGTTTAAAGTCGAGCAGGTCAGCCAAACCGATTCCACAGTGCTTATTCTCGGTGAGACAGGCACCGGAAAAGAGTTGGTTGCTCACGCCATCCACAATCAAAGCCTGCGTAAAGACCGGCCGTTGGTGAAAGTAAATTGCGCGGCGTTGTCGCCCAGTCTCATTGAAAGCGAGTTGTTTGGACATGAGAAAGGCGCCTTTACAGGTGCGTCAACGCGCACCATTGGACGTTTTGAACTGGCGAATCGCGGCACGATATTCCTTGATGAAATCGGGGAACTGCCGCCTGACCTGCAGGCAAAGTTGTTGCGCGTTGTACAGGAAGGTGAACTCGAACGGCTCGGCAGCACCAAGACCATCAAAGTAGACGTTCGTATTCTTGCAGCCACCAATCGCAACTTAAAGGAAGAGGTCGACAAGGGAAGGTTCCGCGAAGACCTCTGGTATCGACTTAACGTCTTCCCCATCACAGTGCCGCCTCTTAATCAGCGCGTTGAAGATATCCCGGAAATGGTGGAACATTTCGTGAGCCGGCTTACCAAGAAGTTTGGGAAAGAGATAACTGCCATCTCCTCGACCGGGCTGAAAAGACTGCAGAATTATTCGTGGCCAGGAAACGTCAGAGAGCTGGCGAATGTCATTGAGCGTGCTGTCATCGATGCGCACGGCCCCGTTCTTCAAATTGCCGATCATTTCGAGCAGCAGCAGGCTAAGGAATCCGTAGTTTCAAACAAGACTCTGGAAGAGATGGAAAAGGAATACATCATCCGAATTCTCGACGACGCTGCGTGGAAGATTGAAGGCTCCAACGGTGCCGCGCGGATCCTTGGTCTAAATCCCAGCACACTGCGCACACGTATGGTGAAGCTGGGAATACAAAAAACTATGCGCGCTTTCGCCGGCAAGCCAGGCGTCACCGACTGACTTGTTTCTTCCTGTTCTTACCTCTCACCTCGACTTTTTTCATCTCCTACTACCAGCCTTCGTGGAACGAGCATGACGATCCAGACGAATCGACGAGTTCGGATTGCGTTCAGAAAGGCGCAAAATCGTCCACCGCGGAATAGCGTGGAACCGTTGGATACAGCGGTAGTTCTCGGCAAGACTCCAGGGTCAGCGATCTACTGTAGTTACCATGAAGTCTCAAATTGTCTGACACTTGCAGTATTTCTGATCGTTGGGATGCCTCGATGCACAGCGTTTGCACGTAAGGGAGGTCGAATCTCAACAGCTTGCGATACTTTAGAAGGATCTCATTCAACAACGTACTCATCGGTGCCAGACTCCAGGAGTTCATCAGTCGCCAGGAACGAACGTGATTGTCAATACAACCAGAATCACCGTGCGGCCGGAAAACCGCAATGAGCTATTTCAAACGATCCGGCCTTTACTTGATCCGATAAGGAGCGAGAAGGGATGTCTGACTTACCGCTTCTACGTGGATGCTGCTGATGAGAACTCCTCTGTTCTGATTGGGGAGTGGGAGACGAAAGAGGATTGGTCCACGCACCTAAGATCTCGCGACTTTGCTGTTCTGCTCGGAGCGATTACAGTCTTGAGCAGCCCTTCGAGCATCGACTTCAAGCTCTTGTCGTCTGTTCTGGCGACGGAAACTATAGATATTACGGCTATCCGAGAGTGAACACAGACATATGATAAGAGCATCCTCGGACTTGCTTCCGCAGCAGGGTTGGTCTATGCGGCAATCCCCGCAATTGGAACGACGCCAACTCGACTCAGAAGCCCTTTTGGAAAGGATTGTGAGTGCTTGCGCTTCTAATGTTGCTGCGTTTGATGAAACCGGCGCCATTCTTTATGTAAGCCGCGCGTGGTTGGTATTTGCTGAACAGAATGGCTTCACGAGCGTGAAAGACGCCTACGGTCTCTATCATTTACAAACTTGCCAAGACTCAGCCGCCAGCAGGGCCATCGAAGGCGCCAGCCTTAAGGAAAGTGTTCAGCGGATCATCGACGGTCGCCACGCGGAGATTCATGAGGAGTATGTCTTCAATGGCCCGACTACCACGAAATGGTTTCTGATGCGTGCTGCTCGGATTGATATGCGGGGTGGCTTCAGGGCTCTGGTTACGCTCCAGGACATTACCAGACGACGGAAGGCGGAAGAGGAGCTGCGGAATATCGGCGGGCGCTTAATTAATGCTCAAGAAGAGGAACGAAGCCGACTTGCGAGAGAACTTCACGACGATCTAAGTCAGCGGTTGGCCCTTCTGGCGATTGGAATAGAGCAGTTGGGTCAGAAGGTACCTGAAAGCCAAAGCGGCTTGAGAAGTTGTGTGCAGCACCTGTGGACCCAGACGAACGAACTCTGTTCGGACATTCACACACTCTCGTACCAACTGCATCCTTTTAAACTTGATCACCTCGGACTAAGTGCCGCCATCAAGAGTTTGTGCGAGGAGCTTTCAGGACATCAGGGTCTTAAAATCAGATTTCAACAAAAGGGATTCCCCGCCGAGCTTCCGGAGGATGTGACCTTGTGTGTATTTCGGATTGCACAGGAATCATTGCACAACGTCATCAAGCATAGCGGCGCGCGTGATGCGCAGGTCACGGTAACAAGAACAGCCGGTGCGGTGCGTCTCCGCATTTCAGATGAAGGCTGTGGTTTTGATATTGAATTCGCAAAAACGAAGAAGAGACTGGGACTTATCAGCATGAAAGAGCGGCTTCGCCTCGTGGGAGGAGAGATTTCAATCCACTCTCAACCTGCAAAAGGTACACAAATTGACGTCCTGGTTCCGGTTGTGGTGAAAGGGCACGAACCGGAGTAGACCCGACTCCTTAAACCAGCTCAGACCGCAAGATATATTATGTAGGCTCCCCTGTTTTTTGCCTTCTTAATGAACGGAGAAAGTCATGAAGTCCACGCGCATCATACTCGCAGACGATCATGTCTTGTTTCTGGACTGCCTCAGGAAGTTGCTTGAGCCGGAATTCGAAGTAGTAGGAACCTTCGTTGACGGCTACGCACTGGTCCAGGGTGCACCAGAGCTTGATCCAGATCTAATAGTGCTCGACATCGGCATGCCGCGTATGAACGGCTTGAGTGCTGGACAGCGCTTAAAACAGATTATTCCCAAGACCAGGCTGATTTATCTAACGATGAATTTAGATCCGGATTTGGCGGCTGAAGCCTTTCGGTTGGGCGCCTCGGGCTATCTGGTAAAGAACTCTGCCGGCACCGAGCTCCTCCATGCGATACGAGAAACATCGCGAGGCAGGTCCTACATCACGCCATTGATGACCCAGGGTATGGTCGGATCGTTTATTCAAAACACCAAGCGAAAGAGAAACCCGGGAAAGCTCACGTTGCGTCAGAAAGAGGTCTTGCAGCTCCTGGCAGAAGGCCGATCGATGAAGGAAGCGGCTTTCATACTGAACGTGACGCCGCGAACAGTTGCCTTTCATAAATATGCAATGATGGAACACTTGTGTCTAAGAACGAGTGCGGAGCTAATCCAGTTTGCCGTCAAAACCTCAATCGTTGCTGCCTAGCATCGGGGATGCAAATGCGCTTGCATGAGTTTCCCGCGGCAGCTCCTAACTTCTGCCGGGCAAAGGAGTCTGACCTGGCTGTGTTTGTCCCAGGCACCTCAGGGGCCTTGCCTTTAACCACCTGTCAATTTTGCCAGTAGTTTTAAGGAGGGGGACCTTCTATGATGGCAGTGCCCGTTCGCCCTCAATTGCAACATAGCGCTGGTCTGAAGGACAACGAGCTGCAGACTTCACACAAGCCGACTCTCTGGAAGGGAAGGACAACGTGACTCGTGCCCGCATTTTGCTCGCTGATGATCACAAGGAGATGCGCGATAGAGTGGAGGAACTGCTTGCTCCGGAATTCGACGTTGTGGGAGTCGTTGGTGGTGGCCGGGAGTTACTAACGGCAGAATCGGAGATACAGCCCGACGTGTGCGTAGTGGATATTTCAATGCCCATCATCTGCGGGATCGAGGCGGCAAACAAGTTGAAGGTCGGCGGATCAAAGGCAAAGATCATTTTCATGACAGTCCATGAGGATCCGGATTTCCTTCAAGCCGCGCTCGATACCGGGGCACTGGGATACGTTGTAAAGTCGCGCCTTGCCACAGACCTTTGTAAGGCTATCAGAGGTGCTCTCGTCGGCCAGCTTTTTGTTTCTGCTTCTCGCAGGCTCGGCACAGACTCCGAACACTCCTGAGGTCAGGAGTATTCCTCATCTCTCCGTTGCCAGCGGAACCGCTCAGCTTAGTACGCCGAAGGCGTTCGCTAATTGCAGCCCAGGGTTGTTTCACTGGTTGGCCGGCTGACACTAGTCAGCGTACCATCTTTGACATGTCAGTTGGACCCGGGATAGAACCACTGCACGTCTTCGTTAAGGCACTCTGGGAAAGTCGGAAACTTTTTTCCGACAAGAACGTGAGGACTATGTCTCGACGGCCGCAGGCTCGCTCGCCTGCTCACGCTCCTTGCCGCTTCGCAGCCAACCTTGTAAGCGTTCAAAGTAAAGGTAGACAACTGGCGTCAAATACAAGGTCAGTATCTGCGAGATAATGAGTCCGCCGACAACTGCGAGTCCTAGTCCGCGTCTGGCTGAAGCGCCGGCGCCCCAGCCCAGAGCGATTGGCAGCGTGCCCATCAATGCTGACATCGTGGTCATCATGATTGGTCGAAACCTCACCACGCAGGCCTGATAGATTGCTTCCCGAGCTGGTTTGGTTTCCCTCCTTTGTGCTTCCAAGGCAAAATCGATCATCATGATCGCGTTCTTCTTTACAATTCCAATCAGCATGATCAGGCCCACGAATGCGTAGATGTCCAGCTCTCGCCGGAAGATCAGTAGGGTCACAAGGGCCCCAAGGCCGGCGGCTGGCAGGCCAGAGAGAATCGTCAATGGATGTATGAAGCTCTCGTAAAGAATTCCCAACACAAGGTAGATCACCAGCACCGCAATCAGCAGCAATAAGGTCAAATTCTGCAATGACGATTGAAAGACTTGAGCCGTGCCTTGAAAGTTCGTTGTGATAGTGGCCGGCAGAGTACGTTTTGCAATGCCGAGTACCTGCTCAGTCGCCTGGCTTAGAGAGACGCCAGGACGCAGGTTGAACGAGATTGTGGCCGCGGGCAATTGGCCAAGATGATTCACCAACAAAGGTCCCACGCCGGTTGAGAATTTGGCGACGGCGCTCAAGGGGACGAGCTGGCCTGTTGAGGAATGGACATAGAGCCTGCCCAACGTCGAGGGGTCGCGCTGAAATTCTGATTTGACTTCCAGAATCACCTGATACTCGTTTGTGGGTGTGTAAATGGTCGATATCTGACGCGAGCCAAAAGCATCACCCAGAGCTGATTGAATCTGTTCAACCGTCACGCCAAGGGCTGACGCCCCTTTGCGATCGATGTCTACATTGATTTGCGGTGTGCTGATTTGAAGATTGCTGTTCACATCCTGTATCAACGGCAGGTCCTTCATGGCCTGTTCAAGCTTGCCTGTATTGTCATACAGGTCGCTCGCATTAGTAGCCTGCAAGGTTACCTGATATAGACTTCGCGTTGACTGACCACCAACGCTAATCGAAGGCGGATTCTGGATGAAGACCCTAAGCCCCGGTTCGTGTGAAACCTTTGGACGCAATTCCTGAGCAACGTCATCGGCGCTCAGCTTTCGCTGGCTGATCGGCTTGAGACCAATGAAGATGGTTCCGTTGTTGCCACCGGAGTTTCGGCCGCCGGAACCTACCGTCGAAGCAAGCGACTGAACGTTCTCGTCATGCAGAATCGTATCGGCAATTGCATTCTGGTGCCGGATCATATCCTGCAGCGATATTCCTTGTGCTCCTTCGGAGCTAACAAGAAGCAGACCAGCATCGCCGCTTGGGATGAAGCCTTTAGGTACGACCATGAAGAGATATACAGTTACGCAGGCAAGGAGTGCCATTGCCAGGATCGTCAACAGACCGTGGGCCAACACTCGTTGAAGACTCGCTTCATAGGCGCGCAAGACCCTATTGTAGAAACCTTCAGTAAAACCTCCCCATCCCTTCGCGGGGACGTGCTCGCTGCTCTCATGAATGGCGCTTTCTCTAATTCCACCGGCCTTGAGCAACCGGCTCGCCAACATCGGCGTCAAGCTCAAGGAGACAAATCCTGACACCAGGATCGCCACGCTGATCGTGATCGCAAATTCGCGAAATAGCCGGCCGAGTATTCCTCCCATAAACAATACCGGAATAAAAACGGCAACCAGCGAAACGGTCATCGAAACGATCGTGAACCCGATCTCTTTCGATCCTTTCAGGGCAGCCTCCATCACGGTTTCGCCGAGCTCTATTCGCCGCACAATATTTTCCAGCATTACCACGGCGTCATCGACCACGAACCCGACGGACAGTGTTAGAGCCATCAGCGAAAGATTGTCCAGGCTGAAGTGCAAAAGATACATGGCCGCGAACGTGCCGATAATCGATGTAGGCAGCGCGAGCGTGGGAATGATAGTCGCCCTGACGTTGCGCAGGAACAGGAAGATGACTAACACCACAAGAACAATTGCCAACAACAGCGAAAACTGAACATCGTTAACCGATTGTCGAATTGAGATAGATCGGTCAATCAGCACGTCGAGGCTCACTGAAGCAGGCAACTGCTCTCGGAATTGAGGCAACAGCGCTCGGATCGAGTCGACTACGGCCACGGTATTCGTCCCCGGCTGTCGCTGCACGGCAAGCGTCACGCTGCGTCTCCCATTGAACCAGCTGGCTACCTTGTTGTTTTCAACGTCGTCAATAACATTAGCTACCTGCTCGAGACGAACCGGTGCGCCATTGCGATAAGCAAGTATCAGCGGCCGAAATGCTGCGGCGTTTGCCATCTGTCCATTCGTTTGCAAAGTGAGGTTCGCGTACTTGCCGTAGAGGGTGCCGACAGGCGTATTCGGATTTCCGTTTCTGATTGAGGTGGCGACATCATCAATGCCGATGCCGCGATCGGCGAGCGCTTCCGGATCCAATTGCGCACGCACTGCGAATTTCTGAGCGCCGTAGACCTGGACCTGCGAGACGCCATCAACCATGGAAATGCGTTGCGCTACCAGGGTCTCGGCATATTCATCCACAGCCGGAAGCGGTAATAGCTGCGAGTTCAGCGATAAGAAGATGACTGGACTATCGGCTGGATTAACTTTTCGCAGGCTAGGTGGTGTTGGTATTTCAGACGGGAGTTGGGGCAGCGCGGAGGAGATTGCTGTTTGTACATCCTCCGCCGCCGCATCTATATTGCGGCTCAAATTGAATTGCAGTGTTATCGAAGTCGACCCTTGCGAGTTAGTGGAGCTGATCGAATCGATCCCGGCAATTCCTGAAAATTGTCGCTCGAGTGGTGTTGCGACGGACGCGGCCATAGTCTCGGGATTTGCTCCCGGCAAACTTGCGTTGACGCTAATAGTCGGGTAGTCGACTGTGGGAAGGTCACTGACGGGGAGCGCCTGATAACCGATGAGTCCGAAAAGTACTATGCCAATCATCACCAGCGTGGTCATGATCGGACGATGAATGAAGAGTTCTGAGATCCCGCCGCCCCCCGGCGATCCGTCAAGACGCTTAGGTGATTTTCTGGTTTTGTTTTGCCCTCGCATGACGCCTCGTGGAAACAACCCGCCTGGCGGTCCGGTGTCGCTGGACCTCAGGTCTCTGCCATTGCCGCATCGCGATTGTGATTCTCAGCCTTCCTGCGCCAGAGCCAGTCCTGCAAGTGTTCGAAATAGATGTACACCACCGGCGTCAAATACAAGGTCAAGACCTGAGACACGGCGAGCCCTCCAACCACGGCGAGACCCAATCCTCGGCGCGACTCTGCTCCTGCTCCCCAACCCAGTGCGATTGGTAAGGTCCCCATCAACGCCGCCATTGTAGTCATCATGATCGGCCGGAACCGGATCAAGCATGCTTGATAGATTGCCTCTTCAGCTTCTTGCCCTTCCTCTCGTTGTGACGTCAACGCAAAGTCGATCATCATGATGGCGTTTTTTTCCACGATACCAATAAGCATTATCAATCCTACGAACGCATAGACATCGAGTTCCCGGCCAAACAGCAATAACGTCAGCAATGCTCCCAGTCCCGCCGACGGCAGTCCTGACAGGATTGTGAGAGGGTGAATAAAGCTCTCGTAAAGAATTCCGAGCACTAGATAGATCACCATCACCGCGACCAGCAATAGCAAAGTCAGGTTCTGCAGCGATGATTGAAAGATCTGTGTGGTGCCCTGAAAACTAGTTGTGATACTTGCCGGCAACATTTGTTTGGCGAGCGCTTGCACCTTATTAGTTGCGTCGCTGAGTGAAACACCGGGTCGCAGGTTAAATGAGACTGTGGCGGAGGGCAGCTGGCCCAAATGGTTGACCAGCAAGGGTCCCACACTGGTTGAAAGTTGAGCGACTGTGCTCAGAGGCACAAGCCGGCCGGAAGTTGTTTGTACGGCCGACGGTTGACCGGCAGGTGGTGTCGGTGAATAGGGTTGCACTGTATTTGTTTGAGCAGGGTTGGATTGGCTTGACGGCGGCGTACTTGAAGTGGCGTGAAGATAGAGCTTGCCCAGCGCTGACGGATCCTGCTGGTACTCAGGTTTCACTTCGAGAATTACCTCGTACTCGTTTGTTGACGCGTAGATCGTCGAGATTTGCTGCGTACCATAAGCGTCATTGAGTACGTTCTCGACTTCTTGCGCGGTGATACCCAGGGAGGATGCCTTATCGCGGTCAATCGTAACGTTGAGCTGCGGGTTGTTGACTTGAATATCGCTTGTCACGTCCAACAATCCCGGCAGAGCAGCAATCTTTTGTTGCAGGGCCTGGGCGTTACTGAACAGGTCGTTTCGGTTGGGGCCCTGCAGCGTCAACTGGTAAGGGCTCTTGGTAACCTGCCCTCCCACCTGCACCAGAGGCGGATTTTGTAAATAGATCCGTATGCCAGGTACTATTGCGAGTTGGGGGCGCAGCTCCTCGATAATCGCATCAACACTCATGCGCCGTTGCGAGAGAGCCTTCAACAGAATCAGAATGTTACCGCTATTGCTGGCAGCACTCACATCGCTTTGTCCAACGGTCGACAATACCCCTGTCACATTCGGATTGCCCCTAATGATGTCGACCATTTGCTCCTGGTGACGAGACATTTCGGAGAATGAAATCCCCTCGGCGGCTTCCGTGTATCCGACTATCTGACTGGTGTCATCGTTGGGAATAAAACCTTTCGGAATCTCGTAAAACAATACGATTGTCACAGCGAACAAGGCTGTACTGATCAATACAGTGAGCGCCCGGTGCTCCAACACCAATTTCAGCGTCGATCTATATCCGCCCACCATCCACTCGTAAGCGTGCTCAGTTACGTTAAACCAGCCAGACTTTTCTTTTGCCGCCCTGGGTCCGTTGTTCGCGACTGCCGCAGCGCCACCGGTGTGTTTTGCTGTGGAGCTGTCTGTAGCTGGAGGACCTCCGTCCGTTGGTGAGGCTTCCGCATCGACCTTTCGTCGACTACCGATCGCTTTGAGCAGGCGGCTGCATAGCATCGGAGTCAAACTCAACGATACGAAGCCGGAAATCAGAATCGCCACACTGATTGTGACCGCAAATTCGCGAAACAGCCTTCCCAGTATTCCTCCCAAAAACAACACAGGGATGAAAACCGCCACTAACGACACAGTCATCGAGACTATCGTGAACCCGATTTCTCGCGACCCATTGAGGGCTGCGTCCATGGCGCCTTCGCCCAGTTCCATTCGCCGCACGATGTTTTCCAACATCACCACGGCATCATCGACCACAAAGCCCACAGACAGCGTCAGCGCCATTAGTGAAAGATTGTCGAGACTGAAACCCAGCAGATACATCACAGCGAACGTGAACACAATTGAAGTGGGGAGCGCGAGAGTGGGAATAATCGTGGCTCTCACGTTGCGAAGGAAGAGGAAGATGACCAGTACAACCAGCACGATTGCCAACAGCAACGAGAATTGCACATCATTGACCGACTCCCGGATCGACGCGGAGCGGTCATAGAGAACGTCGAGATTGACGGCGGCGGGAAGCTGTTGGCGAAAGGACGGCAAAAGGCTTTGAATCGCGTCGACAACTGCAACTGTGTTAGTGCCGGGTTGCCGCTGGACCGTTAGAGTTACTAGTTGCTGACCGTTGTAGCGAGTTGCGAGATGGTTGTTTTCTACGCTGTCGATGACATCACCAAGGTCTTGCAGCAGAACGGGAGCCCCATTACGATAAGCGACGATCAATAAGCCTCTGCGCGATGGAGGTGTCGGCAAATTCATTGACTTGCGAAAGGGGCAAGGTTGGGGAACTGACGCGAAGATAAATGATCGGCTGATCGGCTGGATTTACTTTTCTTAGTGTCGGTTGGCTCGGCATGCCCGGCGGCAATTGCCGAACAGCAGCGGCAATCGCCGTCTGCACATCCTGCGCCGCACCATCGATATTTCGACTGAGATCGAATTGCAGAGTTACTTGAGTGTTGCCGAGCGTACTGGTCGAGCTTACGGTGTTGAGACCGGCGATGGTAGAGAATTGACGTTCGAGTGGCGTGGCAACAGATGAAGCCATTGTGTCGGGACTGGCCCCTGGCAGAGTCGCGGTGACCTGGAGAGTCGGATAGTCAACATTCGGCAAGTCGCTTAATGGCAGAGAACGGTAGGCAATGAAGCCAAATAGCACGATCCCCGTCATGATCAAGGTGGTCGTGATTGGGCGTTGAATGAATAACTTTGACATCTAGTCATCTTGGCCTGCAGCTGCTTGACCCATGCGCTTGGCGAAATCTCAGCGTCGTACAATCAGTTTCCACCATTCCGTCTGTTGGTCTTGCCGGGACTGGCCGGCGCTGATTCAGATTTGGCCTGGACCTTGATTCCAGGGACCAATCTCAACTGTCCATCAGTTACCACCTGTTCGCCGGCCTCCAAGCCCTGTTCAATTACAGTCATGTTGTCGAACGTAGTGCCGGTTTTTACCTTTCTGACCTCTGCAGCCATGTCCTGCTTAACCACATACACGAAAGTGCTGTCCTGACCGACTTGCACGGCTTGAGATGGAACCACCACGGCATTGTCCAGCATACCCAGCGTGAGCACTACATTGACGAACTGACCTGGAAATAGCTTTCCGTCGGCATTGGCAAAGGTCGCTTTCAACCTGATGGTGCCCGTCGTGGTATCGACGGTGTTGTCGAGCAACGATATGCTGCCCTGAGCTGGATGCGACTCGTCGCCAGGAATCACGACCTCCGTTTTGAATCCTGTTGAACCAGAATATTGTCTGATTCGAAGCAGGTCTTGTTCGGGAACGGCAAAGGTCACATAGGTTGGAGCCATCTGAGTTATGGTCACGAGGGGCGTAGTGTTGTTCGCCGGTACGAGGTTTCCGGCCGTTATAGCAAGATTGCCGGTCTTGCCACTGATAGGTGCACGAATGTTTGAATAACTGAGTTGCACCCTGGCGTTGTCGACGGTGGCCTGCTCAGCCTTGACCGCGGCTTGAAGATTGGCAACGGACGACTGGTCAGCCCGTACTGTTGCGTCATTGGCCTGCGCCGCCGAAACAGCGTTGTCATACTCCTCACGCGAGATAACGCCGGCCTCGATTAAAGAGCGGTCGCGATTGGCTATTGTTCTTGTGTTGTTGGCGGTAGCCTGATCCTTTGCAACAATGTCTTGAGCCTGTTTCACCGCAGCCATTGCTTTGAGCAGATTGGCCTCCGCCTGATTGAGAGCCGCCTGCAGCGGTCGGGGATCGATCACGAAAAGAAGCGCACCTTTCTTAACATCCTGACCAGGGGTAAAGTTGACGGTTTGCAGTGTGCCCGTAATTTCCGATCTTACGGAAACTGTTGAAAGCGCCTCGACATTCCCAATACTTTTAATCTGTATGGGAACGCTTTGCTGCGTTGCTGTTGCCATCTCGATGGGAACTACTTCCGCCCGAGACTTGTTTGCAGCCTGCTCTGTTTTGTCACCTAGAAAGTGCCAGGCTAAGAGGAAAAGCAATATCAGACAGACCGCGCCAATCACCTGCGCCAGACGAGACCGAGTCCTCCTGCGAGATCCGATGGCAAGCTTGTTTGTGCTTTGTTTAACTACTTCAGGCTGAGCGTCGGTGTAGGGGTGGGCTAACTGCCCTGAAACATCCTCATTCATGGGATACTCGTTTCCGAGCCGCACGAATTTGCGCCGGCTCGTTAGGGTTCAGACTCGACTCAGCAAGCTTTGTTCCCTCGCTAATTGTTAAGTGGGTTTGTTTACCTAAACCGGCTTTGCCCGACTTGTTATCCGCATTGCAATGTTTTTCGAAAGTAAGAATACGAGCGCCGCAAGCAAACAAAGCTGAGAGGTCCAGGGGCTTGTCCGGCCTTGCGATTCGATTTCACTCCGAATACTGCAGATTCAATGTGGAGGTCGAGCAACTTGAAACAAATTAGCTCGCTTATTGAGTCTTCGGTTTTCACTACATCGCACAGTGAGCGAATAAGAGTCGACCGATGCCGTGATTTGGTATTGGAATCGGACACTCATTCTCGAGTGTGGCCCTCTTTCCCCATTGGCCAAAAGAGCCACACAGATAGCCTTTCACTTTCTTGGAATTCTTCCAAAATATTGCGATCTAGAACGTGACTCAGCACAAGAAAGCGTGCTGGCATATGTCTTGCTGAAGCCGCCTCAAGCAAGGATAAACACGAGCGATTCGTAATAGATTCGTTTGTGAATCGAGCAAGGGGGGGCCGCAGGCGGCTCAGAAGTTAGGTTTGAGTCGCCTGCGGTTTTAGGGCGGCGCGTTCAAAAAGGAAGCGGACGTGGTCGTGCAGTTCGCTACGATTTTCCTGCCTTAGCTCAAGTTAAATTTTATTCAAATCGTCGGCTCCGGAAGAACCGAGGGCCCTCAACCCTGGATCGAAGTCGCTTGTGGTGTTCTTCCTGGTTTTCGATATATCTAATAACTTCCTCCAGATTAGATTGGCTTACAGAGAATGCTCCGTAACCTCCTTGCCAGTGAAACTTCGCCAGTTTTGGTGAAAGCTCCTTCACCCAACCAGATGATGTTCGTTTGATCTCTTTGACGACTGACGCAATGGAATGTGTTCTCGAGAGTGCAAACAGTGCGTGAACATGATCCTCCACACCATTGACGATCAGTGTTTCGGAATCTTGCTCACGTAAGATCTTCGCAAGGTACTTGTGCATGTCTGTTCGTACTGTTTTGTCACTAAGAAAGGGGAAGCGGTTTTTGGTTGAGAAGATGAGGTGCGTCCAAAGACGTGAGAGGGATTGAGCCATGTGAGGTGGCCTCCTATTTAGTTTTTCAACAACGAGTGAATTCTACCACGTGCTAACATTACGCTGAAAGCGTTGGCTAATTTCAGCCCACGGTTTGCTTTGAAACCCTGAGCTGAAAACGCACATTCAGTTTAGTCGCAAACTCTAAAGGAGTTGCGACAAGTCCCAGGGTTGAAGCAACCCTGGGATGCAATTATTCTAATTCATGAGACATATTCCTTCATTCAGAACTTGCTCCAACTGAACGCGATAAGCTGGAACGGCCCCGCCGTGACCAATGAGGTGTCAAGACTTCGGTCGTAATGCACAGCAGATCCTCCGGAATTGATGAAGCTATCCGCCACGATCGAACCGAACCATGGAGATCCTCCGCTCATCGTAATAGCAGAGTGCGGCGCATACACGACAGCCGCGGAACTCGATCCGCCTGACAAAGTCATCGGCTGTGAACCGTTGTACACGATTTGAAAGCTCGCAGGAGCTCCGCCGCTGTTCGAGATGCTGCCACCGCTGAAATCCACGGCCTTTGATGGCGCACCGGCACCGGCGATTTCTAAAACAACCGTTCCTGCGGGGCTGACGGTAATGATTGAGCCGCCACTCAATGTAAGGCTATTAAAGTTGTAGGTTCCGGGTGACAGCGTTAGCGTTTTGCCTCCAGAAATCGTCACATTGTTGTAATTGCCAGGCGCCAGACTGACGTTGCTCCCGTAGCTAGTGTTGGTCACCAGGGCTGGCGATGGGTTTGTGTATACGGGATTGCTAAAGGTTTTCGGAGCGCCCATTGCGGTCGGCACGCCTCCGTTCCCCGTCACACCAACGGAGGACGAATTGCTAAAGGTCTTCGTGGGGCAGGAACCGGACGTGACCACATTTACGAGGTAAGCATTCCCATTAATAGTTGCACTGCCGCTCATTGTGAGGTTTCCATTGGTTCCTAGATCTCCGCGGGTCGTTTGCACAGTCGCAGCGTAGGTGCCTTGCGACGAGTCGTAGCTATTCGTTAGGCCACTAGCCGAGAAATTTATGGTTGGACAAGCAGTTCCCGTGGCGAATACGGCATACGCAAATACTGGCGTTCCGGTTCGCTCGTACGTCGCGGTCACTTCCACGGTAGCGGTGCGAATGCCAGCAATCGTTCCCTGCGAGGTGATCTGCCAGGTTTGTACTCCGCCGCCGCTGCCGAGCCAGGAAACGCCCGCTCCTGCCATGTTTAACAAACTCGCGTAAGTTGAATAGGAGGAATTTGGCAGCCCGGTCAGCGCTTGACTGCTTAGAGCACTGTTGTACGCACTCGCTACCGCTGAATCGGGATAATTTGAAGATACAGCGCCCACGGCCGAGAGCACAACCGCGCTGCCGTTACTTGCGCATCCGCTGACACACTTCACCGGAACCGTTGACGTGTTATAGGCAGTGAGGCTTGTAGGCGGCGTGTAATTATTCGAGAGCCAGTTTATGGTGCTTTGTACTCCGGCTTCAGCCGCATAGCGCGCTTGGGCTAGTTCGGTATAGTTGGCGGTTGTCGCCGTCTCCGTCCGGGTAACGAAGATAATGCCAGTGGCCAGCAGACTAATAATCATTAATGTCAGCAATGCGATAAGCAAGCTAACACCTCGTTCATCTTTCCAGGTTCGTGTTTTGTTTTTGATCTGCATGGTGCGCGACTCTCACGGTCCGAGTGGCAAGCCTGGAGGTGTGGCTTGCAAACGGTTTGTAATAGGTGGACTTGCCTGGGCCAACGTTAGTCCCGCCAGAATGTTTCGGGACGACAGATTCGAAAATGACTTCGTCATAGTCACGAAAGCGCCGGTTTGTTGGTCTCTCTTTGCGGTCTGTACGGTAAGAGAGAGCGCCACGCTCGGAATGAATGTATAGGTGGTAGCACCCACGGTGACAGCCACAGCGGTGCCATATTGAAAGCACGGCGTGCCGCCGGGATTGGCAATCAGATTGGTTAAGAGAGTTTGCGATGTATTTCGTGTTGTCACGCCGGGAGCAAGGGTAGTGATCGACCTGGTCAGCGTTCCGGCTGCAGTATTGCAGTCGTATTGTACGTAGGCGAGGGAACTGTCAGCGTTAATGTCGCCGAAGAGTTTGAGTGACGTGGCAGTGGAAGTGCTGAGTACCCCCTGCGGGAAAACTCCTCGGACGACTACCGGAACACCATTGATGTGACTCTGTTTGAAAATTCCAGTTACCTGGTACGAGGAGGGAATCGCTGTTACCGCAACGATTTCCTGGGCAGATCCAGTGTCGATCGTGAGTTGCTCGCCGATGAAAATATTGGCTGTCGAGCTAAGCGTAACGGTCTGCCCGGATGCGCCCCCCGTTACAGCAGCACCCAGAGTTTGTGGTGTAAAGTTGAGTCCCCCAGCCTGCCCGATTTCTTGCGTCATGAGCTCGAACGTGCCGCGCAAACCAGCATGCATGTCTGCCTGCGATTGCTGGGAGCTGAAGAGCTTTTGGGAATAACTTAGAGCCGAGAGCGAGGCCCCCGCAATGATTAGCATGACAGTAAGACTTACCATCAGCTCAAGCAGTGAGAAGCCGTCGTCTTGGTCTTGCCATCGCATATCTGGATTATTGTCAATGATCATAGGGATTTCATG
>WNFY01001420.1_pt1 | contig 40117 bp, 30 predicted proteins | sample 5400091 | NCBI WGS metagenome assembly WNFY01 (sample SAMN13153364, study PRJNA577476) | soil metagenome | isolation source: 60 cm soil or saprolite under grassland replicate 1 | place: USA:California | collected 2016-06-15 | reverse complement strand
TCCTGCTGTTTACTCCAGTTTATAAATTTGGTAATGAACCCGGTTTGGGCTACACTCTTTTCTCCGTAAGCACCAGGAGAAAATGTTGTTTGAATATTACCTGAGGAAATTATCTGATCCATACACTAATTGTTTTTGTTTATGCAAAGTTGAAAATGAATAAGAAGAGAAAATATGATTTACATCAGCCGTGAAGATTATTCTCGTCAGGTTTTTAAAACCTATTATACGGTAACGCAACAAAGCTCACGTCTGACGTTTCACGTCTCGCGAAATTGCTGTAACACCTGTTGCTGTTATTAATATTGCGTTGGATGCCTGTAATCACCCGAGGGATGCCTTAAAGTTTTTTTGAGAGGTATTTGCATACCGTTGGTAGATTGCAGCCAACTAAATAATTCGGCTGCCAATTGTTTTATAGTTTCCTGGTATTCAAGTTTTGTAATAAGGTTAGTTGTTTCATCAGGATCATTTTCTATATCGTACAATTCATTTGTATCCCATATTCCCTGGTAGTGCATGTATTTATATTTATCGGTGCGAACACCAAAAACAGTTGGCGTCATAGGAAAATCATACTCCCAGTAGTATTCGTAAAATATTTTCTCGCGCCATTGTATAGTATCATCCTGCAAAAGTTGTATGATTGATTTTCCGGGCATATAATCCGGTTTTTGTAAACCTGCGGATGCAAGTATTGTTGGAGCAACATCAATATTCTGCACCATTTTTGTAATTGTTTTACCGCCTTTAAAAAGATCAGGACAATAAACAAGGAAAGGAACTTTTACTGACTCCTCATAAAAATGTCTTTTATCAATCAGTCCATGTTCACCCCAGCTAAAACCATTATCGCCCATATAAATGATCATCGTACTTTGATCGGGTCCCTCTTTTTTCAGGTAATCCAAAACAGCGCCGATACTTTCATCAACAGCCATCAATGTTTCACAATATCGCTGCACCATTTCATTTATATCGTAATGACCATGGTACATATAATCAACGCCATGCCAGCTATAGCGTTGTTGCTTCACCCACTCCGGCCAGTTGAGTTTTTTGTATTCATCAGAAAGCGTTTGATAATAAGTGGAAGGCAAAGGATATTTGTTGCCGGCATACATTCCTCTGTGCCGTTGCGCAGGATAAAATTCTGCATGCACTGCTTTATGTGATAAAAAAAGAAAGAACGGCTTGTTTTTATTTCTTTTATTAAGCCACTGAATTGCATCTTTTGCAAGCAGGTCAGTTATGTAGGTTGAATCATTATAGCTTATTCTTTTCCCGTTTATATTTAATGCAGGGTTATAGTAAACACCTTGTCCTTTGAAGCTTTCCCAATGATCAAAGCCGGGACGTGGACTATCATCTTCCGAGCCCATATGCCATTTGCCAAAGAATGCGGTTTGATAACCTGCCTGCTGTAAATATTGAGGAAAGTAAATAAGATTACCAGGCTCTGGTGCTGAATTATCTACGATAGTATGCACATGTGAATATTGCCCTGTAAGTATTGATGCACGGCTTGGCGAACAAAGTGATGTAGTAACAAAAGCATTTTTAAACCATGCTCCTTCTTTTGCAAGTCTATCCATGTTTGGTGTGTGCAGCCAAGGAATTTTTCCGGTAAAGCCCATAAAGTCATAACGATGATCATCGGTTAAAATAAAAATAACATTTCGTGGGTGTGCATTTAGAATTTGCTTCAGATGCGGAACTGATTTATTTTGAGTATAACTTGAAATACTAATAAACAAACATGCTACAAAAAAAGATATAAGAAAGTAAATTCTTTTTTTCATAATTATTTTCCTAAGTATAATTTTTATCGTTGTTCGTTCTCCAAAGTCTCCCTTTAGGGAGATTTGGAGGGCATCATTACACTTTTGGTTCCCACCCTTTCTCATATTCTCTCTTCCACAATTTTTGTGCATCCTTATCATCTTTAATATGTCCGTTGCTGTTATCACAGTAGATTGTTTTCCCTGTACGTTGTGCAATATTTGCAAGATGACAAAGCAATACACTCTTGTGTCCTTCACTTACAGGAGAATTAATTTTTGTTTCACCACGAACAGCTTGTATAAAATTGTTGAAGTGATACAGATCAAGATTACCGCTTGCGCTCACAGGGTTTGTTGGATCAGTTTTTACATCTGTCTTTATTTCTTTCACCAGTTTATTATCGGCATCAAAAATTTTATAATCAGCAGCATCGTAATTCACCAATGTTCCTTTATCACCATAAATAATGAAGCCGCGTTCTGCTCCATCAACAGTATAATGATTGCAACTTCTGCCCTCCCATGTAATTGCCTTGTTATCTCCAAATTCAAATGATGCCACTTGTGTGTCGGGCGTTTGCCAATCATCTTTAAATGCGTAACGTCCGCCTGCTGAAGTAACTTTTGTTGGAAAATCAACACCAAGAAACCAACGGCAGCAATCAATTTCATGGGTACCATTGTTGCAGGCCTCGCCTGTGCCCCAATGCCAGAACCAATGCCAGTTATAATGCACAAGATTATCCTGGTAATCTTTGCGTGGCGCGGGCCCTTGCCATAATTCAAAATCAAGTGTGGAGGGTACAGGAACCTTTTTGCCAACACCAATTGATTTGCGATTATTTGTATAAAAGGCTTTTGCAAAATAGGCGTTACCAATGATGCCATCATGCACTTCTTTTGCGGCTTGTATCAATGTAGGAAATGAGCGTCGCTGGTTGCCCATTTGTATCAGCTTGTTGTATTTGTTCATTGCTTCTATCAGCAATTCACCTTCATGCGGATTTTGTCCACAAGGCTTTTCTACGTACACATGCTTGTCATGCGATACCCCAAGAATTGCGGCAGGTGCATGCCAGTGATCTGGCGTAGCAATGATCAGTGCATCAAAATCTTTTTTCGCCACCAGTTCACGAATATCCTTTACCAGCGTGGGTTTGCGCGGTGCGTCTTTCAGCGCCTCAAAACCATTTGCAATTGCTTTTTCTTCTACATCACATATATAAGCCACTTCCACATTTGGCAATTGCGCATACGATTTTGCAAGGTATGCACCACGGCTGTTCACGCCCATTACGGCAACAATAACTTTATTTGAAGGAGCATTTTTTCCAAACACAGGAAAATTCAAAATGGTAATGCCTGCAGTGGCAAGCGAAGTGTTTTTAATAAAATTTCTGCGATTCATATAGCAACTTTTTTTGGTGAGAAGATTATGATACTAACTTTTGTATCTAGGCATCTTCGTTGCGTCGCATTACGTTCATTTGCAGTGCATGTATGATGCAACGATGCGTAAATATAAATGAAGTTTAGGCAAAAAGTAAAGTGTTGAAATGGTTATCCAAACGACAAAAGGATTTTTTTCACCAAAGCAGTGTATGTCTCTTTGCGATGCTAACTTGCTTAAGACATTACTTTGAGTTGAAGTGTGCGGAGCAACTTATAAAACAAAACACAAAAGCTTTTTATTGATAATTCATTTTATTATCTTTCATAGATAAACTTTTTATATGCACATGTATTCTCTTTCACTCAAAACTTGCTGCTTGATTCTGTTTGCACTAATAACATTTTTAGCAAGTGCTCAGAAAAAACAAAAACCTGCCGTACCATTAACAACTGTTGAAACAAAAAAAGACACACAACAATTGTGGAGAACACTGAAATGGCGATGTATAGGACCTTACCGGGGAGGAAGAAGTCTTGCAGTTACAGGTGTGCTCGGAAATCCGCTCATTTATTACGGCGGTGCAACCGGTGGTGGTTTATGGAAAACAACAGATGGTGGTAACACATGGCATTGCGTATCTGACAGTTTTTTTAAGTCGTCGAGTGTGGGTACTGTAACAGTTGCAGCCCCGGATACGAACATTGTGTATGCAGGAACGGGTGAAGTGGAGATGCGCGGGAATATTTCTTTTGGCGATGGTGTTTATAAATCAACTGATGCCGGCAAAACGTGGAAGCATATTGGTTTGGAGCAATCATATGCAATAGGAACGATTGCAGTACATCCGCACAATCCTGATATTGTATATGCCGCGGCATTTGGAAAAATATGGGGACCCACTCCAAACAAAGAGCGTGGCTTGTATCGCTCGAAAGACGGAGGTAAAACATGGGACAGAATTTTATTTGTTGATGATACAACAGGCTGCGTGGATGTAAAGATGGATCCTGATAATCCTTCTGTTTTGTATGCATCCATGTGGAAGGCTTGGCGCAGGCCTTATTCATTAAGCAGTGGAGGTGTGGGAAGCGGTTTGTATAAATCTACAGATGGTGGCGATACCTGGAAGCTCATCTCTGAAAATCCCGGCATGCCAAAAGGTTTGAAAGGAAAAGTTATTTGCGCTGTTTCTGCAGTGGATCACAACAAAGTGTGGGCAATTGTTGAAAATGCGCAATCTGGAGTTTATTATTCTGCAGATGGTGGCGATACATGGATGAGAGTAAGTACAATGAATGATCTTACGCAGCGTCCATGGTATTTCAGTCAAATATTTGCTGATCCTAAGAATGAAAATGTGGTGTATGTTTTAAATGTAGAATTCTGGAGGTCTGTTGATGGTGGTGTTACATGGAAGAAGATCGTGAATCAGCATGGTGATAATCATGATATGTGGATCAATCCTGATAACAGCAACAACTGGATTATGGGTGATGATGGTGGCCCTGAAATAACTTTTGACGGAGGGAAAAATTTTACAAAAGAAGATCTCCCAACGGCGCAATTTTATCATGTAAATCTTGATAATGATTTTCCATACAATCTTTACGGCGGGCAACAGGATAATACAAGCGTCAAAATAAAAAGCAGAACATCAGGACCTAACATAACAGAAACTGATTGGAAACCTGTTGCCGGCGGTGAATCAGGATATATCATCCCTGATCCAACAAATTCTGAAATTACTTATGGCGGCGGATACGATGGCATCATGACCACTTTTAATGAAAAGAATGACCAGACACGAGCCATCTCTGTTTATCCTGAACAACATTATGGCGAGGGAGCAGAAGTGAATAAGTATCGGTTTAACTGGACATTTCCCATTGCATTTTCTCCTTTCAATCCTAAATGTTTGTATGTTACTTCCAACATTGTTCATCGTTCATTTGATGGTGGGCAAACATGGGAAGACATTAGTCCTGATCTTACTCGTCATGATCCAAAAACTTTAAAAGCAAGCGGTGGTCCTGTTACACTCGACAATACCGGAACAGAAGTTTATGCAAGCATATTTGCTTTTGCTGAATCGCCTGTAAAACAAGGATTGTTGTGGACTGGCAGCGATGATGGTTTCGTGTATGTGAGTCATGATAACGGAAAAACATGGCAGAATGTTACACCCAAAAATTTACCGGAGTCGGCACTAATAAGTTATGTTGAGCCTTCACATTTTGATTCTGCGGTTTCTTATCTTTCGGCAACGAGATATAAGCTTGGTGATAACAAGCCTTACGTTTTAAAAACCTCTGATTTTGGTAAAACGTGGAAGATGATCACCAACGGAATGGATGAAAATATTTACAACCGTTGTGTGCGCGAAGACCCGAATAAAAAAGGATTGTTATATGCAGGCATGGAAACAGGAATTCTTGTTTCATTTGATGATGGAGAGCACTGGCAGAGCCTTCAATTGAATTTACCTAATACACCGGTGCATGATATACAAGTAGCACCACGAGAAAAAGATCTTGTGATTGCAACACATGGAAGATCGTTTTGGATACTGGATGATATAACAACACTGTATCAGATGGATGATGAAATTACAAAATCGAATGTATGGTTATTCAAACCGCGTGATACCTATCGTTTCCCCGGAGAGTTGCAGGAGGAGGTGCATGAAGCGCAGGAAGGAGAAAATCCTCCCAATGGTGTGATGATACGTTATTATTTGAAACATACCCCTGAAAAAGAAGTAAAGCTTAGATTTTATACTGCAGCAGGAGACAGCATTATAACATATTCCACGATTTATGACAAGAAGGGAAAAGCTGTTCCGGTTGCAAAAGAATTCATCGAAAATAAAAAAGTGGTGCGACCCGGGTTGTTAAGAAAAGATAGTGGTTTGAATGTTTTTGTTTGGGATATGCGCTATCCTGATGCAAAGGGGGATACAAGTGCAACCTTCGAAGCTTCATTGTTAGGACCAAAAGTAGTGCCCGGCAGGTACAAAGTAAAATTGTTTATTGGCGATTCAATGATACAAGAACAGGAATTTAATGTTATTAGAGATCCACGCAATTCTGGAACAGTTGCGGATCTGCAGGAACAGTTTGATTTGAACAAGAAAATTAATGAGAAGGAGAATGCAATTGCAAAAGCGAATGTGCAAATAAAACACGTAACGAAACAAATCAATGATTTTATAGCATCTATAAAAGATTCCACTGCTGCAAAACCATTTAGAGAAAAAGGAAGGCTAATCATTGATTCATTAACGAATATCAAGAATGAATTGTTCAATGAAAAAATTCAGGCGAATGAAGATAATCTTCGTTTTCCATTGAAGCTTGAAGAAAAAATTGCAAGCATGAATTATTTGTTACAGGTATCTGATACAAAGCCTACAGCGTCGATGTATGAAGTGTATAAAAATTTATCTGCGCAAATAGATATGCAACTTCAAAAACTGAAAAATACTCTTGATACAAAAATTCCTGAATTCAACAGCATTGCAGCGAGTATTCAAAAGGCAGTGATTGACGTGAATGTGAAGGAATGATAAACGTGAGTCAATAAACGTGAAAACCCGAGCAAGAGTGCGACGCAACAGAAGCCACATATCAGTACAATACTCTGGCTCAAAAAAAAATTATCTGATATAAAATAGCACCGATAATTATTCCCTGGTTCCGTGTTTAAAGTTTTGAGCTTCCCTAATTCCAAATTCCTAATTCCCAATTCTTTGTCCCTTGTTCCTTGAACCTTGTTTCTTGAAATTTACTCTTTATGATCAACAGTTAATACAGGTATGTTTGACTGATAGGAAATTAATTTTTTCGTGACCTTATTCCACGTACCCGGAAGACAAAATTCTTTTATGGAAGAGATCATGATTAAATCGGCATTTATTTTTTTCGAGAAATCGAGCGTTGCTGTTGCAAGGTTTTTCCCTTCCAGCATAATAGATTGAACGGGTATTGTGGTAAGGCTTTGTATTATTTCAAGCGTTTCACTCAGCAAGGGTAAATGATGGCCGGCGCTATTTTTTACTGACAAAACATAAATAGTGGATTTAAAATGACGGCCAAGCAATGCTGCAAGACGGATTCTGCGCATCGGTATTTCATCATGCACCGGCAATACTATTTTTTTAAAGTGACATACCAAACCGCTTGAGCGCACAGCAAGAACAGGAATATTTGTTTTGCGTACCAATCTGCTAATAGAAACAGTTGACCATATCCGGTGCAAGAGGTTAAATTTTGAAAGACCTTTAATAAGCAGATCCATCTGGTATTGTTCAATATATTTTTTAAGCTCCGCCTGCGGATTACCGTTCAACACACTTATCTCAATTTTACCGCCGCTGCATACATGATGCTGGTACTGCTCTTTTAATTGCTTCAGCCTTTTGCTTGCATATTCCATATCTGCAGTAACATTATAACCAAGGGTATAACCGGTATCCGCTCCCACAACAGGTATAGCGAAGTGTGACACCACATGCACGAGGTGTATATTGCATTTAAAAGTATTTGCAAGCTCTATCGCTTTTGCAATTGCCCATTTTGAGCGGGCAGAAAAATCCACAGGAACAAGTACATTGTAAACACTATTTGGCATAGCAGCATTTTTTAAAAATGAATAAAGGGGTTAACTCAAATTCAGGCATGGGCTAATAAGGATTGAAAACTTCTTTCATTGATGTGTTTATTCGCCATTTTCTTCAAAAGCTCATCCGTAGTACAGAATGCAAAACCTTTGCCAGCATGCCCGACCATGCACCTGTCATCTTTACTATCGCCAACCGCAATGCAATTTTTAAAATGCACATTATACTTTTCGCAGGCATATTGCATTACATTGGTTTTACAATAAGAATGTCCGCAAATACTTTCGGGAGATGCAAAGAAATAAGATGGCATGTCAACTTCGCCCGTGGCTTTGCCTTCAAAAAATCCCATTTGATTGGCATAAGTAAAATCTGCACCAATGTTTCTCATTACATAATTGGTAATAATAGTATAGCTGTTACTAATGATGCCAACAACATATCCTTTCTTTTTTAAAGCAGAAATCACTTCCTTAATATCATGTACCATTTCAATACTGTGCACCACATCAAGCATTTCATCCATCGTTTTTCCTTTAAGCAGCAAGCCAATTCTTTTGGCCAAAATAATAGAATCTGTTTCCCGCTCTCTTAAATCTTCCAGTTTTGCCGCGAAACCAAATTTTTTTGCACATGCATCAATAAATCTTCCTTTTAAAATGGTATCGTCCATATCGAATATTATCATCTTGTGGAAACCGGACAAATTTTCCTGCAACGCATAATTCATTTGTCTATTAATTTCCTCAATTGACCTTACATCTTCTTCTGTTACTTCATCAGGAAGGTGTTGCACCGCCTTTGTAATAATTGCTTTTGCTACTTCCTTGCTCATCTTGCCAAGCGCTTCCCACGGTTTGCTTTTGTTTTCAATATAGCCAATGTCAACTTCTTTAATTCTTGCCTTCATTAAATACATATCAATCAGTATGCCTACATCTACACCATAATCATTGAAAAATTTAATACGCTCAAAAAAGCTTTTTCTGCCGGCAATCATTCCGCTCAAAGGCTGTGAAAAATTTGCAAGACCGGGATAAAGAATATTTAATAATGGTTTGGCGACAAGTTCTGTTACACGACCACCATTACGACCAAAAGTTCCTTTTACAAAATCGGCTTCATTAAGCAATAATGGTTCTGCAAGCAATGTAAGGGTCTCTTCAGGATAAGGATCAATATCGCCATCAAGAAAAATCAATAATTCATTTGTTGCAGCATTTACACCATCTTTCATAGAAGTTCCCTTGCCCCGCACTTCGCTGGTAATTACTCTTGCACCTGCCGCTTTTGCGACTGCTGCTGTATTATCTTCAGACTTATCATCTACAACAATAACCTCATTTATTAAGGGATGGGCCAGACAAAAATATATCACCTTTGCAATAGTTAACTCCTCATTTAAGGCGGGTATAATAACACTAAGCATTAGTTCCTCCTACGGTATTTTTTTAATACTTCCAGAAAAAAAATTTCGTTTAAAAAGGGAGGAGTTGACTCTTGAAAAATATCAAATTAAGCTAAGCTGTGTTTGGAAAAAGATAATAAGCTGTTATTTAATTATTAATTCAGTTTTTGCAAAAATAGGTGCAATGTTTAAAAACCCATATTTAGTTAAAATTACACTTTTATGGCACATCTTCCCCAGTTGAAGCAATATATAATTTAAACCAATCTTCTCTTTCCAATATTATATTAACTGCTTCTTTTGCCTGTAATAGACGTTCAATTTTTGTAGTGCCTAATACAGGTATAATGCCCGAAGCATGTGCCAGCAAAAATGCGATCAATATTTGATTGATTCCTGTTAAATATTTTGCCGCAAGTTCTGCAGCACAAGCTGCAATACTTCTGTAACGCGGATGCGTATCATCACTGAGTATTCCGCCACCCAAAGGCGCCCACGCCATAGGTATTATGTTGTGCTGCAAACAATGATCAAGCATGCCATTGATGAATGGATACAAGTGAATTATTGAAACTTCCAGTTGATTAAATTGAACAGGAATAAATTTTTGCAAAAGGTCGACCTGGTATGGCCAAAAATTAGAAACACCAAAATGTAAAATTTTCCCTTGTTGCTGTAATGCTGTTATTGCCTCTGCAACTTCTCCCGGATTTAGCAATGGATCGGGACGATGTATAAGTAATACATCAATATAATTTGTGTGAAAATTTTTAAGCGATTGCTCAGTTGACGCAGTGATATGCTCTTTACTGGTGTTATAGCTTTTTATCGGGTGCTGTGGACGGTTGCGTATCAATTTCTGTACGCCACATTTGGTAATGATTTGCATTTCTCGTCTTAACGATGGCGCATCTTTTAATACTTCACCAAATTCTTCTTCTGTTGTATAATCACCGTAAATATCTGCATGGTCAAAAGAAGTGATACCATTGTGCAGGCATTCATCAATTATTAAGCGATATTCACGTGTATTGAAACCGGCTCCCCATTTCCCCCAGCGCATACAACCGGCAATGGGAGAAGAGAAGTTTACCATTCTATGAATATAAGCAAAAAAGTTTCGATTTGCCAATCTGGAATTACGATTTACGATCTGTGATTCACGATTTTTATATTCTCGTTTCTTGTTTTATTACTCATTTCAGCACATGAGTGATAATGATCTTAAAGCGATTTATAATTTTCTCCATACTTTAAAGCCGGCGAAGAGTATACAAGAAACACAATTGGCGCAGAAATAACCATAGTAAGATTAACCTTTTAAAGCACCCCCATGAACAGCGAAGTTTGTTAAGAGCAACTTCGCTTTTTTATTTTTATGTACTTAGCTGAAGTAGTACTATTAGACTTCGTTGTGTCACTCACTTGTACGTTTTGTTCTCCCTCAATAAGAGAGCGTATTCCGGTCAATATTTCCAATCCAAATTATTTGTTGATACAAAGCCTTTGTATTTTAGTGCTGATTGCAACATCAAAACTCATTAAACAATAATCAAAACCAAATAAAACAGCACTATGAAACAGCAAATTAGCTTTCTAACAATAGGCGTTAATGACCTCGGCAAAATGAAAAATTTTTATAAAGAGAAATTTGAGTGGACAACAATTAAAGATAGTGATGACATCGCTTTCTTTAAACTGAATGGTTTTATTCTCGGGCTCTTTCCCGTAAATGAATTAGCAGAAGATGCTGGTGTGCCACAGGATGGGCAAGGGTTTAAAAGATTTGCACTTGCAATAAATTTTAATTCTGAAGAAGAGGTAAACAAAGCGTTTGATGAACTCAGGCATAAAGGAGTAAAAATAATTAAAGAGCCGGAAAAAGTATTTTGGGGTGGCTATCGTGGTTACATTGCTGACATAGAAGACAACTATTGGGAATTTGCTTATAATCCTTTTCTTGAATTGGATAAGGAAGGCAATGTCATGACGCATAAGTAATTCTTCTGATAACCAAAAATTATTCAAATACAAATTCATTCTTCACGCCATCATTTTCTACCAGCACTTTTGTCCAGTGCTTTTCTGAAGGTCGCATAGTTGGCAGCCATCCACGCCCGGTTTTTGAAACGATAAACATGCCATCGGCATCACCCATTACGGCGAAATCTTGCAGGCGCGGACCTTTTTCAAAATAGGGAATATGAAAGAGAGTATTAAACTCATGACATGCATGCCCTACATCTTCTACTGTTATACCAATTTCGCAAATGCCGGTGATTAGTGCAGTACTAAATGATTGTGTCGAACTTGTTTTTAAATCATAATGCGTAATGAACTCCAGAATATTTTGATTGTTGTCGTGGAAATAAAATGCTTTTGCATTCCAGCCAATAAAATCTGCAATAATTTCTTTTTCAGAATAGGGAAGAATATTAGTTTTTTCACCTACCCATTTAAGTGCTTCATCTAATTTATTGTTTGGTATAGAAAACGCAACATGATAAAAGGGATCGTTTTCATAGGACGCATGAAAGCTAAGCGTGGAATGTCCAAATGCGAATGAAATATATTGCTCTGATTTTTTAATGATCGGTGTTTGCAGCAGCTCAGTGTAGAATTTTTTTGTTGCGGCAAGATCATTTGTTAGCAGGTGTAAAGACTGGATGAACATACTTAAAATTGTAGATCCGGTTGTAAAATTATATCAGTGTGTAAGATACAATTTCCCGGCTTTCATTTTTTTGTTAATCTGCTTATTGCAATCAAATGGCTAAACAAAACTATCATTACAATAAAAGAAGGTAACCATATAAACGGGAAATATAATACCGCAATATTTGGTTGATTAAATGCAAACTGCTGAAAAGGAAAAGGCAGCGAGAGAATTGCATTAACAACAATATTTAAAAGAAGCAACAATGAAATTAAATTCCATACAAAAAGCAATCTTTTATTAATAACAATATTGTCTTTAAAACAAATAAAATAAACAATCGGTGCTGTAATGCCTGCAAGAATATCGAAATTCCTTCCTGTGAAAGTCATTAATTCAGGTACAGCTTTATTCATAAACAGCCAATACAAAACAAACTCAACAGGAATACGAACTATGCTTAATAAGGTTATGGTGCGCAGATCAATATTATTAATAAACCTTGTGCCCCCATTTGTCACAAATAATAAAATAATGGCAAGCAAAGGTGGTGCAACAGCAAAAATAAAATGAGGTGGGAACCCGGAAGTGTTTTTAAAAAATCCATTATATGCTAACACACCGGTCAATGCAAGCCATACAAGGGAGATGATTGTAACGATGATTTTATTTTTTGTTGCTTTTACAAACAACCATAATGTTAATAATACAGTAGCAATAAAAACTGCTGTAACATATGCTGGAACATTATTAAGCATAAGCAAGGTTTTAGTTATATAAAAAAAGCCTGTCAGAGTGTTTATCTTATAGGCTTTCAATGCAAAGTTATCATGTTGCAACTTAAGTTACCATGTTGTTGCTTTGAAATAACTTCCTGCTTTTGGAATATCGGGAATAAAACGTATCACCATCCATTCTTTTCCGTACTCATCTGTTCTCATTGTCCAGTAATAAGTAATTGGTTTCAGCTCGTCTTCCGTTGCTGATCTGTCGAAATTGCTGCCTGGCGCACAGGAACAGAGATCTCTGTAATTTCCCTGTTGCGGTTGATTGGCGTTATCAAATTTTACCATGCCTTTGTAATAAGTAAAGCCTTCTGTGCGGCAAGCGCCCAATTCGCCATATTGTTTAACAAATAATAACAGTATTATGCCTAAGTTCTGACTTTACTTTAAATTAAAACTTATGAAATACAAATTATTAGGAAGATCTGGATTGAAAGTTTCTGAATTATGTCTTGGCACCATGTGTTTTGGAACAGAAGGTGGCTGAGGCCCAGATAAACGAACTAGCTTTGCAATCATAAATCATCATAAACCATGAGACATTGGTTTAAGCCATTCAAATGGAAATAAGGTAATAAGGTCAAAATATATTTAGCAGCTTTTTACTAAGGTAATAAGGTTAAGTGTCAGAAAAATTTGAAAAACAAGCAGTGGCAATCTTCGACGATTACAGCAACATCTTAACGGTCATCCCATGAATTGCACTTTCAAAAAGATTATTGCACACATCATATAATATCATAATTTTCAAAAAAAAATTTGTGGATGTATTAACGCTTAACGGCATTACCAAATATTATGGTAAAATCCGCGCATTGAACAATGTTTCTTTTTCCGTTCCGGAAGGAAGTGTGTTTGGCATTCTCGGGCCAAACGGAAGCGGCAAAACAACGATGCTCGGCATTATCATGGATATTCTTCGCCCAACTTCAGGCAGTTTTTTATTTTTTGGCGCACCTCCAACCGGAGCTATACGAAGGCAGATTGGTACTTTACTGGAGACGCCAAATTTTTATCACTATTTATCGGGTGAAAGAAATTTACGTATTGCTGCAGAAATAAAAGGAAAAGGGCTTGATCAAATTGATGAGGTATTGCATAAAGTTAATTTGTATCAGCGCAAGACAAGCAAGTTCAGTACATATTCCCTCGGCATGAAACAAAGACTTGCCATTGCTTCTTGTTTATTAGGCGACCCGAAGGTTTTGGTTTTTGATGAACCAACAAATGGTCTCGATCCTGTTGGCATTGCAGAGATAAGAGAGCTGATAAAAAGCATAGCGGCAGAAGGAAAAACTATCATCATGGCAAGTCATTTACTGGATGAGGTGGAGAAAGTTTGTACGCATGTAGGCATATTAAAAATTGGCAATCTTTTAGCGGCCGGCAAGGTAGATGAAGTTTTGGTGAATGAAGATATTGTGGAAATTGGTGCTGCAAACATGCAATCATTAGAACAGGCTTTGCACTCTTTAAATGGTTATACAACTATCAAAAAGCAAAATGAGTATATACAATTACTTTTTCCCGTTGGCCTTGCAAACCTTGAAAAAATAAATGTGCACTGTTTCAATAATGGTATTGTGCTTAATCATCTTCGCTTAAAGAAAAAAAGTCTTGAAACAAAATTCCTTGAACTCACCAATCAATAAAGATTATGTTGCAATTATTAAAAATAGAATGGCTGAAAGTAAAAAATTACAGAACCTTTTGGATACTTTCTACACTATACCTGCTGAGCATTTGGGGAATCAATTATATTGTTTACGTAATACAATGGAAAATATACCACGATAAGAATGCAGGTGATGCTGCCAAATTATTTTTAGGCGGACCACCTTACGCTTTTCCAAAAGTATGGGCGATGACATCATACGTGAGCAGTTTTCTTTTGTTCATCGCCGGGTTGCTTATAATCATAATTGTGACGAATGAATTTTCTTTTAAAACGCATCGTCAGAATATTATTGATGGGCAAACACGAACACAATTTATTGTAACCAAACTTGTGTGCGGTGTAGTAGTGGCGCTGGTTTCAACGCTTTTTGTTTTTCTTACAGCCATGTTCTTTGGCTTAACTGCGGAAAGCAGTGATTTTAGTTTTGAGAACTTTCAATACATATTTTACTTCTTTTTGCAAGCCTTAAGTTATTGCTGGCTTGCAGTTTTCTTCAGCCTGCTTTTTAAGCGAAGCGGAATTTCAATTGGCGTATTCTTCCTTTATACAATTGTGTTGGAAAATGTGTTGGTTCAGGCGTTGAATCATTATGCAAATGGTTCGGGAAAATATCTTCCTATTCAAAGCAGTGATGAATTACTGCCTTTACCTTTCCTGGAAAAGGTACAACAACAAATTTCACCTAATGAAGTAAATACAACATTGCAGTTAGCATTGGTGCTCGCTTATCTCGCTGCATATTTCTTTTTTAGCAAGAGAAAGTTTGAAACGGATGATTTGTAAAGAAGCAAGAGAAAGGGAATTGGGAATTAGGAATTGGTTTGCAAAAAAGACAAGATACTTCAACTGCAAAACTCCAAACTACAAACTATCTTCGTTATTTAGTAAGGTTATTTATCGCGGCATCTATAGAAGGATATATAAACTGAAAGCCAGCAGATTTTATTTTTGCCGGACTTACCGTTACGCCTTTTAATACTTCAGTGCCCATTTCTCCAAGTACTAATTTCAATGCAAATGAGGGAACGTGAAGAGGAATAAAAAATTTTCCTCTTACTGCTTTTGCAAGTTTAAGCATCAATGTTTTATTGCTTACGGGATGCGGCGCTGCAGTATTAAATACGCCACTGATATTATTTTCCAAAGCATGTATATAGATGCGGCAAATATCTTCAATATGTATCCAGCTCATAATTTGATTACCACTGCCTAATATCGCTGCAATACCAAATTTTAATGACTTTTTAAATTCCGGGTAAGCGCCTCCCATATTGCTTAATACAATAGCAGTTCTTATAATCACCAAACGCTTGCCCAATGTTTCTGCAGGCTTAATGGCTTGCTCCCATTGTTTACATATTTCCCCAAGAAAATCCGATGCTGCCGGATCTTCTTCATGAAAACCTTTTTGTAAAGATGTATTGGTATCAGCGCCATACCACCCAATTGCAGATGCACTTACCACAGCTTTTACATGATTGGTATTTTCTTTTAAAGCTTTTACAAGCAATGCACTACTTTCCGTTCTGCTTTCTACTATTTCTTTTTTGCGTTTTTTTGTCCATCTTTTTTCACTGAGATTCGCTCCTGCAAGGTGAATAATATAATCTGCCTTCGCTACAGCATCTTTATCTATAATTTCTTTTTCAACATCCCATTCTGCATAGGTTATCCCGGATGTTTGATGGCTGACATCTGATTTATTTCGTGTAAGAATAATTACTTTATATCCTTTGTCAATAAGCATCGGAGATAATGCTGATCCTATAAGACCTGTTCCACCAGTAATGAGTACGGTAGGCATAAATAAACATTCCTCGAAATGAATAACAATATAAGTCATTGGATGTTTAGTGATAAACAAATTTGCCAGAAACAATTTTAAAATTGACATGTATATCGCAATGTATTCACAAGTACAAGTGCGGCGTCTGTCCGTACCGGTACGTACGGGAATCAAAGCAAAATAGCAGCAATACAGTTTGGCTCATAAAAACCATCAAAAAAAAATCCCCCGGTATAAAACCAGGGGATAACAACTAAAAAACACAATCGGAGGTTTTACTATTAATCAGGTTTTTTCCCATCCAAAAAAGTATTGATGCTTGATATCTGTGTTTCATCATTCTCATCTTTCTTCACAGTGTACTTGCTGTAGAACTGTTCAACAGATGTAAGCGTGTTGCCAAACAACTCCATATTTCTGCGCACATAAGCAGGCACATTATCATACTCCGTATTGGCATCTGCAGAATTCATGTTGAAAGAAAGATTACGCAACTTGCTGATGCGTTCCGCAGCACGACGTTTCTGTTCTTCTTCTTCATTGTGCAGCAGATCATCCAATGTTGTTTCCGGTGAAAATACCGGGTGTGTTTTGGGCGGCTCCTCTTCTTTAATTACCAACTGAAAGTCTACATTGTCTTCAGGCAATGGCTCTTCTTTTAAAAACATCGGTAGTTCCGGTTCCTTTTCAGGCAAAGGTTGCGGCGTTGCCGGTTGCGCCTTCATTACAGGCTCAGGCATTTGCTGCTGAACTGGCGGCTCTTCCTTTATTACAGGCTGTGGTGGTTGTTCAAAAAGCGATGCATCCGCATAAATATTTTTTGGTTTATTTAAAAAGCCGGTTGACATTTTCGATGGTGCAGGAATTTTCTTTTCTACATATTTTATTTCCTGCTCTGCTGAAGGCTTTGATTGTGCAGTTCCATTTTGCTGCTCATGCTTTTTTGTTGTTTCTTCTTTTTCTGCAAACAATTCAAAATGTACACGCTCATTAGATTCAACCACTTTTGTTTTCTTCGGTGCTTCCTCCTGAGTTTGCATAAATACAACAGTTGATAAAGTATGTGCCGGCTCCTGTTCTTCTTCTATAAGCTTTGGTGCAAACGGATCTTTATCAGTAAATGGAAGCGGTTGCTGGTTAAACATTTTTTTCTCTTCACCATCAACACCAAGTGTCATTACAATCTTTTCATCAGCAGACGCTGGTTTTTTCTCAGCAGGTTGCTTTTTTGAAAAAGGATCTTTGTATTCAAAACCAGTTGCAATAATTGTAATGCCTATTCTGTTGCCCAATGCACTATCATAACCTGTACCAATAATAAGATCTGTATTATCGCCGCTTTGCGTGCGCAGATAATTGTTGATTATTTCAAATTCATCCATCGTACATTCCTGCTCGCCCTGGCCACTGTTTATATTTACCAGTATCCATTTTGCACCACGAATGTCACTATCATTCAGCAGCGGTGAATTCAATGCTTCTTCTATAGCTTTCTGTGCCCTGTCTTCTCCTTCTGCCGTTGCACTGCCAAGAATAGCTACGCCACCGTTTTTCATAACAGTACATACATCAGCAAAGTCAACGATAATTGTTCCTTTACTGTTGATAATGTCCGTAATACATTTTGCTGCTGTTGCCAATACATTATCGGCTTTTCCAAATGCTTCTGTCATTTTTAAATTGCCATACTGCATGCGCAATTTATCGTTGCTTATGACGAGCAGTGTATCAACATAAGGCTGCATTTGCCTGATGCCTTCCTCAGCTTGTTTTAAACGACGCGGACCTTCAAAAGCAAAAGGAGTGGTTACAATACCAACAGTAAGAATGCCGACCTCGCGGCAAATTTTTGAAATAATCGGTGCACCGCCTGTTCCCGTGCCCCCACCCATGCCTGCAGTAATAAACGCCATCTTCGTATTCACTTCAAGAATGCGGCGTATTTCTTCAAGTGATTCCTCTGTAGCCTGTTTACCAACCTCAGGATTAGCGCCTGCACCAAGTCCCTGCGTTAAATGCGGTCCTAACTGAATTTTATTGGGCACACGACTTTGCTCCAACGCTTTGGCATCTGTATTACAAATAATGAAATCAACTCCTTCAATGTTTTGTGCGTACATGAAGTTTACTGCATTGCTTCCGCCACCACCTACACCGAGCACTTTGATGATAGATGATTTTTGTTTCGGCAAATCAAAATGAATCATAACAACTGTTTTAATTTGGATGAGTAAGTAAGTTTTTATTTTATGATGTTAAGCCAAATTCTTTTTTATTTTTTCAACATTTTCTGCAACATTAAAATTTTTTAATTTTCATTTTTATTTTATTTCCATATCTCCTTCTTCCTTAAAGAGATCAATAATGCTGTCTTTGAATTTGTCCCAGAAGCTGTTGAGCCCTTTACGTTTTCTTGTATCTACTGCTTCATTTTTTAACACAGCAGTTGTTTCTGCAACAAACTCATCTTTCTTTAAACTGTCAGGCACTATTACTTTCTTAAACCTGTTCTCAAATTCCTTTCTCTTGTTTTCATAATCGCTATAGCCTTTTAGTATTAACCCAATACATGTTGAATACATTGGCTTTCTTAATTCATCAATATGATTGGGTGCAAGATATTCTGTAGGATAACCAATTCTTGCATTCAAACTTGTAATATATTCTGTTAATTGAATCAGGTGAGTAAGCTGTGATCCGCCACCGGTAAGAATTATACCTCCATTCAAAGCCCGGTTATCCATGCCAACCTGTTTAAAATGATAAGTAACAAAATCAAGTATCTCACTCATTCTTGCCTGGATAATATTTGCAAGATTTTTTACGCTGATCTCTTTTGCTGGCATTCCTTTCAATCCGGGAATCGTAATAAATGCATTTAGTTTTGCTTCATTCGCCAATGCACTTCCAAACTGCACTTTCATAGCTTCTGCCTGACTTTTTAAAACACCAAGACCCATGCGTATATCATTGGTAATATTTTCACCTCCAAACGGAATAACGGCAGTATGTCTTAATGTGCCTTCATAAAACACAGCAAGATCACTTGTGCCACCACCAATATCCAGTATAGCAACACCGGCTTCCATATCTATGTCACTCATAACAGCACTGGAAGAGGCAAGTGGTTGCAGCACGAGATCTTTTGTTTTTAACCCACTTCTTTCCACTGCACGATTAATGTTACGAATAGCATTTCTGTCGCCTGTGATAATATGAAAATTAGCGCCCACTTTTACACCATTGTAACCAACAGGGTCTTTAATGTTTTGAAAATTATCAACCTGAAAATCCTGCGGTATCACATCAATGATCTGATCCCCTGCAGGAATAAATGTTTTACGCTGATTGTCTACCAAATGGTCAATTTCCCATTGCTTGATTTCGATGTCCGGTTCCTGGCGAACAATATCACCACGTGTTTGCAAGCTCTTGATGTGATGACCCGCAACACCTACATACACTTCATTAATTTCAAGATCAGGATTACTCTCAGCGCAGTTTTCTAATGCCTGGTGAATAGCTTTGATTGTTTGGTCAATATTCAACACCTGTCCATGTTGAACACCGTTACTGTTTGCACGGCCAAAACCAAGAATCTCCAGTTTGCCAAACTCATTTTTTCGTCCGGCAATAGCTGCAATCTTAGTAGTACCAATGTCAAGACCAACAATGATCGGCGACTCCTCGTCAGATGCCGGCATTTTAGGCACTGTTACTGTAACATTAGTGCTTTGGTTCATAATCTGTGTTTTAGTTGTTTGTTGTTGATTGAAAAAGTTTATTGTTTTATTATTTTAATTTCTAATTCCTTGATTCTTGCATCCTGGTTCTTGATTCTTGGTTCTTGACGCTTGATTTTTTATGTAACCAGCTTATGATTCGTTACTCATTTTCGTTGTGTCACTCTCTTGTACGTTCTAATCATTTCTCTGCTTTTATCAGTTTCCAGTTATACCGACATCTCATAACTTGAATCCGGCAACACCACTCACTATTCACCACTCACCATCTCAGTGCTTCTTCATTACAGCCTTTGGCTGCTTTCTAATTGCAACAACATTATTCGTTTTCCTGACAGTTGTCGTTGCAGGATTTGTTGTTTTTTTCTTTTTAATATCATTCTTCTTTACATCATTCGCCAAGGAATCTTTTGCAACAGATGGTTTCACAACAGGCACAGCAAATGCAGTATCATTCAACGCTGATTTTATTTGCTGAGATGTATTGCTAAACTGCTGCATAGCTTTTGCAGTATCCATATATACTTTGCCTGCACCTCTTTTTGTAGCCACTACCTGGTTTGTATATTGCACGTCTATTACTTTATATTTTTCAAACCCGGTTTTGGCCCACACCTGTTTATAAAAGTTCTTCAGCTTTGTAAATTTTTCATCAAGGTTTTTTGCATCTCCTATTCTTATCAACTGGTCGCCAACTACCGGTATCATTTCATAAGTTCTTTGCGAAGTGAAATCAATTTGCGCAACCTGTGCCATCCAGAAACTATCTTGTTCAATATATTGCGCGATTTGTTTTATATCTATTAATACCAAACTATCAGGGCGGCTCAATATTTTTTTATCAGAAGGAAAGGATGTAAACATGGGAACACGTGCTGAAAGTTTATCACTTAAGGGCAAGCGGTTGCAACTGCTGTCAATATAATATGATTTGCCCTGCAGTGTAAACACCCTTGCCATCGGCTCACGCTCTTCGATGTTTGCATGCAATATCTGTTTATTATCAAAGAACAACTCTGCTTTTTTCACCCATGCATTTTTCTCTATCTCTTCCTCAATCTTTCTTAACTCAATCACCGATATTTCTTTTTCTTTTGCAGCGCCATTTTCATGTATTATCTCCAGTATATCTTTTTTATCAACGAACACATGATTATGCGCACCATTGATTTCAATTTTTATATCTGCGCATTTCTTCTCTTCCCTTTTTTGTACAGCAGCAACAAGCAGGGTGCATGTACCAACCGCCGTTAAACTCCAAACCGCTATGCGCAAAGGTTTCTTCCACATACTTATTAATTCACATCTTTTCTTTCAAGCAATTTTTTTACAGGTTCAACCAAAGCATCAATATCGCCGGCACCGCACATCACCAATAATTTTGGCTGATATTCTTTCACCCATTCCAGCATTTCTTCTTTGCTCAATAATTTTTTTTCTGTTAGTTTCATCTTATCCAGGATCACTGCACTGCTCACTCCTTTTATCGGTAATTCTCTTGCAGGATAAATGGGTAAGAGAATTACTTCGTCAGCCATGTCAAGACTTTCAGCAAACTCCTCAGCCAAATCTTTTGTTCTGCTGTATAAATGCGGTTGAAAGATCACTGTGCATTTTTCCTCTTTAAATAAACTTCTTACTCCGCTAATCAACGCCTTCAGTTCTTCAGGATGATGTGCATAATCATCGATCAGCACCGCTTCTTTGCGATCCTCTTTGGCGGGGAAAGAAGAAGGCCTGAGAATATATTCAAACCTTCTCTTAACCCCTGTAAAGGAAGCAATCGCTGATCTTATTTGCTCGTCATCAATTCCCAAATATTTCGCCACCGTTATTGAAGGAATACTATTTTCTATATTATGCAGGCCACCCATGTGTAACACAATATCTTTAAGTGCCCACTCTTTATGCAATACATTATACCTGTAAGCACCACTCTCTACCTTAATATGAGCAGCATACGAATCAGCTTCTGCATCAACAAAGCTGTATGCATAATGATGCGCGGCACGCAAATCCCCCGAACGGTTTAAACCATATTTGCTTATTAAACAACCATCTTGTTTAATACGATGAGAGAATTGTATAAATGCATTTTCAACTTCCTCTGCAGTGCCATATATATCAAGATGATCAGGATCCATTGATGTGATAACTGCAACATCAGGAACCAACTTTAAAAATGAACGGTCATATTCATCTGCCTCTACCACGCATACATTTTTTTCACTGCTCCAGAAATTGGTTTTATAATTTGCTGAAATGCCGCCGAGAAAAGCATTACAGCCATAGCCTGTATCACGAAGTATATGTGCAATCATTGTGGCAACCGTAGTTTTGCCATGCGTGCCTGCAACACAAATGTTAAACGATGATTCTGTTATCCATTGCAACACGTCGCTGCGCTTAACTACTTTATAATTGTGTTCACGGTAATACTTTAATTCTTTATGATCAGCAGGTATTGCCGGTGTATAAACAACCACATCCACATCTTTTGGAATAAGATCAACATTCTCTTCATAATGAATTGCGATACCACTTTCTTCCAATTCTATTGTTAATGGTGTTCTTGTTCTGTCATAACCAGCTATTCGTTCATCAGCATTTGTTACAGCATATTTTGCAATGTTCGCTTTAAACTTTTGCTGCAATGTTTTGTCCTTTGCAAGCCGTGTAATAGCAGCAAATAATTTTGCTTTTGCTTCGCTGTCTTTTACCATTAGGGCAGCTTCTTTGTCTACCAAATACTTTGCATTTACGGTTTGATGATCTTCCGCTGCAAAAGGATACGGAACAAACACAACAGGCTTTTTTGCCACACATAATTCCGCCACAGACATTGCACCTGCCCTTGATATTACTGCATCTGCCGCAGCATAAGCTTTATCCATTTCCTGTATAAAATCATTCACCCAAATATTTTTATAATTTTTTCCCCTGTCTATATAAGCTGCACCGGTTGCTTTACCTGTTTGCCAAATCAATTGTAAATCCAGTGATTCAAATTCATGTATATGCGCAGCTATTACTTCATTGATGCTTCTTGCGCCCAAACTGCCACCTACTGCAAGGATTGTCGTTTTATTTTCTTCCAATCCGAAATATTTTATTGCTTCTGTTTTTGTTGTTGATGATTGCACAATAGATTTTCTTACCGGGTTACCTGTTACCATAATTTTTTCTGCCGGGAAAAATTTCTCCATTCCTTTAGTGGCAACAAAAATCTTTGTTGCTTTTTTTCCAAGCAGCATATTGCTTTTTCCTGCAAATGAATTACTCTCATGAATGAATGTTGGTATCCCTTTGCTTTGTGCAAACCGTAAAACAGGAAAGCTTGAATAGCCACCCACACCAACCACAGCAGCAGGTTTGTATGTGTTGATAATGGTTCTTACCTGCAAAAAACTTTTTACCAGCTTGAATGGCAAACTCAAATTTTTAAACAAAGAACTTCTATCGTAACCAGCTATATCAAGGCCTTTTATTTTATAACCAGCCTGAGGTACTTTTTCCATTTCCATTTTTCCTCTGGCGCCAACAAAAAGAAGGTCTACATCCGGCCTTTGTTGCTTTAGCGCATTGGCAATTGCAACGGCAGGAAAAATATGTCCACCCGTTCCACCACCTGCTATGATAACGCCCCCTTCCCCTAAAGGGGAGTTTTTATGTTCGTTAATATTTTCATTTTCGCTCATCGTTAAATCATGGTCTAAACGTACAAGAGTGCGACGCAACGGATGCAACATTTACATTCTATCGCATGGCCCATAAAAAAATTATTTATCTTCCTCGGTTGGTGTATTAATTATTTGTTCCTGGGCTTTCCCTTCCATTTGTTCTAAATTTCTTGCTACACTTAACACGATGCCGATTGATGCGCAAGTAAACAAGAATGAACTTCCACCCATACTGATTAATGGCAGCGTTACACCGGTTACAGGCACAATGTTTACATTAACCGCCATGTTTGCAACAGCTTGTATCACCAATGTAAAACTGAGTCCTAACGCAAGGAATGCCCCGAATGCATAAGGGCAGCGCCTGAATATGCGAATACACCTGAACAGAAAAACGAGATAAATAAAAATGATAAATGCAGCGCCAAGCAATCCATACTCTTCAATGATGATCACATAAATAAAATCATTGTAAGCCTGCGGCAAAAAATTTCTTTGCCTGCTGTTGCCTGGACCAAGACCAAAAAGAACACCACCATTGGCAATAGCAATATTCGCCTGCTGCACCTGGTATGGCACTTCAGCATTTTTTGTGTAAATGAAATCTTGCACACGCTTTACCCACGTTCCAAAACGCTCAACCGACTGCAGGTTTTGTGTAATAGAACTTTTGGTTTTATCGCTATGCGTAGTAACAGCAACACTTACTATGATGGCAACAGGAATTAATGCTATGCACAACACCATTAAAATGTGTTTTACGCTTACACGACCAATAAATAATAACAGCAATGCGGTTGCACCTGTAAGCAACGCATTGGATAAGTTAGCCGGCATTATTAATACACAGGTTATAACAATGGGAATAATGACCGGTAAAAATCCTTTTTTAAAATCTTTTATGTCGTGTTGTTTTCTGCTTAATTGTCTTGATAAATACATAAATAGTGCAAGCCTTGCAAAATCACTGGTTTGAAAGGTTACGTTGATTACGGGAAGTTTTATCCATCGGCTGCCTTCATTAATTTCGGTACCAAAGAAAAGTGTGTATATCAGTAACGGCACTGATATAAGATAAAGGATCAACGATACACGTGAGTACAATGTATAATTGATGCGATGCAAAAAATAGATCAGCATAAAACCAAGCACGATAAATGAAAGCTGCCTGAATAAATACACTTCTGTATTTCCTTTATACATTTTATATGCGAGTGAACCCGTTGCACTGTACACAACAAGCAATGATGTGATAGCCAGCAGCACAACAATGCCCCAGATATATTTATCGCCCTTTGTACGATGTCCCAAACCCCTGAAGGGGCTTTCTACATCTATTAATTGATTTATAGTATCATTCATACTTTCTCTTTTAACCCCTTTAGGGGAAGGGGTATTTATAATTCTTTCACTGCTTCTTTAAATTGTTTGCCACGGTCTTCATAATTTTTAAAAAGATCAAAACTTGCACAAGCCGGGCTTAGCAGTACTGTATCTCCTTTTTCTGCAAGGCGAAAAGATTGATACACAGCTTCACCTGCACTATATGTATCAATAATAACTTGTACTACATTTTCAAATGCTTCATGAATTTTATTATTATCAATACCAAGACAAACAATTGCTTTCACCTTTTCCTTTACCAGGTCTTCTATAAGTGAATAATCATTGCCTTTATCTATACCGCCCAGTATGAGCACTGTTGGCTTTTCCATACTTTCCAATGCATACCATGTGCTGTTTATATTTGTTGCCTTGCTATCGTTGATAAATTCCACGCCGCGTATAGAGGCAACATATTCCATCCTGTGCTCAAGACTTTTAAATGTTGCAACAGCTTCACGTATTTTTTCCTTACGAATACCCAATGTTGCTGTCGCAATACATGCTGCCATAGTATTATACTGGTTATGTTTCCCTTTCAATGTAAAATCATAAACACTCATGTTTATTCTTTCTTCCTGAACTTTTAGCGTCATCTGGTCACCTATGATCCAGGCTCCTTTGTTTAATTCATGATTCATAGAAAATGGCAGTAGGTTAGTTTTGGTAATAATTTTTTTTAAATGTTGCTTAATCACTTCATCATCTTCACAGTAAACAAAATAGTCATCCGCTTGCTGGTTCTCAATAATTTTGAATTTGCTGTTGATATAATTTTCAAACTTATAATCATACCTGTCCAAATGATCTTCTGTAATATTGAGCAGCACAGCAATCTCCGGTCTGAAATCTTTTATATCATCTAATTGAAAAGAACTTATTTCGGCTACATACAAAGGCTTTGGATCTTCTGCTACCTGCTTTGCAAATGAGTAACCGATGTTGCCAACCATAGCACAATCAAGTCCTGCTGTCTTGCAGATATGGTAGATGAGTGAAGTACAGGTGCTCTTGCCATTGCTGCCTGTAACAGCAACAATTTTGCTACTGTTTTTAAAACAGAAAGCAAACTCTATCTCACTTATAGCAGGTATTCCTTTTGACCTTATCTTTTTTACCATTTCATTTTTTTCAGGAATACCGGGACTCTTTACTATCTCATCTGCACGCAGAATTTTTTCCTCTGTGTGATGTCCCTCTTCAAAATCAATTTTGTTGTCAATGAGCTCTTGTTTATAATTTTCTTTTATCGCTCCTGCATCACTTACAAAAACATTATAGCCTTTTTGTTTTGCGAGCAATGCAGCGCCGACGCCACTTTCACCTGCACCAAGTATGACTAATCTTTTGTTCATTATTTCTTTGATACCAGCTTTAGTTTTTCATAGCATCTTTGTTGCGTCGCACTCTTGTGCTTTTTGTTCTTTGCTCTGCTCAATAATGATCAGAACGTGCAAGTGAGTGACACAACGAAAGCTTAATTCATATTCTTTGTTTGGTACATAAAATTCTTCATTCCAAATTCCTAATCCCAAATTCTAAATTCCTTTCTCACCTCACTTTCAACGTAAGTATTGACGCTATCACCAGGATGATATTGATGATCCAAAAACGAACTGCTATTTTGCTTTCATGAAATCCTTGCTTTTGATAATGATGATGCAAGGGACTCATCAAAAAAATTCTTCGTCCTTCACCATACTTCTTCCTTGTATATTTGAAATAACTAACCTGTATCACCACACTTAAATTTTCAACGAAGAATACGCCGCAAAAAATGGGTATCAGCAATTCTTTTCGCACTATAATTGCAAGTGAAGCAATGATACCGCCGAGTGCAAGACTGCCTGTATCACCCATGAAAACCTGCGCCGGATAAGCATTGTACCAAAGAAAGCCGATGCATCCACCAACAAATGCACCAATAAAAATGGATAACTCTGCAAGATTGGGGATGTACATTATGTTGAGATAATCTGCAAAAACATAGTTACCACTTACATATACGAACACACCCAATGCCGCACCGATTATAGCACTTGTACCAGCTGCAAGACCATCAAGACCATCTGTGATATTTGCACCATTTGATACCGCAGTTACAATAAATGTTACGATGATGATGTAAATAATCCATGTATATTTTTCCGCTCCCGGGCCTATCCAGTCTATAAGTTTGCTGTAATTAAATTCATGACTCTTTACAAACGGTATTGTTGTGATAGGTGTTTTTACTTTTACAAAACGGCGTTGAACACTGTCAATCGTTCTTACAATTACATTAGAACCTTTTGCAACTTTTTCGCCTCTTTGCAAAACTGTTGTACTGCCAGGTCCAATTAATTCTCTTTCTACTGTAACACTATTGCTGAAATATAAAGTGGCGCCAATAATAATTCCCAATCCAATTTGCCCGATAATCTTTGATACACCTGCCAAACCATGACTGTCTTTCTTTTCATACTTCTCACCGCGCTCCTGCGCCTTTCTTCTTGCTTTTAATTTTAAATAATCATCAAGAAAGCCAATAATGCCCAGCCATACAGTACACAATAACATTAACCGTACATATACTTTATTGAGATCAGCAAATAATAATGTTGGAATAAGTATGGACAATAAAATGATGATGCCACCCATTGTTGGTGTACCTTTTTTTTGCTGTTCACCTGCGAGACCAAGATCACGAACCGTTTCACCAATTTGTTTACGTTTTAAAAGATTAATGACCCGTTTGCCATACACTGTTGCAATAAAGAGAGACAACACAATAGCCATAGCTGCCCTGAATGTGATGAACTGAAAAAGCCCCGCACCACTCAGATCAAACTTTCGTTCCAGCCATGTAAATAAGTAGTATAGCATAAAAACGTAAAATCAATTTTTGTCAGTAGTGAGTGGTCAGTGGTGAGTGACAGACCATTCAATTCAACTATTCACCACTCACCATTCACTATTTTATTTTCCCAACAATTCAAACATTTCTTTCAGCACAGCCTTATCATTAAAATCAAGTTGCCTACCATTAATTATTTGATATTTCTCATGACCTTTGCCTGCAAGGAGAATAATGTCTTCCCTGTTTGCAAAACTTACCGCAGTTTTTATTGCTTCTCTTCTGTCTGCTATTGAAATAAATTTTCTTTTTGCCACACTGCTCAATCCTGCTTCCATTTCCCGAAGTATTTCATAAGGATCTTCACTCCTGGGATTATCACTTGTGAAGATTGCCTTGTCACTGAAATCACATGCAATCTGTGCCATCACAGGTCGTTTCTCTTTATCTCTTTCACCACCGCAGCCTACAACAGTGATCACCTGCTCATATCCCTTTTTTAATTTTTTTATTGTGCCCAGTACATTCTCCAAAGCATCAGGTGTATGTGCATAGTCAACAATCCCGATTATGTTCTGATTGCTAATGATATAATCAAACCTTCCTTCTGCACTGGTTAGCATGCTTAGTATCCGCAACACCTCATCACTATTCTCACCCAAACAAATAGCAGCGCCATATATTGCAAGCAGGTTATACGCATTAAATTCGCCAATCAATCTGAAATGAACTTCCTTATCATTGATGGCCATTACTAAACCAGTGAATGAATTCTCCAAAATTTTCCCTTTGAAATCCGCAGGCTGCTTAAGACTGTAATAGTATTTTTTTGCAGCAGTATTTTGCAGCATTACCATTCCTCTTTTATCATCAAGATTTGAAACAGCAAATGCATTGCTGCTTAAACCATCAAAGAATCTTTTCTTCACTTTTATATACTCATCAAATGTTTTATGATAATCAAGGTGCTCGTGCGTAATGTTGCTGAATATGGCGCCTGTAAAAAATAATCCTGTTATGCGATGCTGAGCAATTGCATGACTGCTGCATTCCATAAATGCATGCGTACAACCCGCATCTGCCATTTGCCTCAACAAGGCATTTAGGCTTACAGCATCAGGCGTTGTGTGCGTCGTAGGAATTATAGTTTCACCAACCTGGTTTTGCACCGTACTTATTAAGCCGCATTGATAACCTAATTCTTTAAAGAACTTAAACAATACTGTAGCAATTGTTGTTTTTCCGTTTGTACCCGTAACGCCAACCAGTTTCAATTTTAATGATGGTTCATCGTAAAAGTTATGTGCGATGTAACCTGTTGCTTCAGGGCTGTTGCTTACCTGTATGTAGGTAACATTTTCTTTCAGGGAAGCTGGCATCATTTCAGCCACAACTGCTACTGCGCCTGCTTCAACTGCTTTATCAATAAATTGGTGACCGTCTCTCTTTTCGCCCTTTATTGCAATAAACAAAGAGCCTTGAGAAACTTTTCCCGAATCAATCTGCATATCTTTTACTTCGATATCAGTTTTACCATTTACTGATTGCAAACGCACTTTGTATAATATATCCTGTAATTTTTTCAAATCTCTTCAGCTTCCTATTTAAGTAAATATTTATTAATTCAATTGTATGTTCACTAACTGGCCTGCAGCAACAGGCTGACCTGCATCAAGTGATTGAGCTATTACTTTCCCTTTTCCTTTTATGTTTATTTTTAATCCCATATTCTCACATATATAAACCGCATCTTTCAAACTCAGTCCTGTTAACTGCGGCATTATTTTACTGCGTATGTATGCAGTAATAATTACAGGCCTGTCATCATGTTTACTTACAATTGCCCATTGCATATTATTATTTGACGAATCTTTATACTTAACTCCGATTGCATTCATGATACTTTTTACATCCTGCTTTGTTCCTGCATACATATAATTTATGCTATCATTTTTTTCTGTTGCAGTATATTGCATATTTGTCTTTGCAAACATTGTGTACAAACGATCTGCTATTTCTTTAAAAACTGGGCCAGCCACGAGTGCTCCATAAAATACCGGTGCATGCGGTTTATTTTTTATCACCACCACACAGGTATATTGCGGATCATCAGCAGGGAAAAAACCTGCAAACGATGATTGATAAATATGATCACCATAGCCTCTTGATCCATTCGCTACAAGGGCTGTGCCTGTTTTACCTGCCACTGAATAAGGTGTTCCTTTAAATGCTTTGTATGCTGTGGCACCTGAATCTTTACACACACCTATTAAACATTCTTTTAATTGCTTTAAAGTTTGATCACTGCATATTTTTTCTCTTAACACTGCAGGTTGTGTTCCCTTAATGATTACACCATCCTGCTGCACAAATTGCACCAGGTAAGGTTTCATCATTTTTCCATTGTTGGCAACGGCATTATATAACATGGCAGTGCGTAAAGGAGTTATGGCAATGTTGTAACCAAATGCCATCCATGGTAAGGTAGTGGCGCTCCAGTATTTGCTGCCTGGTTTATACATCACAGGTTTTCTTTCACCATATAGGTCTATACCTGTTAATGAATCCAGTCGCAGCTTTTTTAAATGATTGATGTATTGCACAGGATTGTTTGCATAACTCGTATATGCGAGCTTTGCCATACCGACATTTGAACTTAATTCAAATGCACGTTTTACACTAGTTACATACACGCCATGTTGTTCAGCATCATAAACAGTTCTTCCATTAATCTGCCATGTACCTGCATTTAAATCAATACCACTATTGAGAGAATATTTTTTGTCTTCTAACACTGATAATAATGTTGCAAGTTTAAAAGTTGAACCCGGTTCTGTTGGTGCCATTGCATAATTAAAGTCTTCCCAGTATGTGCCATCGGGTCTTCTGCCCAAATTAGAGATTGCTTTTATTGCACCTGTTTTTACTTCCATTACAATAGCGCAGCCATGTTCTGCCTCATTACTCATCATCATTTTCATCAATGCATTTTCTGTTATTTCCTGTATGCGTATATCAAGTGTGGTTACAATATCTTTTCCATTCCCTGGCTCTACCTGGTAATCATCTTCAACCGGAACGGCAACGCCACCTGCTATATATCTTACAAGACGTTTTCCTGTTGTGCCTCTTAAAAGCGTATCATACGTTTGTTCAAGACCAACTTTTTGTGTGTTTTGCCTGTCAAGCCCAATTGTTCTGTATGCTAATAACTGATAAGGATTTAAACGAACACTTCTGACTTCCACAATAAAACCACTTTCATTTTTACCCTGCCTTACCAATGGAAAGCTGCGCAGTTGCCGGTATTCTTCAAAGCTTACTTTTCGCTTCAACAAATAATACCTGTCATGGCTTTTATAACCGCTCTTCAAAATTTTTTCATACTCGCCTTTTGTTCTGTCTTTAAAAAGAGTCGCAAGACAATAACTTAATGAGTCAAGATTTTTATTAAACAACTCACCACTATTTTCCCGCAAACCATCAGCATCAAAATCAACATAGATATCAAATTGCGGAATGCTGGTGCTTAACATTTCACCATCTGCACTATAAATCGTTCCGCGGTCTGCATCCACTTCCTCGATCTTAAGATGCAGACTGTCACTCATACTTCGCCAGTAATTACCTTGCACCTGCTGTATGTAAAACGCTTTGCAGAAAATACCGGCACATATAACCACAACAGCTATATATGTCAGGTAAACTCTCCACGATATGTCGCGTTTTACTTCCATAGCTTTGCGGTGTTTCCTGTTAGCAACACTTGTTCAAAATTTGGATATTCGATTTCTTATTTTACATTGTTATTGGCTTCTTCTTTTATTATTAGTCTCATCGGTGGCTCATTCGAAATTTTTAAGCCTAATGGTGCAGCAGCTTGCACTATCTGCGTTTCCCGGCTTTTAAACATTTCTTCACTCTTCAAACTTTTATATTCATACTGCAGTTCTTTCACTTCTTTTGCGGTAATGTTTATATCCCTTATAGTGTTATCGGCGGTGTGCCCGTTAGCGATATAAATAACTGCGAGCAATGCCAGGAACAAAAAGAACAACAGGTTCTTCAGTAGCCATTCATAGCCTATCCATCTTTTAAAAACACTTTTGTTTTTTACTGTTTGTTTATTTTGTTCAATCATATTTTGATACAGTTTCTTTATTTTTTTGATACCGCTTTCTTTTTTTTAGCCCTCAGAACGTCGTTTAGGTTTTTTATTTTTATGATTCAAGCGTTCGGTATGGGCGGGCATCACCTGTTGCGTCGCATTCCGTTCATCGTTTGGAACTTTATTGAGCAAAGCGATTTGCAAATTGTAATTCGCGACACTGAACCGAAACTGACCATTCACCATTCACGGTATAAGTGTGCGATGCACCAACGGTTTCATAATTATTCAACGGCCTGGCTCACCAAAAAATTTGTTAACACTACTCTTTTAACTCTTACAATCTTCAAACCGCAACAGTAGTTACAACTCCTCATTACATTTTTTCTGCCACTCTCAATTTTGCACTTCTTGCTCTTGGATTTTTTTTCACCTCTTCATCAGAAGGCACGATCGGTCTTTTTGTTATCACTTTTAATTCATTTGTTTTTTGTTGTTGTATAAAAGGGTTATCAGGTAACTCGTCAAAACTGCCTTGCCTGAAAAAGTTTTTTACCAACCTGTCTTCAATTGAATGAAAAGTAATGATAACTGCTCTTCCGCCGGAGTTTAATACTTGTGGCAATTGCTGCAACATTTCTTTTAACGCGCCCATTTCATCGTTTACTTCTATGCGCAGTGCCTGGAAAACCTGTGCTAAATATTTGTTTGGATTGCCCTTGATAACTGGTTGCAGCATTGTTTTAAATTCATCAATCGTTTTGAGAGATGCTTGCTTACGACGTTGTACAATATGCTTCGCCAGTGTTTTTGAATTAGTTACTTCACCATACTGTTCAAACATTTTGTGTAATTGTGCTTCACTGTAAGTAAGTAAAACATCTGCCGCCGTCTTCTGCAATCGTTGATCCATCCGCATATCCAAGGGACCATTGAATCGCGCAGAAAAACCTCTTTCTCCTTCGTTGAACTGATGACTGCTTACGCCGAGATCAGCAAGCACACCATCCGCTTTTGGATATTTATGCAAACGCAGGAATCTTTGCAGATGTCGAAAATTATGAGGCACAAAAATGATACGATCGTCTTCAGGTAAATTTCGCTGTGCGTCTGCATCCTGGTCAAATGCAATCACTCGTCCGTTTGCATTTAATTTATCAAGAATACCGCGGCTGTGCCCGCCTCCACCAAATGTGCAATCAACATAAATACCACCTGGTTTTATTTGTAAAGCATCCAGGCTTTCATTATAAAGAACGGCAGTATGATAATCAGATTTGGGATTTACGTCCCGATAACTATCGGGATCAGATTTACAATTTTCTGTTTCTGACTTTGGATTTTTTTCTTTCATCACATTTTATTTTCATTCCAAATTACTAATCCCTAAATCTCAAACCCAATTCCTATACCATCTCATTCCCTGCCATTACTTCTTTTGCAAGGCCACTAAAGGCATCTGATGAAAATTCTTCAAAGAACTGTTTGTATTTACCAGCATCCCATATATTAATTTTATCAACGTTTGAAGCAAGCACAATATCCTTGCTCAGACCAGCATGTTCTTTCAAAGAAGGAGGAAGCAAGATTCTTCCTGCAGTATCCAACTCTACCTCGGTTGCTCCACCTAAAAACAACAATTTAAATTGACGTACTTTGGGGTCAAAATCATTCAATTTACCAATGCGTTCCACTATTCCTTCCCAGGTTTTCACAGGGTATAAGTTGAGACATTTTTCAAAGCCGCGGCTTATAACAAAATGGTTCTCTCCTTCGGGAAGTTGTTTTTTAAGACCTCCCGGTAAGAGAAAGCGACTTTTGACATCGAGCGTTGCCTCATATTCCCCAAGAAAACCAATCATTTATGCAGGTTTAAATAATTTTTACCATTTAATTACACAAAATAACACTTTTTCCCACAAATATGATAAGAATTTTACTTTCAATTTTATCCACAGATAAAATTTAACGGAAACTCAATGCGGCAAAAGCTTTTCTTAATATTTGAAGTAGTTTATTGTGCATGAAGATGTGAATAGCTGTTAATAAACTGTGCACAGTTAAAAAATTAATTTTATGGCAGGGTATTCAGGAACACCTTTGTCAACGAAACTCGGCATCAAAGTAGAGAGCAAAGTGATGCTGTTAAATGCTCCAAAAAACTATATGGATTTCGTAGGAGCCGATATCAGTAAACAATTAATAAATGAAATTTCAAAAGCTTACTTAATGCATTTGTTTGTTGTATCAAAAGCAGAACTTAAAAAAGATTTTTTAAGAATTATTCAACGTGCAAAAGATGATTTGATTATTTGGATATCATGGTATAAAAAATCTTCAGGAATAACAACTGATGTAACTGAAGATGTTATAAGAGAAATAGTTTTACCAACAGGATGGGTTGATGTGAAAGTTTGTGCAGTAAGCGATATATGGAGCGGATTAAAAATTGTAAAAAGGAAGAGCCGATAACTATGATTAGAATGATTAAAATGATTGCATAATTACAATAGTTACATCAATGGTACTACTAAAGTTACATCAATGGTACTACTAAAATCAATTTAACATTACATACTTTATATACTCTATTTACTTTATATACCTTACCTACATTATCTACTTAGCACCAATGCATCCGGAGAGATTATTTATAAAAGATTTTCTTTACGAATTACCTGAAGAAAGAATTGCAAAATATCCATTGCCACAGAGAGATCAGAGCAAGTTGCTTATATATAAAAAGGGAGAGATAAAGGAAGATATTTATTACAATCTTGACAAGTATATTCCTGCTTCATCATTATTGGTCTTTAATAATACCAAAGTAGTGGAAGCGAGATTATTGTTTCAAAAATCTACGGGAAGCACAATAGAATTATTTTGTTTAGAGCCCGGTGATGAATATCCGGATATAACAACTGCCATGACACAAAAACGAAAAGTTGTGTGGAAATGTTTGGCAGGTGGTGCAAAAAAATGGAAAGAAGAACCACTGATTAAAATGATTAGAATGGTTGAGCATGATCCCAAAGAAATTATACTTACAGCAAGAAAAATAAAAAAAGAAAAATATTATTTTTTAGTTGAACTAAACTGGAATGATGAATCATTAAGCTTTGCAGAGTTATTACATTTTGCCGGCGCTGTTCCTTTGCCACCATATCTTCATCGCGAGGCAGAGATGGGACATGAAATGCATGCGGAATATATTGAAGTGAGAAAAGATTTTATTGAAAATTTATTAAACCATTTACATAATAATATTATTGCAGTTGGCACCACTTCTCTCAGAACAATTGAAAGCTTATACTGGCTTGGCGTAAAAACAATTATTCAACCAGAGATTTTATTACATGATTTACAATTGCACCAATGGGAAGCTTATGATTTAAATCCGGGCAATGTTAGTATAGAACAATCTTTGCAGGCTTTGTTACAATGGATGAAGAAAAATGAGACAGAAATATTAATTACCAAAACACAAATTATCATTGCTCCCGGTTATGATTTGAAAATTGCAAATGCACTTATCACTAACTTTCATCAGCCACAGTCCACATTGCTATTGCTTGTTGCGGCTTTGGTGCATGATAACTGGAAAAAAATTTATGATTATGCTTTAGCAAATAATTTTCGTTTTTTAAGTTATGGAGATGGAAACCTGATTTGGAAAAGTTAGAAATACGAAGTACGAAATACGAAGTATGAAGTACGATTTGCGAAGGTACGATTTGCGAAGTATGATTTGCGAAGTATGATTTACGAAGTATGATTTATGAAGTATAACTTTGCAAAGTACAATTTGTACAAACTACAAACTACAAACCACAAACTACAAACTACAAACCACAAACTACAAACTACAAACCGTAAAACCGTATCCAGCATCTTTTCTTTTCTTTCCTGTTTTGATTCTTCAAAGAATTGTTTAATAAAATCGCTGTCTTGCTCAAAAGCAAACTGATTGTATAACTCCTTTAATGATTGCTCTTTTTCTTTATTGCTGTTTGCAATTGTTTTTTCCATTGCCTCACGCAGACGAACCTTTTCGTCATAAGTTCCATCAGGCAAAAGTGTTTTGGCAATAACAGGCATTAATTCTATTAATACTAAAATAATGATGAGTAAATAATACCTGAGCTGTGCAGCGCTGTTGTTTTGTATCAGGTGATGTAAAGCTTCTATTCTTGTAAGAAATCCATCATTCAATAATGTATTGAATGCCTGTTGTTCTTTTTGCTTGGCAGTTTCAATAACAGCAAGTGAACTGTCAATCGAACGTATGTTTGGTTGAGCAAGTGTATTTAATTGCTGGTATTCTCCATCAAGTTTTTGATATTCATTTTGTTTGGCTTTTGCAATTTCTTTCAAACCAATTTTACCACTGCCGCCAGTGCCGTCTGTTTCTTCAATAAATGCATTGCGTGCTACAGCTACTTCATTGTATTTTTTATTCAGTTGTTGCTGCAGTTGATTTTTTTGCTGTTCCAATTCGTTTTTCTGAAAAGCATACAAAGAATCCTGCTGAAGTTTTTTATCTCTCTTCTTTTGTTCATTATCCAGTGATATCTGTACATGAATCTCTTTATCGAACAAATATAGCAACGCAGGTTGCGCCATAAAAGTGCCAATAGTTAAAGCAAGCAATCCACGAATAAATAAGGGCCAAAATTTTCTTTTGTTTTGTGCATTGATGCCTTTAATCAAAGCACGGTCAATGCATAAAATAATTCCACCCATAAAAATGCCAAGCACGATTACAATAAATGAATTATTTACCACAGTGCTGAAAAAATAACTCCAGGCCAATGTTGCAAACATCCATGTGCCAAGCACCGTCATACCTGTAATAGCATACCGGTTTCGGTCTACTGTACAATCAATAATCAATTCTTTTTCGGCTGTTGCCAGCCACCACAGGAATTTTGTAAATGCTGTAGGTTGATAACTTTCTCTTTGTGAAAGCGTTTGCACTTGCTCTTGCATAGCAGGAGGTTAAACTTGAAATAATATTATTAAATTGGTTAAGGCGGGAACTAATAAAAAACGTTCAGGTTGCAATACAGGTATTTTATATCTGTACTTTCTGAATATTTTAACGATATGCTGCAAATCGCATGCAACTTTTTGATTTTTCAATATATGTTATATTACACAAGGTTTTATTAAAATGTCTACATTGCTGGCAATCTTAAAATTGAAGCAAATTGAAACTAAAAATCGCAATTCGTAAATCACAAATCACAAATCTGAAATCCTTCCATACCTTTGCCGCTCAATTTTTTGTTTCAATATGAAAATGGATCGAAATACGGTGATTGGTATGGTTCTGTTGGCGGCCTTGTTTTTTTTATTTTTCTGGTATACCAATAAACAACAGCAGGCTATAGCTATTGAGCAGCAACACATAGCGGACTCTACAAGAAGAGCAAATGAGACCAGAATAACTCCTGTGGATAAAGCTGCTGCTTACGAGGATTCTTTGCGTAGAGATTCTCTCTCAAGGCTTTCTGCTGCAGGAGGTTTTACCCAGGCTGCAAACGGCACAGAACAGTTAACCGTTGTAGAGAATGATCTGCTGAAAGCAACTTTTAGCAACAAAGGTGGTAGTCTTAAAAGTGTTGAATTAAAAAAATATAATTCTTTGGACAGCGGCCACCATGTTGTATTATCCGGTGGCAGAGACGATAAATTGGGCTATAGTATTAATACTGCAGCAAATCAATCATCAGAAACTTCTTCTTTATTTTTCACAAATTCGCAGATTAATAAAAATGCAGATAGCTCGCAAACAATTACCTACACATTAGGCGATTCTGCAGGGCAATCTATAACCCATCAATACATTATACACCCGGGCAATTATATGATTGACTGGAATATAATTTTAAATGGCGCTGATAAGCTGCTAACCCAAAATACCCTGAACCTGCACTGGAATGTACAAATACACCAGCAGCAAATTTCACGTGTATATGAAACACAGCAATCAAACCTGAGTTATTATAATGTGGACGGGTATGATTACAGTAATGCTTACTCAGGTGTAAACAGAGCGTTTGAAAAGCCTCTTGACTGGTTTGCCTTTAAACAACAATTCTTTAATACAACATTGTTATCAAAAAGCAAATTTGTTTCGGGTAATGTGCAAATGACCGCACTTCCGGATACACTGCCACAGCTTTTTAATGCATCGGCTAATATGATGATACAGGCTCCGGCTGCAGCTATTGCAACCATTCCTTTACAATTGTATTATGGCCCCAATGAATACAAAACCATGAAGCAGTACAATAACGGCATGGAAAATATTGTGAACCTTGGCAGTGGTATTTTTTCCTTTGTAAAATACATTAACCGCTGGATTATAATGCCGGTGTTTAATTTCTTTGCAAGCCTTATAGGTCATTACGGATGGGTAATTGCATTGCTTACTTTATTTATCCGTTTGGTTACATCGCCGCTCGTTTATCGCAGTTATTTAAGCGGAGCAAAGATGCGTGCATTGCGCCCGGAATTAGATCAGTTAAAGAAAAAATTTGGAACTGACCAGCAAGGTTATGCAGTGGAACAAATGAAGCTATTCCGTGAAGCAGGTGTTAATCCGCTCGGAGGTTGTGTGCCGGCTTTGCTACAGATACCTATCTTCTTTGCATTGTATAGTTTCTTTAGTTCTGAGATTGCTTTGCGGGGCCAGAGTTTTTTGTGGGCAAAAGATCTTTCCTCTTATGATATATTTGCCCATTTACCTTTTTCAATTCCGTTTGGTTTTGGCGATCATATAAGCCTGTTTACATTAACAGCAGTAGCAACAAGTTTTCTTATCTCCATATACAATATGGCGATGACACCACAGCAGGATAATCCTGCAATGAAGTATATGCCTTATATATTTCCATTCGTTTTATTGTTTGTATTTAACAGGTTGCCATCAGCACTAACGTGGTACTATACTGTTTCAAACATAATTACACTGGGCATACAATTCGTAATTATGAATTACATCATTAACCACGATAAGATTCTTGCGCAAATAGACGCCAAACGCAAAACGCCTAAAAAGCAAAGTAAGTTTGCGGAGCGTTACGCACAAATGATGGAGCAGCAGAAGAAGCTGCAGAATATGAAACAGAAAACGCAGGGAAAGAAGTAAGGAGGAGTTATTAGTTGATTGGTTAATTGGTTAATAAGTCATTAATAAAACCTGCCGGGTAGTGGGTTTTTTGTTTGACGGGATTTTTATGTCGCCGGCTGTATATTATCAACCATTTTCGTTGTGTCATCTTGTTTCATTCCGCTCTGCGGAGCACTTGTACATTCTGTTTTGAGGTCAGCAAAAATAACGATGCCAATTATAGTAGTCCTGCAAAAAAAATTAAGCAATGTATAAGCCGGTATGCTTTCACATTGTGATAAAAAATTTTTAATTTCTATTTGCATTTTAAAAAAATATTTTTAGCTTACGTTCGAAGACCAAGTAACCTATAAACTGCACCAGGTTTCCCTTTATTTTACTAGCAGCATAATTCACACGATAGTATCGCGTAAAAATACTCATTGCCATACGTAAAAACACTGAGAAAAAATCAGGTGTTTTTACTGTTGATTTCAGAAAATGATAAAAGTATCTTGCATATATAAATGATTTGCTGAACTTGTTTTGAAAAAAATACTGAAAAACTTGTAATAAATTAATAAACATTGCTTTTAAGAAGAAACTGACCGGCCCTGATAAATATTTAATTCCGGCTTTAGTAACTGTTCTAATTATCTCCATTAGTATTTAACACATCAGTGAAATGATGTAATAAAATTTGTACCCACGAAAATGATAGATATAAATGCTAAGCAAAACTTAGCGGTAAATCCTATTGCCTTTCACTAAACGAAAACATTATAAAACCCGGGAAGCCGAAAACGGGAGCAAAGAGTAGGCGAAAAAAATCTATTTTATGGGTGCTTTAGAAAAAGTTCAATCTACTCGAAAAGTACTAATAACTGAAGACAACGGTCATTTAATCCCCCAAGTTGAAACTTTGGCTGAAATGACTGCACATTTAGGAATGGGATGGATTCCTGACCATCCGGATTTCAGAGATTATAGTCTTGAGCATGAAGAAATTAAAGCTTTATTTCAAGGAACCAAATTGGGTAAAGGAAAATTATCCGCACCTGCAATTCCATCATCAATTGATTTAAGACCCTGGTGCTCGCCCATAGAGAATCAAGGTGCACTTGGTTCCTGCACAGCTAATG
>WNFY01000590.1_pt1 | contig 40131 bp, 41 predicted proteins | sample 5400091 | NCBI WGS metagenome assembly WNFY01 (sample SAMN13153364, study PRJNA577476) | soil metagenome | isolation source: 60 cm soil or saprolite under grassland replicate 1 | place: USA:California | collected 2016-06-15 | reverse complement strand
TCGTCTTCCCCACCGTCCCCGCCGACAAATGCCGCGTCCGTACCATCGTCACCGCGCTGCACACCCACGAAGAACTCACCAAAGCCCTCGACGTCTTCCAGAAAGTAGGCAAAGAGCTCACTATCATCTAACCAACCCGCCGTATCCCGCCGTATATAGTAGGGTTGACCCTAGCGGTCAACCTGGGTGGGGTGCGGTCAACCTGCCGGCTAGCGGTCAACCTGCCGACCCCCTATACTGATTTGTTTCCTTATAAGGAAAGTGTAACCTCTTATCACCCTCCCAATTTTCGCGCATCCCTGGAGCCGAAAGATTATAGACTTTATAAATTACCAGCCCTGGCTCAAGAACAAGCGTATGCGGGATCATCGGATTATGATATGGGTCAGTGTACTCCTGGATATCCAGGTCCTGCTGCACCTTGCGCCCCGAATCCGACAGGAAGGGCCACTGTGCCCCAACCGCGTCGCGAAACTCATTCGACTCAAGGATGTTATCCGTTGAAATCGTCACCATCTTCGTATAGGCGACCGCGATCTTTGGATAGAACGCCGCCAATTCGAGATGCTGCTGGTGATCCTTTGGGCAGTAGTGCCCACGCGAAAGGATCAAAATCATCGGGTTATTTCCTTGAAGCTCGCTCAGCTGCCGTCGCGTTTTCGTATGATCAGTTAACTCGTAATCAGGAAATCTTGCCCCTGGGACAATATCAGATCGCATGTTTTTTCTCCTCATGAAGCTCGTAAAAATATGGTTCTCCTCTCAAGGATGAAGAACCACTAACACATTATCATGCGAATAACAACAGCGAAAAGCCCCCTCGGTATTCCTCGTTTCTTAAAGCTCATAAGGATAAAAAGTACCTAAACAAGCAGGGTTGCCGTCACCGAATAGATAGATGGCAAGAAATCAGCAATCATCTGCCAGCTATCACCCCTGTCTCTGCTAGCAAAGAGTTGGCCTGTATTCGTCCCAACATATATTCCGCATGGATCAATAGTATCTGTACACATCGCGTGTCGCAAGATGCCCAGCATCACCCCATTCCCCTGCGGCAGCCCGTTCGTAAGCGGCTCCCACCTCTCCCCTCCATCCTGCGTGCGATACACCGTAAACTGCTGCCCGACGTTATGCCGCGCTGCTGGATCCTCTACCACCACAAAAACCGTCTCGGGATGATGGACATCTAGGGCAATGGGAAAGCCAAACTGAGAAGGGAGATTGTGTTGAATATCCATCCAATCCTCGCCTGCATTGACACTCTTGTAAATGCCACAGTGGTTCTGCTGGTACAACACATCTGGCTCTTTCGGATGCTGGACCAGCCGGTGTATGCACTGCCCAAACTCTGGATACTTTACCGGCAAGAAGTCGGTGCGAGTGTTCTTATTCGCAAAGACCCAACTACGTCCACCGTCATCCGTGCGCATACAGCCCACAGCCGAGATACCCACCCACATTCTGTTCGCATTCGTTGGATCAGCAATGATCGTATGCAGGCACAATCCGCCGGCTCCCGGTTCCCACCGCTCCCGCGTCGGATGAGTAGCAAGCCCTCTATCGATCTCCCATGTCTCGCCGTGGTCAGTGCTCATCCACAGGCTTGCCGGATCCACGCCTGCGTAAACCGTTCCAGGTTCACTGGCTCGGCCAGCTTCAACCACCCAGATATTGACAAGCTTCTCACCCCCTCCTTCCGCAAACTGGATACCCATTTTCGGCTCTTGCCACGTTTCGCCAAAGTCGTCGCTATAGCGTAAGAATGAGCCAAAGAAGTCGCCGTTATCTGCCGCGAATAGCCGGCTACCAGAACGTTGATCCAGAATGGCATAAAAGACGCGATGGCCCTTCAATGTTGGAGCCGCAATCTCCCATTTCTCTCGATCCCTGGAAGTTACCATAAATAGCCCGCGTTTCGTTCCAACCAACAACAACACAGATCCACTGGTATAGGCTCTCTGCTGGGTCATAATAGATACCTCCTTTCAAAAGGTCGCTATCGGCCGCCTGCAACTGACTGTAGGATGTGAAGTGTTACTCCTGTTGTAACCGCTGTCTCCAGACCTTGTAAGTAGCGTATATTCTCCCTTCCCACGAAGATGTTTACATAAGGGCGCAACTCACCGGTCTCGTAGCATAGATTGAATCGCAAGCCGGGAAAGTCACGATCAAGTGCATCGATGATCTCTCGCACAGTCCGACCAGCAGCCGCCACTGTTCGGCGATTGCCAACTCTCGTTCGTAGCGCATCTGGAAAAGAAACAGTAACAATAGGCATAACATCAGGTACGTTCATAACGGCCTCGGCACGGTCAAATCAAGTAGTGGATACATACAAACAAGTCAAAGAATGGGAACGTTTGTTCAGCTACCATAATGAGTATAGTCTAACCCCCCCAGCCTTGTCAATTATATAAACAGCGTGTCCCATGCTTTTTCGTTGTGTGTGCAGCGGTCAGCCGCTCTAAACACAACACTTGTAGTACTTCTTGTGTATAACAATGAAAAAAGTGAAATTTCACCCAAAAAAGTCGTAGTAAAATGTAGCATCGCATTGCTACCTGATAACCACCTGTGGTGACTTTATACAAGATGTTTGAATAGCTGCTGAGAATGCTTGACAGGCAATATTGTGGTGATTATACTTGGTTGCAACATTCAGAACTGCATTTTGCAAGCGACTTCTCGTGCCAGGTTAGATACTGCAGTTAATAAAGGAGGCTCACTTGGACTCCCAGCAATTCAACATGAATGACGCTCTTCCAACAACCAATTCGGGCAGTCTCTCACAGGCCACTAACGTCGTAGAGGATGAAATAATCATCCGTACTGTCAAGTTGAACAAGTATTTTGGCAATAAGCACGTTCTCAAAGATATCGATTTTGAGGTGCGCAAAAGAGAAGTCGTTGCGGTAATAGGTCCAAGTGGCTCAGGGAAAAGCACCCTTATTCGCTGTTTGAATGCTTTGGAAAAAGCGACAAGCGGAGAAATCTACATTCACGGAGAAAGGCTAAACCCCTATTTATCCGTGAAGCAGCTCATTCCAATTCGCAGCGAGCTTGGCATGGTCTTCCAGAACTTTAATCTATTTCCTCACATGACCGTCATCGAAAACATCATTGAGGCTCCCCGCCTCGTACGTAAAACACCAAAAGATCAGGCTATCGCTCTTGGCGAGAAATTACTGGCCAAAGTCGGTCTTGCAGAAAAACGCGATGCCTATCCCAACCGCCTCTCGGGTGGACAGAAACAGCGTGTTGCTATAGCGCGTGCCCTGGCTATGCAACCTCGAGCGCTCCTCTTCGACGAGCCAACCTCCTCGCTCGATCCAGAACTGGTGGGCGAAGTTCTCAAAGTCATGCGGGACCTGGCCTATGAAGGAAGTACGATGGTAGTAGTGACGCATGAAATGCAATTCGCGCGTGATGTTTCCGATCGTGTTGTCTTTATTTCCGATGGCGTGATTGTAGAACAAGGCGATCCCGAGGAAATATTTAAGCAACCCAAGCATGAGCGCACAAAGCTATTCCTGGAGCGTGTGCTCTCGGTTTTACCGTAAGCGAAATAGGTATTGACCAGGATTACCAACAGAAAGGTAATGATGCGTTATGAAACCTGAAATTGACAGGCGAACATTTCTCAAGCGCATGGGTCAGGCAGGAGGACTCATTGTTGCGGGTGGGACATTGGAATCTTTCTTAGCAGCTTGTGGCGGAAATGTTTCTACAGGAAGCACGATTACACCAACCCCAGGTGTCACTCCGATAGGCAATGCAGGTCTGAAAACTCCTGGTCTATTGCAATGGGGGGCAACCTCTGATGGTGGGGCTCCATACGTCTTCCCAGATCCCAAAAACCCCACTCAGTTGGTTGGCTTCGAATATGAAATTGGTCAAGCCATAGCTAAGCTAATGAATGTTGTATCGAAGCAGGTAGAAAACGACTATGGGCAGATGGAGCAGGCTCTACTGGCGAACAAATTCGACATGGTGATGAATGGCTGGGAAAAGACTCCTGACCGCGAGAAAACTGAGCTATTCTCCCAGGCTTACTATCGCTACGGACAGCAGATTGTGGTACGAGCGGATGACTCACGTTTTGCCGGCAAGACAACTTCAAGCGATCTTGGTTTGGTAGATTTAGAAGGTCTCACGGTTGGAACGGGCGCTAGCTATAAAGCAGCAGATATCTTAGGGGAAGACAAGAAGATCACCACCAAGCTCTATGATCCAGACCTTCCTTTTAATGATCTGGCAGCGCACAGGATTGATGCTGTCTTAATCGACGGGCCGATCGTGGCCTACTATGTTTTGGGTGCTGGTCCTGGTGCCACAGCTAATCCTACATTGAAGGCAATCGGGAAGCCATTCCGTACTGATGATTACTTTATTGGCTTTAATAAGAGTAACCCCAATGCTCAAACCTTACTGCGAGAAATCGATCAAGCACTCACAGTCCTCAAAAAGGATGGGACGCTGAAAAAGATCTATATGAAATGGAACATGTGGAACGATCAACAGGCTGAGATCAACATCATGTAGGTTTTAGAGGTAAGCGTCCACTCATAGTTTGCTCTTCAATGCAACGTAGGACTTGATGGCATCATCTTTCACTGATTGATGCTTACAAAGACTACGTTGCACTGGTTTCAGGAAAGAGGCAATATTTTTGCCTGAATTGATATTTGCACGATTGATTGCAAAGGATGTGCTTTATGGACCTTATCCAACAAGCTCTTCCAGACTTTCTGGTAGGCGTAAGAAATACCATCATATATTGTGTCTCTGCTTTTCCACTGGCTCTTCTCCTTGGGCTTATTCTTGCGCTAATGAGTAGCTCTCGTATCATCTGGCTGAAAGGGCCAGCGCGTATTTATATTGAGATCATACGGGGCACTCCTTTTATTGTTCAACTCTTCATTCTCTACTATGCAGTGGGCGCTATCTTGTTGACAGTCAATTTGGAAACTCTTGATAATGCCTGGACTGCAGGCATTGCCATTTTAGCAATAAACTACTCTGCATATGAGGCGGAAGTATTTCGTGCTGGCTTTCTTTCAGTTGATCGAGGTCAGACAGAAGCTGCATTATCACTGGGTCTAACATCGTTTCAGAACTTCTTTCGCATCATCCTACCACAAGCTATTCCTCTCATGATTCCTCCATTCGTTAATGATTTTATCTATATGCTCAAAGACTCTGCTATAGTAAGTGTGATTGCTGGCACTGAACTTACATCTGTACTGAACACCTGGGTTACGCATCATGGCAGTAATCCTATACCTCTTTACGCACTTGCTATTGTGCTCTACCTGCTTCTTAGCCTACCGACCTCATATGCTGCTAGGTATTTTGAACGTAGAGTGCGAGCGGCACTGTAAGCTGGAAGGAGAAGAACATGTCATTTGTTGAACCCTCGGTAGAACGTCGCTCAGTACGTCTGTTTAAACAAAAGACTGATGGCCAGTCAGATACACCGACCTGGCTGACTCTATTGAACAGCCTCTTTTATGTGGCGGTTTTACTGGCCGTAGTTGCATTTGGCTACTACCTGTACACCTTCCAGAGAGACCAGGGTAAGCTGACCCTCTATTTGCCTGTTTTGTTAGATGGTGCCAAGGTAACCCTGATTGTCTCCATCTTGAGCATGGTGCTAGCAACTATATTTGGCTTTATTGGTGCCGTGGGGCGTCTTTCACGTTTTGCGCCTATCCGTTGGCTAGCAACTGTCTATGTTGAAGTGGTGCGTGGAACTCCTATTATCGTACAGTTACTGCTGTGGTATTATGGCGTAGGCTACGTACTTTCGACTATCGGCTTTGACCCCTATAGTATCGTTTTTCAGATTATGACAGCTCTCCAAAGCAATAGCCTTGTCCCGGACCAGTTTAATGCTTATTTCTATGGCATTATTGGATTGAGTTTTAACTATGGTGCCTATCTGACCGAAGTCTTTCGTTCGGGTATCGAATCAGTATCGAAAGGTCAGATTGAAGCCTCATTGAGCTTAGGCTTGAATTCCCGTCAGACAATGCGCCATATTGTGCTGCCACAGGCATTCCGTATTACCATTCCTCCATTTACGAATTACTTTATTACATTGGTACAGGATAGTGCCTTGCTCTCGGTTCTGGCTGTAATCGAACTGGACCACCAAACATTTGCGCTTGCCTTACCACAAACTGATGCGAACGTCAAAATGTTCGTCTTCGTTCTCGGTGCCCTGCTCTACCTTGCAATGTGCTATCCGCTTTCGTTGCTGGCGAGGTTCTTAGAAACACGTCTTGCAAGGGCTTATTAACCAACCTTGCTTTCTTCCCACTCCATAGGCTATACTGATGACAGAAGAGTAGTCCACTACTTCTAGTTTCATTCCGAAATGCACGGTGACCCCATGAAAGTAACAGACATACCAGGTAAAAGACGAGGACGTTACATACCGAAATTCTACGTATTTCGTGGCTACCACCTGTCAACTTGCTACCCTTGAGGTTCCCCTCTCCTTCGCTCGAACAGCACTTGTCGGTCTTGTTAGAGCGAACTGCTTCCGCTTTCCATCGCTCATCGTTCTTCCGTCGTTCGTGAAGCTTTCTCTCGAGTAGGCAATCTATAGCCAATAGCAAGCTTCCTTTAATTTTTCAAAAGGCTATCCCAGGGGATAGGCCTACACATACCCACTAGCATTACATCTATGGAATATCGGTACTTGCTACCGATAAACGCTAACCCGGTAGGCGGGCCGGAGTGGGATGTCTTTTACAGGCCGCATTACTAGAAAGGATTTTTATGAGTACCGATGGCTTACTCAAGGCCCTCAACGATTCCAAAAGATACCTCGACATCGTACAGAAGCAGGAATTGGGCAAGAGTGAGGCTGAGTGGTTAATCGAGACCACCGTCAGCAATTTTGCTAAGTACTACAATAGTGGTTTTATCGAGTATCGTAAGTCGGTCGCTGAAGCAGGTGACTTTGCTGCAGTCGAATGGACAGGCCGTGGTGCAACGTTCAAAGATGTACTTGGCCGTGAGTATATAGACTGTCTGGGTGGGTTTGGTTTGTTCAACCTCGGTTGGGCTCATCCCAAAGTCGTGGGGGCCGTTAAAGCACAGTTAGAGAAAAGTCCGCTGCCCACGCAGGAACTTTTAGATCCACTGCGCGGCATGCTAGCCCACTTAATGGCCGAAATTACTCCTGGTGACATTCAATATAGTTTCTTTGTCGGGAGTGGCACAGAAGCTGTTGAAGGAGCCATGAAACTTGCCAAATTGTATACGCGTAAGAGCGGTTTCATTGCCTCGGTGCGCGGTTTCCACGGCAAAACGACAGGCTCTCTCGCCCTCACCGGTAAAGCCATTTTTCGTCGACCCGCTTTGCCTCTACATAACAACGTGTTTCATGTGCCCTTTGGGGATGCTGACGCTGTTGAGCAACAGCTACGTATTGCCCGTGAGGTAGGAAACGATATCGCTGCCGTTATTATGGAGCCTGTACAGGGTGAAGCAGGTGCTATTGTACCTCCTGATGATTTTTGGCCTCGTCTTCGACAGCTCTGTGATGAATATGAAGTTTTACTCATCGCTGACGAAGTTCAAACCGGTATGGGACGTACTGGCAAGCTCTGGGGAGTTGAGCACTGGGATGTTGCGCCCGATATTATCACCTCAGCTAAGGCCCTTGGCGGCGGCGTCATGCCTATCGGTGCCTTTATGTCCACTCCGAAAATATGGAGTGTGATGAACAGCAATCCCTTTATTCATACCTCTACCACCGGGGGTAATCCTCTTGCTTGTGCTGCCGCCATCGCTGCCATTAATGTTACTCTTGAAGAGCGCATTCCAGAACAGGCTGCTGAAAAGGGTGAATACTTTATTAAGCAATTGAAAGAGATTGCCGCGCGCCATAGTGATGTATATACAAACATCACGGGTAAAGGCCTGTTGATTGGTCAGCACTTTGTGAATGATGATATCGGCTATGCTGTCGCTTCTGGCCTCTTCAAGCGGGGTGTTCTTATATCCGGTACGCTCAATAATTCGCGCGTCATTCGCGTCGAGCCGCCGTTGATCATCACACGTGAAGAGATCGATACCATCTTGAACCGTTTGGAGGATACCCTCCAGGAGCTGGATACCACCGTTTCGGCTCCCAGCCATTCCGTTGGTAATGAGCTAGCTCCTGCCGCAATGGAAAAAGCTGATAGTAATACAGCGGTAGCATAACAGATGGGGAGCGAGTTCCATGCATATTATCGTTCTTGGCGGTGCTGGCGCTATGGGTCGTGTAACCGCGCGCACCCTGACCGAATATGAAGATATCGACCAGGTCACCATTGCGGATTATAACGTGGAGCGTGCCCACGAGGTCGCTGCAACCCTCAACAGTAGTAAAATACAGGTCAAACAGATTGATGTCAACGACGCTGATCGTTTAGCCTCCCTCGTGCGTGGTGCTGATGTAGTATTGAGCGCGGTTGAATATGTCTTTAACCAGCCTATTCTCAGAGCATGCATTCAAGAGAAAGTCCACTATGCCGACCTCGGTGGCCTTTTCCATATGACACGCAAGCTGATGGATATGGGTCCCCAGGTCGAGGCCGCCGGTATCACTGCTGTCTTAGGTATGGGTGGAACACCCGGCGTCACCAACCTTCTTGCTCGGGCAGCTGTTGATAAACTAGACCGGGTGGATAGCATCAAAGTGCAACTTGGCTGTAGCGATGATACACCCTCGACCGCGCCCCTGGTAGCTCCTTATTCTATTCGCACAATCCTGGATGAGTTTACCAGGTCGCCACAGGTCTTTCAGGAAGGCACCTGGTATCCTCAACAGCCATTGACGGGTCAGGAAGAACTCATTTTCCCCTTGCCCGTTGGTCGTGCCACCGCAATCTATTCGCTGCATTCGGAGTGCGCTACCTTTCCTGTCTCGTTCCGCGACAAGGGTATCAGCCATGTGTCTTTTAAAATAGCCTTTCCCAGCGATTTCTTAACGAAACTCAAATTCCTGGTAGATATCGGCTTTGGCAGTGAGGAGCCAATCAGTGTACGAGGAGTGAAAGTTTCGCCTCGTGAAGTCCTGGCCCGGCTCCTCGAAATGACTCCTGTTGAAGATGTTGAGCCGCGGGATTGCGACGTATTGCGCGTCGTCGTAGCTGGTGAAGCCAACAAACAACAGGTGGAGATTACCAACCAGGTCGTTGTCTTGCCCTATCTGCGTTGGGGTATCAGTGCTGGTGCTCTCGATACCGGTACGCCCCTCGCCATCGCCGGGCGCATGTTAGCAAATGGAGAGGTTACCCGCCGTGGCGCCTTCGGCCCAGAACTGTGCGTACCCGTCCAGCCGTTCTTCAAAGAACTTGCTCGCTACAATATGCACGTCACTGAAACAAGAACTGTGGCCGTTTCATAATAATCACAAGCATGTACGCTCGCGCAAACCCGCGGATGTACACACCTGAAACAGTGAGTCACCCCGACTCAAACTTGTGTGAAACAGGTGATACACCTGATACACCTGAAACAGTGAGTCACCTCGACTCAAACTTGTGTGATACACCTGATACACCTGATACACCTGATACACCTGATACACCTGATACACCTGATACACCTGATACACCTGATACACCTGATACACCTGATACACTTGGCTCGATATTTTTCAGGATAAAAGACGATGCAAATATGTAGGGGCGCAATTTTGACCTTTAACAACATCATCTGGCCAACCGTAGGGGCCGATTTATCGGCCCTCACAGGATTTTCCGCCCTCCAGATGAATACGTTAAACAGCATTATTGCGCCCGCCTGACAACTGGATGGTCGCTGTGGTAAAATGACGTAAGTAGATTGGCCTGCCTTCGAAAAATTCGTATTTATTTCGAAGTACAGGCACGAAAAACGAGTGAATAAACGCACATTCATGCGAAGTCACAGTATTTTAGACTTCTGAAAGGGGCTATCAAATGAGCGAATACAAACTGCTTATTAATGGTGAACTCGTCAATAGCAGTTCAGGTAAAACCGTTGATGATATTGGTCCTGCGAGTGGCCAGCCAATTGCTCAAGTTCCCGAAAGTTCTGTTGAAGATGTAAACCGCGCTGTTGCTGCAGCACGCGAAGCTTATGATGACGGACGCTGGTCCGGTCTGACTCACGGTGCGCGCGCAGCTACGCTTGAAAAATTTGCTTCACTCCTGGAAGCACACGCTGAAGAGTTTGCTGAACTGGAGTCGCAGGATGCTGGCAAACCTATTAAACTGGCGCGCGATAGCGATGTGCCATTTGCCATCGATAACCTTCACTTCTTTGCGGGTGCTGCTCGTCACCTTGCCGGTACAGCTTCCAGCGAATATACCGGCGGCCATACCAGCATCATTCGCCGCGAGCCAATCGGCGTGGTAGCATCGTTGGCCCCCTGGAACTATCCTTTTATGATGGCCGCCTGGAAGATTGGCCCGGCCCTCGCTGCTGGCAATACCGTCGTTCTCAAACCATCGGTAGAGACTCCTCTCAGCACTCTGAAGCTTGGCGAACTGGCCTTGGAGGCCGGTATTCCTGCCGGCGTGCTCAATGTTATCACCAGTGGCCCTGGTGTCGCACAGGCGCTTGGCAGTCATCGCGATGTCAATATGGTCTCAGTTACAGGTAGTACCGAAAGCGGGAAACATATTATGCGAGCCGGTGCAGATGCCATCAAGCGCGTGCACCTCGAACTCGGTGGCAAAGCTCCATTTATCGTCTATGAGGATGCCGATATCGAAGCCGCTGCCAATGGAGCCGTTGTCGGTGGTTACGTCAACTGCGGTCAGGATTGTACTGCTGCTACACGTATCTACGTACAAGACAGCATCTATGATGCTTTCATGGACTCGTTCTTGAGCAAGGTCAAACAAATTCGAGTTGGCAATCCCGCCCATGAGCACACCGACATGGGGCCGTTGATCTCTGCCTCACAACGGGCCACCGTCGAGGGCTTTGTCGAGCGTGCCCTGCGCGACGGTGCCAATATCGTCACTGGCGGCAAACGCGTTACCGTAGCTGGCCTCGAAAAAGGCTTCTTCTTCGAACCAACCGTTATCGCAGAGGACCACAACGATGCGGAGATAGTACAGTGTGAAGTCTTTGGTCCCGTCGTCGTCGTCAGCCGCTTCGACACTGAGGAAGAGGTGCTTAAGAAAGCCAACGATGTCGTGTATGGTCTTGCCTCTTCCGTATGGACGAAAGATATCTTCAAGGCCATGCGTGCGGGCAAGGACCTTCAGTTTGGGACAGTCTGGGTTAACGACCATCTACCGCTCACATCAGAAATGCCACATGGCGGTTATAAAGAGAGTGGCATCGGCAAAGACATGTCCATGTACTCTTTCGAAGAGTATACCCAGATCAAACATGTCATGATTGAACTGGGCGGCGAGGCTCGTAAGGGTTGGCACTACACCATTTTTGGTGACGCTGAGTAATCCCTTTTTTGACATCTTGCGGACAAGCCTGCCTTTAACAAAGGGGCAGGCTTGTTCATTTTTCTCCCAAGAAAGTTGGGCCTTCACACCTGTTATACATATGAAGGCCCAGCTAGAAAGGCACCCACCGCCTTTCTTCGCTATAAATTACGTAGTAGGGTTACAACAACCTGAGAAAGTGTTACAGCGATGGCTACCAAACAACCCTTGTGCGCGTGCGAAGCGCAACATCGCGCCGAGTACCGTATATAGTAGGGTTGACCCTAGCGGTCAACCTGGCCGGCGTCAACCTGGCTTCGGTGCTTTTACTCTTCAATGTAGCGGGCAGAAACGAATGCTTTCAGACATTATTGATATTCCTTCTGGTTCACTCATATCTCTTGTTGGGGCTGGTGGAAAGACGACCACAATGTATACACTCGCCGCTGAACTGGCAGCGAAAAGTATGCGCGTCGTCACCACTACTACCACCAATCTCTATGTTCCCCGGCAGAGTGAAACGGACACCTTAATTATTTCTGCTGAAACTCCTACGCTCCTCAAAATGGTGAATTCCGCCTGGAAGCAGTATCAACGTATCACTGTCGCTGCAAAAGCCATTGGTGAGGGGAAAATCAATGGCCTGCAGCTTGACCAGCCGTATGAGCTACTCATCAGGAGCGGGGCCGATGTTGTCATCGTCGAAGCTGACGGCGCCCGCCGCAGTATGATAAAAGCACCGGCGGAACACGAACCTGTCGTTCCACCTCAGACGAACATAGCCCTACTACTCATGAGTGCAGAAGTAATGAACCAACCACTGAGCGCAGAGATAGCCCATCGCCCCGAACGTATCGCTGCTGTACTGGCTATAAACCTGGGAGACGTGCTGACACCCAGACATGTAGCAAGGCTAATGACGAATGAACAGGGTGCCATGAAGAGTATACCCGAAACTGCCAACGTCCATCTCCTACTAACACATGTTACTGAGAAAAACACAGCGATGACGCGCGAAGTGGCAGAACTGGTACAAAGTTCGGGTAGGGGGATCAAAGTGTTGTGCTCTACCCGCCCAGGTCAGTGGTCAAAAGCGCTCTGATCGCACCTAACTACCCTTAATATCTAGACCAATTTTGAGCTTTCTGGTAGAGTCTAGATATGACAGCAAAAGTACACTGTTCACAACAAAATATTGAAGCTTTCTAACAACTCTATTAAGGGACACTTAATCTATGAGGCTTGCTCTCTACTGGTCATACTCCACCCGCTCGCTTGTACGCGGGGGACAACGTACAATCCTGGCCATTTTCTGCGTCGCCGTTGGCGTTATGGCAATTGTAGCATTACAGCTAGTTGGCCTCAGCGTCAAACAGGCCCTCATTGGCAATGTCGTTGAGGCCAACGGCGGTGATATTCGTATCAGCGCAGGTATCACACCTCTGCGTCGACAGGACGTGATTGTGCTCGACCAACTAAAGCAGCGCAGGCGTATTACCGATTACGCAACCTCATTTGACGCCGGTGGCAGTATCTCACTTTCCTCTGGAGATGAAGTAACCTTCAGATTCATTGCTATCTCTCAAAACTATCCGCTAGTTGGGCAGGCAAACTTCTTAGCGCCATCACATAACTTGACCATCCGGGGTATTGTCACTGGTAATAAGGTGGCCATGAGCTCGCTCGTCTTTCAGCAGCTAGGGGCACACATCGGTAATACCTACCGTGTTAAGACGGTAGATGGTCGTCTTGTGCCTATCACCGTTGCCGCGGAATTCCAGGAGGGAGGTGCCTTTCTGGGACCACTGGTGATCATCTCACAAACAGCCTTGAACTCCGTGCCTGGCCCTAACGGCACTCCCCTACCCGCGCAATATGATACAGCCTATATGACCGTACCAACTGCCAATATCAATTCCGTTAAGACAGAAATAGGTCAGGCCCTACCATCAGTGCGCGTTATCACCGCGAAAGATCTACTCGCACGGCGCCAGAGTCAGGTCGACCAGATTGAGCTTTTTTTAAGGATTGTTGGTTTGCTGGCACTTTTCATTGGTGGTATTGGCGTCATAAACACGATGCAAGTCCTCTTGCATCGCCGGCAGGTTGAGATCGCCATGCTCAAAACGACCGGCTATCGGCAGATCGACTTATATACATTGTTTGGGTTGGAAGCGGCATTACTTGGTGTCATTGGTGGCTTTGTCGGAACGGCTGCTGGCGTGGGTGCTAGTTTTCTCGTCCGTGCTGTCGTTGAAAACGCCTTTTTCCTGCATCTTTCCATTGTTTTAGACCCGTTGACCGTCACCTCAGGTCTGCTGGTAGGACTGTCAACCGCCCTCATATTTGGGCTGTTGCCAATCGTACAGGCCAGCCAGATACGTCCGCTAGCAGTCTTGCGCGAGATAAGCGAGGGAACAAAAACATCCTCTCGCTTGACTACCCTGGCGTTACTCCTCTTACTATCGCTACTCTTCGTCGCCTTAGCTTCAACTATCCTGGAAGATGTGATCACGGCAACTGTAGCAGTCTATGGTGGCGCTGGCATAATTTTCGCCCTGGCCCTGGGCTTCAGCCTGCTGGTACTGGCGATCTCAAAACTACCAGTCTATGAGCGACCTCGTCTGCGCATCCTACTCTGGATTCTGCTGGCATTTGGTTTCATCGTTCTCTCCTCGCTTCTATTTGTAGGTCTGACATATTCAGGAGTATACGCAAATAGCATTGCGACAAGCCTTGGCTACAGCATTGTCGGCAAGTACGTGCTCGTAGTCCTGGGAGGGCTTGGAATTATCCTGGTAGGCGGTTCGCTTGTCTACCTCTTAGCAACCATCGTCAACAGTTTCATTATGTTCACCCCACGTTCATGGAAAACTGCCGTTATGCTGGCATACCGCAATATTGGCAGACAGAGAATACGCACCACTACTACTTTGACGGCTCTCTTTGTCGGAGTATTCGCCATAGGTCTCATATTGATCCTGGGTCAGGGGATCAAGGATACAATCAATAATACATTGAATACGCTCTTTACCCACAATGTATTCGTCATCGTTTCGCCAAAACAAAAAACCACGCTCACCAATCAGTTACCGTATCTGAAAGGAATCGATGCAAGTAAGACGCTCATCAATCCAGTGGTGCCACAGATATACCCGCTTCTCGTTGCTGGGAAAGATGTCAACACTCTTCTCAAGAGTATCCGTGCCACAGATAAAATCAACAAAGAAGATATTCTCAATGCTATGAGTAACCTGCAGGGTTTCAGCCTGAATGCTGGCAAGAATAACCTGCCTATTATTGTTCTGAAAAATGGGCGCAATCTCAGTGCATCTGACTCCGGCACGAATAATGTCATCATGAGTTCTCAGCTCGAAAAAGCACCTGTTCGCTTACATTTAGGAGATAGTGTCGTCGTGCAAAGTGTAGACGGAAACGTCACAAAAGTCCTCAAGGTTGTTGGATTCTACGATGGTGATTCGCGCACAGGCAATACAAATTTTGCGAGGATATTGGCTGACACCGCTTTGACGGAGCAACTCGGTGGGCAACTCACCCTGGAGGTCTTCTCACTGAAAGTGGACCCTAATCAATTGCCCGCGTTCAAGCAGCATCTAACTAAAACTGTGCCTACAGCCTTCATTTTCAGCGTGACCGACATCGATGCGCTCATCAACCAGGTGCTCAACAATCTCATCATCATGCTGACAACTGTTGCCTCGCTTGCTATGATCGCCGGCCTGATCATTATTGCAAACGCGGTCGCCCTGGCCATGTTGGAGCGGAGACGTGAAATAGGCATTTTGAAATCTGTTGGTCATACCAGTGCTTCAATACTTGCAACCGTCCTTATTGAAAATGGTCTGGTTGGGGTGCTTGGTTCACTGGTGGCTATGCTGCTAGTGGCGGGAGCGATTGCTGCCCTTAGCTCGTTTGTGTTTCACATTACTATTGGATTTGGTCCAGGCCTCATAGGGTTGATTGTTGGTTCAACTGCGCTGATTTCAATGTTTGTTGCCGCTGCAGTTGCATGGGGAGCTGTGCGTGTAAGGCCGTTAGATGTTTTACGGTACGAGTAGTAATAAAGTAGAGGAAGCGGCAAGTAAATGAACTCTTGAAAAAATGCTGCTTTCCTAAAAGGAAAACAGCATAGCTTGCTTACTACAGTAGTGGTCAGAATATATCTTTCGCAATTGGTTAGGATAAATTCTCAACCAGCCTCCGCGCGATATGTAACCACTCCTCCGGCGTATCATCGGGAACAGAACAGCCATTTGCCAAAATTAGCCGTAGTCCCTTGGTTTGGCTGATCGCTGACAGAATTTCGTTCTCTAGTTCAGTCTCGCTGCCGTGTGTGAGGGAGCCACGCTCCCAAAGACCACCCATGAGGCATTTATCAGTCAGGGTCAGAGCTTCGCTCAAGCTTGGGCCGGTGATGCGGTCGCTCCAACTCATCACTGCGACGGGGTAGTCGGTGAAGTCCTCGAAGTAGATCTCATCACCCTCTTGCGTAGGGTCGGCATGCACATGCACAATATTTAACCGGCCTGCTTGCGCTCCCCCTAAAACATGCAGATCATAGGGACGAGCAATTTCGGCGTACTCTTCCCGTGTCAAGTCAGCATTGGTAGCACCCATACAGGAGAAAAATATCCCACTTGCTCCAGCTTCAATGGCCGCGCTCACAAACTCATGCAAGTTCGCAGCAATAATAGCCAGTCCTAGTTTGAAGTCTTCAGGATTTTTGCGCGCCTGTTCAATGGCCTCCGTTCTCCCTATAAACCGCGTTATACTAGTAAATGGGCTGAACAATGTGAGTATGAGCGGAAAGTCACTGTCGAGTTGCGAGCGTAACTTGCGAATACAGATAAGCTGTTCCCGAAAGCTCGGAGTGTCCAACCCCAATCGTGGTAGTGTGCTCCACTGAGTCGTCTGAGGCTCGGGATAAGGCAAATCGGGCATGATTTTCACAATATCCAGGTCGAACTTCTTACGAAAAAACTCCATCGTTAGCTCGGCCATTCGCTCTCCGGAGCCTTCTGGTTTAAAGTGGTGCCAGAAACAGAAAGGTACGCGATCTACGTGCTCTCCCGCAATTGCAGCCTGTACACGTTCACTGGCAGTCATCGGTTTTGGTGGCGTGGTCATCTTGTTTCCTCAATATTCTCTTTGTTCTGACTTACCTACAAGCAAATATCAGGACTTCCCAAAAGCTGCTTAGAGAGGAGTTCCTAAAAACCCCCTCTTAAGAATGGATACAAACAGTATACGGCATTTCGATGCCGGTAATGAAGGCACATATGATAAAATAGAGTAGCAAAAAAGATCCAACATCCATAAAAACGACACAATACAGCGTACTTAGAGGAACCGTTCATGCAAGATCACACAATATATCTTGACCACGCTGCAACCACTGCTCTAGATGCACGAGTGCTGGACGCTATGTTGCCTTACTTCACAACTGAATATGGCAACGCCAGCAGCATCTACACCCTTGGGCGTCACGCCATGCAAGCCATTGATAGTGCTCGTGAGCAGGTAGCTGATTTCCTGAATTGCCGCCCAACAGAAATCTCTTTCACAGGCTGTGGCTCTGAAAGTGATAACCTGGCTATTAAAGGGATCGCTTTTGCCTCGCAGAAAAAAGGCAATCATATCATCACCACGCCAATTGAGCATCACGCTGTATTGCACACCTGCCAGTACCTTGAGCGTTTTGGTTTCAAAACCACCTATGTACCTGTCGATAGATATGCAAGTGTAGATCCGGATGATGTGGGGCGAGCAATTACCGACCAGACAATCCTCGTCTCTGTTATGTATGCCAATAACGAAGTCGGTACCATTGAACCTGTCGCGGAAATTGGTCGTATCTGTCGAGCCAAAAAAATACCCTTTCATATTGATGCCGTACAAGCAGGAGGCTCTCTGCCGATAGATGTTGCAGCTCTCAATGCTGACCTGCTCTCTCTCTCTGCTCACAAATTTTACGGACCTAAAGGGGTAGGAATACTCTATGTGCGCCAGGGGATGCGCCTATTGCCGCAGCTACAGGGTGGTTCGCAAGAACGCGGGCGCCGCGCTGGTACCGAAAATGTGGCGGGAATCGTAGGAGCAGCCACTGCGCTACGCCTGGCTTATGAAGAATTACCCCTGGTGCAGCCTCGCATCGTTGCCCTGCGGGATCGTCTGATCGATGGCCTTTTGCCTATTCCGGGCAGCCAACTGACCGGACATCCCACCAGCCGTCTAGCAAATAATGCAAGCTTCTGCTTTGAGGGCGTTGAAGGGGAATCGATACTCCTCAACCTCGACTTGCTTGGTGTAGCTGCCTCAACCGGCTCTGCTTGTACTTCCGGTTCGGTTGATCCATCACATGTCCTGCTTGCGATGGGACTTCCTCCGGAAGTTGCTCACGGCAGTCTACGGCTCACACTTGGTAAGGAGAATACCGCTGCTGATGTAAATGTCCTACTCACCGCAGTACCGACTATCATTGAGAAGCTACGAGGTTTGCGCGCGTGATGGTGACAGCAATCTCTCCATCACCCATTCCCTCGTTGCTTCAGCATTTATTCTTACGGCTGCCTGAATTAATGGGCCATCCATTATGCGCGAAACCATGAATCCTTTGAATGGCCCACGCCCAAATACTCTGGCTGTCATTTCTTGGAACTCTAGCAACTCCGGGGCGCACAATGCCACAACCCCCACGGCATCGTGGAGATAGGGAAGATCAGGCTGCCAACGTGAGTGATGCCTTTTCCAAACTTCCAACAGATGGCTGAGAAACTGGGTTTGGCGAGAGTGACTATTGTGTAACCTCGTAATATCACCCTCTCGAAGCTGGCAGCGCATCGTAATATCCCAGCCTAGCATCGTCACTGGAATACCCGTCCCCAGGGCAATTTGTGCTGCCCGTGCATCACTGCGTATATTCCAATCGGGGAAAGGAAAACTACTTGTACCCCCAACTATGACAATGTCTCTTATAGCCATGAATAAAGCCGGTTCGAGCCTGAGAGCCGTAGCAATATTCGTCAGTGGCCCGAAACAAAGTATCGTTAGACGACCACGTTGAGCCAATGCAGTCTCTATAATCAATTCCGGTCCAGAAAGTGTACTGATTGTTGGTAGAACGACTCGTTGATCAATAACGGCTGCCTGGGGTACGCCAGAGGGTCGGTGACGAGGTTGTATAGGCGTTTCTATTCCTGCTGCCACTCGGACATCTTCACATCCAAAAATGTGGAGCAAGTATTGTGCTAAACGTGCCCTCTGCTGGGTATCTCCGTAAACAGTGGTGATTCCCTGCAAATCAATTTCTGGTGACTGTAAAATGAGAGCAAGCGCAATCGCGTCATCGATGTCGTCACCGATATCGGTATCGACGAGTACGCTATGTTTTGTTGAAATAGATTGGCTTCTTTCAGCATCGTGTTGAATGGGCAATTGGTGCATTGTCAACAAGTCCTCTTTTATGTTACAGTGGGTAAGTAAGAGGTTAGAGAATAGAGGCAAACCTACGCCTACTATCACACTCTATTAAAAGACTACCATAGTAGGATAGGAATAGGCAACGACCAATGCAGACATATGCTGTTTCCTGCCTCCGTTCAGAAAAGAAGGGAAGTGTGCTTCTATGGATACGCTCAGACGAGAAGTGTTGTCACAGCGTGTGCGTCAGGTAAAGCCCTCTGGAATACGTAAATTCTTTGATATTATTAACACCATGCCAGAAGTCATTTCTCTGGGCGTCGGCGAACCAGATTTTGTCACCCCGGTACACATCCGTCAAGCCGGCGTTCGCTCTATCGAGCTAGGCCATACGAAATATACCTCGAATTACGGTATACTCGAATTACGCGAAGAGCTGGCAGCTATGCTGCAACGTCGCTACAGTTTGACCTATGACCCCAAGCAAGAAATACTGGTTACTGTTGGTGTCAGTGAGGGTGTAGACCTGGCAATGCGCACGATCATCGATCCAGGTGATGAGGTGATCTCCCTCGATCCAGGGTATGTTGCTTATGAAGCTGATATTATCTTCGCTGGCGGAGTCCCTGTAGCTGTCCCCACCTTTGCCAGGTACGATTTTGGTGTCCGTGCTGCTGCAATTGCGGCAGCGATTACTCCCCGCACAAAGATGATTTTGATCGGTAACCCAAATAACCCCACTGGTGCTGTTGTACCTGAAGTAGAACTTGAGGGTATTGCCGAGCTGGCTGTTAAACACGATCTCATTGTTGCTACTGACGAGGTCTATAGCCGCCTTGTATATGGGCAGAAACATATTTGCATCGCTTCGCTCCCTGGAATGCGTGAGCGTGCCATCTTGCTTGATGGCTTTTCCAAGGCGTATGCTATGACAGGTTGGCGCGTTGGCTATGTTGCTGCTCCAGTACACATTTTGGAGGCAATGCTAAAGGTTCACCAGTATGCGATTATGTGCGCTGGTACCGCTCCCCAGGAAGCGGCATTAGAAGCACTGCGTCACGGGGAGGATGATGTACAGATGATGCATCAAGATTACACTCGACGGCGTCGTATGTTTGTCGATGGTCTTAATCGTATCGGCCTGACTTGCTGTGAACCGCGAGGAGCCTTTTATGCCTTTCCTTACATAGGGAATACGGGTTTAACTGATGAGGAGTTCGCAGAGAAACTTCTTTTCGAGGAGAAGGTTGCTGTTGTTCCTGGCAGTTCATTTGGCGCTGCGGGTAAAGGCTATGTGCGCTGTGCTTATTGTACCGCCTATGAGCAGCTTGAAGAGGCCTTGATACGTATGGAACGCTTCTTGAAGAAGTATTCATAGACCTGGCAACCTCCAAATCATTGAAAATATGGCATATGAGCGGGTGTACTCGTAACAAGTTCATATACCATATTTTGACTAATCTCTATCATCACTACAGAAAGGAGGTAACCTCTCCACCTCGCGTGAGGCTTCTCATCTTCTGTTCCCCTTCACCATGCCTCACTATGTAGATCACAGTCAATTAGCTCTTTGTCAGTTCCAACACATCGAATATGCCTCCACGGGCTAGATTGAAAGGAGCACATTTATGTCGCTTGCTGATAACTCGCAAGAATTTTCCGAGGAACAAACCCTACAAAGGTACGGCTATCAACAGGAATTTAAGCGCGAACTGAGACGCTTTGCCTCGTTCGCAATCGGATTCTCATTCATCTCCATGACCGCACAAGCTTACCAATTCCCATACCATTGCAACTAAATCCGTTCTCATCCTGCTTGTACGCCATAAGTCCATTACTTCCTATTAAGATTGGTAGCTTATACTCTTGTATGGCATTCCAGTCATTCAGACAAATATCATAGGGAAACATAATACTACTATCGTCTCGCTGTCTCCGTACCTTTAGCTCTGAGGCGATAGTTCGTATTGCTATCCATGACCTGTTGGGTAGCATTGTTAAAAGTCTTCTTCGTGTCGCGGTTTGGTAGTATTCATACAGGATGGTACGTTCGTCCTCTGTCCAGGTTATCGAGGGGTTGCCCTCTGTACGCATACAAACGATTTCATCATTTCCCCATACGGGATCGCGCCAGGTGATTGTTATTTTCCAGATACGGGGGGATATGGTATCAAGCACAACAGTTGTAGTGAATGTTTCTACTACGTCATACAGTTCTTCGACACTGTAAATCTCCCGCGCTCTGCCTCCAACTTCGCGCAAGAGTTCATGGTACGTTACCATTTGAGTGGTGTAGGTGTCGGGTCTTCTGCCTTCTAATTTTTCAAGCCGCTTCTCAAGGCGGGTCTTTTCTGCTGTGAATTTCGCTATCTCTCCGGTTAAGAAGTTAATCATTTTCTTGAGTGCTTCATCTCGCGCCTTCTGCTCCTCTTCATCTAAAACGACGTTGTCTTCCTCGTCCTCTTTGCCTTCCTGGACAATTGCAAGGCGTTTTAGAAGTTTTGCTATTTTCCGGTCACATGCAGCTATCTGTTCTGTAGCCTCCTGCATCTCAGCTTTTTTGTTTCCCGCCTCCGCTTCTTCTGCCTTTGCGTAGTCGTCAAAGTCGCTGGTTTCCCATAGGTGCTGCATTAGCCGTTGAAAGTAGACGCTATCTACCATGTCTGTTGAAAGCATGTATTTCGCGCCGCCTGAGTACCCGTTCATACGTTTTCTGAACGCATAGAGATATTTTCCCGTCCGAAAATTCTTGCTGTTATATTGCGGCTGCACTCGGACAACATAGTCGGGGTCTGCTGCTGAAACAATTAGTTTCAGTATAGCAGGACATGGCGGGCTGTCGAGTTGTGTATAACGCCTGGGTCGCTGTCCTATTGTCTCCTCGTTTTTTGTGCCGTCAATATTGTACGGGCTTCGCTGTCTGAACACATGCCAGAATAATTCTTCCTGCCGCTCTATAGGGATAATGGGTTCGTGGTTAATGATAGGGCGTGCGTCCTCACCAACCAGGATTTTGTTTTCATATATCCACCACCCGACATAAACCGGATTGGTAAGCATACGGGTCATGGTTGATAGGCTCATGGTGTAGCCGCCTGATACTTTCCCAAGCTTCACCTTTGCTATGATTTCAGGGTCTACCCAGTCTTCAAAGTCTGGAAACATGTATAGTAAGCTATCGTATTCTCGGTGCAAGGCCATGAGGTTATCATTGAGTTCTCGGTAGCGTTCAAACATGTGTAAAATGATTGGACACCAGGGCATATACCGGATGTAACGTCTGAATGTCGGGCTATGCTTATCTCTGTCAACAATATATCCTGGCGGCAAGTTTCCACCCGCCCAACGTCCGGTTTCGCCTAGATAGTCTTTCGCTCCCAACATGCGCTTGTAAACCTGATACTCTAGGTACTCCCAGGCTTGGACGCATCGGTCACGAAACAACTTTATGCAATAGCTGTCTGAGAAGTCATAGATCATATCAGGCGTGAGTACATAAACGCGGTACTTTTCGCAAATTTCCATAAATTTGCTGTATTCGGTTCCCCATTTGTCACGAAAGAGTCGGTCAACATTAACCGCAAGAACGGCGCGTACCTCCCCGTTTATTATCCACTGCAACGTTTGCTTAAAAGCTGGTCTGTCTTCCATGCGCAAGGTTCCTGAAAGTTCCATGTCGTCTTTGGGGTGTCGTACCTGGTATTGTTTCCAGCCGCATCTAAGAGCCAGGTTCCATAATTCCCCGTCTTCTTTTAGTTGGAGTTCCGAACTGACATTGCCTCTTTGTCCTGGTGTTGATATTCGGGGATATATCACACAGTCAAACTCTATGGGAAGTTTCGGGGCTTGTCCCCACATGCCTCCCATGTGGGGAGATTTGTTTCTGTCTTCCGAGTGCTGAAAGTTACGAACCATTGTGTTTACTCCTTGTCCTGCGTGTGATCTTGTATGCCTCTTGCAGCACTTCAAACGCCTTTAGGCAATTGAACCGGAACAGCTTTATGTGAAGTGGATTTGAAAAGTCGTAGGTTTCAACTGGTGTGTAAACTACAGTGTGGTGCTCACGGCACACCTGTATAAAACTGTTTAGCTGAGCGAGTGACGTATCACGAAACAAACGGGTTTCGTGTGCAACTAGTATAGCCTGGATCGTGCCGTTTGCGATTTCCTGCATAATTGAAGCTAACCCTACGCGCTTGCCAATATCTGTGTTGCCAGGTGTGCCGTTATCCTGTTCAAAGAGGAAGATGCGGCTATCATCAAAGCCAAGTGTGTGGGCAAGATGAATAAGGTCATACTGCTGGATCGGTTTTTGTCTCATTATTCTCTTTTCTTGTGCTGCGCTCCTTTTGTAAATTGCTACGTTTCCGGCTGCGGATATTCTCTGAGTCTTTTCTTGTGGTTGTTGGGTTGTCACTGGTGGTATTCTCCTTTAGGGTTGTTACTTCCGCCTGGTAGATGCGCTCTGCTGCAATACGAAACAAACGACAGGCTTTTGCGTGGTAGTCTTCCGGTAACATCGCTTGTCCTCCTAACGCGCATGAAAAGATAGACAAACGATGCGAGAGGCCAAAGATTGCATAATACCATGCAACGCGGGAAGTCTGGTTACGGGGGTTTTTCCAGATACGTGAGAACCGGACATAAAACGATAACCCTTTCTGTATTAACAGAAAGGAGAGTATGCGCAAATCTCGGGGAAATCAAGTTGTTTTGAACCATGTACATTATACACTCCATGACTATTTACAACAATGGTACTTTCTGGTGATAAGCCCTCATTTTATTCTCCTCCTGCAAAGGAGTGGAAAATAATGAAGGATGGATTTTTGGGTAAACTCTGGTTATCATCCACTCCGGCAATGCTGGCTGTCTGTATGCCTGGCGCGTGGGATAGAACACTGATTGCCTGATCCTTGCGTTTTCCGGCAATCAGATGTTTAAGATGCTCCTGCGCTGTATGGCTGAGCATATATACCCACATTCCTTGACAGGAGAATGCAAGGGTTGGGGACATATGGCTTACAGCTGCCTGGATGATAGTCATGTTAACCGTTCCCAAAAGGCTGTAGCCTGAGCCTAATTTTTTTGCTGCCTGTTGAGATAAGAGGTCTGTTGCAAGGTTTTGTAGTACTTTTTGGTTGTAGGCAACGCCGCTGCACGTTTCTGATACGGTTACTTTTACCGCCGCTGCCTCCTGACCGATCTGGTGATCGGCTGTAACACCTGGGGAGCAGGGGAGTAAATGAAGCTCTTCATTGGGTTTTACAAGTCCTTGCAACGCTCCTTGCATACTTTGGGCAAGGGTAGTTTTCAAAGACGCTGATAGTAAGTCAATGTCGCGCCCTGCAACGGCCTTATAATCCCTCTCGTCCTGGCCGTTATAAAAGGGTGTCGTATTTTTAACTAGAACGGCGCTGGCGCAACACGCTTGACTGATGTCGTAGGCTGGTATATTTCCTTTGATACCTGGGTTTATAGCATGGGCTGAAACTGCTTTTTGTCCGTACGTCGGCGGGTTGCCTGGCGGTATATCTGCCTCCTGGTCTGTAGCTATTTGCACTCCGCTAGAGCCCGAAAGTATGGTTCCTGCTGGTACAGTGATAGCTTGAAACTGGCCGTTGTAAAAGGTGATGGCTCCCCGTGCTTGTCTTGCCTGCTGGTGCTTCTGTCCTGAAGTTGATGTTGTTGCCTCTTGTGAGATCGTGAGTGAAGGCAAAAGCCTTCCTAGTTGCAGTACTGCGCGTAGGCTTATCTGCTGGCTCTTTGGAATAATGGTTATCGTTGCAATGGGTGGGTTCAGGGCGAGAAAAATTTGTAATGCTATAAAAGAAAGTAACAGGCAGGCAAGGAAAATACTAGCAAAAATTGCGGGCGTGTCGAGCGGTTTTCTTGAGTTGGCGTCCTTAGGTGTTGGGGTTGCCTCTACTACGCCTGCCAATGGTTCTTCTGGTTCTGCTCTCTCCCTGACAACCAATACGTAAATATCTTGTATCTCTTGAGTTTCGTCCTGTCCTGGTATCGGTGCCTCTGGTTCTTTTTCTTCGGGTGTTTCTATATCTGGCCCTTGTTCCTGTTCGTCCTGAGCGTCCAGATTTGCTAAAACCCGCTGCATCTCCTGTTCAATTGTATTTTTCATGGACTTTTCCCCTCTATCACAAGAGAGAAGCGGCAAATAGCCGCCTCTCTTTGTGTGTCACAACCTTGAAACAAACGTCTGCCCGTTGTTAAGAAGGATCAGAGAGAGCATTGCGTTGCTTTCCCCGATCTGGACTACCATGTCGGGCTTACCGTCATGGTTCACGTCCTGGAAAGTGACCCGTACTGGCGGGTTCCCGTCATTTCCCGGGATAGTTGTTATCTGGAAAATTTTAGCCTTTGAAGCATTTCCCCCTGGTAACTCAATGACGAAAATATTCCCGTTATTATTCTCTGCTGTAAAATGGCTCGGGCTTTTGGAGCTGTCATTGTGGCCAACAACCGCGTTTACTTCAAAGTGGCGCATTTGTCCATAGATAAGATCGTCTTGTTTTGCCTGTATCCAGGCGCTAAGGGAATTAAACGCTACAAAGCCAAATACCATGAGAAACAGTGTCACGCCTACCCACACAAGCGGGTGAAACCTTCGTTTTATCCTGACTCTCTCTTGTGGTTCTAGTTCGTACTCTTCTGTGTGTCTCTCGGGTGGGGGTGGTAGTTGTGGCTGCCTGCTTTTGCGTGGTGGCACGTCAACATACCTGACATGGAGCCGTTTATTTCCCTGCTGGTAGACTGTCTCAGGTGAGACAGTGTAGCGTCGTGCGCTTGTGTGAGAACGGGGTAGATAGTAGCTTTCATCCTCTTCTAAGTCGAAAGCCTGTAGAGCAGGTTGCCTGTTTTGCGAATTGGGGTAGCCAGGCCGAAGGTAAAGTTGTTGTGCTACTTGCTCTCTCACGGGTCCACCGTACTTTCTGCTCTTGGAGTGTGCCGGGAACAGTAATACGGATGTGCATTTTGTGGCGGGGTAGGGGAGCACCCTGGACAAAAGCCCTTTTCTCCGCAAATAGTACAGGACTTCTCACCTGACATTCCTGCTGTTTTCCACGTATGCCCGAAAAGGTGGCAGTCAAGAGGCGTCAAGGTCAACTCTGGTATAGTGCCTGTAGCTGTAGGCTTTCTGGTGTGCTGGGGAGTAGTAACCATCTCTCCCCATAGGTCTTGCTGCATAGAGCCTCACTTTCATTGACAGGCAAGGCCAGAGTTAGTATACTCTGAATAGACCTTTAGCCTGTCCTGGCAGCACAAAGGCAGCATGAAGCTGCTCTTGTACTGCCGCTGGTGACAATTGTTACTATGACGGGTACTTCCTGTTAGCACTGTGGATACTTTGGTAAGGTTAGGCACAGTACCAACAGCTATGGATTAGGTCTTAGGGGAACGCTTGGAGTTGATCCAGGCGTTTCTTGCATCACCTCCTTCAAATCTGGATATCAATCAGCAAACTTGACACCTTCTAAATCCGTATAACGGATTGTCGGCTGGCCCCGACGTTGTAACTCCTGGTTGATAGCGTTTACTATCTTTCCTGCGGTTGCACGAAATACCGGGTTGCCGTCAATCGCGCTCTTAAGAGTTCCCATATCGATACCTGCCATTTCCGAAAGCTTGCTTTTCGACCATCCAAATTCGATGCGATAATCATCGATAGTCATACATTCACCTCAAAACAAGCCTATAACAATCATGCCATATTCACTTGGGAAAGTCAACGATATTTTAGTAAATTTTGAGGAAATTTTAGATTTCTTGGGAATTTTAATGCTTGTTCTCATTGCTTTTTGTTAGGCGTGGTATTAGTGGTCGTGTTGATGAAAGTAGTTGGCAATGTTCTTTATCCATGAAAAAAGCGCATCGACCTAAAAGGTAAATGCGCTTGTGCACGTTTTTCTAAGCAGTCAGAAAATGTGACGTTAAAGTCATACATCTTTTTCGCTTGACCATATCTCAAGAATAAACCCTTAAGAATATTGGTAGGTAAGCGGGGTTGGCGTTGAAGTTCCCAATGCGCCGTTGTATCCTCCTGCCCATGCATCGCCGGAGTTAACAGCTACACCTTGTAGAACTGCTGAACCGGAAGGCGCTGGTGTGTCAAACTGTACCCAATAGTACCCGTTCCAATGCATGGTATAAGGTACATATTTGCTAGTACTTGAATTGTACCACCAACCCACAATCCAGACATTGGACGAGCTATCAGCCCCAACTCCATATAAAGTAGCATAGGTAGGGTAAAAGCTGTTGAAACTTGTGTCCTCTGTCCAGCTACCACTGATGTAGTGGAGAATGAGCGGTGTTGAGTTTGTACCCTGACCACCAATTGCCCATGCCTCACTATCAGAAATGGCAGCAACGCTCAATAAGTTAGAAGTTGTTATGGTACCAACTGTCGAACTCCACGATGTCCCATTGTAGTGATAGACGACATAGTACTTGGTGGAAGAGCAGTTAGTGTAACCGACGGCCCATCCGTTTGTAGATGAGCTAAAGGTAACACTGTTAAGTCGGGTATTGGCGCAACCGCTCGGAGCAGAAATGGTTTGTTGCGCGAGTTTTGTCCCGTTCCACTCTTCAATTAGTGGTTCATCAGTGCTCCCGTCATAATAATAACCGACGGCCCAGATGCCGCCAGAACTGTCAATCGTAACACCGTTCAGGGCGTTTGATTGAGTTGAAGACGGATTGTCACTGGTTTTAAGAACCCACGCTGACCCGTTCCAACGATAGGCGAGAGTCACGTAATGCGGATAGCTGTACAACTTACCCACAGTCCATGCATCGGAAGAGCTTGCTGCAATTCCGTAGAGCTGGTGTTCGTTGGATGAGCCTTGCGATGGAGGCGATACCTTAGTGAACCCTGACCCAGTATTGTGGTACGTAACAGGTTGCTTATCGCCGCTGGTTGGCTTCTCGTATCCTGATGCCCAGATGTTAGTTGTACTCGACGCTGACATCGAGTAGATCAAGTCGTTTGTGGTTCCACTCGGACTGTTATCACTCCATCCCTGCTTCGGCGTAAGCCAGGCTGCGACGGTATCGGTTGAACCCCCATCGTCAACACCATGTTTGATAACCCAATTAGTAACTGTCTGGGTATACCAACCATGAATATTGGCATTCTGCTCGATATACTTGATTGTACCAGTACCGCTACTATTTAGCCCGCTCGTATCATACACGATCGCGGTGTGGTTATCAGTACCGCTATAACTGAGAACGTCGCCCACTTTTATATGGGTGCTTCCGTCGTTAGTGACCTTCGTGAACAGGTTAGAATAGGTGTTGGTGTAGTTATCTACAACCTGGCTGCCATTGGTATTGCCCAATGAGAGTGCACCGTAAACAGTGAACAAGTACCGTTTGACCAGTTCGGTACAGTCCCATTCGTACTCTGTTGACCCGCCCTGCGTAAATTGTACTGATACTTCAGTACCACCCTGCGTAGGGCCGTACCCACAAACCTGTATACCATTCCATGTAGTAAGCAGATGAGCAGTTTGACCGGACGCATTAAAATGTGTTGAGTCGCAGGTATCCCCATTCCACCATTTTGGCACAGGATACGTTAGTGCTAGCGCTTGCGAACGTGGAACAAAAGTTACCAACGTTCCTGCAATCAACAACACAAGAAGCAACAATAATTTGAATTTACTTGGTTTTGGCATTTGCCTCACCTTTACCTTTCTTTGTTTGAAGGAACAACTTAAATTTTTCTTGAGAGTGTCAACGTGCGTTTGACAATTATACTATAAATTTAATCAAAAAGTAGTGAAAGATAAATTATTAGTATAATAGCTGATGGGGGTTACTGGTTGGCAAAGGAGGTAGTTGTTATAGGTTTAAGTCAGTGGAGCTTTATATTCTCAAGTATCTGCATCTCTGTTATGAAAGTTGCGTCATCTGCTGCCTCATGACGGACATTAAACATTGCCCAAGGACTCTTTACCCCCGTTTCGCTGACTTTGGGCCAATAATAACAATCAAGATGAATTCGGGCGCTTGGAAAACTAGCATATAATTTTGTTGTAACACCAGTAGTAACTACATAAGGATTGTTGTTAATTGAAACATGAGCATCGTAAAGCGCCATATCCCCAGTACTTACTGCCTGATTGCACGACCCCCCAAAGCCGTTACTTATTCCCATAAGGACTAGGAAGTTGCGGTTTTGAGGAGATGAGTTTGGTGCTATTTTCAATGCGTATCCCAAAGTTGACTGACATTGACTGAAGTCCTTAAAAAACTCCTTTTCACTCGGGTAACAAGCATTTATGGGTTGAGGCCTCACGCCAGGCATTGAAAGTCCCGCAGCCGATGGGTCATTCACAATGATCCATCCATTTGGAATAGTAAATGTTGCATCAAGATTTGAGTCGTAGTACTGGTACGAATTGCTTAACCAGTCAGCCGGAGGAATAGCTATTGCAGGGTGAGGTACTGGCGTCAGAGATGGCGTTGCTGTAGTTGTAGTAGGTACCTGCATAGTTTGTTGGTTGTTTTGCGCGGTCGGCTTCGAGTTTACCGCTACTGCGAAAGCGATAACAGCGAGCACCACACCACCAACTAATACCGCTAATGCTGCATACTGGTGAACTGGCTTAAGGAGTACACTTACAGGCGATTTTTTTGACATATTGGAGAATTATTGCACAATAGCGATATTCCCCACAAGAAGCGAAATTTCCTCTTATTTTGCGTAGATTTTAAAAAGAATGATTTCTCTTACCTACCAACCTCTTTCACGGCGTGTCTTCGATTTCATATTTCTTCTCCTGGTAAGCTTTTCAGGGCAGTTTTTTCAAGCTCATGCTTCTCTTATTAAGTGGTATACCCAACTTTTTGAACCGTTTGTATACAGCCTCACGTGTTACGTGAAATTGCTCTGCGATATCTTTCGCTGATAATCCCTGTTTGATGTGTAAATCTTCCAAGACCTCCTTTGGATCTCCACCAAGCCTTCGTTTTAGTTGCTCCGTTCGATAATGAGGGATCATAGTTATACCAAGTATTTCGAACCAGTAGTATACAGCCTCACGTGTTACGTGAAATTGCTCTGCGATATCTTTCGCTGATAATCCCTGTTTGATGTGTAAATCTTCCAAGACCTCCTTTGGATCTCCACCAAGCCTTCGTTTTAGTTGCTCCTGACTGTGTCGTTTAGTAAGAATTTTTTCACGATATTCGGGGTTTTGCCAGCGTCGCTTCGCAGCTTGACTTCTCCACAAGAGGGGTATGCCAGACCTTTTGAACCAGTGGCGAACGGTTTTAACTGGCATGTGAAATCGGTTTGCGATATCGGTTACTGATAATCCTTGTTTTATATGTAAGTCTTCCAGGACCTCTTTTGGTTCCCCACCAAGTCTCTGCTTGAGTTGCTCTAAGATGCGTTCTCTACTGATCTCTGCCATTTTTTTGAAAACGGCGGGGTCTTCCCTAAGCCGTTTCACATACGCTAACCGTGCTTTCTCCTTGGCCTCCGGGCTGTGTAATCTAGCAAGAATTGCTTCACGGAATTTGGGGTTTTGAAAACGGCGCTTCATTAACTGACCGCTTCTTAACTTTGCCTCCTCGCTTTGTAATATGGCAAGTTTTTTTGTACGATATTCAGTGTTTCGGAAATGACGCTTCATAGCTTGGCTGCGCCTAAGATTTGCATCCTCTTGCGACTCAAGCGCGATGATAGAATTTGCAGAGTCTGGGTGTGGAGAATTGTGGCCTAGCGACTTCATACCAGTGTTTTTCATACAGGATTTCTAACAATTATGAGTATACCAAATAATGTTAGAATTCACGAGCTTGTTGTAAAAAAATAGGCATTGCGCAATAGAGCAAAACTGATGATAAAAAGAGACACCTCGTCACAAAAGTACTATCTGCGGTGAGGTTTACTGACGAGGAAGAGGAGGCCTATGAGAAAGGCCATGCAAGCCACTGATAGGACCACGAAGAGTTGTAAATTACCCATAGATATGATCTGGTCTTTATAGTTCGTGAATATCAAAAGAATGCCAAGAGCTAAAAGCAATACAAACAGAGATACTACTGCTTTAGCGTCTCTCTGGTAATCGAGTTTTTTCAGACCTAGAACATGTGCTGATTTAGATACAGCTTTTGCTTTTGAGGAATTGGTTTTCTTGGCTTTCATTTTAGATTAAGGATGGAGGATTATCTGGTTATCGTAATTGGATTTGTGATCTCGCCAGTAGCAGACACTGTTACTCTTTTATTTGCGTCTTGTACAACCATATAATTTGTGGCTGTTCCTGGCAATCCCGCGCTGCAATCAGTAATCGCTGGTTTATTGAGGCTTGGATCTGTTGGCACTGCTGATATATATGTACTTAATATTGCAGAGCAAATACTTGTAGTTCCAACATCCGCTGCTGCTGCGGGTGCGACTGGAATGCCTGGTGGCAATACACCATGGTTATCAGCTGCGTAAGCACCGATGGCATTAAGTATAGCTGTGACGTTGCTTCTTCTTTGAGTATCATTTGCCTGGCCGAATTGGCGGGCTGGGTTAATGGCGATAAGGACGATTGAGAGGAGGATAGCGAGGATTCCGATGACGACAAGGAGTTCGATTAGGGTGAAGCCTTTTTGGGATTTTATATCTTTAGTATTAATGAATTTTGTTTTCATGTATGGTTTTTTCTTATATATCAAGTAAATCAAGAAAATCAAGGCGTGTCAAGTGGGTATTTTGAGCGTGGGACTGTGAATTTGGGGTAGTTACAGTGTTGCTACCACAAGGGGCCGTAGAGTATAGTTTTTACTCAACCATATTTCCCGCTATGTACGAGGTGCTGCACCTATAACTCCGCTGGCAACAAATCTCTAGCTCTCACCTGCAACACTTTTGCAATCTTAAACAAGAGTTTGAGGCTTGGCAGATGCAGCCCGCGTTCAATTCTTCCTACCCAGCCACGGGAGACACCTATTTTTTCAGCCAGAGTTTCCTGGCTCGTATCTTTTATTCTGCGTAAATACCTGATCTGGTGTCCAATGATAATAGCCTCGTATGCTTTCCCTTTCTGGCGTTTCATAAATCAACTACACATAAGTATAGCAGAAAAGCTCAGCAATTTTCCTGAGTAGTTTAGACATATATAGATACTCATTCTGTGTATATATATGTATCCAGATGGGGAATATAGCTGATACTTTTTGGAAACATAAGTTGAGCCTGAGAATGTGACGACTGAGCCTGCTTAGAAATTATATACAATCCTGTAGTAGTAAGTGGGTTGTTTTGGTTTTAGTTCTTGTGGGGGCTGGTAAGTCCTGTGTGCTTTTCAAGTCTTGTAACCCGCTCTTCAGATGAGTCCATCTTTTCCCATGTGTCATGAAAGAAATCTGCCATTGTTTGTGCCTCTCGTTTAATGGCTGTCAAGATTTCTGTCTTTACCTCCTGTGTTTCCTCTCGGATTAACTTTCTCGTATGCTCCCGCTCAGCTTCTATTTCTTGACGTACTAGCTGTCTCGTGTATTCCCGTTCTGTCTCAAAAAGTTTCCGTGTTTCACCCCGTTCGGCTTCCAGCTTTGTCTCAATGAGTTTTCCGATTTGTTCTAAATCTTCTCTGGTCATATTGAACGATTGTATCAATACCGCCTCCTTGCTTGCAACCGCAATTTTACGCTATTGCTACGTGACCGTTCAAAATCCGGTCAACAGAGATCGTCGTAACCTGGTGCCCGCTTGACCGGAAATAGCTTGCTACACTTTCTAAGATTTTACGCTGCCTGCTCTGGTGCGGGGGTACAATAAGGACACTACCAGTAGTGAGCCTGTTTGCAACTTCCCTGTATTTCGCCTTTTGGAAAAGCAGGGAGGCGGGAACTAAGGCGATGTTATCCATCCTGGCTTTTTGCAGCCGTTTCGGTGGTCTTCTGAAATGGTAGGGAAATAGGTTTCTGTTCATACTATATATAATACATACTATTCCAAAGGTAAGCCTGTGCTCTCCATAAGCCTGTGCGCGTCAATCTGCCCCATGTGGACATACAGTTGTGTAGTTGCGATGTGTTCATGTCCCATCCAATCTTTGAGTTGAAAAGCGTTCACCCCCTGTTTCGCCTTGTAGGTGGCGAACGTGTGGCGAAGTGAGTGACAGGAGACTTTCTTGGAGATCCCTGCAAGCTTGACGTACTTCTCAACGATTTTCATAATGCCTCGCGTTGAGATGGGCTGTCCCTCGTAGTTAAGGAATATATGGGTATCGAGCGCCTGTGGCCTTTGTAGCAAATAGTTCTTTAGGGCTTGGATGCCTTGTTTCTCAAGCGGGATCGTGCGCTCCTTGCTCCCTTTGCCTCTCACCTTCAGGTTCTTATGTTCCAGGAGTTTGGAGAAAAAGCTGCAAGACCGCGAAGTCTCTGGCGCTACTTCCTGCTGCGCTTAACATCCGTGTATATTCGTCAGGCCTAAGGTAGGTGCGTGATTTTTTCTCTCTCCTTGGGATCGCGGCGTTTACAGCCGGGGACTTCTCAATTTGTCCGGTTGTAAAGAGGAACTTGAAATACTCCTGGATGGCCGCTAATTTCCTGGCGCGTGTTACGCCTGTTCTGCCTAAATCTGAAAGGTGGGAGAGGTATTCGCTGATATGGGACCTGGTGACATCCTGGGGGAGGGACACGGAAACGTCCGTTTCCCTGAGCCATTCAATAAACTGTCTCACATCTGTTGTATATGCGGTTCTGGTGTTGGCACTCGTATTCCGTCCGTTAAGGTACCGGATAAATTGTTTTAGCGTTTCTTCAAAGTGGTTGCTGGCAGTCGTCATAATTTTTTATTTCCTCCTGGCATCAATATGCCAGAAAAGGATATTTTGGTCAACGCAGCTTTGTCGCCAAAGATGGTTCGTATAACACTAGAAAAGATGGGTTATATTGAACCAATAATTTCATGTTTTGAGCATGATTGTCAAGAGGCTGGTTCGCATAATGTAGCCTTATGCGAACCGGGGGGTAAGGTGGTTATGATTGATAGTTAGAAATTTTGCAAAAACTCGTTTATATCCACCATATTAACTTTATCCATATTGCTTTTGTGAATAACAATGACCAATTCATGAGTAACCAACTTTTCACGGGAGGCAAGGATAAATGAAGAAACAACGAGTTTTATTAACGTAGAATGCGACACGGTATTTCCGAGTCGAGCCAGATCAGAACCCACTACAGCCATAGCGATTCTCTCACACTGTCCCTTTAACCTGATTTCCTCCCATAAGGTCTCAAGGCTTGTTGACAGCCTTTTGACATCTGACTGAACTCTGAGGTCATTTCCCATACGGCTATAAGCCACGCAGAAGTATTTTTTCGCGCCCACAGTTACTGTAGCAACTGTCCCAACTGGATACCTCTTGTTCTTTCCTCGCGTTTTTTGATTGTCTTGCCTGCCAGAAGCACCTCGTAAAGCATCCTCAAGGTCTTTATCCAATCGTGGCCTATCATCGTTATACACTCTGGTTAAGAACTGTCCCTGGATGGAACTTGGTTTGATAATGTCCCCTTTCTCTGTGTCGAAAACATCATTAAATCCAATCACCAGGTGAGCATCTTCTTTGAATAAATCGCCGACCTTGATCCTAATTTTTGTATCTGGGACTGTTAACTGACGGGAAAATTCCCGTCCTGGTATCACCGCATACCCCGCCCACATAAGTGATACACAAGAAAATAGTATAAGACCCTCGTATCCGAGGTTAAATGTTTTTGGGAAAAAAATATCTAAAACACCTAAAAGAAGGGCTAGAACTCCGAAGACTTGGAAAAAGGCAGCTATTAACTTTTTAAGTGTCTTCCAGGAAAGCAGTGTTCTTCTGTACATGACAAGACCATGAAACTAAATCAAGCCTAATTCTTTGTATACTGAGTCTGGATAACGATAATTTCCCGGTCTATTATTTTTGTATGCGTCGTATCCTTTTGCGAAGTCGTCCATTGCTAGCTTGATGATCTTGGCATAGAATGCAACGTGCATTGTATATACATCACTTCCAATTGTAGATGGACAGCGATTAGGGTCATAACCACGCTTCCCGTTAAGATTTACGACAATAATAGGAATGTCTTGCTTTCGCGCTAGTTCTATTTCCCAGGGGACGAATTTTCGTAAGCCTTTTGTCTTCTCCCCGACTAATAACACCATTTGTTTAGCATTATACTGCATGTCAGTATCACCATCAAAGGCGACATATGTCTTATTCCGATATGACATACCTAAATCACCTATTTCCTTTAATATCGAAACGATCTTGAGCGTCAATAGAACAGACGCTCAATTTTCACGTAGTATAGCATAGCTTTACATCTGTGTCTAGCCGCTGAGGTTGGGAGGAAAGATAACCGATTTTGTGAGAGTGTGTCAGGCCACAAATTAACATTTAATTTGTGGCCCCCTTATGTTGTGTTTTATCCCGAACTCACGATCTTGAGGAGACTGCAAGTACGGCTCAAGTAGGCCCGGTACCAACGGCCCCTTGTGACAGCTACACTGGTCCTGGGCCATCAAAAAACCCCTGCAATCACTAGGTGATTTAGGGGTTTTGTTATTTTTGACACTTCATGTCGGCACTAAGCAATTTCCTTTAAGTTGCGTTATTGCGGCGCTTCAGACGTTGCAGTATTTCTTGCAAGTGCTTCTTTTCATGAATACTGACATCTTCTTTGAGTTGTGACGCCTCTTCCCAAAAATGCAGGTCGCTGCGTCCCATTGCTTCGCCTTTTTGCGTGTGCTTGTCTAATGCATAATCAGGAACATCTCTTCTGTAGTTTTCCTGTTCGACCTTGGCCCTTAAGTTATTAAACAACTCGTCAATGTATCTGCTTTTGTGAGATCGTACTAAGAGCACAACAGCGAAAAGAGCGTGAAGAAATGCGTCGCTCTGACCCTTGAGTGCTAAAAAGTTTTGGTGTAGAGCATAGATTGTTGCTGCCAGTTGCGGGTTTGCAAGCCCAACATCCTCAACACAGATCACCCGTACTCTTTCCCAAAACTTGTCGCTAAGCTCATCGCCGGACACCAGCATTTCATAAGCGAAAAACACGGCATCGTCCTCTTCGCCCCGGCGTATGCTTTTTTGAAGAGCAGATATGACTTCATCTGCTGTGTAACCGTGCTTGGTTTTGATATTATCCCACTTGGGCATATTTACATGATAGTTTAGCAAACTGTCGAGTATAAAAATAGCGGTCGGTCGGCTTGCGGGTTATTCTGGGACGTGGGGGCTAGGTGCGTTCTTTCTCCATCTTCTCAATGTTGGCCTGGATGTCTACTCTGCGGTCGTAGAACTGCATGACTCTTGTTATAAACGGAACGAAGTTTCCTCCATTGGGATATTCTACATGTCTAACATAATAGTTAAGCTCTCCTCTTTCATATAACACATCGCCAACCACAGAAAAGCAGCGCTGAGCTTCATTGGAGTGTATTAAAAATGCGTAGTGCCAGAGGTGGCCGAATATATCACTTAGCTCATCAAGGGAAACTTTACCGCTCCTGAAGCGTCTTTGTTTTGTCTATAAGTTCTTGCCACATTTTTTCATACTCAGCTTTACTTCCATTGGAGGCTTGGGCATAGGGAAGTTCAAGATTGCCTGCTAACGCCAGGATATCATAAACCTGTTTATGGTCGCATAACTCATCATCCGACAAATAGTTAGACATCATATACGCGGCTGTTTGTCGCGTCATCTCGTGATTTGTGGCTGCATCTAATAGGATCAGGCTGAAATGTTGGAAAGCTGCTACTTTAGTAGCGCCTTTACTGTTCTTAATCTTGTCCTCAGCCTTTTGTAGACCTGAAATGAGATAAACACCACCAGTGTATATATCATCTTCGTGTTGTGGTTTATCTGTATTTATATTACGAGTAACTTGATGTGATGTCATACTGTACTACAAATTATCATATGGAGTGAATGAGTGTCCAGAGTTTTAGACTCTGGACACTCTGTAAGTTGATGAGGTAGTTCGGTTTACTTACCGTAACTACGATCATCATGTACGACTTTACCGTCGTTGTCGCGGGCGTAACTGACGTCTGTGCCACACTGGTCGTTAATGTTCACAACTGTGTGACCATGTACTGGTGCGCCTTTCTCGCCATGGATGTAGCTTGCCTTTCCGCGTTCTACATCCTTTGCCGTGGTGATATCCTTCGCGAAAGTGGGAGTTTCATCCCTACCGTACGCAGGGTGACGTTTGATTTGCTTTCCGCCTCCACGTCTTGGCATAATTTCACCTCTTTCAAGGTTACTAACGGATTGCTCCGTGACATTAGGGCAAGCTATGGTTTCATCAAATTGATGACTTTCTTTCTATACGAGAGAGAAAGATAGCTGATATACTGTTCATTTGTTGAAAGTGCGTACTCACCCTTGAGCACATATTCTCTTTATAGATAAGAGAATAGTTTGTGGATTATACCAATAATGCAAACTAAATGCAAATAAAGGGGATTTGTAAGTAGTCTGATCTGGGGTTATATGGTGGGGGAGGTGGTTCGCATAAGATTTGCTTCGTGAAATTTATGCGAGGGCGCATAATGTCACCTTATACGAACCGGAGGTGCCGGAGGGGGGTTAATTGTCACTGGTCTAAAAGCGTTGGTGGTAGTACTTGAACAATAATACTTAGTGTCAAGTAACTCAAAAGAGGTTTTCAACCAAAAAGCGTCACGTTTTCACGGTATATTCACAAATTGTGTCACTGTAGCACTAGGACTTTGGTAAGTAAGTAGGTTATATTAGTTGGTAAGGGGAGCCACAAAAAAGCTGTAAAAGCGGTGGTACCTACTCCTCGCTCTCTAGAGTGTTTTACGAGCAGAGTAGGTGATACCATGGCACAAAAACAAGAGACAGCTTCGCACCGTTCTACCGAAGCACAGCAGGAAGACGAAACACAACGTCGCCAACTTCGCTGGTGTTTCTTCATTATCCTCACCATTTGGACTCTCACATCAATAGTAACTCCTATCGTGGTTTTTTGTCTCACGAAAAGCCTCTATAGCTTCTCTCTCTTCTCCACGCTCGGGCCACCAATTTATCTTTGGTATCGGTTTACAAAGCATGTTTTTCCTTTGGATGAGAAAACTTTTGAACTGGAAAAAATACGAATCCAAGTGAAAGCGCAAAATAATAAAATATCTCGTTGAGGGCTTATCGGTGCGATTTTGAGTTATAAATTGGGGTAGTAATATGATGGTGAAACATCTCGTTATGGTCGGTTCGGGGCGATGCTTTTTTGTTAGTCCGGCCTGCTGCATACTTGGCTTTGACTTCAGCCAGTTTATAGTCTCGGTCATCCCTGGGGAATATATGTCGGGTGATACGGGAAAAGATGTAGGATGGGGGGATCATCGTGCCAAAGAGTGTGAGCGCGACGGGGTTTCTGGTGAGACAGAATGCAACGATCGGCGAAATCAATGCTGTTAGAAGCCATATCATAAAACCACCTATACTACTGCAAGTTGCACTGGCTCGGAAGTGTAGGTGGAATGCTTATAAATAAGAAACGGGAAAGATGCCCTATTTTTGGCACACCTACCCGATATAATGCATAAAAATGAAATGTTGGTCAACGGGAAATTGGAACGAGTGTTCAGAAATAAGGCCATTTTTGGTGGTTTTTTTAAGATTATTTGGCGTACACGCTACAAGCATATGTTTTCTGAAATTTTTATGCTGTGGGCATATAAAATTAAACGATAATAAGGGCGGTAACAGTGCTGCTGCAACCTGATGTCATGAAACGTTACTCAATAAAAAGTCGCTCGTTCTAAACGGGAGTTATGCTTTCTGGATACCCAAGAGCCAGAGAACCGCCTCTTTTTTATATCTTCTGTCTCCTCGTGAATTGATACGGATAGGAGGCAGCTTTCCCCGTTTTCCCCAGCGTTTGATAGTAAGCGGCGATACCCGTAAGAGTGCGGCAACTTCTGCAATTGTCAGCAGATCAGGCATATTGTCTAAGGTAAGGTTTGGGAATGGTCGTTGAGAAGTGTCGGGCATACTGCATCTATCAAACGTCTTTACCATAGCAAACGGTATCATACAAAGTCAAGCGGGGGATTGCCTGTATCACAATGCACAAATCGTGCCTGGTGTCTAACAAACACTGTCTTGGCGGTGCTACCCAATTCCCCGGAGAAATTGCTGTCTGCTGACAGGAATGTTCGTGTGGAGCCTATGTGTTTAAGCTGCCATAGCGGTTAGGGTGGGTTGGGCCTGCTTTTTAAGCCATGTTGTTATTTCGTCGCTGCTTATTGTCCAGAGGTGATATCTATAATGTAGACATTATGGGTAACGGGGGCACTTTATCTTTCCGGTGCGTTGAGCAAAAATACCCACATTGTGACAGGGAATACTTTTCTCTTGTTGAGGATGTTACAATGAACGCTACATCGCAAATGAGAAGAGGTTAAGTAATATACCGTGTTATCAAGTCATTTTATGCCCGAACAAATTGATACAGCTATTGCCTTGTCCGATGAGGCGGTAACTAACCATCTACACCTCAACAAAAGGACTGTTGAACTGATTGCTGGAGCTTCTGGGCCATTTGCACTTATTGCTCACGAGTCATATTTCTATGAACGAATACAAGATGTAAAGGCTATTATCACAAGGCTGAAATCAAACAGAGAATTAATAACTGAGCTTTCGACAAAAGAGGATATGTTAAGACCGAAAAAGCGTATCTACAAGAAAACGCTTTCTAAGCCACTACAAAAAGTATGGCAAAAAGGCCAAGAAGTTCATCAACAGATGAAACTTGACATGGAGTCTTTATATATCTTCGGGAACCTTCTGTTAGATCAATGGGCACATATAGTTGGGTACGTGATAAATGACCCTGACCCAAAGAAATTTAGCTTTGCTACGTTCGTAGACAAGGTGCAACAAAAAGGTGACAAGGGAGCGTTAGAACCATTCTGGTTAAAACATCGTGAAGACATTTTGTGGCTGTTTTATCAGTTGCGGATGTATCGAAACGTGTTTATTGAGCACATGAGAGTACCACGGCAAAGGGGAACAACTAGAAGTACTAATGGTCATGACTTTAAGCTGTTTAGCCCAACATCGATTGGATGGCTTGAAGATAGACAGATAGAGGAAAAAGTCATGAGTATCTTCTCCCTTGCACCAGGCTATATAAGGCTTGCGCCTCCTGATATTTGGCGATCAGGGAATATGCGTAATCTCCTGGAGG
>WNFY01000879.1_pt1 | contig 40199 bp, 40 predicted proteins | sample 5400091 | NCBI WGS metagenome assembly WNFY01 (sample SAMN13153364, study PRJNA577476) | soil metagenome | isolation source: 60 cm soil or saprolite under grassland replicate 1 | place: USA:California | collected 2016-06-15 | reverse complement strand
CGCGGAAACGGTCCAGTATGATGACTTGGTCGCTCTTGGTTCCATCGCCAGGGGCCGGGAAGCAGGAAAGCTGCGAAGTGAGGGAAAAGATTACGTCGTGCGCGACGGCGACGTGATTTTTTTCCGCTTTAATGTGTGACCAGCATCCTCGAAAACATTACATTGTTACATTGTTCCATCGTTACAAAGGCACTGCTTTTCGTACCCTGTTACATTGTAACCTTTGTAACTGTTTTAACTTCTCACTTACGCCGCGTCGTACAAGATGCGGCCGCAGTTTTCGCAGCTCACGATTTCCTTCCCCGCCTTCACTCTGTGCGCGGTCTGGGTGGTCACTTTCATGTGGCAACCGGTGCAAACTTCGTGTTCGAGCGCGACAATAACAGCGTCGCCCTTGCTTTTAAAAAGACGTTCGAACCGGCCCAGTAGATCCTCCTCAATCTTGCCAGCGATCTCGGTGCGCTCTTTTGTCAGCTCTTCGAGCCGCGACTGCAAAGTCGTTAATTTTGCTTGGAGATCCTTCGTCTGCCGCGCGATCGATTCCCTGACGGTAGCGGCTTCCTTTTCCTCCGCGGCCAACTCCGCCTTAATCTTGTCGGTCTCCACCATTAGTTCGAGCTCTTCGTCCTCGATTTTGCGAACTTCGTTTTCATAACGCTCGATCTCGTGGCCGATTGCCTGGAACTCGTCATTCTTGCGTGTTTGGTATTGCTGAGTCTTCAGGCGCGCGATGCTCTCGGCGCGGGTGCCCGCATCGAGCTCAAGTTTCTTCCGGTCCATCTCGACGTGTCGCCCTCGGTGTTTAAGCGCTTCAACGCCTGCCGCGCTCGACGCCAATTGCGCCTCAAGGCTTTGCCGTTGCAGCGGCACGATCTCTACTTCGGTTTGGATCTGCTTGATCTTTTGTTCTCGATCTTGAAGAACGAGCAGTTGTTCCAATTCAGGATGCACGCGCGCTGAAGTTATTGATTCTGCCAAGCGCCGTCAATCGCTTCGCATTTGATCGCTGTAGAGGCAGCCGTGTCAGCTGCTGTCTTTACCGAGGGGCTCTTCCGCCCATTTCATCAAAAGCCTTCAACACCTGTTCGGGACGCGCGCGCACCGCTATGCTTTCCGTGAGATTCACCCAGTGAATTACCCCGGTAGGATCAATCAGAAATTCAGCCGGGCGAGCAATAGCAGTTCCTTTCGGTCCGGCGCCGGCATGCAGCAAGTCGTAACGCCGAATGACTTTCGCCTTTGGATCGGAAAGGAACGTGTAAGCGAAATGCAGCTTTTGCCGTTGGCGGCGATTGATTTCCGGCGGGTCAACACTCAACGCGACCACGCGAATGCCACGCGATTCGAGCTCCGAAAGCTTGTTCTGAAAACTCCGCAACTCGGAGTTGCATAATGGTCACCAGAACCCGCGATAGAAAATCAGGAGCACCGCATTCGCCTTCACCGGTGACGCGGCCGATGCCGGCGCGGAGAGAAGATCTGCGAGCGAGACCTGGTTATTATCCTGATCTGGCAATATAAAAGCTGGCGCTTTCTGACCGACGCGCGGCGCTCCGGTTGAGGTTGGCAACTGCCGCAGCTCGTAAAAGATCAGATAGGAAAAGAAACCAAAAACTACAACGCTCAGTGCGGCCAGGATGGGGCCGGCAATTTTGCCGCGATAGCTCTGCGGTTTACCCAAAGCGCGCACCAAGCCGACGAGGAGAAAAATTCCACCAACGCCAAACAACAGGAAGTTCGCCCATGGAAAATCACGGGTGACTGGGAATTGCGCAAAGAATGTGTAGCTGAGAAAACCAGCTAGCACGAAAAGAAATCCGATCCAGAGCGACCAATTCCAGCGTTTCTTCATTTTCCATTGCTATCAATCACGGACGGAATTGCAAGGCAGGGCATGGCAGTGATTGAGTAATGGGCGGATCCAGGATGCCAGCACCCCACTACTCCATCATTCCGCTTGCGCTTCTGCGCGCTTTTTCTCAAGCTCCTGGAGATGGCGACCGTCGATACCGCGAATCCGCCGCAAGAATATCCCGATATCGTCGGCGCGCGACCGACCAATCCGCTGGCGGCCAACTTCAAGCCGTTCATTCCGGCGTCCGTGCAATTGCCGGAGCTGACGTGGCCGCACTTAATCACCGGCACGTTGTTGGGAATGGTCTTCGGTGCGTCGTCGCTTTATCTCGTACTCAAAGTGGGCTTGACCGTGAGCGCATCTATTCCGGTCGCGGTTATTTCCATCACGATCTTTCGTTTGGCTTCGAAGTTCGGTTTCCGTGATGCCAATATTTTGCAAAATAACATCGTGCAAACCGCCGGTTCAGCGGGCGAATCCATCGCTTTCGGTCTCGGCGTAACGATGCCTGCGATCTTGATCCTCGGTTTTGATCTCGAAATCGCCCGCGTAATGCTCGTGGCGATTCTGGGCGGATTGCTCGGCATATTGATGATGATTCCACTGCGCCGCGCGCTCATCGTTGCTGAACATGGAATTCTAAAATATCCGGAAGGCACAGCCTGCGCCGAAGTTCTCAAGGCAGCCGCTTCCAAGGAATCGCTCGCGGTGGCGGACAAAACTCATACAACCGCAAACGCTCAGATAGTTAACGAAGAAGCCGCAAGCGGCGGCAAGGTGATCTTCAGTGGATTCGGCATCGGGTTCCTGTATCAAGCCGCGATGGGCGCCTTCAGAATGTGGAAAGATACGCCGACGAAGATTTTTGGAGCTCCATTTAAGGGCGGCTCAATCTCGGCCACCATCGAGCCCGCGCTCCTCGGCGTTGGTTACATCATTGGACCGCGGATCGCGTCGATCATGTGTGCCGGGGGCGTGCTCTCCTATCTCGTTCTAATTCCGGCGATCAAATTTTTCGGCGAACACGCGACGACGCCGATCGCGCCCGGGACAATTCCAATCAGTGAAATGGGGCCCGACGACATTCGCGGCGCTTACATTCTTTACATTGGTGCGGGCGCAGTGGCGGCGGGTGGAATCATCAGCCTGTTTCGCTCGATTCCAACCATCTGGCACGGGTTGAAGGGTGGTTTAGCGGATTTGCGCGGTCATCACGGTCCCCGCGAACATGCACCGCGCACCGATCGCGATTTATCCATGCGTGTAGTGATCATCGGTTGCCTCGCCATCATTGCAGTGATCATGGCGGTGCCGCAATTGCACCTGCGCGGAAATCTGCTCGGCGCGTCTTTGATCGTGATCTTTGGCTTCCTTTTCGTCACCGTATCTTCACGATTGACTGGCGAGATCGGCTCGTCTTCAAACCCGATTTCAGGAATGACGGTGGCTACGCTGCTGCTCACGTGCTTGGTGTTTCTCATTATCGGCTGGACCACCCCCAATTATTTTGTGACTGCGCTCTCGATCGGCGGCATTGTCTGTATCGCGGCGTCCAACGGCGGCACGACGTCACAAGATTTGAAAACGGGCTTTCTGGTTGGATCGACCCCGAGATTTCAACAAATCGCGATCCTCTTTGGCGCGCTCGCTTCCGCGCTCACGCTTGGTTTCGTGCTCTTGTTCCTTAACAACGCCTACACGGTCTATGTGCCAATGACCGCATCGGAATTGCGCGCGCCAGCCAGTGAAATTGGCCTGCCCGAAAAAGTGCGAGGATTGCAGGGATCGACCGATCAAAATACGTATCGCACCTGGCAACGAACCGATCCTGAAGGCGGCCCCGCCCAGCGCTATCTGGTAAACAACGAAGGCGTTCCCGTTTACCTTGTGGATCCCGGAATTAACGGCACGCACAAGGTCCGTCCCGATGGATCGACCGTGACAAAGTTCGATGCGCCCAAAGCAACCTTGATGTCTTACATCATCAAGGGAATTCTCAGCCGAAAACTGCCATGGGCGCTCGTCCTGCTCGGCGCCATGATCGCCATCGTTCTCGAAATGAGCGGGATTCCGTCGCTTGCCTTTGCCGTCGGCGTCTATCTTCCGCTCGCTTCATCAAGTCCAATCTTCATTGGCGGAATGGTGCGCTTGTTGGTCGATCGTTATCTGCGCGTCAAATTTCGCCACGGAAACCTTTCCGAAATGGAACTTACTGCTGAAGGCGATAAAAGCCCGGGTGTGTTGCTTGCGTCCGGTTATATCGCCGGTGGCGCGATCACGGGAATTGTGATTGCGGCAAAGGAATTGGTAGGCCCCCTTGCCGCGATGGGACAGCGAATTGAGGAATGGCAAATGACGCACAATCCATTCCTCAACGGCTCATATGCCGATCTGCTCGCCTTGCTTCCTTTCGTCGTGCTGTGCGCTCTCCTCTACCTCGTGGGTCGCGACGTCCTTCTCGCCCCGCGCTCAAAACGCGCGAGGATGCGATAGCACCGGCGGCACGAATCACTTGCGCTGCCACTGACCGATCCAGGTGCTCCACCCATAATATCCAAACGGAACGAGCACTCCCGCCGACACCATTTCGTCAACTTGCGCCCGGATCGGCGCGGCTTTCATGCCGGGTCCGAAATAATCGTCGATCACGACCCAACAACGATCCACCAACAGATCGCCATAGTAATTGAGGTCCCGACGGGGATTGCCGTCCGCGTCGAACATGAAAAGACCGACTTCGCCGCTGCCAAAGATCTGCCGCACAGCGGACTTGGTCGCATCATGGGAAGAGCGCCCCTCGATCAAGGTAACATCTTCAAGCACATCGAAGCGGGCCAGGTTCTTTTTCAGATCTTTGATGATATTCCTGCTCGGCAGTCGCGGGTGTTTCAATCGTCCTCCGGCTTCGATGGTAACGATCTTTTTCCGCGTGTTTGACTCGCGGACGCCTAACGCGGCGGCGATCGTGGAGCCACCGATGTAGGAGCCGATCTCGAGAATATTTCCTACACAGACCTTGGCGAAGTGATAGATGAGAAGCAAAACATCGACATGTAGCATGGATGCGGCCCGACCGACTTTTTCGAGCCGATGACGTGTTTCGTGACTGCGGTATTCGATGACCTTTGACATCAGGTCGAGGATCTGATCGCAGTGCGCCGAGTTGGTCAGAGGCGAACCGGGCGACGAAAGCACCGCCGATCCTATCAGCCTGAAATGAGCGCGCAAGCCACGAGCGTCGCGTAGTGACGCGCGAATCTCCTTCCTCGAAGGCAGCGTTCAATCGGGCTGGTGGGATTTGAACCCACGGCCTCCTGGTCCCGAACCAGGCGCTCTACCAAGCTGAGCCACAGCCCGAATTGATCATCAATCCGCCACGCCAACGTGGCGCGCGTCCTTACTTCGCCTGTTTTGCGACAAGTGGCAAGCAATTCACACTTCGCTGCCTTTCGCAACAAAGAGTCGCGGCGGGGTGTAGCGGTGCTTGTATCAAGCACCGAAACCAAATAAACAGGTGTTCGCCGCGGCGAACGCCTCTACACAACTCAACCTATGGCTGTCCAAAATCCTTTCCCGCAGATGGAATTTTCCGCAGCGATTATTGGCGCACTGATCGGCGTGGTGATTCTATTCTTCGGGCGCAAGCTATTCTGGCTCTGCGTCGCTGCAGTCGGATTTGCCGTGGGCGTCGAGATTGCGCCGCACGTGGTTCACGAGCCATCCCCGCTAATGGCGTTAATCATCGCGCTGGTCCTTGGACTGATCGGGGCATTGCTCGCGCTGTTCCTTCAGAAAATTGCGATCGCCGTGCTTGGCTTCCTCGCGGGCGGTAAACTGACCGGCGCGATTGCAGCGGCATTTTTGGTTCACTATGCCCAGTACTCTGCGATCATCTTTGTGGTCGGCGGAATAATTGGCGCTATCCTACTCCTCATTTTGTTTGATTGGGCGCTTATTGTTGTTTCCTCGCTCATCGGCGCGCACCTGATTGAAAGTGCGATTGTCCTGCCGGCATCAGGATCGACGATTGTGTTTATCGGCCTGGCAGTCCTTGGCATCCTGGTGCAGGCGGCATCTCTGCGAAGGAGTCGCGGCACGATCGCATAAGTCGCATTCTTGCTGACAAATTAGAACGTGTCCCACAGACTCACCGTATGAATTCACCAAAAACTGGATTGCGCGTCGCGAGCATCGTTTTCGCTATTTTTGCTATCGGTCACATCCTGCGACTGATCAATCACGCCCAGGTCACTGTCGGGACCCATATTGTTCCAATGGGCGTAAGCTGGATCGCGCTTATCGTTGCCGCCCTCTTTAGCATTTGGATGTGGCGACTTTCCTAAATGTAAGGGACGTAAAGGGGCTGGATTTGAGACGTGAGTACGCTCGTGGTTGGCCAAGCGCGTCTATGTCAAATGACGAAGTCCGAATGACGAATGACAAAACAATGACGAAACACTGAAATATGATCGCTGTTCGATTGCTCGGTCTTCGTTATTTGGAATTCCTTCGTCATTCGTCATTCTGATTTCGTCATTTCCCTGTCCGTATTCGTCATTTTCTCAGCCAATCCGGCGGGACATCTATAAAAGATCGATCCAGATCTGCGATTGAGGCGCAGCCGAGTAGCTTGAGAGTCCGAAAAAGATCGGCACGTAGAATCTCGATCGCTCGCGCAACACCGCTCTCACCGGCTGCACCGAGTCCGTAGGCGTAGGCGCGTCCAACCAGCACGGCCCGAGCGCCGAGGCACAGCGCCTTCACAATGTCGCTGCCTCGGCGAATCCCACCATCAAGCAGCACCTCGAAACGATCGTCCACGGCGGCTAAAACTTCGGGTAACATTCGGAGACTTGGTGCAACGCCATCGAGCTGCCGGCCGCCATGATTGGACACGACGAGTGCATCTGCTCCCGCGTCCACTGCGCGACGCGCATCGTCTCCCGTGTGAATGCCTTTAATCACGATCGGCCCGTTCCATCCCTGCCGAATCCACTTTAAATCCTCCCAGGTCACCACCGATTGCTCGAGAGCGGCGGTAACGTCGGCATACAACATCGGCCTCTTCCCAGGGATGACGACATTCGGGAACTTCATCAGTCCGCCATCAGCAATAAATCCAGCGAGCCAGCGAGGTTTTATCAGTAACTGAGTAACAAATGGCAGCATCGATCCAAGTTTGCCGCTTAGGAGTTCTTTGACGCCATTGCGAAGGTCGCGTTCCCGCATCCCGGCGACTGCAGTATCGATTGTGACGACGAGCGCTGAAAAGCCAGCGCCTTTTGCGCGTTCGATCGCTGGCAGCGCGCAATCACGGCCTCCGACCAAATAAAGTTGATACCAGACCGGTGCTTCCGACGCGGTCGCGACATCTTCCAGACGGCAACCTGAGAGCGTCGAAAGCACATAGACGATACCCGCTCGGCCAGCGGCGCGCGCGGCTGCTTCTTCGCCACGCGGATAGATAAGCCGGCTGCTGCCGACGGGGGTCACCTTCTCAAACGCGCGGCTGTTCGCGCGCAACGTCTGTTCCGCCTCCGCGCCGCCGTCGATGTAGTCAAATACAACTCGGGGAAGCCGACGATTGGCTGCCCGCCGCAAGTCTTCGATGTTGATTACGCGCGGTGGCTGAACTGCTCGAGCCTTGTCATGCTGAACGGAGCGAAACATCTCTGACTATTGGTTTGGCAAGCAGGTTAAAAGAAATGATCTGAGAGTCTTCGCTCCGCTCAGAATGACAAGAGGAATGCACGTCAGTGCCGAAAGTGGCGGATACCAGTGAAGATCATCGCCATGCCGCGCTCGTTCGCGGCAGCAATCACGTCTTCGTCGCGAACTGAGCCGCCCGGTTGAATAACGCAGCTGGCGCCCGCATCAGCCGCTGCGATCAACCCATCCGGAAATGGGAAAAACGCATCGCTCGCGACGGCGCTGCCTTTGAGAGACAGACCGGCTTCCTTCGCTTTCCAAATTGCGATACGCGACGAATCCACGCGCGACATCTGGCCGGCGCCGATGCCAAGCGTGCGATCGGCCTTGGCGTACACAATCGCATTCGATTTCACGTGCTTGACCACGTGCCACCCGAAGAACATGGCATTCAGCTCCGTTTTAGTTGGTCGCCGCTTGGTGACCACCTTCCGTTTGATTTCCCCCGCAATATCCGCGTCCTGGACCAGAATGCCGCCGCTAACCGAGCGAATATCAGTCGCCGATCTTGTTTCGATTGCCGAAGTTGCCAGTCGAATAAGGCGCAGGTTTTTTTTCTTTTGTAAAATGCTGCGTGCCTCGGCATCAAAATCGGGCGCGATGATCACTTCGCTAAAAATTTCGCCGATCGCTTTGGCCAATGACTCGTCGAGCGGCCGGTTGCAAATGATGATCCCGCCAAAGGGCGCTTGTTTGTCCGTGGCAAACGCTTTGTCCCATGCCTTGCGAAGATTCGCATCAGAACCTACCCCGCACGGATTCGTGTGTTTAAGAATCGCGACGGTTGGCTCTTCAAATTCGCCGATCAAGTTCGTGGCCGCGCTAATGTCGAGAATGTTGTTAAAGGAAAGTTCCTTGCCGTGAAGTTTTTCGAAATGCTTATCGAACTCGCCGTAGAGCACGGCGCTTTGATGCGGATTTTCACCATAACGCAACCGCATCACCAGCGGGGCCGAAAGCGTAAACGATGAATCGGTTGCCTGCTCCTTGTTCAGGAACCTGCCAATGGCGCGATCGTATTCAGAAGTTTTAATGAACGCCTTGATGGCCAGGCGCTCGCGCAATTTGAGCGTCGTTTCACCATTATTATCGCGCATGTTCTCAAGCACTGCGTCGTAATCGCCCGGATCAACCACCACCGTCACCGACTCATAATTCTTTGCCGCGCTGCGAATCATTGACGGTCCGCCAATGTCGATGTTTTCGATTGCTTCCGCGAGGGTTACGTCCGGCCTGGCGATGGTCGCCTCGAAAGGATAAAGATTGACTACCACCAGATCGATCGGCTCGAATCCGTGTTCGCGCGCTTCCGCCTCATGTTTCGGATTGCCCCGCTTGTAGAGAAGGCCACCATGCACCCGCGGATGCAAAGTCTTAACCCGCCCTTCGAGCACTTCCGGAAATGCGGTGAAACTGGAAATCTCGCGCACCGGAATTTTTTCCTTTCTCAGCAAATCTGCTGTTCCGCCTGTGGAAATGATATCGACGCCCTGACTCTCAAGGGCTCGCGCGAATGAGGCGATCCCGGTTTTGTCGGAAACGGAGATGAGAGCGCGTCGAATCAGCATTGGAGTAATGGAGTATTGGAGTGATGGAGTTCTTAAAAAACGTCAAACATTACTCCACCACTCCATGACTCCATTCCTCGATCGCGTTAGCGATCGAGAATCACGTTCTTGGCCACCGGATAAAGCACCGGACAGCAGCCGATCGTTTCGCAAAATGCTTTGCTGAAATGACTGAGACTCGAGTATCCGACTTCCGTCGCTGCCTCGGTGACATTGTAGCGGCCCGTGCGCAATAGCTCGGCCGCGCGTTCCATCCGTACATTGCGCAGATATTGCGGAATGGTAAGACCGACTTCGCGCGAAAAAATTCGGCTGAGATAAAACGGACTGCAGCCCACTTCCTGCCCCAGCATTTCCAGCGTCGGAGGATTGGCCAGATCGCGTGCCAGCAATTCTTTGGTTCGTTCGACGCGTTCGCGCGCGACGCGTTTTTGCCGCATACAGAAAAATTCCGGGTCCTTGGGCGCAAAAAGAAAATGCGCCATGAGTTCGAGTGCCTTGCTTTGATACCAAAGAATCTGGGCCGCTTTCGCCACTGGCGGTTCAGCCAGGCTTGCGACTACGCCACGCTGTTCAACGGTCATCGGACGCACCGGAGCGATCACGCTCTCCTGCCTGCCCGCAAAGACCACCCGGCGAATTTGCGGTTCCAGGTCCGCTTCGTTCTGCACAAATTGCTTCTGCAAATGTTCGCGAGAAAATTCGAGCGTCACGAATTGATGATGATCATGCGCTCGCCGCGACGCCGCGAGCGGTTCGTCGCCGATCGCGTAATAGCCGCAATTTCCCGGCGAATAATCGCTGCACATCTTTTCACCGACTCCGATCTCGCCATGACCGTTCAGATTCAAACAAAATTCAAGGCTGCGCGGATGGAACGTGCGTCCCCAGTCAAACGAACGCTCCGTACGAAAGTCGTGCCACTCAACCGCGACGCCCATTTGATCGACATCGCCGTAAAGCGGGCGCCATCCGTCTTTCACCTCACGCCAAGCGTGCTGTTCGGCCGCGCAACCGGGATTCATGTCGCCTAATTACGAATGTTGCTGCGCCGAATGCAAGGAAGGTTTGACTTCTTCCAGCGCAGTGCGGTCCCATCCGCCAAGCTTTGAAGCGGCGTCGTAAGCGCTTTGCGCAAAATCGAGAAGGACTTCATCGGGTGATTCGGCAGTCCGCATCGCGTCATAAGGAAGGATGAACTCGCGCAGTTGTGGCTGGTATAAGGCTGCCTCTGGCTGAATTTTCGCATTGGCGAATCCTTGCGGCTCGGGATAGGCATAGGAATAAAAGATCGGCGTCGGCGCGGAAGCGTTCCCCGGCCAGAAACCAAGGCTACTCACTTCCTGTGAGTAAGCTTCGCGCGTAATCTCGTCCGGCAGATGGGGTATCCCGCCCGGATGCCTGGGCGCTGGGCGCCCTGAGAAACGCGTGACAGCGAGATCAAAACTGCCCCAGAAAAAATGGACCGGGCTGCACTTGCCGCAGAAGCGTGACCGAAATTCCTTGAACACGCGGTCGCTTTGCGCCAACACGTGCCAGAAACGGTTGGCGTATTCTGGATCGTAGGATCGATGTTTGTCGTCCTGTTCGAATGGAATCGCGGGCTCAACCTCGTTCGGCGTAGTGTTAATCTTCGTGTCGATCTTAAGCTCGCTCAGCCCGGCCATAATCTCGCGATAAAATGCCGCAACCGATTTTGGGCACAGCTCGATCACCCGCATCGCTCCGTCGCTTTTTAGAATGCGCAATTCGTGATCGATGAAATCGAAACGAATTTCGAAAATTCCAGCGCGATGCGGAACTGGAGAAGTTGTGAGGCCGCGCGCTGTTAAATAAATGCGCATGTCTCCTTCCATTCCTCGAATGGCAACGCCGGCCAAATTTCACTGTGCGTCTCGCGAGCAGCCATGACTTGTCAATTATCGATCTTGTCGCTACTCGCGATGTATAAAGTCGTCAAACGAGCGCTTCACTCTCTCGAACATGTCTCGTGCCTCTTCCTGGGTTCGATGGAAACGCTCTTTGATTCGGGCTTTCACGCCACTGAAGGGGCCCTTTTCGTCTTCCGTGGCGGACTCGGGTTCCGTATCGGAGTCGGTTTCCACGTCTTCCATGGTCGCGCCGGCAAACATTCCTTCCGTACGCCTGACCGTGCCGCGGGTCGCGCCGATGTGTATTGTGCCGACCGGACGCGACGATTTACTTAAGAGAGTGACGATCCAGAGGGGCTCACCGCGTTCATCGGTGCGCAGCGCGTAATCGACGGTTGCAAAATTCGCATGCGACAGTTCTGCTGTGTGGCTCGCCACTGCGTAGGCGCCGCTCGAATCAAGGTTCAAGTGTGCAGTGGCGATCGTTGCTCTTTCAGCGGAACCGGCGGCCCGATGGCCCGCCGGTCGATCGGAAACAATCCGGTCATTAGCCACCTGAAGTTCCCGCATACCACCGCGCGCATCTGGATCCTCCAGAACAATTTTCCACTTCTCCGGCTGTGGGTCGCCTTCGACACCAGTCAGCGACACGATATGATTGAGGGCGCCGCGGCCTAATTGAGTGCTAACCACGCGCAATGCTTCGTAGGCAGTTGCGTTCTCTTGCGCCAACGCCGGCGTGATCGTAAGCAAAAATGCAGGGAACAATCTCCACATCATGCGAAATTGAACAGCGGTTTCAGCAAGTGTCCATCGCGTTTTCACGCGTGTGCACTTGAACGAACGCCGGAATCTGTTCAGCTTACAGGTGCCGTCGATGAAGAAAAAAACCATTGAATTCAGCAGCCATACGGGAAACCTTGCCCTGATGCGCGGCTGGGTCCGCGATTTTCTCAATGGTTACCCATTCTCCGAGACGGAACGGTTGCTGATGGTGCTTGGGGTGGATGAAGCCTGCACAAACATCATCCGCTACGCTTACCGGTTGCGGGACGATCAACTGATCGCATTGTCGATGGAAGGATTACGCAAATGCGTGCGCATGCGTTTGCGCGACTACGGTGAACAGGTTGTGCCGCACGCAATGAAAGGTCGCCCCCATGATATAATTAAACCGGGTGGGCTCGGCTTATATCTCATTCGTCGGGCCTTTGATGATGTCGATTACTTGCACAAACGTCGCGGCACGGAGCTGGTGCTGACGAAAAATTTGGATGGAAATGCGCGCAACTGAACACCTTCTGGGTAGCGCGCGCGTCTCGCGTGCTGGTTTCGGTGTCTCGCCGAAACAATCTTTTCTATAAGCAGTAACGGCTGGATGCAGTGACGCGTTCGAGAAAAGTTCGCACCCGCGAGGACGCGTTTGCCAGCACGCGAGACGCGCGCGCTACCCAGGCATTTTCAATTCGCGCTGTGCAGAAGATCGCTTCCAATGGTATGAAAACGCACAGTCTCTCATGAAACCGCCCGAACCAGATGCCGCCTTCGAAATTTCGCTCCGGCCGCCAGCGTTCAGCGAGTTCACGGGCCAGGTAAAAGTGCGCGAGCGGCTCGAATTAATGGTGGAAGCGGCAAAAAAACGCGGTGACGTACTCGAACATATTCTCTTGAGCGGACCGTCCGGTCTCGGAAAAACCACACTCGCCTACATCATTGCGAACGCGATGAGCGTGAACATCAAAAACACGAGCGGACCGGTCATCGAAAGAGCCGGTGAACTGGCGGGACTTCTCACCAGCCTGGAGAAAGGCGACGTGCTTTTCATCGACGAAATCCACCGGCTGCAACCGACGATTGAGGAATATCTTTACCCAGCGATGGAGGATTACCGGCTTGATATCATTATCGATCAGGGACCGCAGGCACGCAGTCTTCGTCTCAATCTGCCAAAGTTCACCTTAATCGGGGCGACCACGCGCGCTGGAATGGTCAGCGCGCCGCTCCGATCACGTTTTGGGATGACCGCGAGACTCGACTATTACCATGCCGAGGAGATGCAGAAGATCATTCTACGCAGCGCGCGCTTGCTTGGGGTCGAAATTGATTCGGCAGGCGCGGCCGAGATCGCCACGCGCACACGCGGCACGCCGCGCACAGCGAATAATCTCCTGCGTTGGGTGCGGGACTATGTTCAGGTGAAGGCCGAAGGGAAAATCACCGCTGAACTTGCGGACCGCGCGCTCACCATGCTGGAGATTGATCGCGACGGCTTCGATCAATGGGACAAGCGCATCATCGAAACGTTGATTCACAAATTCAATGGTGGTCCTGTCGGTTTGAATTCGCTCGCCGTCGCGGTCGGCGAAGAAGCCGGCACACTCGAAGAGGTGAACGAGCCGTATTTAATCATGGAAGGCTACATTAAACGCACCACGCAAGGCCGCGTCGCGACCGCGAATGCGTATCGTAAGCTCGGACTCAAACCGCCTGCCGGCGCGCAAAGCGAATTATTTGGACAATGATCCGTGCGTCGATTCCGGGTAGCGCACGCGTCTCGCGTGCTGGCGATGGCGTCCTCGCCATCGCGAACTTTCACTACGTTACCGTCCACAGGAAAAGATTGTTTCGGCGCGCCGAAAGTCCGAGCCGGACTGGCGTTAGCACGCGAGACGCGTGCGCTACCCAGATGTAGCAACGGGCGATGCAGCTAACCAGCGATCTCTTCCCGCAAACTTCGAAGGTCTTCACCGTCGCCGAGTTGACCCGCGCGATTCGGGGAACGCTCGAGACCAAATTCGGCGCGGTTTGGGTGCAGGGCGAAATCTCAAATTACAAGCTGCATCCCTCGGGCCACCAATATTTCACACTCAAAGATACCCGGGCGCAGATCGCTTGCGTGATTTTTCGCAACACAATGCCGCCATTGCGGACACCGCTCGCCGACGGCGCGCAGTTACAGGTTTACGGAAACGTCTCGGTTTTCGAAGCGCGCGGACAATACCAGCTGAGCGTGCAAATCTTGCAGCCCCGCGGACTCGGTTTGCTCCAGGCAAAATTCGAAGCGCTCAAGCGCAAATTGGAGGCGGAAGGACTTTTCGACGCGGCGCGGAAACGCGCTCTACCGAAATTCCCGAGGCGCATCGGGATCGTCACCTCGCCGAGCGGCGCGGCTATTCGCGATATTCTCAACATTTTGAAACGGCGCGGACCGTGGTTGCAAATCTTGATCAACCCAGTTCGCGTGCAGGGAGTGGGCGCCGCCCAGGAAATCGCCGTTGCGATTCGTGAATTGGCGATGCCGAACAAGAATTGGTCGTCTGCCGATGTGATCGTCGTGACTCGCGGCGGCGGCAGCATTGAAGACTTGTGGGAGTTCAATGAGGAAATTGTGGCGCGCGCAATTTTTAATTCTTCTGTCCCGGTTGTCTCAGCCGTTGGCCACGAAATCGATTTCACCATCTGCGATTTCGTGGCCGACTTGCGCGCGCCAACCCCGAGCGCAGCGGCGGAACTCATTGTCCCGGACATTATCGATCTTCGCCGGCACATGGATAACTGCACGCGTGCAATCGGGCGCGAGTTGTTCAACCGGGTGCGCGACGCGCAACAGCGGCTTGATCATGCGCGCGAGACTTTGCGTCGTTGTCTCGGCCACAAGATCGACGGTTACAAGCGCGGTCTTCTGCACATTGCAGCGGCGCTGCAAGCGCGCAGTCCCACGCGCGAACTCATCATGCGCCGCAACCGTCTTGTCGATCTCAATCGTCGTTTGCTTACCTCACCGCCGCGAGTGGTCGAAAACGCAAAGCAACGTTTCCGGCGTATCGAAGGGATCTTACGCGTGCTCGGCCCCGACGCCACGTTGCGCCGTGGCTACAGCATCACGACGAACGATCACGGAGAAGTTATTCGGACCGTCGCGGCGATCCGTCCTCGCATGAAAATTCGCACCCGCGTGAGCGACGGCGAATTTGGTTCGGAGATTCTGTAGGTAGGGCGCGATCGCCGGGCGCACCGCTGGAGCAGATTGAAAATGCCGAAGGTGATGAATCACCTTTCCAGTGAAGTAATTTGCTTTATGTCAAGGTTAAGCCAAAAGCGTTTGCTAGCGATGATAGCAATGCTATCAACCTGATATGCCTCAGATTCTTATTTGACGACTGGATCAACACGTGGTGCGTGGCCAATGGCAATATGATTCAGATCGAGTTAATCAAGCTCGCTACCGGGGCGCGGCTGCTGCGACTTACAGAGCCAACGTCGGGGCTCGCTCTTGAACGAACGCTCGATCCGAAGGTGCCAGTCAGCGCTCAGAAAGAGGCGCTCGCGAAAGTCTTTCAAGCGGCCCTTGATCAGGCGCAGCTAGCATTTGCCTGAGCAGAAAAGCATCGCGAATCGCACGGGCAAACGGAATCGCGCTCGATAGCGAGTTACCTTTCTAACTTGAATGCCACGGTTGCGAGCGGCGGCAGATGGATCAGGATCGAATGCTGGCGGCCCATCCACTCTCGATCTTCGCTCTGGACGCCGCCGTAATTGCCAACGTTGCTGCCGCCGTAGGTTTCGGCGTCAGTGTTGATGATTTCGCGATAAAAGCCGGATTCGGGCACACCTAACCGATAGTTGTAGCGCACGACAGGCGTTGCGTTCACTACGAACGCGACAATCTCGCCGGCGCGCGATTTTCGCAGAAACGAAACTACGCTGTTTTCAGCGTCATGGAAATCGATCCAATCGAATCCTTCGTAAGTGTCGTCGAGTTGCCACAACGCCGGTTCGCTTTTGTAAACGTAATTCAAATGTTGGACGAGCCTGCGCAGGCCATTGTGTCGCGGCAACTGCAACAGTTGCCAGTCCAGGCTCGTGTCGTGGTTCCATTCGTTGCGCTGGCCAAATTCGCCACCCATGAAGAGCAGTTTTTTGCCGGGCTGCCCGTACATCCACGCCAGAAACATCCGGAGATTGGCAAACTTTTGCCATTCGTCGCCTGGCATCTTGGATAACAACGAGCGCTTGCCGTACACCACTTCGTCGTGGCTGAGTACCAGAATGAAGTTTTCGTGAAAGGCGTACATAACAAAGAAGGTGATGTTGCCGTGATGGTACTTTCGGTAAATCGGGTCGATGCTCACGTAGTGCAGGAAATCGTGCATCCAGCCCATGTTCCATTTGAACCCGAACCCGAGGCCGCCGAGATAAGTCGGACGCGTTACGCCAGGCCAGTCGGTTGATTCCTCGGCGATTGTGATGATGCCGGGGAACCGCTCGTAACACACCTCGTTGAAGCGTTTGAGAAAATAGATGGCGTCGAGATTCTCGCGGCCGCCGTAAACGTTCGGAATCCATTGCCCGGGTTTTCTCGAATAATCGAGGTAAAGCATCGAGGCGACGGCGTCCACGCGGAGGCCGTCGATATGATACTTGTCGAGCCAGAAAAGCGCATTGCCGATCAGAAAATTGCGCACCTCGCTGCGGCCATAATTGAAAATGAGCGTCCCCCAATCCTGGTGCTCCCCCTGGCGCGGGTCCATGTGCTCGTAGAGATCGGTGCCGTCGAATTCGGCAAGCGCGTGCGCGTCTTTCGGGAAATGCGCCGGCACCCAATCCATGATGACGCCGATGCCCGCCCCGTGACATGCGTCGATGAAATGACGGAACTCATCGGGCGTGCCAAACCGGCTGGTGGGCGCGTAATAATTTGTGACCTGATAGCCCCACGATCCTTCGAACGGATGCTCGGCGACGGGCAGCAACTCGATGTGAGTGTAACCCATCTCCACTACGTACGGGACCAAAGTCTCCGCCAGTTCGAGATAGCTAAGATGGCGATTTCCCCCGCCCGCAGCAGCTTCGCGCAGCGACGCGGACGTGGCTTCGTCAGTCCGGCGGCGCCACGAGCCGAGGTGCACTTCGTAAATGCTGACCGGGCTCTTCGGCCAATCCCGTCTCCGCCGCGATTCCATCCACTCGGCATCGCTCCATTGATAACGGTCAAGATTGTAAACGAGAGAACTGGTCGATAGTCCGTGCTGATTAAAAAAGGCAAATGGATCGCTCTTGAGCAAGACCGCGCCGGTATAGGTGCGGATTTCGAATTTATAATGCGCGCCTTCAGCCGCGCCGGGCAAAAATAATTCCCAGACGCCGCTGCCAACGAGTTTGCGCATCGGATTCACGCGGCCATCCCAGCCGTTGAAATCGCCTGTTACGCTGACCCGTTGCGCATTGGGCGCCCAAACTGAGAAGTAAACGCCGGCGGCGTCGCCTATCGTGCGCAGATGCGCGCCGAACTTTTCGTAAATTTGCCAGTGCTTTCCCTCGCCGAAGAGATGCAGATCGACTTCACCCATGATCGGCCCGTACTGATAGGGATCGCGCATCAGGAACTCCGATCCGTTCAACGTTGTGACGCGCAGATGGTAATCGAGATCGCGCGTTGCGCCCGGCACAGTTGCGCAAAAAAAACCATCGTCCTGAATTTTTTTTGCTACGATGGGTTCAGCTGCTTTCTCATTTAAGACTAAATCGATCTTGCGCGCATCGGGGCGGAAAACGCGGATCTCCAAATCATCACCGACTCGGTGCGGTCCCAGAACACGGAACGGATCGGAATGCGTTCCTGCGAGAAAGGTGTTCAATTCGTCGGATGGCAAGCCGGCGATTTGGAAAGGTTTCATTTGTCCCTCAAAGTGTTTGCGTAATTATTTCACCACGAATAGACACGAATAACCACGAACTTAGGCACAAGCGTTTGGCAGACAACGATCTTATTTGTGTCCATTCGTGTTCATTCGTGGTTAATCCTTAATCGTTTGCGAAACGCGCAGTTCGCGCGTCATCCGCGATAAATAAAGGAAGGAGAATTACTAACCATGGCCAAAATTGTAAAAATCATCGAAATTATGTCAGAATCGCCGAAGAGTTGGGAGGAAGCGGCTAAGAATGTCGTCACGGAAGCGTCGAAGACGCTGCGGAACATCCGCTCGGTCTACATCAAAGAATTCACCGCGGCGGTCGACAATGACAAGGTCGCCAGTTATCGCGTGAACGCGAAAGTCACGTTCGAGATGGAGCGTTAGCGATACAAATAGGGACCATTGTACGGCGTCTGTGTCAGACGCTGAGCCCAAGCGTCTCGCCTTTGTGTTTAGCGCCAAAGGCGCAGCATTCAACCGTGAGCCTGGGGCAAGCCCCCACGGTTTTGTCGAAAAACCAGATGCCAGCGCTGAAAGCGCGATTCACCTTCGGCATTTTGCTGAATGGGAACATCCGCCGGATTGGAACGCGCTTTCAGCGCTCCTAGTTAATTGGATAATCGGATTCCTGGGGCGATGCCCCAGGCTGCAATGAGACAGCGCCTTTGGCGCTCAACAGGTATCGTTTCCGAAAATGCCCGACAAAATCATACGAGATTCTTATTTCTTCGGCCGCAGTAACGGGAACAAAATGACGTCGCGGATCGATTCGGCGCCAGTGAGCAGCATGGTGAGCCGGTCGATGCCGATGCCAAAGCCGCCGGCAGGAGGCATGCCGTGCTCAAGCGCGAGCAAAAATTCTTCGTCGATCCTTTGTGTCTCTTCGCCGGCTTGTTCGAGCAGACGCTGACGTTGCAGAAGCGGATCGTTTAACTCGCTGTAGCCCGGCGCGATTTCTGCCCCATTAATGATGAGCTCGAAAACGTCAACGAGCGAACTGTCCTCGCTGTTTTGCTTCGCCAGCGGCACCAGTTCTTTCGGGCAATGCGTAACGAAGACTGGATCGATCGTTTGTTCTTCGATCACCTTTTCGAAGACATGCTGGGTTACCTCGAAATCAGCCAGTTGTGGCAAAATTTCCACCTTCAGGTCTCGCGTGGCACGCTCGCGTCGTTGCTCGCTCTGTAGCTCGAACCAGTCTTTCCCCGCAACTTCGCGCACCAAATCGTGGTACCGCGCGCGTCGCCACGGCCGTTTTAAATTGATCACCCGCGTGATTTTGCCATCACCATCTTGATGCTCGATGTAGCCACGCTCCTGTGGGGCGTTTTCTCCAGGACCGGCCACAGGCCGGTGGCTACAGACGACTTCGGCCAGGTGACAGATTAGTTCCTCGACGAGATTCGCCATTTTCTCAAAATCGGCATACGCCCAGTAGGCCTCCAGCATCGTAAATTCCGGATTGTGCTTTCGCGAAATGCCTTCGTTGCGGAAGTTACGGCTGACCTCGAAAACCTTGTTGAACCCGCCCACGAGCAGCCGTTTTAGATAAAGCTCCGGAGCGATGCGCAGATAAAGGTCCAGGCCGAGCGCCTTGTGATGCGTGCTGAATGGTTCAGCCGCGGCGCCTCCGGCGATGGTTTGCAAAATCGGCGTCTCCACCTCCAGAAAACCGTGCTCCTCAAAGAAGCGCCGAGTTTCACGGACGATCGCTATGCGTTTTTCAAATACGACACGGGAACGTTCGTTGGTAAGAAGATCGAGATAACGCTGGCGGTAACGCGCCTCAATGTCTTGCAATCCGTGCCATTTTTCGGGGAGCGGCCGCAGCGCTTTCGCCAGGAGCCGGAAGGCGCGCACTTTGAGTGTCGGTTCCCCGCTTTTGGTGAGGAAACATGTTCCCTCGACGCCAATGAGGTCGCCCATATCGAGCAGGCGAAAGAGATCGACCAACTCCGGGCCAACTTCTTGAACATAAATTTGAATGCGTCCGGTGGCATCGCGCAGATCGAGAAAGTGGCTCTTGCCCATGTCACGATGGGCGGTGATCCGGCCAGCGGCCCGAAGAGTTTCGCCTTCTTTGAATTTCTCGCGCACTTCCGCGATGGATCCGCTCGGCTCGAAAGCGGAGCCGAACGGCTCGATCCCTTTCGCGCGGAGCTCGTCGAGTTTTTTGCGCCGCAGCGCGATTAGCTCGTTCTCTTCCTCCATCTTGGCGAGCGAATGTAAAGCGAGGCGCGGAAATGAACAGTCTGAAAGAAGGAGCAAGCGTTGAAGCGTTAAAGCGTTAAAGCGTTAAAGCGTTTAAACGGAAGCGCAAAGCGCTTTTCAACTCTTTAACCCTTCAACGCTTCAACGGATCAACGAATACATTGCGTTTGCCAACGAAAGATCGACCGTGAGATATTCGTCGGTGCGCGACGCCGATTTCTTCCCCGGCGCTGTGCTACTCACATGACTGTCGACCTACCGGAAACAACTTCGAAGATGGAAGGACCGCTGGTGAAGCAGTTTTCTGTTTTCCTGCCAAACAAGGTGGGAGCAATGTTGGATCTTGTAAAACTGCTCAATACCCAAGAAACTCACGTGGTGGCCCTCAGCGTCTCCGAATCCACCGATTCAGCCATCGCGCGGATTATCGTGAGTGATCCAAGTCGGGTGGAGAAATTGTTCGGGGAAAAGACCGTCGCTTTTGGCGTTTGCGAAGTCGTGATAGTGGAATTGCGGGAAGTCGCCACGCAACTGGCCAAACTCCTCGCCGCGTTAGTGATGGCCGAGGTCAATGTCCATTTCGCTTATCCGCTGCTCATCCGACCGCGCGGTTTTGCCGCGATCGCCTTGCATGTGGACGATACCGAATGCGCTTCCTCAGTGCTGATGGGCGAAGGCTTCAAGATTCTGAGTCAGAACGATATTTCGCGGTAAAAATCCATGTGATTCGTTAAAAAGGTTACATCGTTACAATGGCGACATCTCTCTACGCGTTGTAACGTTTGCAACATTTTTAACTTTTTTAACGGTTCAGTTGGCTCAGCCTGTTGACAGCTTTAGGGAAGCCCGTTTACAGAAATGCGTCCACCGGGTCATGCGAAATCTTTTCTCACGCGCTATACAGACCGACACAAGTTTTAGCGTTGGGCTTGGCTTAATCGCCATTCTGGGGGTGGCGGAGATTTTCGCAGCAACGTCCTATAATGTTGGTAGAGCTCGCACTACCCGAGCATCGGCCCAGGCAGTCGCAGCAACTCTCGTTCGCCCAGCGGCGCCTGCCGTTTCCACAACGCCGGCGGTGGCACCGGCGCAGACAGGCAAACCGCCAGAGGCAGCGGCGCCAACTCCTCTTCCGTCACTAGTTGATCAGCTGCTGCGGGAAGGCATTGAGTTGCGCGAGCGTGGAGATACAACGACTGCACTCGCCCGTTTGCAGGAAGCATCCGAAAGCGATCCAACAAACGCCGTAGTGCTCGAGGAAACCGCCAAGACCTACGAAGCGATGCAGCTCTTCGATCGCTCGAATGAAATGTGGCGCAAACTTCAAGAAATGGGTCCGTCGGCCGGCGAGGCGTATGAATTGGCGGATCAGCGTTTAAAACTCGGAGTCCCGACGCCGGCGACAGCGGGGACTGGGATCGCAAGCACGTCGCTCGATGCAGCGGCCCCCCAGAAAGATGTCGGTGGTGGCATCGCAGAGGGTTCCACGTTCGCTATCACTGAAGTCAAGACGACGGAGACTCCCGATCCGGACGCCGAGACGAATCTGACGCTGCGAATCGGCATTAAAAAACAGCCGGATGCCACAATCGATCACACCAAAGTGAAGATTCAGGTGTTCTTTTACGACATGGTGGATGACAGAGATGTTAAGCTAACCGACGCCGACGTGAATTATGAATGGCTTACGCCGAAGCACGATTGGACGGAGGCAAACCCGGAGATGCTCTCGGTAAGTTACGTGCGCCCGAGAACAAGAGTCGTCTCGTCGGAGGCAGCGCTGTCTGAGGCAGCGGCATCGGTCAGGCCAAGACAAAAAGGTCGACCAGCCAGGAGTTCCAGCGCGGCCGGTGAACGAAAGTATTTGGGCTACAAGATTTTGGTTTATTACGATGATAAATTGCAAGCCATTCAGGCGGAACCGGCACGACTATTGCAACTTTTTCCTCCTTCGGAGACAATCTCGCCACCGTAACGCATCTTCTTGGGGTTGTGCCGCGCCTGCGAACTGAGCGGCGTCAACCGGCGTAATGCGCAAGGGGTTCCAAAAATGACGAAGCACGAAGGTCGAAGGACGAAGGAATGACAAGAGGCATGTGTAATTCGTTGAATCGCTACACCGTTACATTGGATTTGCGATTCCGTGGTTTAAGGATTCGATCTTTAACGTGGCGAAGCCATTCGCCAGTCGGATTTCATCATTAAAGAATGTGACCAGATCTATTTTTCCCGCTGTATGTGTTTTCCTTTTTGCCGTCGAAGCAGAAGGGCAAATTCAGGTGGACCTGAAATTCAAGCGATTGCAGTACATCGCCTATGAACCGGTGATGGCGACACTGGCGATCACCAACCTGGCCGGGCGCGATGTCGAGCTTCACGATGCCGATGGGCAGGCCTGGTTTGGATTTGAGGTAACTGGAAGTGAAGGCCAGCCGATTGCGCCAACCGCCACAGATAGCACGCAAGCGCCATTGAAAATTGAAGCAGGGCAAACAGTCACGCAGCGCATCGATCTTGCTCCGCTCTATCCTGTGCACGATTTCGGCACTTACCACGTTCGTGCCCATATTTATTTCGTGGATCTGGGGAAGTTCTTTTATTCCGCCTCGAGAGTTTTCGAGGTAACCGATGCGCGGCCAATCTGGCAGCAAACAGTCGGAATTCCCGACGGTGTTGCTGCCCCCGGGGACGCCCGCACCTACTCGCTGCTGAGTAACCGGTTTCCCGACCATACCTCCTTGTACGTGCGCGTGCAGGACCGGGACACGGGAATCGTCTATGCGACTTATTCGTTAGGCCGGACGATTGCCTTCGAGCAACCGCAGGCGGAAATCGATCGCGCGAATCAATTACATGTCCTGCATTGCGCGGCTCCCCGAGCCTGGACCTATTCGCGCGTTGGTCTGAACGGTGAACTGCTTGGGCACTCTTCGTTCATGGAAACCAAAACGCGCCCGCGCCTGGTCCGCTCTGCTAATGGCGAAGTGGCGGTGCAGGGCGGCGTGATCGAGGCACCCGCCGCAAAAACAAAAACAGCGCGCGATACGGCGCCAAAACTCTCGGACCGCCCGCCCGGACCGCCGGGGGATAATCGGTGATGCCAGGAAACTTTTGCCGACTTGGTCTACTCGTTGTCGTTTTATCGATGGCAGGTCTGTTGTGCGCCACTTCCGCTTGGGCAGCCTCGGACTCGTCCACGACCATCGTAATTGATGCAGGCCATGGCGGTTTCGATCGTGGCGGCATCCCTGGACAGAGGATCGCGGAAAAGGAGATGACGCTCGAAGTCGCGCAACGCCTCAAAAGCGTACTCACCGCGGGTGGCTATCGCGTCGTCATGACCCGCGAGAACGATGTCTTTGTCCCCTTGGGGACGCGGGTGGCAATCGCCAACTCATATCGCAACGCAATCTTCGTGTGTATCCATTTCAACTCAGCAGGACGCGTCGGCGCTGATGGCATCGAAACGTATTTTTATGGCCGCGACAGTTTGCAGCTCGCATCCGCCGTCCATCATTTTGTCGCAGGCGGCGCGCCCTCACCGAATCGCGGAGTGCGGCGTCGCGGTTACTATGTCCTGCGAAAAGCAAGGGTGCCGGCGGTCCTGGTGGAATGCGGCTTCCTGACGAATCCAACTGAAGCGGCCTACATCCAAAATTCGTCCTACCGCCAAAAACTCGCTGAAGAGATTGCGGCTGGAATCCGCGAGCGCTTCAACGTCAGAAGTTCCACAAGCTCAACGGCAGTTGCAACCATTCCGCTCCAGCCGTACATCGACCAAACCAAGGTGAGTAGTTCCAAACGCTCTAGGAAAAGAAGCTCCAAGTCTTCGAAGAAGAAGAAGAAGAAATCAACCAAGTCGGCTGGGGCCGAAGCAAACGCAACGTCAGCGAAGCAGGAGGGCTGATTGGAATCGCCGGTTTTGACTTCGACGCAAATGCGAAGCGCAGAAAAGGCGGCTTTCGCGCGAGGAGTGCGAGTCGAAGCGTTGATGGATCAGGCAGGCGCCGGCATCGCAAGAGCAGTCAGTAAATTTTTCCCGAGTCCCGGAACATGCATCGTTTTTGCCGGAAAGGGTCATAACGCCGGCGATGCGCTGGTGGCCGCGCAATGTTTGCGCCGCGCAGGATGGAGAATCGAAATCCGGCTCGCATACAAAGAGAACGATTGCAGCGAGCTCATGCGCAAAAAACTTGATGCTTTGGGGGGCACGGCTGCTGCCAAAACGCCGAATTGGACGGACCAAGTAGATAATGATCCCGGCGTTACAATCCTCGAACTTTCCGCGTACTTAACTGATTCTCTAACAGCTTCTCAGGACCCGGGCCTCGCGAAAACCTATCCGGGTAGCGTTTCGTCTATCGTCGTTCTCGACGGCTTGCTGGGGGTGGGCGCGAAACCGCCGCTGCGCGAACCCGTGCGCGCAGCCTGTCGCCAGATTAATCAACTGCGCCAGAAAAGGAACGCTTACGTTTTCGCGGTTGATCTTCCCACCGGTCTCGATAGCGATTCCGGCAAAGCCGATCGCGATTGCGTGGTCGCCGATTTCACCGTCACAATCGGCTTCGCAAAGTCAGGTCTGGTTGCAGACGGCGCGTTGGACTTTGTCGGCCGGCTGGAAGTGGTTCCTCTTCCCGATCTTTCGGCGGAAGGCCGTTCGAAGGAGCTGATCGCCGCCTCTTATTCGCTGGCCCCGATCTTGCCGAGGCGCAGATTTAGCGCGTATAAAAATCAATTTGGCCGGATCGGCGTCGTTGCTGGCTCAAGAGGATTCATCGGCGCCGCCCGCATGACCAGCGAGGGAGCGTTGCGCGCTGGCGCGGGGTTGGTGGAAGTTTTCGTTCCGGAAGAAATCTACGCGATCGTTGCCTCAGCTGCTCCAATGGAAGCGATGGTGAAACCGGTTGAATCCTATCGCGACTTGCTCAAGGAAAAAATCGATGTCTGGGCGGTGGGACCCGGGCTGGGAAAATCGCGCGCCGCCGAGATTCTCGAGCTCATTGAAAAAATCAAGCAACCTATGGTGATTGACGCCGACGGGCTCAACATATTGGCGGACAAAATTTCGACACTCAAGCGTTGCAAAGGTAAACGTTTGCTCACCCCGCATCCGGGCGAGATGAACCGGCTTATTGCCAACAAAAAGGAATCGCGCATGAAAACAGCGACGAAATTCTGCAATCGGTTTCCGGTGACGCTTTTGTTGAAAGGCAGTCGGACGATTGTTGGCGAACGTAATCGTGCATTGAGCTATAACACAACGGGCAATCCGGGAATGGCCAGTGGCGGAATGGGCGACGTTCTCACCGGCGTCTGCGCTGGATTAGCCGGCCGGGGGTTATCTCTTTACGATGCCGCCCGCCTCGGCGCGTGGGTGTGCGGACGCGCTGCGGAAATCGCGATTTTCCGTGGAGGCGCCAGCGAAGAGTCGCTGCTTGCGCGCGATGTGCTCGATCATCTCGGTAAAGCGTTTAACGAACTGCGGAATGCCGCGTGATTCGTTAAATCGTTGAATCGTTACAACGGACGGCTTCCACGCTTCAACCCTTCCACGCCTCAACGCTTTAACCCGGCGACGTCAGCGCTATTTCTTTCTGGCCATCCAATGCAGAGCCAGAGCTGGCACGAGAAACAAAAATACCACCACGAGTCGCACATTCGTGAAAAATGTGAGCACGATTCGTCCGAATTCTTTCTCGTCCACTTTGTAGAATTGAGCCACCCATTGTGTCGCGGTGTCCCAAAAAACGTAGGTCGCGATGATATAGAACAGCGCGAATACGACGCCGGTGATGAACGCACAGAAGAAGAAATTCCGGAGGAAAATGATTTTGTCGCGTTCCATTATCGGTGGTCCCCCGGGGTCATGATCTATTTTAACGAAGCCAGGTCAATCACAAAGCGGTGCCGACGTCTCCCTGTACCATCCAGGAGTTATATCGCGCGGCTGGGCCAAACCCTCTTGTTAATCCAAAAAATGAATCAAACAGTTGCTGCCACTCCAGCGCGATGCACACCGGACTGAAGGCCGGTGTTAACGAGAACTTGTTCAGCCGTTGTAAAGCCGCCGCTGTTGCAGAAGACTAGCGAATCATGCGGCCTAGCGATCTCATCGCGCGACTTGTCACTAAACGCCGCGCCTATCTCTGGCTCGGCATGATCGCGGGCGCAATCGCTTGCCTCATTATTTTCGTTTCACGGATTTCACTCGATAGCGAAGTGCTCAACATGCTTCCGGGCGAATTCAGCTCGGTGCAGGGATTGAAAATTTACGATCGCGCTTTTGAGCAGACACGCGAGCTCACGTTCGCGCTGCATTCTCAGCCAGATGACATCGATAAACTGGAGGAGTTTGCGCCGATTTTCGCGGAACATTTGCGCAAACAACCATGGTGCGAACGGGTTCTCGCGGGTTCGCCGATGCAGACGCCAGATGGTATTCGCGATCTGCAATCAATCGCCGTTCCCCTGCTGTTGAATCTCGAACCACCGGCATTCGAAGAAGCGATATCGATGTTGCAACCGGATAAACTTCGCGAACGATTACACCGGTTTCGTGAACAAATCGAAGCAGGCTCACCGCGAGCACAGTTCGCCCTCGAGTTCGACCCGCTGGGATTAATCGGACCTGCGCTCAAACCTTTCGCCGAGAGCAATCAGATCGAGGAGACGCAGCCGCTTGCTTCATCCGATCGGAGGATGCGCGTTTTTCTCGTCGTCACGAACCAGCCCTCGATCAGCGCGTTTGAGTGCCAGCGTTTGATGCGCCAGGTAAACGCGTTTCGTGCCCATGCACAAGATGGTTGGGAGGGCGGACCGCTGGATGTGCTTGTCACCGGGCGCTCGGCATACGTCGCCGAAATCTCGTTGAGCATGCGCCATGACATTATCGCCACCGTGATCGGGTCCGTCGTGCTGGTCGGCATCATTTTCTTCGCCGGTTTTGGCCGCTGGATGCCGCTGCTCGGAATGGGATTTTCGCTTTTGTTGTCGTGTCTCGCCGCGCTCGCGCTTGGGCTCTTGATTTTCGGGAGGCTGAACATGGTGACGGTGGGTTTTTGCGCCATCCTCGTCGGGCTCGGAGTCGATTTCGCAATTTTGATCTTTGGCCGCTACCAGCAGGCGCGCACGGACGGCGAGTCCCATCCTCAGGCAATCTCAACGGCTATTCAAAAGCTGGGGCGCGCCGTTTTCTTCGGCGCGCTCACTACAGCAGTCGGTTTTCTCGCCTTGATTCTGAGCGGCTCGATCGGCTTCTCTCAACTCGGCGTGCTTATCGCCATTGGCATTCTCTTTGCCGGTTTGTTTATGTGCACGATTCTGTTTTTGTTCGTGCGCGAACGGCAGGCGCCAGTTCGCCATGATTGGATCTTCGAAGCGGTGAAAAAATATGTGGCCTGGAGCGTGCGACGTCCCGCACCCATCTTGATTCTGGCGACGATAATCTTATCGGGCTTGGCGGTGGTTGGTTTCTCGCCGAAACCGCCGCTTCCTTTTGAGGCGAGCACGCGTTCGCTCCAACCGAAAAAGAGCCGCGCAGCTGACGCGCTGGCCGCGATTATGAGCAATATGCCGGTGCGATGGGAACCGGTGCTGGTCATCGTACACGGCGCAGATGCTCAGCAGCTCCACGATGATTGGAAAAAAATCTCGGCGCATTGGAGCGAGCTGCAAACGGCGGGCAGGATCAAAAGCTTTTCCACGCCTGCGGCGCTGGCGCCCTCGCCAAAGTCGATCCAACACAATCGGGAACGATTGCGCGCGATCGACTTCCAGAGTGTGCGGGGAACATTGCAAGAAACAGTCGATGCCGAAGGATTCACCTCCGATTCGTTTTCCAGCGCATATAAGTTGCTCGACGATCTACAGTCGATTGCGGACCTAAACGCGCCGTTACCGAACTGGCGGGACAAACTTCCCAAATCGTCGAGCTGGTGGTTTTTGATCGATCGCTACTTCGCGCAAGATCCCCTGCTCACCGTCGGTTTTGTTACGAGTAACCAACCAATCAAAAGAGACGCGCAGTACGTTGCGCTCAGCCGCGAATTGCCGGCGACGGATGCGCCCATGACCCTGTCGGGATGGAGCTATACGCTCGCGGATTTGCTTCCCTGGGCGCAGCGCCAGTTGCTCATCGTTACTGGCGCAATGGCCGTGTTTGAGGGGCTGCTGCTGGCGGTTTTGTATCGCGATTGGCGGCTTTGGGCGATTCAGGAGATCACGCTCGTCTTTGGCATTGGCGCGATGCTCGCGACGATGAAACTGTTCAATCTGCCTTTGAACTTGTTAAATGTTCTGGCCTTCCGGCTGGTGATCGCGATCGGTGTCGATTACGGCATTTACGTCCTATTCGCGTGGCAAAAGGCGCGCGCGATTGAGCATGATATTGCCGGCGTCGTGAAGTCAGTCTCGCTCGCCGGTCTAACCGCGCTTGCCGGGTTCGGATCGTTGGTGCTCGCCAAAAATCCTTCGCTCAGCGGCCTCGGCGTCGCCTGTGCAATCGGCATCTTCTGGAACTTGGTGGCGACAATTTTCTTTACCCTTCCCGCAGCGGCGGCCGCCAGACCAAAGACTTGGCGCGAAGAGCAATCGAGATAAGATCGGTAATCAGAATGAATTCGATCAGCCAAGAGGCAGGGCGCGATCTCGCCGGGGCAAGAGCGCGGCGGCAAATTTGTTTAACTGCGCTTTTCTTTCTCCTAATCGCGCCGATGGCTAACGCGGAGGCGCTCTCAGAAGCTGATGTCAAAAATCTCCTAACTCAAATTCGTGAGAACCGGATTACGCAGGCCGATTTTCAGGAGCAAAGGATTATGCGTCTGATGAAGAAACCGATCGTGAGTTCAGGGAAAGCCTGGTTCCAGCCACCGAACAAATTCCGGCGCGAAGTCAGAGGCAGTTCGCCCAGCATCACGGTGAGCGACGGCCAGCAGCTTTGGATTTACTATCCCAGTTTCAAATCGGCTGAACGTTATTCGTTAGGAACACGCTCCCCGCTCGATTCAATCATTGCCTCAATCAATGCCGCATTGAACCTGGAAAATATCGAAAACACTTTCCATATCACTGCAACGCGAACGGGCCCGCCTCAGGCGGGCTACGAGCTGGAACTGACACCGCGAACAGCTGCGATGAAACGGTCGTTTCAAAAACTGGATCTGCGAATCAATGGCAACCTGCAGGTGGAACGCACGGACATGCTGCAGCCGAACGGCGATCGGATTGTAACCATCTATGCGAACCAGAAACGTGCGGCGGTTCCTCCATCAACGTTCGAATTCACACCACCGCCTGGGACTGACATCGCGACGCCACTAGGACGGTAAATTGGTAGGGCGCCACCGCCGGGGCGCCGTGCTTTACTGAGAATTGAAAAAACGCTGGCGTTCCAAATTCGATCAAGCCAGGCAGAAACTCCTTCTCACTTCCACAGAGAAACGAGTGGTCGTTTTCATTCTCGCCGCATTCGCGCTCGGGCTAGGCACAAAATGTTACCGGGACGCCCATCCGTCGGTTCCTAAAACAGCCGTGCGTCACGAAAAAACTGGAACATAGACTTGTAGTCTGTGCGCCCAGCGGGTTTGAACCCCGCATTTGTGTTTAGCGTAGCACCTCGTTTCACGCTCATTGCGCCAAAGGCGCTCTCTCAAATCTAGCCTGGGGCAGCGCCCCAGGATTTCGATCATATGCGTCCATCAGCGCTGAAAGCGCGATTCACCTAAGGACGTTTTTCGATCATTATTCCGCCATGCCGCAATCGCTGAGCAAAGTCATCATTCACATCGTGTTTAGTACCAAGAATCGCGAGCCATGGCTGGACCGCGACGTGCGACCGCGCATGCATGCTTATCTGGCCACAATCTGCCGCGAGTTCGGCGCCGAACTCGTGCGGGTCGGTGGTACGGCGGATCACGTTCACATTGTCACGACGCTGCCGCGAACTGTTACCCAGGCTGAGCTCGGTGAACCAATAAAGAAAGCATCTTCGAAATGGATCAAATCGCTTGATGCTCGATATCGCGGCTTTTTCTGGCAGCGCGGTATAGCGCGTTTTCGGTGAGCCCGAGCCAGCTCGATGCCGTGCTGCAATACGTCGAGGCGCAACAAGAGCACCATCGCAAGCGGACGTTTCAGGAGGAATACCGCGAGTTGTTGCGCAAGCACGGCGTGAAATTTGACGAGCGCTATGTCTGGGATTGAGGCGAGTCGCCGCAAATTGATTCGCACTTTCAGCGCTTGTTTTTTTTGGAAACCGATTTTCCTGGGGCGTTGCCCCAGGCTTGAAATGAACCCGCGTCCTTGGCGCTAGACACATTGCAAACCCGCTGGATCGAAGACAGCGGAGAACATCTCCGCTGGGCGCACAGGCAACATGCCTATGTTCCGCGCCCGCGAAAGCGAACACCAGAAACTACGCCGCCTTAAATTCGCTCACGATCTCTTGCAGCGTCTTCTTCGCGTCGCCGAAGATCATGGTCGTGTTGTCCTTGAAAAAGAGCGGATTCTCGATGCCGGCAAAACCGGATGCCATCGAGCGCTTGAGTACGAAAACTGTGTGCGCCTGATCGACGTTAATGATTGGCATGCCGTAGATCGGGCTGGATTTGTCTTCGCGCGCCGCCGGATTGACCACGTCATTTGCGCCAATCACCAGCGCCGCGTCGATTGTCGGCATCAGAGGATTGATCGTATCCATCTCAACCAGTTGATCGTAAGGAACGTCCGCTTCGGCGAGCAATACGTTCATGTGCCCCGGCATTCGGCCGGCGACCGGGTGGATCGCGTATTTTACTTCGGTGCCGTTTGCTTCGAGATGATTGGCCAGTTCCTTGACCACATGCTGCGCCTGGGCCACCGCCATTCCGTAGCCGGGCACAAACACAACCGAATTTGCGGCCTCGAGCACAAAATAGGCATCATGCGGCGAGATGGATTTAGCTTCGCCCTTTGCGCCCACGCCTGCGGCGATTCCAGCAGCTGCTCCAAATCCGCTGAAAAGGACATTTGCCAGCGAGCGGTTCATCGCTTTGCACATGATTTGGGTAAGGATGATCCCGCTCGTGCCCACGAGCGACCCGGCCACGATAAGCATGTCGTTAGCCAGGACAAAACCAGCAGCCGCGCCGGCGAGACCCGAATAACTGTTTAGCAAACAAATCACGACCGGCATATCCGCGCCACCGATCGGGAGGACAGCGAAAATGCCAATGACCAGCGCGAGGACGACTCCAAGGATCAAAATCACGTAGCTCGACTGGGGCGCGAGCGTGAAAATGATTCCGAACAAAACGGCCGCCGCGAGCAGCAGTCCGTTGACGATATGTTGGCCGCGAAATGTCACCGGCCTTCCTGTAACCACCAACTCAGAGAGCTTGGCGAACGCCAAAACACTTCCTGTGAACGTGACGCCGCCAATTAGAACTGTGAGATAAATCGAGACGATCGTAAATGTCGGCGCGTCACGATGCATGTGGTATTCTGCCCAGCCGACCAGCATACTCGCCAGACCGCCAAAGCCGTTGAAGATCGCCACCATTTCCGGCATCTGAGTCATCTTCACTCGATAAGCCCAGACCGCGCCGATCGCGGAGCCGAGCACAATCCCCATTGCGATCCAGGTAAAACTCAGCCCACCGTTCAACAGCGTCGCGACAATCGCGAGCAGCATTCCCACGGCTGACACGACATTGCCGCGCCGAGCTGTCTCGGGCGAGCTGAGCATTTTCAGCCCGACGACAAAAAGCGACGCCGCAATGATGTAGAGCCACTCCATGCCGCGTTACTTTTTCTTTTTCTTGAACATCGCCAGCATCCGGTCCGTTACCAGATAGCCACCGACCACGTTGATCATCGCGAAAATCACCGCCAGAAATCCAAGTGCCGTGGCAAACTCGCCGCTAGCCGCACCCGCCACGACGATCGCTCCGACAATGGTGATACCGGAGATCGCGTTTGATCCAGACATCAGTGGGGTGTGCAGCTGGGAAGGGACCTTTGAGATCAACTCAAATCCAAGAAAGGCGGAAATGATAAAAATGAAGACGAGAACGGCGATCATAGGTTGTGATGTTTCTTGATGTTTTCGTTCACGACGCTCCCCCCATGCGTAATAAGACATCCACGGAGCAATTCATCCGCCGGATCGATCACCATCCCGTTGCGCTCTCTGTTCCAAAGATGCTCGACCAGGCTGCCGATGTTGTTTGAATACATTTCGCTCGCCGGTATCGCCGCGCGCGAAGGCATGTTGGCATAGCCAAACACGCGTACGCCGTTAACATCAACAACTTTGCCCGGCTCCATGCACTCCACATTGCCGCCGGTCTCGGCGGCAAGATCGATAACGATGCTGCCCGGCTTCATGTGCCGCACCATTTCCGTTGTGACAATGATGGGCGCTTTCTTGCCGAACAGCTGCGCCGTTGTAATTACGACGTCCGCCATGGCACAATGTTTTGCCATCGCTTCCCGCTGGACCGCGAGTTGCTCGTCGGTTAGCGCCTTGGCGTAGCCCTGATCCGTCTCCCCTGTTCTTCCAAGATCGATTTTCACAAACCGCGCGCCAAGCGAGCGCACCTGTTCTTCCACTGCCGGGCGCGTATCAAACGCGTCCACTCGCGCGCCCAGCCGCTTTGCAGTTGCGATCGCCTGCAAACCAGCCACGCCGACACCGATGACAAAAACGCGCGCGGGCTGAATCGTTCCCGCGGGCGTCATCATCATCGGGAAAATCCGGTCCAGCTCATCGGCCGCCAGGATCACCGCGTGATAACCAGTAAGACTCGACTGCGAACTAAGCGCGTCCATCTTCTGCGCGATCGTTGAGCGCGGAATCATTTCCATGCAGATCGCGCTTACTTTCGCCGCGGCCAAACGCTCCACGAGATCGCGCTCGTTGAACGGATCGAGAAAACTGATGTGAACGGAATTGGCGCGCAGTCGCCCAATCTCATCCGCCGGCGGTTTTTGCAAACGCAGAACGGCATCAGCCTCGCGTAACCCGGCAGTACGATCGACAATCACATGCGCTCCGGCACTTTCGTATTCCGCATCGCTGCAATAGATGAAAAAGCCAAGCCCGCTCTCGATCCTCACTTCGGCGCCGAGTTCTACAAATCGCTTCGCCGTCGCCGGGACAATCGCAGCGCGCCGTTCGCCAGGTGTCGTTTCTTTTGGAACAAAAATGCGCATCGCCCACTTCTTGGCAATGCGCGAAGACAAAAGCAAGCAACAGATGCGCGGACAATATCTTTCCACAGAGTGAGGCAGATTTTAGAGATTGCCTGTAGCTGGGATCGCTGATCCCGGCCCCGGCCCGCAGGACCACAGTCGGGCTAACGAATCCGGCAAACACCGTATTATGCTGGAAGGCTACGGTTACAGATGGTACCGGGTCGGCGGACTCGACTATCTACTGCGTCGGACCGACATCGATCAGAGTGATACCGACGCAGATTGACGCGAATGCAACCCACAATCTGCCGTTCCGCGCCCTCCGAATCCTAATTCGTAATTCTTACTTCTTACTTTCTAATGCCGCTTCGCGCTTTCATCTTCGACATCGACGGCACTCTGGTCGATTCCAACGATCTGCACGTGCAATCGTGGAACCGGGCGTTTCGTCATTTCGGCAAAACATTTCCGATCGAAGCGTTGCGCGATCAGATTGGCAAAGGCTCGGACCAATACATTCCGCAATTTTTGACTGCGGACGAGATCAAATCCTTTGGGAAACAGCTCGACGATTACCGCTCCGAAATTTTCCGGAAAGAATATCTGCCGAAGGTGCGACCGTTCCCGAAGGTGCGCGAGTTGTTCGGGCGGATCAAAGACGATCGCAAACGGATCGTGCTGGCGAGCTCCGGAAAACAGAAAGACACCGAGTATTACGTCGACCTGCTCAAGATCGACCACTTGATCGAGGGCTACGTCTCGGGCGACGAAGCCGATCGCTCAAAACCGGCGCCCGACATCTTCACTGCGTGCTTGGACAAATTTAAGCTCGCGCGCAACGAATCGGTCGTGATCGGCGACACGCGCTTCGACGTCGAAGCCGCAGCCCGAGCTGGTTTACGATCGATCGGCGTGACCTGCGGCGGCACCGACGCAAACATTCTCCGCGCCGCCGGCGCCGCTGCCGTCTACAAAGACCCCGCAGATATTCTCGCCCATTATTCTGACCTAGCCCCGCTGGCGTAATTCTTAGTTCATCCTTCTTCTTTCGTCCTTCTGGCTTGCGCCTTCGGAGCTTTCCCCTTCTCATTATAAAAAGCTTTGGCCAGGATCTCGCCTGACAAATTGCCGACCGGAGGCTATATTTCGCCGTGAGCGCGTCTGAAATCATCAAGGAGCTGCCAAAACTCAGTGACGCCGAGCGTCGCGCTGTGTTTGATAAGCTGTGTGAGCTCGCAGAAGGCGATCAGCGTTGGGAACAAATTATCGAGGACGAACGTCCGCGCCCTAAACTTGAGGCTTTCGTCGAGAAAGCGAGGGCCGAAGGCAGTGAGCCTTTCGACCTCAAAAAGTTCTGATTTCGCGAGCATTTGGCGAAAAATTCAAAGTGGGCCGCGAACTCATCGCAAATCATGATGAGTTCAGTCGGTACTTGCTGAACTGAACATTGCACCAATGGCTGAAACCGATCTCGCGCTCACTGAACAGCGGATTTATTCAATTCGCGGTGTCCGCGTGGTCCTTGATTCGGATCTCGCGACCCTGTATGGCGTGCCGACAAAAAGATTGAACGAACAATATCGCCGTAACCGGAAACGCTTTCCCGAGGACTTTGCGTTCCAGCTTACCACGGAAGAAGTTGAGTCTTTGAGGTCGCAAATTGCGACCTCAAGTTCACACGGTGGTCGCCGATATCGACCATACGCTTTCACTGAGTACGGCGCTGCAAGCCGCCAACATTCTGAACAGCGCGCGGGCGGTTCAGATGAGCATTTTTGTTGTTCGCGCCTTCGCGAAAATGCGGGAGGCGCTCCGTGGCACGCCCGAGCTGGCGCGGAAACTTGCTGAACTTGAGAAAAAGCTCACTGCCCGATTGGATGTGCATGAAGCAGCGATCGTCCAGGTTCTGCGAGAGGTCATGCAAGTCTTGAATCCACCAACCGATCCGGAACCGCCACGGCGTCGAATTGGTTTCCACCAGTCCTGAATCACGCGGTTGGTATTGGCGAAGGCGGAATCAGCTCTCAACAATCAACTCGACTCTCAGCTTTGTCCCCCCACTCCTGGTATTGTGAACCCGATCGCTTTGAGTTCCGCGGCGAGCGTCTTTGCCTGCTCGGGTGTGAGTTCGACCAGCGGCGGCCGCACCGTCCGCCATGCCGGATCGTCCGTGTAGATCGCAATGGCCTGTTTCAACGCAGCGATCATGGACGGAAACTTCCTGCTACTAAACACTTCACGCACGACGTTCAATTTTGATTGCTGTTGATCCGCGTCATCCGCGGTGTTCCACTGTTTGTAAAGCCTGTGAATGGCGGCCGGGTTAACGTTGGCGGTCGCCGAAATCGTACCAACACCGCCGTTCCGCATGTTGGCGAGCAAGAACGCTTCGCTGCCAACAAAAACATCGAAGCTAGTTTCGTTATCGATATCGCCACCGCGGCGAGCACCAAACGTCCCCTCATCTTTTGGATGTTGGATCTTGGAGCTTCCCTGAGATTTGGAGCTTGGAGTTTGGGATTTCGAGCTCGCCTCGTAGCGAGCTCGGACAGCGAATGCGTCGAGAAAAGTCTTGGTGTTATTCCAACCGCCCGAGCTGTCTTTCATCCCGGCGATTGCATTTGGATAAGCCGCAAGGAGGCGCTCGACCAATCCCGTGGTGATGCCAACCACCGCGACCGGCGGAATGTGGTAGAGATGAATTTTCAGTCGCGCATCACCGACCCGCTGCACAACTTCGCTGAAATAGCGGTAGAGCCCTTCTTCGTTGACATCTTTGTAATAAAAAGGCGGCAGCATCAGCACGCCCGCGCACCCGTTTCCGACAGCCTGTTTAGTGAGCTTGACCGTTTCCATGATCGAGCAGCAACCGGTTCCCGGCATCATGCGCGCCGGATCGACCCCGGCCGCGACCAGCTCGTCGAGCAGCATCGCGCGCTCTTCCATCGACAGCGAATTCGCCTCGCTGTTCGTGCCGAAGACAGCAAGTCCGCAGTTCTGTGACCTCAGCCACTTACAATGCGCGATGAAGCGTTGCGGATCAGGCGCGAGATCCGCCTTGAACGGGGTAACGACGGGTGCGAGCACACCGCAGATGCGTTGGCTCGCGGCAAGACCGTTAATTGCAGCGTTGTTCGACACTTCCTAATTCTTCCTTCATCCTTCTAACTTTTCGAGCGCCAGCACGCCGCGTATACGCGCGCTTTGAATCATGGCTTCTCTGGAATCAATGAATATCGCAGAAACAGGAACATCAAATCCCCCGACGGACGGATTCGCCGTGGCGGACATCTGACATCAAACATCCTGATTCTTAATTCTTCCTTTTTCCTTCTTACCTGCGCGCTCAGCGCGCTTCCTCCTTCTTCCTTCTTCCTTCTGACTTGCGTGATTCTTCCTTCATTTTCCTCCCTTGGCTCGCCGACTCGTCACGTCGTAGGTCGCCTCGGCGACGGAAGATGGAAGCGATCGAAGGCGGACTTGCTCCGACTAGCGAAACTTCGTTACGGTAAGTTTCTCGAAGTATGAAGCGGAAACGTGTGTCGAAGGCAATTGTGCACCAGCCTGGTGCACAATTGTATGAACGCTTTGTCGAAGCCATTAAAGAGCGCATCCGGACCGCGCAGATCAAAGCCGCCCTTGCGGCCAACGTCGAGTTGATCTTGCACTATTGGGACATCGGCAACGAGATCCTCGTCAGTCAGAAACGAGAAGGCTGGGGCGCGAAGGTCATCGACCGACTTGCCGCCGATCTTCAGCGGGAATTCCCGAAGCTCGCTGGCTACTCGGCGCGCAACCTGAAGTACATGCGCGCCTTCGCCCAAGCTTGGCCGGAACGTGAAATTGTGCACCAGCTTGGTGCACAAATTCCATGGAAACACAATTGCGTCCTCCTCGATCGCGTGAAGGACGCTGCCACGCGGGAATTTTACATCCGCAAAACCGTCGAGCACGGTTGGTCGCGCAGCGTCCTAACTCATCAGCTCGATACGAAGCTGCATGAACGGCAGGGCAAGGCGCCATCAAACTCCCCTCTCACCTTGCCGCGCCCGCAGTCCGATCTCGCGCGCGAGATTCTCGAGGATCCGTACATCTTCAAACCGGCGCCGCTCGATGAATCTGCGAGCGAACGCGCTCTCGAAAGCGCGCTGCTCGCCCGCCTCAAGGATTTCCTTATCGAGATGGGCTCGGGCTTCGCCTTCGTCGGGAACCAATATCGGCTCGAAGTCGATAATGACGAATTCTTTCTCGATTTGCTCTTCTATCACACCCGGCTCCACTGCTACATCGTCATTGACCTGAAAGTCGTCGATTTCGAGCCGGAGTTCGCGGGGAAGATGAGTTTTTATCAAGCGGCGGTGGACAATCTTATCAAGACTCCGCAAGACGCAGCGACCATCGGGATCATTCTTTGCCGGGGAAAGAATAAGACTGTGGTGGAATACACTCTCCGCGATGCGAAAAGCCCGATGGGCGTAGCTGAATACCGGTTATTGCCGCCCAAGCTTAAGGCAAAACTACCGCCCGTCAGCCAACTCAAAGACGCGGTCACGGGAGTCGACGTCTCTGAGGCGTAACACGACCTGCGCTTTGCGGACTAGTTCTGATTTCTGTCTTCTGGCTCCACACGGCGAAAGAAGACGGCATCACGATCCCCGAGCCCAAAGGTCGCCTTGTCGTGACATAGTGGTTGGCCACCAGACCTCCTCTCCTGCCGGCTACGAATCACCGATCACGGATCACGTTCCCCGTGTAGCGCCCTGTTCACCTCTCACCTCTCACCGATCAGGCTGCAAGCTGCGCGGATTCGCCGTGGCGAATCACCGACTTCCGCCTCCGACAACTGCTCACCAATCACTGACCTGTCCCGCCGTAGCCTCGCGCGTAGGCGGATCACTCCGTTTCCCCATTTTTACTTCAACCTTCTCCCGTTTTCTGCTATCTTCCGCGCTTTCATGTCGTCCCCGGAAGAACTCGCGCGCCAGAATATTGACGCGCTGCTGATTAAGTGCGGCTGGGATGTTCAAGGTCGCAAATCAATCAATCTCGACGCCGCGCGTGGCGTTGCCATCAGAGAGGCGCTTTGAAAGGCGGCGACGAAGCCGACTATCTCCTGTTCGTCGATCGGAAGGCCATCGGTACAGTCGAGGCCAAGCCCGAAGGTCACACGTTAACGGGCGCAGAGGAACAATCTGACAAGTACGGTAAGGGTTTGCTCGACATCTACCCAAAATGGCGGGAGCCACTGCCATTCGCGTACGAATCAACGGGTGTTGAGACTCAATTTACAAACCAGCTCGATCCTTCACCCAAGAGCCGAAATGTCTTCGCGTTCCACAGACCCGAGACTCTCCTCGAGTGGCTGGAACCCGACAAGCAACTCAACACGCGCATGGCCAATCTCCCAACCCTCGATCAGATGCCCACGGCGAACCTCTGGTCCGCGCAGATCGAAGCCATTCGCAACCTCGAAAAATCCCTCGGCGCCAACAAACGCCGCGCCCTCATCCAGATGGCCACCGGAGGGCGTGTTGCTCAAAGCTGTTTGCGGTTTCTGTTCAGAGAGCGATTTGTTAGGCGGATTTCAGTAATGGACGGTCGCACGCTGAAAAAGACAACTGGCCAATAGGCAAAGTGAGTCTGCGATCTATTTACCCGCCTCAGGCGAGCTGGTAACATCAGCGCGACCGCAGCGCTCTGCCTAGGGTTTTGGTGTGCGAGTAGGATCCGCACATTCTGGATGGCTGCGATTAAGTAATCCTGTATTTGCTGTCGCCAGAGTCGCCGCCAACGTGCGCGTTTAAAGTGATGGTTGTTGGCGGCATCGGCAAAACTGGCTTCCATCAGGTGTTGGCGCCGTTTGCGATTACGGCGCGCGGCGAAGCTGTGAGCCTGAGCGCGCGCTACATTTAGTGCCTCTTGGTTCTCATGCCTTTGCACCGTGCGTCCATGGTGCGACCGGGTGCATTGAGGGCGCATGGCACAGGCGGCACACACTCTAGCGGGAGCCTTGTATTCGAGCGTGCGACGAACAGGATGGACTCGGCGTGGCTTAAGGATCTGCCCGGCTGGACAGCGATAGATGTTTTGCACCGGATCAAAGGTAAAAGCTTCATCGCCAAAGATGCCTTCTTTGCGTCCCGTGTTAGCTGTGTTGCGGGTCGCTTCTCCCATGTGCGTCGTGATCCCGCGCAGCTGACACGCCACGTAGTTTTCGTTGGTGCCATACTTGTGATCGGCCATCACGGTCCGCACAGTGCAGCGCGTGTTCTTCTGGTGCTGGTCGATCAACCCCATGAGTTTCTTGTTTTCTGCGATGCTCCCTGGCGTGGTCTCTACCGCGGTAACCACTCCTTTCTGATCATCAATCACGCGATGGTTTTGATAGCGCGGACGCGACTCTCCGCTGCCTTTGCGCACGCAGGCCGCATCCGGATCGCTCTCGCTCATCATCCGATCATTAACCGCTTGATAAGTCCTCGGTGTGCTCGTCTCCTCCAACTTGCTTTCAGTGGCGCAATAGGCGCGCTTGAGTGCGGAGATCAATGCCGGCGCTCCTTTGATAACCGATTCCTTCGCCGCATTGGCGTCGATGAGACTGGCATCCACATGCAGCTTGCTCCCATCCACCAGCCCCGCTTCCACGCACTGGGCTACTGTGCGCACAAACAAACTCTCAAAGACTTCCTTGCCCCAGCGCGCCCGCGCTTTCGAGAGCACGCTGTGATCGGGAATCTTCTCATCCAGCCCATAATCCAAAAACCAGAGATAATCGAGCCGCTCGCCGATCACCTCCATCAGTTCCCGCTCGCTTTTGATGTCGTCGAAGAAGAGCAAAAACATCATTTTCAAAATCACTTCCGGCGGCACCGATTCGTTGCCGTTGCGCCCATAGCAGTGCGCCACCTCCTCGCGCACAACGCTAAAATCGATAGCTGCCTTTACTTGCCGCAGCGGATGATTGGCGCGCACCCGCTTCTCCAAATTGACCGCGTAATTAAAGAGCTGCGGCTCGCTCTTGTGCTCTCCCATCATGATGGGAACACTCCTTTAATAGATCGCCTTACACTTGGGTACTATTTTCTTTCGCAAAGAAGCGATTTGGGCAACACGCCCT
>WNFY01000345.1_pt1 | contig 40265 bp, 31 predicted proteins | sample 5400091 | NCBI WGS metagenome assembly WNFY01 (sample SAMN13153364, study PRJNA577476) | soil metagenome | isolation source: 60 cm soil or saprolite under grassland replicate 1 | place: USA:California | collected 2016-06-15 | reverse complement strand
CACAGCCATGGTGGAGGGAGTCGGCGAGCAGGCGGTCGGCCAGGGGCTCATGGATGCGGCGAGCTGGGCGGCCGGGATCAGGGATCTGTATCGAACGGCGGAGGACGACGGGACGTTCTGCTATACGTTCTTCAAGGCTGTAGGGCTGCGGTAGGGGCCTCGGGGACGACCGTCTGCATACCCCGCGGGTACCATCCACCGTCGTGCGTACCCGCCTCGGACCGGACTTCGCCAAGCTCTGGACGGCAAGCACCGTCTCCAACCTGGGCGACGGCGTTACGCTGGTCGCCGGGCCCCTGCTGGCAGCCTCCCTGACGCGCGACCCGCTGCTGGTCGCGGCGCTCACCTTCGCGCAGCGCCTGCCATGGCTGCTGTTCTCCCTGCTGAGCGGCGCGCTGGTCGACCGCCTGGACCGGCGCCGGGTCATGGTGTCGGCCGACCTGTTCCGGGCCGTGGTCATCGGTCTGCTCGGGGTCGCCGTGCTGCTGGACGCAGCGTCCATCCCGCTGCTGTGCACGACCCTCTTCCTGCTCGGCACGGCCGAGACCTTGTTCGATACCGCATCGATCTCCATCCTGCCCGCGATGGTGCCCAAGGCCAGCTTGACCAAGGCGAACGGGCGCCTGCTCGGCGCCCAGATCGTCACCAACGACCTGGCCGCCCCGCCGCTGGGCGGCCTGCTGTTCGCCACCGCCGCGGCCGTGCCGTTCCTGCTCGACGCTGGCTCGTTCGTGGTCGCGGCGGTCCTCATCGCAGCGGTTCCAGGCCGGTTCCGGGTGCAGCGGCCGGCGGGAGTGCAGCGCGCCTCGCTCCGCGCCGACATCGCCGAAGGGGTGCGCTGGCTGGCCGGCCACCAGCTGCTGCGGCTCCTCGGCCTGGCCATCGGCCTGATGAACCTGACCCTGTTCGCGGCGACCGCGATCATGGTGCTGTACGCCCAGGAACGGCTCGGGCTCGGCCCGGTCGGCTACGGGGTCCTGCTGGCCTGCCTGGCCATCGGCGGCATCTCCGCCAGCCTGGTCGCCGGACGCGTGGTCGGCTGGCTCGGCCCGGCGACCACGATGCGGATCGGCCTGCTGATCGAGGCGTCGACGCATCTGGTGCTCGCGCTCACCCGCAGCCCCCTGGTCGCGGGTGCCACCCTGGCGTTGTTCGGCTTTCACGCGATGATCTGGAGCGTCGTCAGCGTCTCGCTTCGGCAGGAGCTGATCCCCGGCCGGCTGCTCGGCCGCGTCAACAGCGCCTACGCGGTCTTCTCCTACGGCGGCAGCTCGCTGGGCGCCCTGCTGGGCGGCCTGCTCGCCGGGCGCTTCGGGCTCACCGCGCCTTTCTGGTGCGGCTTCGTCGCGGTCGCCATCCTGGCTGTGGCGGCCTGGCCGACCCTCAGCGGCGGCCGGGTCCGCGCCGCCCGCGAGCAGGCCGCCACGGACGCCGGCGCTTGACGGCACCTGAACGGGTGACCCGTCCTTGAAGGCGATACCGGGCAAGAGGATCATCTCAGGCCTGGGGGTCCTTGATATGCCCGACCAGCCAGTCCATCGCAATATCCTCGCCGTCGACATCGAGGGCTTCGGGCGTCAGGAGCGGGATGACCCCGGCCGGATAGGCATGCGCGAGGCGTTGTTCGCCGTGCTGGCCGACGGGCTGAAGCTGGCCGGCATCGAACGCGGTCAGTGGGAGCAGTCCGACCTGGGCGACGGCATCCTGGTGCTGATCAGCCCGGAGGTCTCCAAGGTCCGCCTCATCGACCCGCTGATCGGCGAGCTCACCTTCGCCCTGCAGCGCTACAACGACACCGCCGGCCCGGCAGCGCGCATGCGGCTGCGGGCGGTGGTCCATGCCGGCGAGGTGGTCAGGCACAAGCAGACCTATGTCGGCAACGACCTCAACTACGCCTTCCGCCTGCTCGACTCCGGGACACTGCGGCGCTGCCTGGCGGACTCGACGACCGACCTGGCGCTGATGGTGTCCGACCCTATTTACCAGAGCGTGGTCCGGCACGGGTGGGGCAGGATCAGGGTCACCAGCTACCGGCAGGTGCTGGTGACCGCCAAGGACGTCAAGGCCCACGCGTGGGTCCACGTGCCGGAGGCGGTCCCCGCCGAGGCCACGCCGCCAGGGTCTGGCTCCGGGCCGAGCGGCTCCGGGCCGAGCGGCTCCGGGCCGAGCGGCTCCGGGGCCGGGCCGGACAACCCATCGCGGCGGGTCTCCAACCTGCCGCCCCGCAACTCTCGCTTCACCGGCCGCGACGAGCCGCTGGCGCTGATCGCGCAGAGCCTCATCGGGGACCAGGCCGCGGCTCCACGGCCCGGCCTGCCTCGAGGCGTTGCCCTGTACGGCCTGCGCGGGGTCGGCAAGACCCAGCTCGCTCTGGAGTACGCCCACCGCCATGCTGCCGACTACGACGTCATCTGGTGGATCCCCGCCGAGCTGCCGGTCACCATCCCCGGCGCGCTGGTCGAGCTGGGCGGCCACCTCGGCCTGGACCTGCCCGAGCGGGCCGAGCAGGAGCAGGTCGCCAGCGAGGTGCTGGCCGAGCTGGCCAACCGCGATCGCTGGCTGCTGCTGTTCGACAACGCCTCGCACCCTCAGGACGTCGCCGCCCACCTGCCATCGACGGGGCAAGGTCACGTGCTGATCACCAGCCGCATCACCACCTGGGGCGGGGTGGCCTCGCGCGTCAAGGTGGCGGTCCTCGACCAGGGCGAGGCCGTCTCGTTCCTGCTGCGCCGCACCGAGAGCGACGGCGACGCGAACGCGGGCCAGCTGGCCGAGGAGCTGGGCTTCCTGCCGCTCGCCCTCGAGCAGGCCGCCGCATACATGGAGCAGGCAGGCCTCGGACTGGGCGAGTACCTTGCGCTGTTCCGCCGCCGCCGGCAGAGCCTGCTCGGCAAGGGGGAGCCGCTCGCCTACGGCTCGACCGTGCCAGCTACCTTCCGGCTGGCCTTCGAGCGGATAACGGAGCAGTCGCCGGCCGCGATGCAACTGCTGTCGCTCTGCGCCTTCCTCGCGCCGGAGGTGATCCCGCACTGGCTGGTCACGGCCAGGCCGGGCCTGCTGCCGCCGGAGCTGGCCGAGGCTGCCTCCGACGAGGCCGTCTACACCGACACCGTGGGCGCACTGCACGGCTTTTCACTGGTCGAGCGGGACGAGCACGGCCTGCGCGTGCACCGGCTGGTGCAGGCGGTGGCCCGCGGCGATCTGCCCGCCGAGGCCGAGGCGGCGTGGGCGACGCGCGCGGTCCAGCTCCTCCGGGAGGTCTGGCCCGCCGAACCCGAGGAGCCTTCGACCTGGCCGCGCTGCCTCGAGCTGCTGCCGCACGTGCTGATCGTGACCGAGCACGCCGAGCAGCTCGGCGTCGCCGCCCAGCCGACCGCCTGGCTGCTGCACAACGCCGGGGTGTACCTGTCGGTCCAGGCCGAGCTGACCATGTCGAAGGCGACCCTGGAGCGTGCCCTGGCCATCGCCGAGGGTGCGTACGGGCCCGATCATCCGAATGTCGCCCCGATCCTCGCGCAACTCGGCCGGGTGCTCCGCCGGCTTGGCGACATGTACGGAGCGTACGCGGCGCTGCGGCGAGCGCTGTCGATCGACGAGGCCGCCCACGGACCTGAGCACCCCCAGGTCGCCTGGACCCTCACCCACCTCGGCCGGGTCCAGCGGCAGCTCGGCAACACCGAGGCGGCGCTCATCACGCTGCGGCGTGCCCTGGCCGTCCACGAGGCGACCTACGGGCCCGGGCATCCCAAGGTGGCCTGGACGCTGACGCACATCGGCCGGGCGGTGCGCCGGCTCGGCGACTACGCCGGCGCGCACCAGGCCATCCGGCGCGCGCTCGACATCAACGAGGCGCACTACGGGGCGATGCATCCCGGCGTGGGCTGGACCGTCGGCCACCTGGGCCGCATCCTGCGGCGCCTGGGCGACTACCCCGCCGCCAGCGCGGCGCTGCAACGCTCCCTCACCGTTCACGAGGCGACCTTCGGGCCCCACCATCCGGAGACCGCCTGGTCCCTCGTCTGCTATGCCACGGTGCTGCGGCGGCTGGGCAAGCTCGAGGAGGCGTACGCCGCCCTGCGCCGCGCCCTGGAGATCCACGAGACCGCCTACGGGCCCGACCATCCCCAGGTCGCCTGGAACCTCACCCACCTCGGGCGGGTCCTGGTGGACCTGGGCGACTTCGAGGCGGCGCACGCGGCCCTGCAACGCGGCCTGGCCATCAACGAGGCCGTCTACGGGCGCGACCACCCCGAATCCGCCTGGACCCTCACCCACCTGGCCAGCGTGCTGCGGCACCTTGGCGACCTCGATGGCGCGCAGGCCGCGCTCGAGCAGGCCCTGACCGTCAACGAGGCGACCTACGGGGCCAGCCACCCGGAGGTGGCCGCCACGCTCACGGTCCTCGGGCCGGTCCTGGCGGACCTCAGCCAGCTGGATGGCGCGCGCGCGGCCCTGCAGCGCGCGCTCGAGATCGCGGAGGCAGCCTACGGCCCTGACCACGCGATCACTCGCGGGACCCGCCAGGCCCTCCAAGCGGTCCATTCGTAGCGGCCTCGAGCACCACCACGGGGATCTGCCTGTCCGTCTTGCGCTGGTAGTCGTTGTAGGCGGGCCAGATCCTGGCCATCAGCTCCCACAGCCGTTCCCGCTCCGCCCCCTCGGCCGTGCGGGCCCTTGCCCGGAACCGGACGTCCCTGACCTGCACCTCGACCTCCGGATCGTCGCGCAGGTTGAGGTACCAGTCGGGATGGGCCGGCGAGCCTCCCTTGGAGGCCACCACCAGGTAGCGGCCGCCGTCCTCGCCGAAGATGAGCGCCTTGGAGCGCTGCCGGCCGCTGCGACGGCCGGTGGTCGTCAGGATCAGCGTGGTGACGCCGTTCCAGTGATAGCCCTCCTCGCCACCGGTCTCGCGGTAGCGGCGCACGTGCTCGTCCCCAAACAGCATCGGACCCTCCTCGTGGGCATGACTGGCCGCACGCGATGCTACCCGCGACCGCGGGTCCTCGACCGCCGAGCCGCCCAAGCGCTGACGCCCTCGAGGCGGAGGTGCTGGAGGGCCGCTACAGATCGGGGATCTCGTTCGGGAAGGCCGGCGCCTCGCCTCCTCCGTCCAGTTCGATCACCTTGCCGGTGACAAAGCTCGCGGCCGGGGACGCCAACCACACCGCGGCGGCGGCAACGTCGTCAACGCTGGCCAGCCGGTGCAGCGGCGTGGCGGCGGTCACCTGGGCACGGATCTCATCGGTCAGCGCCGCCTTCAGCCCGTCGGTCTCGACCACGCCTGGAGCGATCGCGTTGACCCGCACCCGGGGTGCCAGATCCGCCGCCAGCAGGCGGGTCATGTGCGACAGGGCGGCCTTGACGGTTCCGTAGACCACCAGCCCGCGCCCCACCATCCGGTCCATAGCCGAGCTGATGTTCAGCACGCTGCCGTGGCCGCTGTCGAGCAGATGCGGCGTCGCCCGCTTGACCAGCTCGAAGGCCGTGGTGACATTGAGGTGGAACGCCTCCTCGAGCTCGGCGACGGTGGTGTCGAGGAAGGCCCTGGGTTCCGCGCCGCCGGCGTTGTTGACGACGACGTCGAGCCGGCCCAGCTCGGCGACGGCTCGCTCGACGACGATCGACGCCCGCTCCAGGTCGCGGACGTCGCAGGGAATCGTGAGCGCCCTTCGGCCGATGGCCCGGACCTGCTCGGCGACCGCGTCGAGTTCGTGGCGGGTCCGGGCGACCAGGGCGACGTCGGCGCCAGCCCGCGCATAGGCCGTGGCGATCGCGGCGCCGATCCCGCGGCCGGCTCCGGTGACGATGGCGACATGCTCGTCCAGGCGGAAGTCCGTCATCTGCATTCCCACAACCTCCGTGTCGCGACTGACCGCTTCTCAGAGTGCCAACCGAAGGTTGGTAGGCTTCGGTCCGGTCCAGCGGATACCGGGCCGCTGCCCGCTCCCGATTCGATGGAGGCACGATCATGGCTCAACGGGTGCCGTTGACCGGCGACGAGAAGCAGAGCCCGCACGTGAGCCTCGACCGGCACCGTGACGCGGTGCTGTGGAAGGTGGAAGGCCTCGACGACGCCGAGCTGCGACGACCGATGACCCCTTCGGGCACGAATCTGCTGGGCATGGTGAAGCATCTGGCGACCGTCGAGTACGGCTGGTTCTGCGAGACCTTCGGCCGGCCGAGCGAAGCGCTGCCCTTCGACGAGGATGACCCTGAGGCCGATATGCGCGTGAACTCGGACGAGACGACCGGGGACATCCTGGCGTTCTATGGCCGGGCCCGCGCCGCTGCCGACCAGGTGATCGACGAGGTCGATCTCGACCAGACCGGCACCAGCTGGTCCGGCGAGACGGTCTCGATGCGCTGGGTGCTGATCCACATGATCGAGGAGACCGCCCGGCACGCCGGCCACGCCGACATCCTGCGCGAGCTCATCGATGGAGCGACCGGTGACCATCGACCCGGATGAGCCCGATCGCGGCGGCCGCCAGGAGGATGACCACGAGGTCGCCGGTGAACGTGGCGGAACTCCAGTAGCTCCTGAGTGCGTCAGTTGGCGATGCCGATCGACTGCTTGATCGTCTCGGGTCGCTCGAGGAGCTGCCGGCCGATACCGCCGGTCGCCGCGAAGATCGTGAGCTTCATCTGTTGGTCCCTGCCCTTCCTGTCAATTCCTGAAAGCGCCGGCGTGGTCGGCGACCCACTCGGCGTAGGTGCAAGCGGGGCGGGCCGAGGACCTTCTGTACGGAGGGCGCTTCCCCCCGGTATCCTGTCTTCCGTAGACCAGAAGATACGGAGACCATAGCATATGAACCCGATACCAACAACGGACGCGCACACCGCCCAACACCGACGCCGACTCACCACCACCATCAAAGAATCACTCCGCGAACTGAGCAACCAACTCTCCGTCCTCAACCACCACGTCAGCGCACACCTGGACCTCCACGACACCGACCTGGACTGCCTGGACCTGATCGCCCGCCACGGCCCCATCAGCCCCACCACCCTGGCCCGCCGCACCGGCCTACACCCCGCCACCATCACCGGCATCCTCGACCGGCTCCAACACGCCGGCTGGATCGCCCGCGAACGCGACCCAACCGACCGCCGCGCCGTGCTCATCCGAGCCCTCCGCGACCGCAACCCCGAGCTGTTCCACCTCTACGCCGGAATGAACAGCTCCATGGACCAGCTCTGCGCCACCTACACCGACAACCAACTCCAGCTCATCGCCGACTTCCTGCGCCGCACCACCAACGCCGGACAAGACGCCACCGACGAACTCGCCAGCGACTGAGGCAGGCCCTGGCCGCGTCCGTGGGACGCGGCCAGGGCGCCCCGGGGGCCGGAGGCGTTCGGCTCCTCCAGCGATGGACCGGGGGTGTCCGCGTCCCTGTCAGAGGAGCTTGTCGATGGTGATGGGCAGCGAGCGGATGCGCCGGCCGGTGGCGTGGTAGACGGCGTTGGCGACGGCGGCGCCGACGCCGACCAGGCCGATCTCCCCGACGCCCTTGACCCCGATGGGATTGAACCGGTCGGGCTCGCCGACGAACAGCACCTCCATGTCGGGGACGTCGGCGTTGACCGCCACCAGGTAGTCACCGAGGGTGGCGTTGGCGATCCGCCCGGTGCCCGGGTCGCTGACGGTCTCCTCCAGCAGGGCCATGCCGATGCCGCCGACGGTGCCGCCGATGATCTGGCTGCGGGCGGTCTTCTGGTTGAGGATCTGGCCGGCGTCGATCGCCGACACCACCCGCGCGACCCGCACCAGGCCCAGGTCGGGGTCGACGCGCACCTCGACGAACTTCGCGGCGAACGGGCCCGAGGGTGCCAAACCGACGTCCTGAGGCTTGAGTGGCGCGCTGTCGCCGTCGGCGGTCAGCTCGTCAAGGCCGTGTCGGGCGAGGATGTCGGTGTAGGCCTCGTTCTGGTCTGGATCGTCGGCGCGGCGGATGCGGCCGCCGTCGACGGTGACGTCGCCCAGGCGGCAGCCACGCAGCGGCGACTCCGCGTCGTCGGCGACGGTGTCGAGGAAGGCCTGGATCAGCTTCCCGCAGGTCGCGTGGATCGCGTTGCCGAGCGACGCCGTGAGGCCCGAGCCGCCCGCCTGGGGTGCCATCGGCATGTCGGAGTCGCCCAGGTCGAACCGGACCTGGTCGAGCCCCAGGCCGAGCAGTTCGGCCGACAGCTGGGTCATGACGGTGTAGGTGCCGGTGCCGATGTCGGTCGCGGCGCTGCGCACGAAGGCCTTGCCGTCGCGGCCGATCGACGCCCTGGCCTGGCAGGGCACCTGGTACCAGGCGTAGGCGACACTGGCCATGCCGTAGCCGACCAGCCAGCGGCCGTCGCGCATCGAGCCCACCTGCGGGGTCCGGCGCGACCAGCCGAACCGCTCGGCGCCCTGCTGGTAGCAGGCGCGCAGCGCCTTGCTGGACCACGGCAGGCCGAGCCGCGGGTGGACTTCGGCGTAGTTGCGCAGCCGCAGCTGGAGCGGGTCCATGGCGACGGCGTACGACAGCTCGTCCAGCGTGGACTCCAGCGCGAAGTTGCCTTCAGCGTCGCCCGGCGCGCGCATCGGCCCCGGGCAGGGGATGTTGAGCCGCTTCTGCTGGTCGCGGGTGGCCACGTTGGGGCACGCGTAGGCTCCAGGCGTGCCCATCGTGACCGGCTCCGCGTTGTCGTCGTCCATCGCGAGCGACGAGGTGGCCTGGTGGTCGATGGCGACCAGCTCGCCTGAGCGGGTCGCGCCAAGCCTGAGGTGCTGCACGGTGCTGGGGCGGTGGCCGATGCCGGTGAACATCTGCGGCCTGGTCAGCACCAGCTTGACCGGCCGGTTCACCGTGCGCGCCGCAAGCGCGGTCAGGATCACGTGGGGCCAGACCCGCAGCCCGGCGCCGAAGCCACCGCCGACAAACGGCGCCAGCACCCGAACATCGCCCTCGGCGACCCCGAACGTCCCGGCCAGCGCCGCGCGCACGTTGTCGGGCCACTGGGTGGCGTCGTGGACGGTGAGCCGGTCGCCGTCCCAGAACGCGACCGTGGCGAACAATCCCAGCGGGTTGTTGGTCTCATCGGGAGTCGTGTAGGTCACCTCGACGGTGACCTCGGCAGCCTCCAGCCCGGCGGCCACGTCGCCGCGCTGCTCGTCCAGCCCCCACGGGTCGGCGAGCACCTCTGCGCGCGGGTCGTCCAGGTCCAGCAGCGGCTCGACCGGGTCGTAGTCGACCTCGACCAGCCGCGCCGCCGCGGTCGCCTGCTCGGCCGTGCTGGCCACGACCACGGCGACGTACTGGCCGTGGTGCAGGATCCGGTCGTCCTGCAGCGGCGGTGGCGGCTGGGGACCGATCCTGGTGGCTGGCCCACGCTCCAGCTTGGGAGCGTTCTCGTGGCTGATGACCGCCAGGACGCCCGGAGCGGCCTCCGCCGGTCCGGTGGCGATGCGGCGGATCCGCCCGGCCGCGATGGTGCTGCGGACCAGCGCGGCGTGGGCCAGGTTCGGGAAACTGACGTCGTTGGGGTAGGGCGCGGAGCCGGTCACCTTGCGCGGGCCGTCCACCCGGTCCACACCGGCGCCGACCAGCCGGACCCGCTCAAGCGTGGTCATCAGCTCACCCCGTCACGGTCTGCAGGGCCCGCACCAGCGTGCGCTTGGCCAGCTCGACCTTGAACGCGGTGCCTGGCACGGTGAACGGGCCGGCCACCGCGGCCTCGGCGGCGGCGCGGAAGGTGCTGGTGCTGGCCGGCGCGCCACCCAGCACCTCCTCGGCGGCCCAGGCCCGCCACGGAATCGTGCCGACACCGCCCAGGCCGACCCGCGCCTGCCGGATCACCCCGTCCTGGAGCACCACCGCCACCCCGGCGGAGGTCAGCGCGAACTCGTACGAGGCGCGGTCGCGGACCTTGACGTAGGTCGAGCGTGCACCCTCTGGCAGCAGCGGGACCTCGATCCCGGTGATCAGCTCGCCGTGCTGCAGGACGTTCTCGATGTGCGGGGTGTCGCCGGGCTCCAGGTAGAACTCGGTGAGCGGCACGCTGCGCGCCGCAGCGGTGCCCTGGAGGTGCACGACGGTGTCCAGCGCCACCAGCGCCACGGCCAGGTCGGAGGCGTGCAGCGCGATGCAGTGCTCGGATGCGCCCAGGATCGCGTGCATCCGGGGGGCACCGGCCACCGCCGCGCAACCCGTGCCGGGCTGCCGCTTGTTACACGCCGCCACGGCGGGGTCGCGGAAGTAGCGGCAGCGGGTCCGCTGCAGCAGGTTCCCGCCGATGGTGGCCATGTTGCGCAGCTGGACCGAGGCGCCCGCCAGCAGCGCCTCCCGGACCAGCGGCAGCCGCTCGGTCACGGTGGGGTCGGCGGCCATCTCCTCCATGGTGGTGGTGGCGCCGACCCGGATCGCGCCCTCGCCGGCGGTGATCCCCTTCAGCGGGAGCTGGGTGATGTCGACCAGCCGCTCCGTGGCCAGGATCCCGTCCTTGAGCATCAGGTCCAGCTGGGTGGTGCCTCCCGCGAGGTAGGCCGCGGCCGGGTCTGCGCTGACGGCGGCCACCGCCTCGGCGGGGTCGGTGACGCGGACGTAGGTGAACGGGCGCATCGCTATGCCCTTCCTCGTCCGGCGACCTCGCGGATCGCCGCGACGATGTTGGGGTAGGCCCCGCAGCGGCAGAGGTTGCCGCTCATGAACTCGCGGATATCCTCGTCGGAGCCCGCCCGGCCCTCGGCCAGCAACCCGACCGCCGACAGGATCTGCCCCGGCGTGCAGTAGCCGCACTGGAACGCGTCGTGGCGGATGAACGCCTCCTGGACCGGGTGGCGGGCCCCGTCGGCGGCCAAGCCCTCGATCGTCAGCACCTCGCGGCCCTCACACTGCGCCGCCAGGGTCAGGCACGACAGCACGCGCCTGTCGTCCAGCAGCACGGTGCACGCGCCGCACGCGCCCTGATCGCAGCCCTTCTTGGTGCCGGTCAGCCCCAGCCGGTCGCGCAGCGCGTCCAGCAGCGTGACACGCGCGTCCACCTGGAGGTTCTCGGCGGCGCCGTTGACCCGCATGGCCACGGCCACCCCCGCGACCGTGCCTGGAGCGTCACCTCGCGGACGTCTCGGGTCGCTGGTCTGCTCCATGCCGAGCTCGCCTCGCTTCCGGCAGGTGTCCAGTGCCCGCCGCCACAGGCAGATGACCGGCTGGACAACGACTGGTGGCGACGGGGGTCCGAGTCGACAACCCGGCAGGTACCACGACCCGGTTGCCGCAAACAATGCTACATACCGCACGCATGGCACGGGGCTCCCGGCACGACCGAGCCCCCCATCCTCGCCCGTCACGTGGCCCGGTGGAACCCGACCAGCAGCGGCTCCCAGGGCCACGCCTCCCGGGCCGGTTCCTATCCCCAATCGGGAGGGTTGCGTCGAGCGGGAAGGAACTGGGAGATCAGCGGAGGAGTCCGGCGATGAGGTTGACGGCGCCTCCCACGATCACCACGCCGAACACGTACGACAGCAGGGCGTGTGAGAGCACGGTGCGCCGGATCCGGGGATCGCGCACCGTCGTGTCGGACACCTGGTAGGTCATGCCGATCGTGAAGGCGACGTATGCGAAGTCGCGGTAGGTTGGCCGCTCGCTCCCGGCGGAGTCGCCGAACGCGATGCCAGCGGCGGTCGACCCGAAGTGCAGGTCGGCGTAGCGCAGGGTGTAGACCGTGTTCACCAGCGTCCACGAAAGCACGACGGTCAGCACCGCCGCGCCGATCAGTATCACTCGCGGCGAGCCGCTCTCCCGCCCGGCGACGCTGAGGGCGAAGCCGACACCCACGAGGCTGGCGACGCTCGCCCCGAGCAGCAGCACCCGAGCGGAGCCGCGGGTCTCGTCCTCGCGGATGGCCAGCTGCCTGGCGTGCGAGCTGTCCGCCCGGACGATGATCGGCCAGATGGTCACCAGGAAAGCAAGCGCGGCGGCGTCCCAGCCCACGACCACCGCCATCCCCCAGGTCACGAACGGCAGGAGCACAACGGCGACGATCAGGCCGATGATGGCCACGATGATGGTTCGCCGCAGGGCGGGGGCGTGCCAGCCCAGCCATCGGTGGTACAGCGTCTCCGGCGGCAGGGCGGTCATCGTGCGAGTGTTGCCGATCGCATCCACGCGCGCCACCGGGACCGACCACGGCACAGCCGCGGCGATGGCTAGACCCCGTCGCCGCCGCGCTTCAACTTGCGCCAGCCACCGGCGCGGTTGTTGGCGATGATGTGCTCGAACATGGCGGTGAGGGCGGGCGCGTTGATCGTTTCGCCCTGTCGGACGGCCACGGTGCGGGCAGTCGTGTTTTCGTGGCCGCCGGTGATGATCCCCTGGGGATCGGGGACGATGCCGCCGTCGTAGAGGAACACGTTGACGTGGTCCCTGGCCGCCAGCAGGGCGCAGATGTTGCCCTGCAGGACGAAGTACGGACGGTTGGTGCGCTTGATGGTTTCGGTGACCTCCCGGTCGGCGGCGTGGACCAGCTCGCGGACCTCGCGGCAGATCGCCTGCTGCCAATCGGGCAGGGCACCGATGTACGCGTCGACGCGCGGGTCGGCCGTGTATGCCATGGTGGGTCCACCATACCCTGTCGCGCCGGCCGCCAGCCGGGCCGATGCACGTGCGCCCTAGATGCTGTCCCAGGCCACGGACGCGTACGCCTCCACCAGCATGCGCAAGCCCGGCGGCTCGACGGGAAGGCGCAGCTCGTCGACCGCGGTGACGGCGGCGATGCCACGGGCGCTGCACAGGAAGGCCCCGTCCAGCGACGCGATGTCCCGCAAGCGCACGGACGAGCACCTCCAGGGCGCGCCGCGCCTTGCCAGCTCGCGTTCTAGGAGCTGCATGGTGATGCCGTGCAACATCGGCGCATCCGGCCACACCACCGCCGCGCCCTCGAAGAACCCGATGTTGGCGAGCGTGGTCTCCGATACCACGCCACCCGGGCCCACCAGCAGCGCGTCATCGAACCCGTTGCGTTGCGCGAGGCGCCGGTAGTGGCCCTGATCCGTGGTGACGTGCTTGATGTGGGCATCCGGTCGCTGGTAGTGCGCCGACCCCAGCCGCTGCGGGGTCGCCATCTCAGCCGGCCCCTTGACGGTGACCATCGTGGCCGGCTGGCCGGGGGCCTCGAAGACGTAGACGCGGACCGAAGCGTCCCTGATGTCGCCAAGCGCCTGCCTGACCAGGGCGCGCACGCGCTCGCCGTCCAGGCCGGCGCCGAACGCCTCGCGATTGGCTGCCTGCAATCTCCGCAGGTGCAGGGCCACGCCGCGTGCCTTGCCGTTGCGCACCTGCATCGCGGTGAAGTGGCCGTAGGCCGAGACCGTCGCCCAGAGCTGGTCAGGAGATGGCGGGACGCCGTCGATCTCGATGCGGGTCATGCTGCTCGCCACGCTCCTCGGCGCGTCCTGTCGGCCGTCGGAGCCAGTGTATTGGCCGGGGCGAATCCTGTGGGGCGACCGGCATGCCCGCGGGTGCCCGGCCCGGTGAAGGCACGGGGCATCCGCGGACGCGCGCCAGAGCGATCAGCCGGTCGCCTTGACGGCCTGCTCGATCAGCTTGGTGAAGGCCGACGCGTTGACGGTGAAGCCGCCAACGTGGCTCGCCGTCGGGAACTCGATCGTGGTCGCCTTGGCCCGTGCGGCCATGAACCGCTGCTCGGCGGGGTCGATGACCAGGTCCGCGCCGGAGACCGCGTACCACGACGGCAGGTCATGCCAGGCCACCGGTCCCGAAGGCGTCCCCAGGATCGGGGCGTTGATCGGCCGCTGCGCGGCGTTCATGGCATTAGCCTGGTTCACCGGCACGTCCTGGGCGAAGGTCGGCCGGAAGAACGGCGGCGCGATGAAGGCCGGCGAGTTGAAGAACTCACCGGTGAAGGCCAGATGCGCCAGGGGCGCCGGTGGCTTGAAGCCCTGGCCGAGGCTGAGGATCGACTCGCCCTGGTCGGGCACGAACGCCGCCGTGAAGACCAGGCCGAGGACATCGGACCGGCCGGCCGCCGCGTTGGAGATGACCACCCCACCGTAGGAGTGGCCGACGAGGAGCTTGCTGCCGGCGATCCCGTCCAGGGCCGCGCGGACGGTCGCCGCGTCCCCGTCGATGCTCTGCATGTCCAGGGTGGGGGTCACGGTGCGGTAGCCGTCGTCGTGGAGCCGGCTGACGACCTGGTTCCAGCCGGATGGGTCGGCCCAGGCGCCGTGGACCAGGACGATGGCGGGCTTGACGTTGCGCGTGGCGGCGGCGCTGGCGGCCGCGGTCAGCGGCAGCAGCGACAGCAGCAGCACCGCGGCGGCCACGATCGTGAGCAGGCGTCGCGGCGGCCTCCACCGGTCGATGGCGTGGGGCGCCACCCGCGGTGTCTCGGAGCTGTTCATGCCTTCCCCCTTCTCCGTACGGGCCTTCGCAACACCTCGCACATCCTCGCTGCAGGCGGGCGACAGTGTAATGCAGGGCGTCGATGCTCCCGCCGGCGGCCGGGACGGACCTCGGGCGAGGTGGCGGGAGCCGCGGCGGGTTCGTCGCTGCCCCGTCGAGTGCTGGCCCGGCGTGGGGCGGCCGCCGGCCGTGGTCCCGGCCGGCGGCCCCCGTGAGCCCGCGGGCGGCTGCTCAGGCGGTGATGATCAGCGTGTGGTGTCCCGCGCTGGTCGGCACCGTCACCTCGGTCCCGCGGTTGGTCTGGCGAACCTGGTAGTTGTGCACCGCGCGCCCGTCGAGCACGACGGCCGTGGGTTGGGCGCCGCGCGCGAGGGTGTGGCCGATGACGATCTCGCCGGCGCCCACGCCCGCGGTGGTGTCGATCTCCGTGCGGTAGGAGCCTCCGACGTGTGTGGCCAGCACGTCGAGGGACCCGCTACCGAGCCGGATGTCCTGTCCCTGGGCCGAGGTCTGGCCCTGCGGCACCTGCGGGACGACCTCGAGGCGACCGTTGCCGAGGTCGGGACGCACGCCCAGCCATTGGTGCACGACCGGCCACGCGGTGCCGTAGTTGTTCCACGCCTGCATGAACATCGAGCGGCATGTCCAGCAGCGGTCGATGTTGGGGCCCTGGTCCGGCGACGGGAAGATCTCCGGCGTCGCTCCCGGCTGCTCGTCCGGCGTCCCGCCGGTGGCGGGCTCGCTGAACATGGTCTCGGCGATCGCGTGCGTATAGCGCTGCTGCTGGCCCGGGCCCATGCGGCCGTAGTTGCCCTCACCGACCGACTGGATCGAGGTCGTCAGGCCGAAGATGACCTTCTCGCCCTGGCCGTTGGCCCCGCCGCCGCAGCCGGTGTGGAACAGTCCGGGATTGAGCGGGTGCTCGCCGCTGAAGCAGTCGTTTTCCCGCCCCGCCAGTGCGGTGTCGCCATGGCCGAGCGGCGCCAGCCCGGGCACCGTCTGCCCGTTGACGTGCAGTTCGGCCTCCATGGGCGTCTGGCCGATCCAGTGCTTCTGGAACGACTGCTGGTTGCCGGGATCGTTGAGGGAGTCGGCGTATTGCTGCGCGGCGTCGAACCACCAGGTGCCGTCGAAGCGCTGGTGCAGTTGACGCGCCAGGTTCATCGTCCACGCGAAGGTGGCGCCGTCGTGCTTGGAGCGGGCCATGTCGGCCAGGTCGTACAGGCCACGTATGAAGTAGACGGTGTTGTCCAGCTTCTCCGGGCCCATCCCCGAGCGCTCGACGTTGCCGAGCCCCTCGGGCCAGCCGTCGTGGTCGGCGTCCAGCGTGCGCACCACGTAGCGCAGGTTTCGCACCGTGAAGTCGTACATCTCGTCGCGGAAGCGGTTGTCCCCCGTCCACCGCCAGATCAGCGCGACGGTGCTCGGGAACTTCACGGTCTCGTCGGTGTTGAAGTCGTAGGAGGTACTGCCGTCGGGGTTGGTGTGGCGCGAGTCGTGCCCGAACCAGATGGAGCCGTCGGCCACGGCCTCGTGCGCCACCACCCCCGAGCCCTCGTTGAGGATGTCGGAGATGTCGCGCAGGGCACGGAGATGCCCTTCGATGGCCTCGAACTGGCCGAGCGAGACCGCGGCGAACGCCGTGTACTCCGCGTCGGTGCCGAAGATCCACGGGTAGTCCGGGAAGCCGGCGCCGATCCAGGTCGCCTTTGGCACGGTGCCCAGCGGCGCGGGGAACTGCTTGCCCTGATCGGTCCAGCGGATCTGCAGGTCCTCGGCGCTCTGGGTGAGGTCGGCGATGTTCTGCCTGCCCCACTCGATCGAGCGCTCCACCAGCGGGTCGCCCGGCAGCGAGAGCCTGGTCATGCGCGAGAGCCGCTCGCGGGAGGCCATTTTCGCGCCGAGCTGCGCGTCGGGATCGTTCAGCGCCCCGGTCAGCTCCTGCTGCGCGGACGCCAGACCCTTGTCCGAGCCGGCGACCGCCAGCCACACGGTCTTGGAGGCGCCTGCCGGCAGGGAGAGCGTATAGGTCAGCTCGCCGCCCGTACCGTTGCCGAACGGGCCGTCGTCGCACTGTGACGGCTTGGGATCGGCGGGCGCGCCCGGCTCGGTGCCAGTGCAGCGGTGACCGGCCTGCGGGCCCCAGAACTGCTGGCCGATCGCGCCGGAGTCGGGCTTCAGCGAGGTGCCCACGAGCGCGGCGTAGTGGTGCTCCGGGGCCCCGGGCAGCGCGCCGTCATCGGTGAACACCAGGTTCTGGCCGTTGTAGCTGCCCTTGTCGGCGAGGTTGTCGCTGGCGTTGGGCGTGACCCCCCCGAACCCCCACGGGTAGTGCCCCATCAGTTCGGAGTGGGCGTCCACGGACAGCTTCACGCTCCGCGCCGCCCCCGGGTTGCTGACCTTGAGACCGAACAGCGCCGAGCGGCGCCCGTCGGGCGCGAAGTCCGTGCGCTCGACCTTCAGGCCGGCGGTGTCGGGCAGGTCGAAGCGCGAGTAGCCCCAGCCGCTCGAGAACTTCGTCGCGGGCCCGACCCACTGGCCGTCGAGCCCGAACCACACCCCGTCGACGAGCTTCAACGGCGGCGTCCACACCCCGCCCATCTCGCCGGTGATGTGCCAGCCGTTGGCGTAGAACCGCCCGTCCTCGAAGCCGATGGAGTAGGCGCGCGTCCCGGCCGCCACCTCGCGGCGGTCCTGCAGCCGGGTGGTCGCGGACAGCTCCGGCGTGGCGGCTTGCGCCGCCGCCGGCGACGCGGCAGCCGCAGCCAGCCGCGGCGATCCAAGCCCACCCTGCGCGCCTGATCCGGCACCCGCCGCCGCCTGTCCCCCGATCGAGATGCTCAGCGCGACGACCACCGGCAGCACAGTCCTGAACCTACGTGACATCACTCTCCCCCTGAGAGTTCTGGCCAGTTCGCTCGGAATTGAGGGAAGTCGAGAAGAGATCCTCGCCTTGGTCGGCACATCCCGCTCGCGGCCGATACCGGAGCGCCTTGTCCACTGGGGGTCCTGGGCACGACGGACCATGCCCAGCGACACAGGACCTAAACGACCACGAAGCGGGTATAGGCGTCTGTTTTGGCGACTATCCAATGAAGGGTGCGGGATCGACCCCGCCGCCCTCCGGGCACCGAACGCCCGTCCACGGCGTTGACCTGCGGCTTCGCGCGGTGCGGAACTCCCTTCGTGTAACAGTGCGAGCGGCCGGGCGCTTTCCAGAGAGAGGGATAGAGGGCCGGATCGACGCGATCGGGATCGCGGCTCTTGGTGCCTGGTTTGTTCAGGCAGCCGAGGCGGACTCCGGCCAGACGTGGGGTATCACGCCGCTGACCCGGAAGGGCTTCGACGGCGACGCCTTCCAGGCCTGCCTTCTGATTTCCGGCGGACCGTGCCGGCGCCGATCGGCGCCGGCACGTGTCCGCGGGGGGGGAGCCGAGCGCTGGTTCAGCCGCGCACCGTGAACGACTGCTGCAGGCCGGCGTTGGAGCTGTCACCGGCGTACACGTCGATCTGCCCGGGCTCGACCACGAACTTGCCGCGGTTGTCGTAGAAGCCGAAGTCGCTCTTGTCGAGGGTGAAGCTGATCGTCTGCTTGGCGCCCGGCGCGAGCGTCACCCGCTGGAACCCGCGCAGCCGGCGCACCGGCTGCGAGACGCTCGCCACGGGGTCGTGGATGTAGAGCTGGACCACCTCGTCGCCCGTGCGGGCGCCGGTGTTGGCCACGTCCACCGAGGCGGTGACCTTGCCGTTCTTCGAGACGCTCTGCGTGCTGAGGCGCAGGTTGGTGACGGAGAACTTCGTGTAGCTCAGCCCGAAACCGAAGGCGTACAGCGGGTCGCACGAGGCGAGGTCGCGGTAGCGTGCGTTCCACTTGAACGTGGGGTCGCAGGGGCGGCCGGTGGGCTCGTGGTTGTAGTAGATCGGGATCTGGCCGAGGGCGCGCGGGAACGAGACGGGCAGCTTGCCGCCCGGGTTGGTCTTGCCGAACAGGACGTCGGCCACCGCGTTGCCGGCCTCCACGCCCGGGAACCAGGCCTCGAGGATCGCCGGCGAGGAGGCGTCGACCTTCGTCAGCGTCAGCGGGCGGCCGTTGAACAGCACGACCACGAACGGCTTGCCGGTGGCCTTGATCGCGTCGATGAGCTCCTGCTGCTTGCCGGGGAGGTCGATCTCGCTGCGCGCCGCGGCCTCGCCGCTCTGCCCGCGACTCTCGCCGAGCGCCAGCACCACCTGGTCGGCGGCGTTGGCCGCGGCGACCGCGGCGGGGAACCCGGCGTCCGAGCCGCACTCGTCGGCGGGCGTGAGGTCCGGCGGGTCCTTGTCGAGGATCGTGCAGCCCTGGGTGAAGGTCGTGTTCGGGTTCTGCGCCTTAATGCCGTCGAAGACCGACACGGCGTCGGCATCGCGGCCCTGGCCCCACCAGGGCCCGAGCATGTCGTGCTGGTCGTTGCCCAGCGGGCCGATCACGGCGACCGACTTGGAGGGGTCGAGCGGCAGCGTCCCGCCGTCGTTCTTGAGCAGGACCATCGACTTGGAGGCCGCGGCGCGCGCCGCGGCGCGGTCGTCAGCCGTCACGAAGCTGGCCGGGTCCGTAGCCTTGGCCTGGTCGACGAAGGGGTGGTCGAAGAGCCCGGCGCGGAACTTCACGCGCAGGATCCGTCGCACCGCGTCGTCGATCCGCGACATCGAGATCCGGCCCTGCGCCAGCAGCTGCTTGCCGAAGTCGCGGATGTTGGTGCTGACCATCTCCGAGTCGGTGCCGGCGTTCAGCGCGGCCTGCGCCGCGTCGGGCCCATCAGCGGCGACCCCGTGGCCGCACGGGCCGTTGTCCGGCGTCTTGGGCGGACATGCGCGGAGTTCGGCCACGGCGGTGTAGTCGCTCTCGACGAAGCCGTCGAAGCCCCACTCGCCCTTGAGGATGTCCGTCTCGGTCTCGTGGTTGGCGCACCCGGGCACACCGCTGATCGCGTTGAACGAGCACATCGCGGTGTCGGCCCCGGCGTCGACCGCGGCCTTGAACGGCGGCAGGTAGAGGTTGCGCAGCCGCTGCTCTGACATGTCGGTGGTGTTGTACTCGCGACCCCCCTCGGGCTGGCCGTACGCGGCGAAGTGCTTGACGCTGGTGACCACCTTGTCGGGCGCGGAGTAGTCGGTGCCCTGGGCGGCCTTGACCCGCGCGGCAGCGAAGACCGAACCCAGGTACGGGTCCTCGCCGGCGGCCTCGGCGATCCGGCCCCAGCGCGGCTCGTGCGAGACGTCGACCATCGGGCTGTAGATCTGCTTGATGCCGACGGTCGCCGTCTCACGGGCGGCGACCGTGTCGTCGGCGGTGGCCACGGACGGGTCGAAGCTGCTCGCGGCGCCCAGTGGGACCGGGAAGATCGTGCGGTAGCCGTGGATCGTGTCGTAGGCGAACAGGATCGGGATGTGCAGCCGCGACTGGGTCATCGCGACCTGCTGGAAGTGGTTGATCTTCGCCGGATCCGTGAGGCTGAAGACCGAGCCGACGCCGGCGCGCGCGTCCGCGTCGGTGACCTGCCAGTCCGCGAGCAGCTGGAGCTGTTGCAGCTTCTCGTCGACGGTCATCTGCCGCAGCAGGTTGTCAACCTTGCGCTCGACGCCCGGATCGGCGGCGTTGCGCGCCGGCTGCAGCGCGCTCTCGTCGCTCGACTGCGTTCCGGCGAGCACCCCACCCGCGACCAGCGAAATCAGCACCACGATCGTCGCCCCGATCGCGGCTCGACGTCCCCGAGGACCCATGACCCCTCCTCCTGGTGGACTGCGGCATGACCCGCCGCGCAGGCCCAATCCCCCGAAGCTCGGATGTTGAAACCTTTTCCGACATTGCCGGTTCAGGCGCTTGGAACGGGGTATCTGCGGTTCGCGGGGTCCGTGTGGTGGCGGGCCGAGAAGGGGAGGCGCTCATGCGCATCAGGTCGGTATGGCTGCGTCACGTCGCCAGCCTGGCAGGACTCGTCACGCTGCTGGCGCTCCTGCCGGCGGCGGCGCCGGCCAGCGAATCCGGGGGCCAGCTACCGCAGTACGCACACGACACGTGGTCCTCGTTCGTCGCCATGACGGACGCCAGCTCGGGACTGCCGGCCGACAGCCTGAGCGCGGACGGCACCCGCAGTGTGCAGACCTCGACCACCAACATCGGTGCCTATATGTGGAGCACGCTGGTTGCCGAGCGGCTCGGGATCATCACCCACGCCGAGACGGTCGCGCGCCTCTCCACGACCATCGGGACGCTCGAGCACATGGAGCGCTACCAGCCCGGCGGCCAGTTCTACAACTGGTACGACCATCGCACGGGCGCGAAGCTGACCGCATGGCCGCCGACGGGTGCGCCGCTCACGCCGATCCTGTCTTCGGTCGACAACGGCTGGCTCGCCACCGGCCTGCGGCTCGTCCAGCGCAGCGTGCCCGAGCTTGCCGCTCGTGCCGGCGCGCTGTTCGACAGCATGGATTTCGGGTTCTACTACCGGCCCGGCGTCAACCGGATCGCCTTCTATTACGCGCCGAGCACCGGCGAGTCGCCATGCTGCTACGACACGATCGTCAGCGAGAGCCGCATCGCCAGCTACATCGGGATCGCCAAGGGCGAGCTCCCGCGCAAGCACTACTTCGGCGCCTGGCGGTCCTTCCCCGGCACCTGCGACTGGAATTGGCAGGAGACCAGGCCGCTGGGCACAAGCAGCACGTACTTCGGCGTCAACGTGTTCGAGGGCGCCTACCCGTACAACGGCACTCGGGTGACGCCGTCCTGGGGCGGCAGCATGTTCGAGGCGCTGATGCCCGCCCTCTTCCTTCCCGAGGAGCGCTGGGGCCCCGCCAGCTGGGGTGTCAACCATCCGCTCACCGTCCAGGCGCAGATCCACCACGGCCTGGTGCAGGCAGGGTACGGCTACTGGGGCTTCTCGCCGTCGAACATCCCGGAGGGCGGCTACTCGGCCTACGGCGTCGACGCGATCGGCATGGACCCGGGCGGCTACCCTTCCAACGAGGACAACACGCTGGTGGACGCCGGCTTCTCGGGCTGCCCCGGCCGTGAACCGCAGCCCGAGCCGCCGACCTCGGCGTACACCAACGGCGTCGTCACGCCGCACGCCGCCTTCCTCGCCCTGCGCTTCGCGCCCGAGGAGACGCTCGTGAACCTCCAGCGGCTCGCGCGGGCCTTCCCAGGCCTGTACGGGCCCTGGGGGTTCCGCGACAGCGTCAACGTCGACACGGGCGTCGTCTCTGGCTCCTATCTGGCGCTCGACCAGGGCATGATCATGGCGGCCGTCGGCAACGCGCTCGCCGGCGACATGCTGCGCACGGCGTTCGTCACGCCGGACTTCAAGTCAGCCCTGCGCCCGGTCATGGGCGTCGAGGAGTTCGGCGCCGACCCGCGCGGCTGCACGATCACGGGGACCGCGGGCAACGACCACCTGGCCGGCACCCCCGGCGACGACGTGATCTGCGCCGGCGCAGGTGACGACTTCATCGACGGAGGCGGTGGCAACGACGTGATCTACGGCGACGCTGGCGACGACACCATCGCCGGTGGCGCCGGCGAGGACAGCGTCTACGGCGACGCGGGCGACGACCGGCTCGCCGGCGGCGCGGGTGACGACGTGCTCGCCGGCGGCCCGGGCGACGATCGCCTGGACGGCGGGCCGGGCGCCGACTTCCAAGAGGGCGGCGAAGGGACCGACCACTGCCGGGGGTCCTCCGGCGGCGGCGACGCCGGCGACGGCTGCGAGCAGGGGGCGTGACCAGCGCGTTCCTCGCCCTGGACCTTGCGCGGACGGTCGCGTACCAGGGCCAATTTCTCGCATGGCTGTGGACCGGGCAAACTGTGGCCAGTCACCTTGTCCCGGGGAGGCCACGGCATGGGACGGCTCGTTCTGATCCTGCTGGTGTGGGGCGCAATCCTCTTGTACCGGCTGCTCGCGCTCACCGACGACTGCTACGACCACGTGAAAGAGCAGATCCGCGCCGAGCAGCATGCCGGCCGTCGCATCATGCGCGCGCAGGAACGAGGGGTACGACGACGCCAACCACGGGCCGAGGCCGGCGGCCTCTACCAGCCCACCGCGGTCACCCCGGCCAGCGCCTTCCGCCACGTCCTGCTGCTCCCCGACCCGCTGTTCCTGCTGGCGCCGACCCGCCGGCACGTGCGCGGCGCGATCATCCGCTGGACCCCGCTGGTCTCCTACCCCAGCAGCGAATGGCTGGACGAGCTGGCCGGCCGCGTGGCCCACTTCCTCGGCCTCCGCGCGCACGAGGTGGAGCTCGTGGACGTGAACACCTACCGCAAACGCGCCCGGATCGTCCGCACCTCATGAGCCGACCCGGAGCCGAGGCTTCCACAGATGGTCGGGAAACCCCGCCAGCGGGGTCGGCAACGCCTCAGGTGGCCGCCACCGCCTGCCACACCGCGTGCGCGACCGCGCCATGACAGATGTCGCTGTGGGCACCCATGATGCCCTCGCTGGTCGCGATGACCTCGTCCGCGACCAGGTTGTGGACGACCCGTGGCCGCAGCTCGTACGCCTCTCCGACCGCGCGCATCGGTTCGTCGACGATCTCGATCCCGGGACCGCGGATGCCGAAGGTGCCGATCCCGCCGTAGGTCGGCAGGACGTCGGGGACCTCGAATTCGACCTGGCCGCGCGCGCTGGCGCCGATCGGGTAGAACACGCGCACCGCACGGTCGTGGACGGACGTCGTGACCACAACGGGCCCGTCCACCATGCCGCCGGCCACGATCGGGTGGAAGTACCCGGGCAGGTCGGAACAGCCCGGGATGCTCGAGCAGAACGACCACAGCGACATCGCGCCCTGCACCAGCGCGAGCGTGTGGACCGGCCGCCGGGCGGCCCGGACGCGCGGGCCCGCGATGGCCGCCGACGCGACGATGCAGCCGAAGCTGTGGCCCATGAGGTGGAAGCGAGCGGCCGGCGCGGCCTCCTGCAGGCTCCGGAGCAGGGTTGAGGCGCCGCTCTCGCCGAAATCCCGCGCGCGGCGCTTCATCTGCCAGAAGGTCAGCACGCGCAGCGGCGCGAGGATGCCGCCCAGTGACACCTCGCCGAAGGACACGATCTCTTCCTGCTGGCAGGCCTGGTAGGTCGCCTCGGCGTCGAATGGCTCGCGGTCGTCGCCCGGCGCGGCGCCCGCTCCCTCCTGGCCCGTGCCCGTGTCGGCGTCGATCACCTGGTACGCCTTCCGGACCTCGCTGGGCAGCGTCGCCGGCGCGGCGTCCACGAGTGCGGACTGCACGATGGTCCGGATCGCCTGGCGGGTGGCCGGCGTGTCGTGCAGCTGGGCGGCCAGGTCGCTGACGAGCGCCTGGACGTCGTCCCGGGCGTCGTCCCCGGCGTCGTCGCCGTCCGTCCCCTCCCCGGTCGCCTCGACCAGGAACGAAGCGCCGCCGAGTTGCTCGTCGCCCCACGCCTTGCTCGGCCAGTGCAGGCCCACGAGCAGCGGTCGGAACCCTCCAGGCATGGCGGCAGCCGCGGCTATGTCATCCCCGCAGGACGCCATCGCCGCGAGCCAGCGGCCGTACTGCCGGCGGGCATCGGGCACGTCGCCGTTCCAGCCGTGACTGAAGAGGAACACGTCGGTCGGCTCACTGGTCGCTGCCTCGCGCAGGACGGCCCGGCTGTAGGGGCCGCCCTCCTCGGGTCGCTCCCGGCCCTTGGCGTCGAAGGCGACGAGGTGATAGCGGATGTCGTGCTCGGGCACGGTCTCGATGGGCATCGGATCCTCCAGACGTCGGCGCTGACAACGGCACTACCGGGTCGCGGCGGGCGCGGCGACGCGGACCGCGGGATCGCCGAGAACTACGTAGCTCCGGGCGTCGTTGTTAGCGGTCCAGAGTCCGACCAGCTCGGAATCCCCGATGCGCTTGCCAGACACGCGGGACTCGTCGATCCGCGAGGTCAGCAGTGTCGACAGCTCCGCGTACCGTGAGTTCATGGCCTCCATCGCGTGGCCGAGGCGCACCCCGTCGAGGAGCGCGAGCATGGTGCTGGTGAACGCGGTGATCTGCGCGTCGGTGCCCTGCCAGAGGAACGAGCAGCTCCACGCTCGGTCCACGTGACCGACGAAGGCCAGTGCTCCGCCCGCCGGGTTGCCGAGCAATCGCTGCGGGAGACGCGCGACGAAGCTCTGCTCGGCGAGGACCGGGCGCGGCCCGCCCGACGCCCCGGGGAAGTCCGTGACCCGTGGCGTGCCGCCGCCGTAGCAGGCGAAGGCGAAGATCACCCGCGGCCCCACCGCCCGGTCGAGCGGTATGTCGCACCCTGCCAGGTAGTGCTCCGGGCTCACCTGGCCCGCCTGCTTCAGCGGGCCGGCCCAGTCCTGGCAGAGCAGCGCGCCCTGGGTCTCCCGCTGCCGGGCGCCGGACGTCCCGACACCGTGGCCGGCGGTGAATAGCACCGGTGTGGTCGACTGCCCCATGAGCAGGTCGTACAGGCGCTGCTTGGTCGCGGGGGCGCCGACGTCGTCGGTCACGGCCCAGCCGGGCGACGCCTGGCGCAGCTCGGCCGCGAGCGGCTCGACCAGGCGCGATGCGCTCAGTGCCGTCGGAGTGTCGCCGGGGTTCCGCACCCCGAAGAGGTGGACTCCCTGCCCGGCCGAGGAGTTCGACGGGGCCTCCGCGGCGACCACGGCGCCGGCGTACGACGCGTACTCCCCGGCGGTGTCGAAGTCGAGGCGACCGACGGCGTAGGAGACGTCCAGCTGGTACTGGAACGAGAAGGGGATCTGCTCCGGAGTCCCGACGATGAGCAGGTAGTACGGGACCTTGCGGGGATCCGCCGGGCCCGGGCCCATGCCGTTGCGCCGCAGGAACCGGTCCTTGTCGTCCCCGGTCTCGACCACCAGCTGCTTGTACAGGTCGCCGGCCTGTTCCCGTCGCAGGCTGACAAGCGGCCCGAGCGCCTCCAGCATGGCTGGATCGAGGTCGCGGGGCACGATCAGCCCCCAACCCGCCGACGCAGGATCGCCGGGATCGCGGCCATAGATCACACCGAGATCCGCCTCGTCGGCCAGCCGCCGACGCTGAAGCTCCTTCAGGTGGCTCCCGTCCGGGCGCTCGCCGCGGATGCCGCTCGCCAGGTTGGCCAGGGACGTGGGTGGCGTGAGATAGGCGCCGGTCTCGGTGTCGACACCGTTGAAGATGAGCAGCTCCTCCGCCGCGGTCATCGGCTCACAGCGTCCGCAGGAGCAGGAGCACGATCACCACGAACTCCAGGACCGCGATGAACCCGATCAGGCCGACCACATTGCGGTGACGCGACAGCAGGCCTTCTTTCTGCGCTGTCTCCTCCGACTCCTTGAGGAATTCCCGGTCGTCTGGCTCCAGGCCGCGGGAGCGGTACGAGGGGGCGTAGCGGAGCTCCAATTTGGAGAGCAGGAGCGCTCGTGGCCGGTTGTTGCGCCTCCAATCGTAGGAAGCGATCTGCCATGGCGCATAGGTGCGCCGGCGCCATTCGTGGTTGCTGGAGAGCACCGCCCCGATGAGCCGGTCGTGAGCCAGCTCGTACCAGGTGACGCCGCCCCGGCTGTCACCGCGGACCAGATAGGCGCTCTGCAGCTCCGTGAGCACCTGGGGGCTGTCCTCGACAGGGCCCCGCGTCGTCTGGCTGCGGAATTGCTGCGGCGTGATGAGCTGCGTCTCGAACCACGCTCGGATGACACCCTGCCCGACGCCCGTCCTGCGCTCGACTTCGGCGACAGAATCCGCGTAGTAGCGGCTGAGCGCTCGGTCGACGTCGAGCCGCTCGACGTCCTCGCAGTCGATGACGGGGAAATTGTTGCCGCGGGAAGCGCGAACCTGTTTCCAGAGCCGTCGGCAGGCGACCTGGAGCTGGAACGGCTCGACGTAGGGCGTTGGGAACCAGGCTGTCTCCTGGCCCGGGCGGTCCACTCTGACCTTGGCGAGCTTCTTGATGAGCAGCCGGGCGGCCTCGGCATCGAAGTCGACGCCCTGGAGCTTGGCCGGCACCTGGGCTGCCGCAAGTGCCTCGGATGGTGTCAGGAAATCGAGGCGGTATCTGGTGCGCAGGTGCCCAGGAACCAATCGCAGGTAGCGGTCGAGCCCGCCCATGTAGTCCTCGCGCATGGCCAGCAGCGCCCAGCACCGTCGATGCGCCAGCACGGAGCCGAGGTCCTTGAAGAACTGCTCCTTGACGTCCCAGTCGGCCGGGTTGAGCGTGAGCGCCTCCTCGAGCTGGTCGATGATCAGCACGGGCGGTGGGGTGGCGGCCCGTGAATCCTCCTTGGCAGGGACAACCAGGTCGAGGACCTGCGCCAGCGTGAGCTGCCTGAACCCATGCGTGCCCTTGTGGCCGTTTCCGAGCAGGTACAGCGCGATGCTGTAGACGTAGCGGTTGCGGATCGCCGCGTCGGCGGGGATCGGCTTGTCGACGCGGACGGGCCCGATCGGGTTGAACCCATCGTCCTTGAGGAGCGGCATCACGGCCGCCTGGATGAGGGAGGTCTTGCCCGCGCCCGAGGGGGCGTGCAGCAGCACCACGCGCTCCGACGTGAGCAGGTCGGTCAGCTCGCGCGCGTCGTCCTCGCGGTTTGGGAGCCGCTCGTCCACACCGAAGGCCCTGGGCCCGACGTAGGGATTCATGGGCGCTGCACTTGTGTGGTGCGTCGTGCCGTTGGAGGTCATGGTTTCAGTCCCGTGCGCAGACGCAGCTCGTCGAGGAACGTGCGAGTATTCGCCCAGAAAATGCTGACCCGATCCTCATCGAAGTAGGACTCGAAGTATTTCTGTGCCGCTTCGGGCTCGATGAGCTGGTTCTCGGGTTTCAGTTGCACGCCGATGTGGTTGTGGAAGCGGTTCCTGAGCCCTCCCTCGAAGCTCTTGATGCTCTGGAAGACGACCCGGAAATCCCATTCGTCGAGGCGATAGCCCAGGAACATCAGCGAATTCCTGGTGAGCGCCGAACGCACCACCCCCGGAATCACCAATTTCTTATCGATCCAGGCCGTCAGCCACTCGAAGTAGTCGTCCTCGGTGAGCACCAGCGAGTCGGGGTTCTCCAGGCGGCCGTAGAGGTGGTAGACGAGGGGCTGGTCGGTGGTCGGCGGCGCGCTCAGCGGGTCGTCGTCCCAGTCGACCCGGTCGGTCCACTGGAAGCACGCCGTCGTGGGCTGCTTGCCCCGGGCTCGCAGCGCCTCCTGGAGCAGGTCGGTCCATCCGGTGGTGACGAGCACCTTGACGGGCAGCGCCGCGACGACGCGGTAGGGGTCCCCGGGATCCCGCTCACGTTGCCGCCGCCCCACCTCGACGATCACGTCCTCGGGACGACCAGCCTCGAGCAGGCCGCCGGGCAGGTCGCGGAACGGGTCATCGCCCTGGGCGTTCTCCCCGCGCTCTGACAGCTCCGTCCTCAGGTAGTCCTGGAGGTAGGCGCTGACGCGTGCCGGGGAGCGACCCACCCGAAGGTACTGCGCGACCTGCGCCAGATCGCCCTGCCCGTGCCGCGCGATCGGCATCTGCCAGCGGCGGACCCATCGGCGCGCGATCTCCTGCCGGGACCCGAGGAGGCCGTCGGCAAGGCCCTGGCCGACGACGGGCGTGAACTTCCCCGTCTTGATCATCAGCGCCAGATCGTCCCAGGTCTCCGCGGCGTGCTCGAGGAACTGCGCCTCGTAGTACGTGCGACCCGATCGCAGCCGGGAGAACAGCACCGGCACCCACCAGTCCGGACGGTCCCGCACGCTGTCCCGGGCGACCGCCATCGCCCGATCGACGACGCCGTCCTCGAGGAAGGCCTCGAAGAAGGCCGGGGCGAAGTCGCTGGCGGTGCGCATGGTCACGTTGCCCTGCATGGCGATGACCGCAGCCACGCCGGCCGAGGCGAGCCGTGGTCCCAGCGCCGCCAACGCCCCTTCGTCGGCGCTGCACGGTTCGCCGCCAGCACCGGCGGACTCGCACGAGCTGAGGAACACCACCGAGGGACGCTGCTCCAGATCGTGGATCCGCTCGACCAGGCGGCGGGCATCGACGGGATCGGCGGTTCCATCGGCCTTCTCGAGGAAGAGCAGCGGGACGTCGTCGGTCAAGGCTCCGTGCGCGACCACGTACAGCACGTCGAACCCGTCGTTGAGCCGGCTGACGAGATTGGCCAGCGACGGCTGGCCGGAACGTGCCAGCACGACGGGGCGGTACGACGCCAGCGCCTTCTGCGCTCTGGAGAGCTCGACCTCGACCTGCACCGGCGCCAGGCCCCGGCCGCCTGGAGCGTACTGGTCGAGGTCGCTGGGATTGGCGATGACGATCAGGGCCTGTGGCTCGCGCCTGGGGACCGTCGGGATCGGACGCCAGTCCGGGCTGCTGAGGTAGCGCGAGAACAGCAGGTTGCGGCTGGTGGCGATTGGACGTCCCTGCTGGGTGGGATCGCGCAGCGATTCCCAGCGCAGCCCGTGGAAGCGCGCTGGCCCGTCGATGTGGAACCGGAAATGCGTCGGCACCACATTGGCGGCCGCGATGGCGTTCGTATAGAAGGCGCGGATGTCCTCGGACCGGAAGACCATATCGGTGAGCGCGGCCCCATATCGGGGTTCGTCGTTGACGAGCTGCTCGAGCGCCTCTACATCGATTTCGAGGGATGCCCTCGGATGAACCACCCGGTCGACGTTATCGGTGTTCGTGAAGCGAAGGCTCACGTCAAACGAGTTCTGAGCAACATCCCACACCAGACCGAATTCCAGATCGGCAGATGGAATAGACACGGCTGGCCCCCATCCGTGTGAACGAGGAGGGCTGCGCATCGAATGGCGAAATGCTCGCGGCGTTGCCCTCCGCCATCCAAGCAGTCTCCGCCGCCCTCTCCACCGGGTCAAGCAAATTGCCGAGTCACGGATTCTCGTCGAGAATGTGTAGGAAAGCCCCTTGTTGGCGCTATGCCTCGCCCGCCCGCGCCGGCGGGAGCGGCGGAGCGCTGGATCGACGAGTCAGGCCCGCTCGAACACCGGCTTGAGCGCAAAGTACACGTCGCGGTACCGGCGATAGGCGTCGGAGTAGAGCTCGTGGCGCTCCGGATCGGGAAGATTCTCCTCGGGCTGGTAGGCCACGAACGCGTCAACGGCCTCCGCCACGCTGGAGTGCAATCCCGATCCCACCGCCGCCAGGATCGCGGCCCCGGTTGCCGTCGTCTCCACACTGGTCGGGACGCGGACCTCCAGGCCGGTCACGTCCGCCTTGATCTGCCGCCACAAGGCTCCCTTGGCGCCGCCCCCCACGATGGTGAGCCGGCGGACCTCCAGCCCGGCGTTCCGCATCGCTTCGAGGATGTCCCGGAGGGCGTAGGCGCTTCCCTCGAGCAATGCCCGGGTCATGTGGGCTCTGGTGTGGGCGAGCGTGAGCCCGTAGAAGACTCCCCGAGCGGCCCCGTTCCACTCTGGGGCCATGGCCCCCTGCATGCACGGCAGGTACACCAAGCCCTCCGCGCCAGGTGGCACGCCGGCCGCCGGGCCGGTCATCAGGTCGTAGGCGTCGCCCTCCCCGCGCGCCTCCGCCTCCTGCTCCAGCGGCGAGAACTGGTCCCGCCACCAGCGAAGGCTTCCGCCCGAGACGAACCCGGGGTTCTCGAGGAGCCAGACGTCGGGATCGGCGTGCGGGTGGCACTCGACGAGCATCGTGGGGTCCTCGCGCGGCCCCGCGGAGGCGGCGCACACGGGCTCGGCGGTGCCGACCACGTCGCACACCTCCCCAGGGGCGAACACGCCGGCGCCGAGGGTGGCCGCCATCTCGTCCCCACACCCCACGGTCGCCACCGTCTCGGGCGACAGGCCGGTGATCTCGGCGAAGGCCGGCGTGACGCGGCCGACCGGCTGGGTCCCGCGAGTCAGCTCGGGAAGCATGTTCGGGTCGATGTCGACGGCCCCCAGGACGGGCTCGGACCACCTCCGGGTCCGCGGGTCGAGTAGCGCGAGCGAGGAGGCGTTCGAATAGTCGACGGCGAGAACGCCGGCCGCCTCGCGGAGCACGTACGATCCCGGCGGCATGAGCTGCGCCGCCTCCGCGAAGACCTCGGGCTCGGAGGCCCGGACCCACATGGCCTTGAACACCGCATGTGAGGAATCCAGGTTGGCTCCCACGTGATGGTAGAAGTCCGCCCGCGAAATCCGCCCGGCGACGGCGGCCGCCTGTGCCTCGGCCCGCCGGTCCATCCAGATCATCGCCGGCCGGAGGGGACGGCCCTTCGCATCGCACACGACCATCCCGTCGAGTTGCGACCCGAACGAGACCCCCTTCACCGCCGACGGCCCCTCTGGCACCTTCTTCACCAGCCGGGCGATCGCCGCGTGCAGCGCCGCGGTCCAGAGGCGAGGATCCTGCTCGGCCCAGCCCGGGTGGGGAAAGGAGACGTCGTAGGCTTCATAGGCCGAGGCCATCAGCGCTCCGCCGGCCGCGTAGAGCGCCGCGTTGGTTCCCTGGCTGCCGACGTCACAGCCGATCACGTAGGGCGCGGTCACGGCAGAATGACCATCTTGAGCCCGGCCCCCGAACGGATCGTCTCGAACGCGTCGCCGATCCGCTCCAGAGGAAACCGGTGCGTGACCACAGCCGTCAGGTCGTCCCGCCGGCGGTTGAGGTAGTCCATGGTGATCCGGTACTGGCGGCGGGTGGCCCCGTACGCGCCGAGGACGGCCAGCTCCTTGTAGTGGAGCTGGTTCATGTCGAGCGGGCTCACGCTGTCGTGCTTGGGGAGTCCCGCGAAGTACACGATTCGGGCGCGTTTGGCCGCCATCTCGAGCGCCGCCTGCTGGGCCTGCTTGGAGGGCGCCGCCACGCTGATCCGCTCGGCGCCAGCCCCGCCCGTGCGGCCCATGGCGTCGGAGACGCCGTTGTCCTCGCCGCCCACCCACGCGTCGTCCACGAACCGGCCCACCGCCTGCAGGGCGAGGTCCAGGCGCTGGCGGTTCACGTCGCAGAGGAACACCCTGCCCGCGCCCCGGTCGCGCGCCATGACGGCCTGCCAGCACCCGATCGGACCGGCCCCCAGGATCATGACGGTGTCGCCGAGGCCCACGTCGAGCACCTCGATCCCGTTCAGGGCGCAGGCAAACGGGTCCGCGACCGTCGCCAGGTCCGATGGCAGGTCGTGTGGCAGCGGGATCAGGTTCTTGATGGCGATCGGCGGGACCGCGGCCCACTCGGCGTACGCGCCCGGGAAGGGATCGTAGCCGTACAGCAGGTGGTGCTCGCAGAGATTCTGGAACCCGTCGCTGCACTGGAGGCACTCCCCGCAGGTGAGGATGGATCCGAGGAACACCCGGTCCCCCTCCTTCACCCCTCGGGGAAGCGTGGCTTCGGGCCCGACCCGCTCCAGGATTCCCACAGGCTCGTGCCCGAGGATCCACGGCGCCGGAGCGCGGTGGTCGCCGTTGAAGAAGGTCCGGGCGTCGGTTCCGCAGATCCCGCACGCCTCCACACGGAGGACCCCGCCGCGCGGGTCCAAGGACGGCTCGCCGGCTTCCCGGACCACGACCGAGTTGCGCTCGGTCATAAACGCGGCTCTCACGACGCCCCCCCGCCTGCGCTCTCCTGGAGCTCCTGGTAGGCCTTGTCAGCGTTCCACCGCTCGCGGATGACCCTGGACAGGGCGCGGGTGATCGCCCTGGGTGAGCGGTGCATGAAGATGTTGCGTCCCACCGAGCACCCGATGCCGCCTGCCGCCATGGCCCGCTCCATCCTCACGAGCAACTCCCGGTCCTCGAGGCGGGAGCCGCCGGCCAGCACCACCGGGATCCCGCTCGCTGCCTCCACCAGGCGGGCGAACGAGTCCTCGTCGCCGGGCCAATTCGTCTTCACGATGTCGGCGCCGAGTTCGGCGCAGAGCCGGACGTTCCGCCGCAGGTAGTCGAAGCCGTACTGCTCCTTGAGGTCCTCGACCGATGCATAGGTGGTCGGGAACTCGGCCTCGGCGATCATCGGCATGCCGAGCGCGGCGCACTCCCGGCCCACACCGGCCAGCGTGCGGATCATTCCCGCCTCCGTCGCCCCGCCCAGCGCCGTGAACAGGACGACGGCGTCGGCACCCAGGCGTACGGCCTCCTCGACCCGGGCGATCTGGACCACCTCGGGCTGTGCGTCCGCCGGGCTCGCCGACGCCGACAGCAGCAGCGCGAGCGAGGTCGGCGGCGCGAACGCGGGCTCCGCGAGCCGGATCATGCCTTTGGACATCATGATCACGTTGGCCCCGCCGGCCACCGCCTCGCTGGTACGGGCCGCGATGTCCGCGAGCGGCTCGAGAAAGGCCGGCGAGGTCATCCCATGATCGAGGGCGCAGATCACACAGACTCCCGCCGGGTCGATCACCCGCTTGAGGCGCATGGACTTTCCGACCTGTGTCGTCACGTGAACCTCCGTCCGGGGCCTCGCCGGACCACCGAGAAGTCGAACGCGTCCGCGAGATGGAACTCGTGGGAGGAAAGCACCGCGGCGCCGTCCTCGGAGTAATCCACCTGCCAGATGTAGAGAAGGAGCTCGCCGCGGGGGACACCCAGACGGCTGGCGACGGCGTGGTCGGCCCTCACGGGGCGGAACCTCGCGACACCGTGGTGGATGACGATACCGAGGTCCCGTTCCAGCACCTCGTAGATCGACCGGTGGAGCATCTCCTCGACGACCTGCGCGCGGTCGCCGACCAGCCTGCTCGGGAAGATGTCCCGGGACAGCACGACGGGCTTGCCTTCCGCGGTGCGAACCCGCTCGACGACCAGCACGTCCTGGCCGGGTTCCAGCTCCAGGCGGCCCGCCTCCGCGGCCGAGGCCGGTTCGGTCCATTGCCGTCCATGCGCGATCCCGGCCCGCATCCCGGCTGAACGGATGGCTTCGGTGACGCCGAAGTTCAGGTCCAGGCTGTTCGCCATGCGGGGGAGCTCGGCGACGTAGGTCCCGGAGCCCCGCCGTCGCCGCAGCAGCCCTTCGCCTTCAAGGGCCCGGAGCGCCTCGCGGAGCGTGGCCCGGGACACCCGGAGCTCGGAGGCAAGATCAGGCTCCGACGGAAGGCGGGTCCCCGCGGGGAACTCTCCCTGGTCGATCCGCTGCCTGAGCTCGTCGTGGACTGAGACCGAACGGAGCTGCGGTCGGGCCCTCGTCCCCTGGTCTGCCATCTGCTGGTCTGCCATCTCCATCCTGGCGATGAGTCTATGTCAGACAACTTGAGACCGGCAAGGCGTGACGGCCGCCGCTTGGTCCATGGCTGTAGCCGCATCCCCCGGGCTGCGGCGTCCCCGGGCCTGACTGGGACGCAGCGGCTTGACTGGCTCGACGTGCGCTCCTTACCATTCCGGCAATGCCAACGCAATGTCAGACAACTTCCCGAACGCGGCAGTAGGCGCGATCGAGGGACAAGGGGGTTGCGCTGTGGCTCAGGAGCGACGCAGGGTCGGATCGGTGAGCTACGAGGAAGCGGGAGACGAGTACTTCGTCAAACGAAAGCTCAGGCGGCATGCGGCCTTCTGGTCGCTGTGGTCGCTGGGCGTGGCGGCCGTCATCTCCGGCGACTTCTACGGGTGGAACCTCGGACTCGACGCCGGCGGCTTCGGAGGGCTGCTGATCGCGGGGCTCTTCATCACGGTCATGTACTACGGGTTGTGCTTCAGCATCGCCGAGATGTCGCCCGCGCTGCCGCACACGGGTGGCGCCTACTCGTTCGCCCGCTCGGCGATGGGTCCCTGGGGTGGGTTCATCACCGGACTCGCGGAGAACATGGAGTACGTGATCACCCCGGCGGTGGTGGTGGGAGCCATGGGCTTCCTGATGCACGACATCGTCGCCGGGCTCTTCAACATCGCCAACCAGCCATGGTGGAACAGCCCGGTCACCTGGTGGGCGATCTTCTACGTCGTGTTCGTGTGGATCAATATCGTGGGCATCGAGGCCACGATGCGGTTCACGGTCCTGATCAACATCCTCGCCCTGGGCATCCTGGCCTTCTTCTTCATCTCGGTGGTCGCCTCAGGAAAGTTCGATGCGAGCCTGTGGACGAACATCAAGCCCGACGCCGGGATGTCGAGCTTCCTGCCGCACGGGCTTTCGGGGATCTTCCCGGCCATCCCGTTCGCGATCTGGTTCTATCTGGCCATCGAAGAGTTACCGCTGGCGGCCGAGGAGTCCCACGACCCCAAACGCGACGTCCCGCGGGCGACGATCTGGGGCCTCACGACGCTGGTCGTCACGGGAGCGCTGACGCTGCTCCTCAACACCGGCGTCGACGGTGGCGCCGCGAGCATCGGCGTCTCGGCCACGCCGCTGTTCGACGGGTTCAAGGGGGTCTTCGGCAACGGGACGGCGGCGGAGCTGCTCGCGCTGATCGGCCTGGTGGGATTGATCGCGAGCTTCTTCACGATCATCTACGCCTACGGCCGCAACACGTTCTCGCTTTCGCGGGCCGGCTACTTCCCGAAGTGGCTGTCGGTCACGCACGGGAAGCGCAACACTCCCCACGTCGCGCTCATCGCGGGTGCGGTGATCGGCTATGCACTGGCCGTTCTGATCTACGAGCTGGGCAAGAGCGGCGGTCAACTGGCAGGGCAGATCGTGGGTGCCCTGCTCTACATGGCGGTATTCGGCGCCGTCGTCTCCTACTTCATGCAGTGCCTGTCGTTCATCCTGCTCCGCCGGAAACTCCCCAATATCGCTCGGCCGTACCGCAGTCCCGTCGGCCTGTGGGGAGCGGGCATCGCCGGTGTCATCGCGCTCGTCTCGCTGATCTCCCTGTACTCCAACGGTGACTACCGGCCCGGCGTGTACGGGACGCTGATCTACTTCGTGCTCGGCATCCTGTACTTCGCGGTCGCCGGCCGGCACCGCCTGGTGCTCTCCCCAGAGGAGGAATTCGCCCTCACCAGGGGCGCGCACGGACACCCCGAGACCGAGGGGTACGGCACCACGCACGTCGCCGACATCGGGCCGGCGCCGGCTGGCGAGGCGGCGACCGAGGAGGCCCCCACACCCTGAAGCGGCGACGGCCTGGGACGTCACTCCGGAGTGACATAGGCGGGGACGTCACTCCGGAGTGACATAGGCGCCCGAGAGGCCGCCATCGACCAGGAAGGTGCTCGCGGTGATGTAGGAGGCGTCGTCGGAGGCGAGAAAGCAGGCGGCCGCGGCGATCTCCTCGGCCTCGGCGAAGCGGCCCATGGGCAGGTGGACGAGCCGCCGGGCCGCCCGGGCGGGGTCGCTGGCGAACAACTCCTGGAGCAGTGGCGTGTTGACCGGGCCGGGGCACAGCGCGTTGACCCGCACGCCACGGCGCGCGAACTCCACGCCGAGTTCGCGCGACAGCGCCAGCACGCCGCCCTTGGAGGCCGTGTAGGAGACCTGCGACGTGGCGGCGCCCATCACCGCCACGAACGAGGCGGTGTTGACGACCGACCCGCCGCCACGCCGCAGCAGATGCGGGATGCCCTGCTGGCAGCACAGGAATACCGACTTGAGGTTGACGTCCTGCACTCGCTGCCAGGCCTCCAGGGTGGTGTCGAGCACCGAGACGTCGTCGACCGGTGAGATGCCGGCGTTGTTGAACAGCACGTCGATGCCGCCATAGCGCGACGCGGCCTGCTCGTACATGCGCCCGACGTCGGCGGGATCGGTGACGTCGGCGTGCACATACAGCCCCCCGACCTCGTCGGCGACCCGCTTACCGGGCTCGTCCGCAAGGTCGACGACACACACCAGCGCGCCCTCCGCCGCGAACCTGCGCGCGCTGGCACGGCCGATGCCGCTCGCCGCGCCGGTGATAACGGCGACCTTGCCCTCCAACCGCCCGATCCCGATCACCCCCTGCGGCCGTTCAGAGCCGTTCGAACCCGCGGTAGCGTTCCCAGTCGGTCACCGCGGTGTCGAAGGCCTCCAGCTCGACCCTGGCCATGTTGCAGTAGTGCTCGACCACCTCCGAGCCGAACGCCTGGTGTGCGACCTCGCTGGTCCCAAACAGCTCACGCGCCTCCCGAAGGCTGGTCGGCACCCGCGGCTTGTCGGACTCATAGGCGTTGCCGACGTACTCGTCCTCCAGCGTGAGCCCCTTGTCGATCCCGTGCAGCCCCGCCGCGATGATCGCGGCGATGGCCAGGTAGGGGTTGACGTCCCCGCCCGGCACGCGGTTCTCCGCGCGCAGCGAGTGGCCGTGGCCGACCACGCGGAGCGCGCAGGTCCGGTTGTCGCGGCCCCAGGCGACCGCCGTCGGGGCGAAGCTCCCGGCGGCGAAGCGCTTGTAGGAGTTGACGTTCGGCGCCAGGAACAAGGTGAGTTCACGCAGGCGGGCGAGCTGGCCGGCCAGGAACTGCTCCCCCACGCCCGACAGTGCGTGGCCGGGGCCGGCCAGCAACGGCAGATCCCCATCGAGGCTGCGGAAGCTCAGGTGGATGTGGCAGGAATTGCCCTCACGCTGGTTGTACTTGGCCATGAAGGTGAGGCTGCACCCCTCCTGCGCCGCGATCTCCTTGGCGCCGTTCTTGTAGATCGCATGGCCGTCGGCGGTGCGCAGCGCCTCGTCGTAGCGGAAAGCGATCTCGTGCTGCCCGTCGTTGCACTCCCCCTTGGCCGACTCCACCCGCAGGCCCGCGCCCGCCATGCCATTGCGGATGCGCCGCAGCAGCGGCTCGATCCGGGCGGTGCCGAGCAGCGAATAATCGACGTTGTAGTCGTTGGCCGGCGCCAGGTCACGGTAGCCCTTGCGCCACGCATCCTCGTAGCTGTCCCGGAAGACGATGAACTCGAGCTCGGTGCCGACCATCGCCTGCCAGCCACGGTCGGCAAGCGCCTGCACCTGGCGGCGCAGGATCTGCCGCGGCGAGGCAACCACCGGGGTCCCGTCCTCCCACTCCAGATCGCACATCACCAGCGCGGTGCCCTCGTGCCAGGGGATGTGACGCAGCGTCGACAGGTCGGGGCGGAACACGAAGTCGCCGTACCCCCGCTCCCACGAGCTCATCGCATAGCCGTCCACCGTGTTCATGCCCACGTCGACGGCCAGCAGGTAGTTGCACCCCTCGGCGTTGTGCTCCACCACCTCATCCAGGAAATGGCGAGCAGCCAGCCGCTTGCCCTGCAAACGGCCCTGCATGTCACAGATCGCCAGCAGCACCGTATCGATCCGGCCCGCGTCGACCTCGGCCCGCAACTCGTCGAGGGTCAGCATCCCTGTCACGGTCCCCCCTTCCTGGTTGCCGTCAGTGGCTGTGCCCGGCACGATCGTCCCGCCGGTATCGATGTCGAACAGGTGAGGGTGGGGCTGAGCGATCGGCACTTCTTGAGTACGGCCGGAGGACCGCCGCTCGGCGTTCGCCTCGCGCCCGATTCCCCGGGCCCCGACAGGGCAACTGGCGTTGCCCTCGCCCGCGATCTTGTTCGTTCGTGACCGGCACTGTCAACGAGCCGGGACCAGAGAGCTCGGCCCGCTGCTGCTGCAGATACTCCAGAGGTCCGCCGCAGCTCAGGTAGGATCGGCTCCCCGGGCTTCCCGCCCCACCTGGATCGGCCCTCGCAGGAGCTGCACGGCTGGGCGAACCTGGTGTTCGTGGTGATCGTCCCCGCGGGGCTCGCGCTCAGCGTGGTGGCGCCGCTGTTCCTGGTCGCCTGGCTGGGCTGCACGCGACTGCCGGGGCGGTCCGGCAGCGCCGGGGTCGTGGCGGCGGCACGGGTGACGCGGGCGGCGCTGCGGCCTGGCGTCGAGGCCTTGGTGCTGGCGTGGGTGTTCAGCCTGCCAGCGCAGTTGGTGGTGCTGATCGGCGGGGCCGTGCTGCCAACCTTCGCGTCGGATCCCCCGGTCCAAACGCCTGGGCGCTACAGCAGGAACTGGTGTTCCGCCTGGCGGCTGGATCAGTGCCCGCGATACAGCCGCCGCAGCTCGTCCAGGGACGGCCGGCCCTCGGTATCGGTGTCCGCGGGCGTGTGCGCGGGGTCGAGCCGGCCCGTGACCAGTCGCACCAGCGCCTCGGCCGGCAGCTGCAGCGACCCTGACACCTCCCCGTCGCCGGCGGGGCGCAGACGCGCGTGGGTGCCCAGGTCCAGGACCAACCGCTGGGCAGGGTCGCTGGTCGCCACGGCCAGCCGCGCGGGCGCCAGCGCCGCGAGCACCTCGGCATCGACGAGACCCGCTCCCAGCGGGAGCAGCTCGACCAGCAGCCCGACCGCCTCGGCGTCCACGGCCGCGGCCGGGTCGAAGGCCACGTGCACGTCCCAGGCGTGCAGGGCCTGCTCGACCAGGCGGAACGCCAGGAACACCGGTAGCTCGACCGGGCGTCCCAGCGCGCCCAGACCGCGCGGAAGTCGTCGGGCCCCAGCGGCGCGGTGCCCACGCGGGCGGCCTGCAGCTGCGCCAAGGCGATCTCGGCGCCGCTGCCAAGGTGGGACAGGACCTGCGCGACCGACCAGTCGGTGCAGTAGGACCGCCGCGCGAGGCCGGCCTCGTCGAGCCCGTGGACGCGGGCGGCCAGCTCGTCGTGGCAGCGACACAGCGCCGCCAGCAGGTGGTCCGCTGACGCGGTCACCGTCGGTAGCTCGAGGATCAGCTCGGACATGGTCGCCTCCCGATTGCGACTGCTGATGCTGAGCAGACCGTAGCCGCACGGCGGCAGTGAGGAATCGGAAGGAGTTCTCCTCTTTGCCCCGCCGCGCTTCTACCGGGCCGCGGCGTCGTCCACGATGGTGTCACGCAGCCGATGGGCGAGCCCGGTGCGGGAGCGCACGCCGAGCTCCAGGAATAGGCACCAGAGGATCTGGGTCGACCGGGTCCCGTCCTTCCTCTCCCATCCCGTCACAGCGGCCATGCGTCCTGGATGGAAGAAGACCACCGTGACGCGCGAGGGCTACTGGGAGTGGCGCTGCTCGCGCGGCAAGACTCCCGTCTGACACCCATCCGTGTCGCACCACTTCGACAGCGCCGCCGACCGCGCCGACGGACGCATCAACCCGTGTGACCTGTACGCATTCCCCGCCGCGCCCGGCACCACCGCGCTCATCGTGACCGTCAACCCCGACGCTGGACGCTCCTCCCCGACCACCTTTCGGCCCGACGCCCTCTACGAATTCGTGGTGGCCAGCAACGGCGGCACCAGCGAGGACCTCGCCCTTCGCGTCAGCTTCACCGAACCCGACGACAACGGGCGGCAACAGGTCCAGGTCCGCCGCGCCGACGGCCCCGCCGCCCGCCACGGCACGGACGGGACAGCGCTGGGCCAGGGCCGCACCGGTGCGGTGTTCCCCCTCGGCGGCAACGGGCTGGCCTGGGCCGGGCTGGCCGCCGACCCCTTCAACGGCGACGGCATCGCCATCGCCACGTTCCTCCAGGCCCTGACCCAGGGGCGCTACACCCCCCAGGCATTCACCGCCGCCCCCAGCAACACCTTCGCCGGGCGTGATGTCACCGCCATCGCGCTGCAACTCCCCGACGCCACCCTGGGCGGCACCCGGGTCGCCCTGTGGGCACGGATCAGCCTCCACGGCCACGGCCCGCAACGACAGGTCAGCCGCATCGGCCAGGCGATGCTGCGCCCCCTGTTCTTCAACCCGCCAGACACCGAAGCGCAACTGGACAGCCTGAACGCCGGAGCGCCGACCGGCGACCGCGACACCCACGGCCAGCGGGTCCGCCGCATCGCCGCCACCGCTGCCCGCCTGGCCGGGCTGGCCGATCCTGACGGCCACGCCGAGCGGGTGGTGGCGGCGTTTCTGCCCGACGTGCTGGGCTACCGGCCCGGGCAGCCCGCCACCTTCCACCCCGGCGGCGGCAACGGGCGGGCGCTTGGCGAGGACGCCTTCGACATCGCCGTCGCCGTCCTGGCCGGGTCGACGCTTGGAACCGCCTGCGTCCCACGCCTGGCCACCCCCGCGTTCCCGTACCTGTC
>WNFY01000473.1_pt1 | contig 40332 bp, 39 predicted proteins | sample 5400091 | NCBI WGS metagenome assembly WNFY01 (sample SAMN13153364, study PRJNA577476) | soil metagenome | isolation source: 60 cm soil or saprolite under grassland replicate 1 | place: USA:California | collected 2016-06-15 | reverse complement strand
GCGTCGCTCCGGGGCCGGGGGATGTGGTGGCGACCACCATGCTCGCCGCGCGCGCGCGGCTCCCGCACGACACGCTGTCCCTGTTTCGTGTGCAGCTGCGGGGCGTGGCGACCGCGGCGCTCGATCTCGGGGGCGGGCGCCAGCAGCTCAGCGGCGATACGCTCGTGATCCGCCGCGAGCCTCGAGCGGCGCTCGCGGCGCGCTATTCCCTGCCCGCCCGCGACTCGAGCCTCGCCCACTGGCTCGCCCCCGCTCCGTTGATCCAGAGCGACGACCCCCGCCTTCAGGCGCAGGCTCGGCTCATCATCGGACGTGAGCAGGACCCGGCGCGCGCCGCCCGGGGCCTTGCCGCGTGGGTGCGCGCCCATGTGAAGCGGCAGCCGACGGCGGTCGTGCCCAGCGCCGTGCGGGTGCTCGAGACGCGCGTCGGGGACTGCAATGAGCACGCGGTCTTGTTCGTCGCCCTGGCGCGGGCAGCCGGACTGCCGGCGCGCACCGCGGCGGGCCTCGTGCCGGTGGACGGGCGCTTCTACTATCACACGTGGGCCGAGGTGTACCTCGGCGACTGGGTGGCCGTGGACCCGATGCTGGACGAGTTCCCCGCCGGCGCCGCGCACGTGCGGTTCAGCATCGGCGGTCTTGCCCGGCAGGCGGAGCTCGTGCGCCTGATCGGCCGCATCAAGCTCGAGGTGCTATGATCCGACTGGAGAACCTGACCAAGCACTACGGCAGCTTCGTCGCCGTCGACGACATCTCGCTGCAGGTCCCGCGCGGCCTCCTCTACGGATTCCTCGGCCCGAATGGTGCCGGGAAGACCACCACGCTCCGCATCATCGCCGGCATCCTGCGGCCCACGAACGGGCGCGTGCTGCTGGGCGGCGACGACGTGCATCAGAATCCCCTCCCCGCCAAGATGCGCCTCGGCTTCATTCCCGACCGGCCGTTCGTGTACGACAAGCTCACCGGGGTCGAGTTCCTGCGCTTCGTGGCGGCGCTGTACGGCCAGGAAGGCGACGCGGTCGAGCGGCGCATCGCCGAGTTGCTCGAGGTGTTCGAGCTGGCGAGCTGGAAGGACGAGCTGGTGGAAGCCTACAGTCACGGCATGCGCCAGAAGCTGATCATCTCGAGCGCGCTCATCCACCGGCCGCAGTGCATTGTGGTGGACGAGCCGATGGTAGGCCTCGACCCCAAAGCGGCCCGGCAGCTCAAGGACATCTTCCGCCAGTTCGTGGGCCGCGGCGGGACCGTGCTCATGAGCACCCATACGCTGGAGGTGGCGGAGGCGATGTGCGATCGCGTCGCGATCATCCAGCGCGGCAAGATCGTGGCGGAGGGAACGGTGGACGACCTGCGCCGGCAGCACCGCGCCGGTGACGCAAGCCTCGAGGAGCTGTTCTTGAAGCTCACCGGAGGGGCGCAGGTCCGCGACCTGGTCGAGGTGCTGGGCAGCGGGGACAACGGCGGAGGACACGCGGCGTGAGGCAGCCCTCGCTCTGGCGGGTGCTCGAGCCCAAGTGGCGCACAGCACTGCAACGTCTGCGCGAGGAGCGCTCCCGCGGCGGCTCGGGCAAGCTGTTCATCCTCATCCTCGTGGGGCTGGCATTCTGGGTTGGCGTGTTCGCCATCCTCTACCGGATCCTCAAATACTTCCGCGGCGTGGAAGACCTCGGGCCGTTGCTCGCCGGCAAGATTCTGGGGATCGTGCTCCTGGCGTTCGTCGGGATCCTCGTGTTGTCGAATGTGATCACCGCCCTGTCGAGCTTCTTTCTGGCAAAAGACCTGGACCTTCTAGTCTCGGCACCCGTGGACTGGCTGCGTATCTACCTGGCGAAGCTGGGTGAGACGCTGCTGCACTCATCGTGGATGGTGGCGCTGATGGCGGTCCCCATCTTCGCGGCGTACGGGGTGAGCTACCGGGGCGGGCTCCTGTTCATTCCCTACGCCGTCCTCACCGTGCTGCCGCTGCTGGTGCTCCCGGCAGTGGCCGGTTCGGCGCTGACCCTCGTGCTCGTGAATATTTTCCCGGCGCGCCGCACGCGCGATCTGCTCTCGATCGTCGCCCTGGGCGCGGCCGGCGGCCTGATCTTGCTGTTCCGGCTGATCCGGCCGGAGCGGCTGGCGTCACCCGAGGGCTTCCGCAACCTGCTCGACTTCATCGCGGTGCTGCGGACGCCGACCTCGCCGTACCTGCCCAGCGAGTGGGTGAACCAGGGGATCATGGGGTTTCTCCGCGGCAACCTCGACCCCATGCCACTCGCCCTGCTCTGGAGCACCGCGGCGGCATTCGTGACGCTGGGCGCCCTCCTCCACCGGCAGCTGTTCGCACCGGGGTTCACGAAGGCCCAGGAAGCCGCGGAGCGGTTCGTGCGCGGGAGCGTCTGGCGGGCGACGGTGGGTACCGCGCTGGGCTTTCTGCCGGTCGCCAAGCGCGAGTTCGTGATCAAGGACATCAAGCTGTTCTTCCGCGACACGACTCAGTGGAGCCAGCTCATCCTGCTGGCGGTGCTCGTGCTGGTGTACCTGTTCAACATCAAGACGCTGCCGCTGCACCGCGGCGAGGCGGTGGGCTTCTTCTACGTCACGCTCGTGTCGTTCTTGAACCTCGGGCTCGCGGGGTTCGTGCTCGCCGCCATCGCCGCGCGATTCATCTTCCCCGCCGTGTCGCTCGAGGGCCGGCACATGTGGCTCCTACGCTCGAGCCCGCTCGATTTGCGGGCGCTGCTCTGGTCCAAGTATTGGGTGGGGACCATCCCGCTGCTGGTGCTGGCGTTGCTCCTCACCGGCCTCACCAACGTACTGCTCCAGGTGCGGCCGTTCATGATGGTGATGGAGCTCGTGACCATCTGTGGGCTCACGTTCGCGATCGCGGCGTTAGCGCTGGGCTTCGGCGCGTTGTACCCGCAGTTCGAGACGGAGAACGCGGCCCAGATTCCCACGTCGTTCGGGGGGCTGGTGTTCATGATGGCGACGATCGTGCTGCTCGGCATCGTGATCTTCGTGTTGTGGCAGGCGGTGTACCAGTACGTCCGATCCGTCTTCCTGGGGCAGCCGGTGGTCGTGGACGCGTGGATGATCGTCTGGTTCGCCGTAGCCGCCGCGCTGTGCGCGGCGGCCACGGCGGTTCCGCTCTGGATCGGACTGCGGCGGATCGAGCGCTTCGAGTTCTAGCTAGAGGGGAAAGTTGAGCCCCGCCAGGACGTTGAACGAGGTATTGCCGGCAAATACTGCCTTCGCCTCGAGGAACGGCTTGAATGGCCGCGCCCGCCGGGCCTCCCAGCCCGCGAACAGGTTCGCGCCAGCGTCGCTCGCGCCACTGGCATGCAGGTACGCGAACCCCGCCCCGAAATAGAACAACCCGTACACCGTCGGGGGATGGTACTTCAGGTCGGCGTTCAACCGAAACGGCGAGCCGGTCTGGCCCGGGTAAAACTCGGCCGACGGCACGAGCCCCCAGCGGCGGCCCACCGGCAGGTTGAGCTGGCCGCCGATGAAGACGTGCTCGAAGTCGAAGTCGTACCCGATCCGTGGGCCCACCGCGGGCCGGTCGACCATCACGGCGCGTCCGCCCCGCATGCGCCGCTGCCCCTGTGCCACCGTCGCCACCACGGCCATCCCGACGACGACGATCGCGACCCGCACTGTGAGACCGCGCACCGGCGCTCCTCGATTGTAGGTGGGACAGTGATAGGGAGGGAGATCGGGAAATGCAAGAGGAGGGGAGAGGATCTAGAGGACGGTAGAGGACGGTACGGCGGACACCCTCCACCGTCCTCTACCGCCTTCTACCGGCTTCTACTCTATCCGGTACGGAATCCCCACTTCGTTCGTCCGGTAGTTGTCCGCCGCGCCGAGCAACAGCGTGGCCGAGTCGAGCGCGTCCACGACGAAGCGATCGATGCCGCTGCGGCGGGCGATCCAGGTGCGCTCGTAGGTGCCGTCACCGTTATCGGTCATGGGTATCCGCCGCCAGCTCGTCCCCAGCCGGTCGGCGTGACGCACATGCAGGAACACGAAGCTCGCGGGCGTGAGCCCCGAGCCCGTCGTGTTCGTCACGGCCGCCACCACTTTTACGGTATCGTCCACATGGAACCGCGGGATGTGGTTGGCCACATCGACGAGGGCGCTGGGATCGGTGACCTCGAGGAGCAGCGTGTCGTTCCGATAGACCTTGACGTCGGTCACCAGGACCGTCTGTCTGGTGGGATCCACGATGGTCCAATTCTGAGGGGACAGCTCGATCACCCGCCAGCCGTGTGGCCGCGACGCGTCCCGCAGCAGGACGGCGTGTTGTGTCATCTGATCGGCCAGGGGCTTGGACGTCGGATTGAAGACGCCGTCGGCGCTCGTGTCCACGAGAAGCACGCCATGGAAGGTGATATCGTGCTCGACGCGGGCCGTGTCGCCCTGAATCGTCACCTCACGGTGATAGACGGGGCGCGGGCCGCCGCGCACGACGCGCAGACGACCCCAGAACGTCGGCGCCGTGTCGCCTGTGGCGTCGGCAGTGAGGCCGGGGCCGGTCGTCGTTGCCGCAGGTGCGGCCGTCGCGGCCGCGCCCGGGACGCCGAACTCGGTGTCCACCATGGCGCCGAGCTGGTCCGCCTCGGCGGCGAGCACTTCAGCCTGCCCCGACGCGGGCGCCGTGCCCTCGCTGCAGGCGGCGGCCGCAAGTCCGATCAGGACGGCGGCCAGGGTGAGCTGAACGGTCTGCCGCATGGATGCGCGTCTCCTGTCGAAGTCTGGAACGTCGATCCGCACTCCGAGCGATACAGACGCCAACCCGTGGACGATGTTAAGGTGTGAGAGCTCTCACGCGCTGGGGCGGACGACCCGTCAGGATCGCCCGCCCGCGCAGGATGGTTTGGGCTACGGGCAACTGGGCTCGTGCAACTGGATGTTCCCACCAGCCAGCGTGCCCGACGCGCTGTAGCCGCTGGACAGCTGGAGCGCGAAGCTGTCGCCACGTCCGGGCTCGCCGTTGTCCGCCACGTCCACCTGATACGTGAACCCGTCCTGGCCATTCACCTGAGCGGTACCCTCGATGTGGCGCGTCGTCGGGTTCGTTACCGTGTACGCGGTTACGCCGGTGCCTTTCACCTGCGGTCCGTCGGGGCCGTGATCGATGTAGGTCAGATGGCCCCAGAACTGCCCCTGCTTGATCCCGCCCGCGACACCGAAGTTGGCCTTGGCGCCGGAGGGCGTACCCGCGATCCAGCCGCCGCCGGTGGCGAAATCCGCGCCAGTGCAGCTGGGCGGAGCCGGGGCTGGTCGGCAGGTGATATCGGCGTGCGCCGAGGAAACGATCACGTCCGCGACCCCAGGCACGATGACATGGAGCGCGTTGACGGTGATGTCTCCCGCCCCGTTGCTCGTTTGCTCGTTGATGATCACTTCCCCAACGGGCAAAGACACTCTCTGGTTGGGCGCACCCGAGATCGTGATGGTTTGGCCGTTCACGGACAGCGCCGTGATGTCCGAGTTACCGCTCGCCGTCGCCCCGCCGTCGCTGCAGACGGCCGCGGCGCGCGCCTCGAGCAAGCCAGCCGAAACCGTATTGCCGCCGACCGTGAGCGAGAGCTCGGCCACCGACGCCTCGGAGCGGCTCGCGTTGCCCTGACCCACCGTGGACGCGTGCAACACCTCCGCCGTCAGCACGCCGGGCACGCTCGCGTTCAGAAGCGACGCTTCCTGCGCCCCCCCCGACGGCGGCAGGGGCCCGGCGTCGGCCAGCACCACGGGGGACAGACCGAGCACCGTGGCCTGCAGCACCGTGGCACGACCGCTGTAGCTTGTCGCCTGGCTGGCGGACGAAGCGCTGGCGTCTGCCAGCATGCCCGCCAGCGGGGTGTTGCGCTCGGAGCACCCGAGCGTGAGCGCCGCGGCCGCGAGCAGGCCGGTGCCGAGCACCGTATTCAGTCGAATGGCCATTGCGGTAAGCCTCCTTCCTCGAGTCATGGACTCGAGCGAGCATGGACGCTCCGCGGGGAACGCAAGGCGGGTGCCGCGATGCTGTTTCGCCGCGTCGCCGGAACGCAGCGCGGCCCGCCCGCATCGATGTGAGGCAGGGGCGCTCAACGGCGATGCGCTTCGCAGCGCGGGGATGTTGGAAGAAGTCCGACGGGCTGCGTCAGAGTCCGGCAGAGCGATCTGTCGGACTTTTCTGACGCCGCGGCGGCACAGTTACAGTTGTTGAGCGCGGCACGAGGCGACGCTCGATCGCGTAGCGGATGATCTCCGCGTTGGTCTTCAGCTTGAGCTTGTCGAGGATTCGGCTTCGGTAGGTGCTCACCGTTTTGGGGCTCACTCCGAGCTCGGCGGCGATTTGCTTGAACGGGATTCCGGAGCCGAACCTGCAGAGCACCTGATATTCTCGGTCTGAGAGCGTCGCGTGCCGCGGCCTTCTCCCACCGCCTCTCAAGTCGGAGATGAGTCTACTGGCGAGGGAAGGGCTTACGTACGATGCGCCGCGCACGACCTGCCGAATCGCGTCGATCAGCTGCTCACGCGAATGATCCTTGCCGAGGTACCCGGCGGCGCCCGTCCCCAATAACCGCAGGACATCGGGATCGCGTCCTTGCACGTTCAACACGAGCACGCGGCAGCGGGCGTAGCTTCGGTGTACCTCCCGGATCAGTCCCCGCGTCTTGGGCCCGCCGAGCCACGCGTCGAGCAGTATCACGTCCACTTCGGTGGGTTGCAGCTGCTCGAGCACGTCGTCCGGGCTCGCCGCCTCGCCCACGACCCTCATGTCGGCGCACTGTACGATCATGCGCTTCAGGCCTTCGCGGACGACCCAGCGGTCGTCCGCGATCAGCAGCTTGATCCTTGAGGGCGCGGGGTGAAGCGGCGCGTTGGGCGACATGAACCCCCAAGCAGCATAAAGAAATGCCCCGTTGAGCCGCATGCGGGCGCAACGGGGCCTGGAGTCCCAACTCCTTGGTACCCAGTCTAGGACGGCGGACGCCCCGCCGTCAAGTGCGCTGGTTACGCGGCGACGCGCGCCCCGCACGAATGGCAGTAATGGGCGTCGTGCTCGAGGGCCGTGCCGCAGCGCGCGCAGTATCCGGGGGCCGTCGCGAGGCGGCGACCGCATTCAGAACAGAACAGCGCGTCAGTTTCCGAGCGAGGGCCGTGGCTGGGACACACGGGATGCGGGATGCGGGATGCGGGATGCGAAGCGGCAGCGGACGCCACGCCTCCCGCATCCCGCATCTCGCTTCTCGGCTGTTCGGTGCGCAGGGCGGCTAGGGCTTCCGTAGTGTATTTGGTTTTCAGCGCATCGTAGTCTGCGTCCGACAACTTCCCGGTCGCGCGGTCGAACTCGATCTCTTTCAGCGCACGCAGCGCGACCGCCCGTGATGAGAAATCATCGTCCGGATCCTCCCCATCGCTCACGTTTCCCGTTTCCCGATCCCCGTTTCCCGTCATCTCGGGTCGAAAGATCGGCCGCAAGACGAAATACACGGCACCCGCTGCGAGCAGGATCCCCGCGATCAACTCGAGCATGATGGTTAGACCGACAGCCGGTCGAGCTCGCCGCGTAGTCGCTCGAGCTCTTCGGGCGTGCCCGCGGCGACGGGCCGGGCGGGGACCGCGTCCGGCACCGCGGTCCGGGTCCAGCGACGCAGCACCAGCGCCAGCGCCACGCCCGCGGCGACGATGAGCAGGGAGGGAACGAAGTACCCCGCCAGGTTGAATCCGCGCTTGGGCGGCGCCATGAGGATCGCGACGCCATGCTCGCGCACGAACTGGTCGATGATCTGTTGCCCCATCATCCCCTGCTCCGCCAGCTCGACCACGTGCTGGTGCATGGCCGGGCTGACCGCACAGGTAAAGTCCGTGGTCCGGCAGGTGTACACGTCGAGATTGCAGCCGCAGGTACAGTGGAGCTGCTTCTCGATCGCCTGGATGACGGCATCGTTGTCGGCGGCCGTGACGGGCTCGAGCGCCCTCCCCGCGCGAGCCGGGTCCCAGAGGCGGCCGGAGGGTCCCGTTCCCGGAAGCGAATCCGGCCCTTGAAGCGTTGCACGACGCCACGTCGCCACGTTCCACGAGGTCGCGCCGAGCCCCATTACACCGAGCGTGAGAAACTCCCGGCGGCTTACGTGCAACGTGGCGTCGTGGCGTCGTGTCACGTGTTCTCCTCCGTCCCCACCAGCCGCACCGCATACCCAGCCTGCGAGCGCTTGGCGGCCGGCGCGCCCCCCGGCCACATCACGATCAGCCCGCCGAGCGCGACGATCATCCCGCCGTACCACACCCACCACACGAGCGGGTTGATGGTGAACCGGAATACCGCCTGCTCGGTGCCGTTCACCACGCCGCCGAGCACGACGTACAGATCCTCGCGCAGATCGCTCCGGATGCCGACCTCGCTGGACGGCTGGAACGTCGGGCGGCCGAGCCCGTCCACGTGCTGGCGTTTCTCCGTGGTGAGCACGCCCAGCCGCTTGCCGTCGCGGCTCACCTCGAGCGTCGCCGCGGTCACCTGCCGATTGAGCGCATCGTACTGCGAGATCCCGAGGTGGGTAAGCCGGTAGGTCCAGCCGTACGGGCTCTTGATCGACGCGGACTCGCCGGGCCGCAGGCTGGCCTCGGTCTCGGTCTTGAACGCCATGCCGGCGAACGCGACGAACAAGATGACGATGCCGGTGTGCACGATGTAGCCGCCGTACCGCCTGCGGTTGCGGGCGATCAGGCGGCCCAGCGCCAGCACATAGCCCTCCCCGTACTGGCGGTGCCGGGCGCGCGCCCCGCGGGCGAACTCCTGCACCACGGTCCCCACGACGAACCCGCCGAGCCCGATCGCCATGAGGGCGTAGAAGTCCCGCATCCCCGCGACCAGCAGGATCAACGCCGTGAACCCGCCGGCGGTGCCGGGGACCGCGAACTGGCGCTGCAGGTTCGGGACCGAGGCCCGGCGCCAGGCGATGAGCGGCCCAATGCCGGTGAGCGCGAGCAACGCGAGGCCGAGCGGGATGTTCACCTGGTTAAAGAACGGGGGCCCGACGGTGATCTTGGTGCCCTGCACCAGCTCGGACAGGATCGGGAACAACGTGCCCCACAGCACCGAGAAGGCGATCCCGATGAAGAGCAGGTTGTTGAACAGGAAGCTCGCCTCGCGGCTCAGCATCGACTCGAGGCGCGCCTCGGCCATGAGCAGCGGCAGTCGGGTCACGTACAGCGCGAAGCTGGCCGCCCCCGACACGATCAGGAACGCAAGGAAGAAGTATCCGACGCTCGACTGGGTGAACGAGTGCACGCTCGAGATCACGCCGGAGCGGGTGATGAACGTGCCGAAGATCGACAAGAGCCACGACCCGATGATCAGGGCGAGGTTCCACTTCTTCAACATCCCGCGCTTCTCCTGGATCATCACCGAGTGGAGGAACGCGGTCATCGTGAGCCACGGCAAGAGCGACGCATTCTCCACCGGATCCCACGCCCAGTAGCCGCCCCACCCGAGCTCGACGTAGGCCCACCACATGCCGAGGCAGATCCCGATCGAGAGAAACAGCCACGACAAGAGCGTCCACTTGCGAATCGCGACGAGCCAGTCGGTGTCGAGGCGCTTCGAGAGCAGTGCGGCGATCGCGAACGCAAACGGGATCGTGATCGAGATGTAGCCGAGGTACAGCATCGGCGGGTGGAACACCATCCCGGGGTTCTGGAGCTGCGGGTTGAGGCCGCTCCCGTCCAGCGGCGTGTACGGCAGACGCTGGAACGGGTTCGCTCCCCCGAACAGCATGACCGAGATGAAGAAGGCCGCGACGAGCGACACGACACCCGCCACATACGGGAGGAGCTCGCGATGGTGGCGCGGGGTGAGCACCAGCGCGAGCGATCCGAACACCGACAACACGGTGGCCCAAAAGAGCAGGCTCCCCTTTTGGCCCGCGTACAGGGCCGACCAGGTGTAGAAAATCGGGAGATTCCGGCTGGTGTAGGCGGCGACGTACTCGACGTTGAAGTCGTGCTGGAACAGCGCCCACTCGAGCGAGACGACTGCCACGAGGAGGGCGCCGCACAGCGCGAAGACGGCGTGGCGGGCGCTGCGCGCGAGGTCGGGACGACCCTTGAGCCCGCCCACGAATCCCGCGAGCGCCCCCCAGATCCCCACCAGCAGGGCGAGCCACAGGGCGAGGCTGCCGAGCAGCGTCATCTACGCCTTCGGAACCGCTTCGTAGCGCGACCCGCACTTGGCGAGCACGTTGGTCGCGTAGATCACGCCGTCTTTCTTGAGCCGACCCTCCACCACGACCTCGACGCTGTCGTTGAACGTATCGGGCGGCAGACCGTGGAACACGACCGGATAGCGCGCGCTGCCGTCGGTCACCTGGAAGCGCAGCGTCTGGGTAGCGACGTCCTTGGATACGGTGCCCGGCACGACGTGGGCCCCGACCTTCATGCCGACGTCATAGAAGGAAGGATCGACCGCGATTTTCTGCGCCAGCTCCGTCGGCGTCAGGAAGTACTGGCCCGTCTGCTTCACGCCCGACGCCATGAGGTAGCCGACCGAGCCGACGATCAGTACGGCCCCGATGGCAAACTTGGTTCCCGCGTTCATAGGTCCTGAATTATACCTCCCGGCGTCGCGCCTGCTCCAACGCCCAATGTACCGCCTCTTCCGGCCGCTCCACGCGCGGAATATCCACGCCCGCCGTGAAGGAATCGTGAAGCCCCACCACTGGTGTCTCGATGCGCCGCGCCAGGGCGATTTCCGAGAGCGTACCCCAGCCGCCTCCGATGGCGATGACGGCACTCGCCGCTCGTACGATCAGCGCGTTGCGCATCTCACCCATCCCGGTTGCGAGCGCGACGTCGATGTCGGGGTTCGCTTCGCGCGGATCGGTCCCCGGCAGAATCCCGAGGCTGAGCCCGCCGGCCTGCTTCGCACCGCGCGCCGCCGCCGCCATCACGCCGCCGAGCCCGCCGCACACGAGCACAGCTCCCTGCTCGGCTATCAGGCGCCCGACGGCCGTCGCCCACTCGGCCTCCTGCGGCGTGCAGGTGGCGCCTCCGACCACGGCGACGAGCGAGCGCCTCACCGGCGTCCTCCCCTTCCCGCTCCGTCCCCAAACGGCGGCTGCTCGACACCGCGGTCGGTCACGAACCCGGTCACGTAGCGCGCCGGCGTGACGTCGAAGGCAGGATTGATCGCGGCAACGGCCGCCGGCGCGACGGGCCGCCCGGCCATCGTCTTCACTTCCTCCGGGCCGCGCTGCTCAATCGGTATTCCACCGCCGTCGGCGAGCCCGGGATCGATCGTCGTGGAGGGCGCCGCGCAATAGAACGGCACGCCGTGATGCAGCGCGAGCACAGCGAGCGAGTAGGTGCCGATCTTGTTGGCGAAGTCGCCGTTCGCCGCGATGCGGTCGGCGCCGACGAGCACGAGGTCCACCTCGGCCTGGCGCATCAGCGATCCCGCGACGGCATCCACGATCACGGTGCAAGGGATCCCGGCGTGCACCAGCTCCCAGGCCGTGAGCCGGGCGCCCTGGAGTACGGGCCGCGTTTCGTCGACGACCACGCGCACGCGTCGCCCCGCTTCGTGGGCGAGGTAGATGGGCGCGAGCGCGGTCCCGATCCCGCCGGTCGCGAGCGCCCCGGCGTTGCAATGGGTGAGCACGGTCGCGCCGTCCGGGACGAGCGGCAGCCCCGCCTCGCCGATCCGCCGGCACATGGCGCGGTCTTCTTCCCAGATCGCCGTCGCCTCGGCCTGGAGCCGCTCCCAGATCGCCCCGCCCCCCCAGCTACCCGGCGTCTCCGCCGCGACGCGCGCCATGCGGTTCAGGGCCCAGCGCAGGTTCACCGCGGTGGGTCGCGTGGCCCCGAGCAGCCGCACCAGCTCGTCGAGCCGGGCCAGGAAGCGGTCGCGCGGCGCCGCCCGCAGCTCCCGGGTGCCCGCAACGAGGCCCATCGCCGCCGCGATCCCGATGAGCGGCGCGCCGCGCACCTGCATCGAGCGAATCGCGTCCGCCACGGCGTCCCCACTCTCCAGGTCGCGCTCGATTTTCGCCTCGGGCAGGGCGCGCTGGTCGACGATCCGCACGGCGCCGGACGGGCTCCAGGTGATGGCTTGGACGGGCATAGACAGTGCGGAATGTGGAGTGCGGAATGCGGAGTGTAAATGGAAGGTCGGACCGCGAGTGACGGTGAACCGGTCACGGACTGATGTGACGCGGCACGAGCACCCCTGGGTATCCAGTCTGCACACACTCACGGAGCAATCGCATGAAAGGGGTTCTGACGGCCGCGCTCGCGGCCACGGTGCTCGCGGTCGCCGCCTGCAGCGAACAAGACGGGGCCGGGCGCCCGCTCGGGCTCGCGGCGGCGGCCGACTCCTCAGGAGACTCGATTCCAGGCCGCAAGCCCGGGCCCGTCGCGTCGGTGACGATTTCACCGGATTCCGCCACCGTCGCCGTGGGCGACAGCGCCGGGTTCTTCGCCGACCTGCGCGACGCCGAGGGGAATCCCGCCAGGGACGCCAACGTGAAGTGGAGCGTGGCGGATCCGACCGTGGCGAGCATCGAGGGAGAGTTCGGGCAGTCGGTCATCCTGCGTGCCCTGCGGCGTGGTACCACCACGGTCACGGCCAGAAGCCATGGGAAGAGCGGGACAGCGCATCTCGTGGTCGATTCGTTGCCACCGCCCCCACCCCCCGGCGATTCGGTCGCGACCGTCACAGTCACACCGTCGGCCGACACCGTCGCCGCAGGCGACAGCGCCAGCTTCTTCGCCGATCTGCGCGACGCGCACGGGAATCCACTCTCCGGCCGGGCGGTGTCCTGGACGGTGAGCGATTCGTCGGTGGCTCGCATCGAGGGCGCCTTCGGGCAGACGGTGGTGATCCGCGCCGTCAGCGCCGGATTCTCGCTCGTCACGGCCACGAGCGAAGGGAAGAGCGGGTCGGGGAGCGTGGTGGTGCACTAGAAGGCAAGTGCGGAGTGTGGAGTGCGGAATGCGGAATGTAAATGGAAGGTCGGGCTGCAAACGGCCGCCCGGCCTCCTATTCCGCACTCCACATTCCGCACTCCGCACTCTCGTGATACCATTCTTCCATGGCTTACCAAACTCTCCTCTTCGATCTCCGCGACGCCATCGCGTTCGTCACCATCAACCGTCCCGACAAGCTGAACGCGCTGAACGACCAGGTGGTGGACGAGCTGGCCGACGCCGCCGAGCGCGTGGCCACGGAGGACGCGATCAAAGGTGCGATCCTCTCGGGCGCCGGGCCGAAAGCGTTCGTAGCGGGGGCGGACATCGGGGACCTCGCGAAACAAGGCCCATTCGACGGGAAGGCACGGGCGCTGCGCGGCCAAGCGATGCTGCGGCGTTTCGAGACCTGCGGCAAGCCCGTCATCGCAGCCGTGAACGGTTACGCGCTGGGGGGCGGCTGCGAGCTCGCCATGGCGTGTCATCTGCGGATCGCGAGCGAGACCGCCAAGTTCGGCCAACCGGAGGTCAAGCTCGGCATCGCCCCCGGCTACGGCGGCACGCAGCGGCTGCCCCGGCTGGTCGGCAAGGGCAACGCGCTCCACCTGATCCTCACCGCTGAGATCATCGACGCCCGCGAGGCGCATCGCATCGGTCTCGTCAATCAGGTCGTTCCTGCCGCCGAGCTGCTCGCGACGGCGGAAAAGACGCTGCGGGGTATTCTCGCCATGGGCCCGCTCGCCGTACGGCTCGCCCTGGAGGCAGTGGACCAGGGGCTCGAGATGACCCTGGACGAGGGACTGCTGCTCGAAGCCAATCACTTCGGGCTGCTCGCGGCCACGGAGGACATGAAGGAAGGGTTGACGGCGTTCCTCGAGAAGCGGCCCCCGCGTTTCCGCGGCCGATGAGAGTAAGTCTTGCCACGACAATAACTTCAGGGTATTTTTAGTGGGTTATCTGGGGCACTCGCGGCGCCGCCGCGCTGCGCCACGGGGTACCCCCGTGGCGCTTCTTGTAGGGGGGCAAGCGATGGCCGAGCGCAGCAGCGGCGGGGGCGGGGGAAGCCGGGGGAAACGGCCGACGGCAGTCGGGGAGGCGCTGCGCAGCTATCTCGCCAAGTCGGGGCTCGCCGCGCGGCTCGCGCAGGCGCAGGTGATTCCCGACTGGCCCGCGTTGGTCGGTCCGCAGATCGCGCGAGTGACGGCACCCGAGAGCGTGACCCCCGACGGGACGCTGTTCGTGCGGGTCGCGACGAGCGCCTGGATGACCGAGCTGCAGCTCATGGGGCCGCAGATCATGGCCGCGATCAACGCGGGCCGCGGCGCCTTTCGGATCAAGACGATCCGCTGGCTTCTCTCACAGTAGAGGGATATGGCGAAGGCAAAACCCCGAGCATCGAAGGACAAGGGTAACGGCGACTACCAGGCCGACTCGATCCAGGTCCTGAAAGGCCTGGAAGCGGTGCGGCGCCGCCCCGCGATGTACATCGGATCGGTGTCGGGACGGGGGCTCCATCACCTCGTGTACGAAGTGGTGGACAACTCGGTCGACGAGGCGCTCGCCGGCTACTCGACGCAGATCGACGTCACGATCCACGCCGACAACGCGATCACCGTGGTCGACAACGGCCGCGGCATCCCCGTCGACATCCACAAGACGGAGAAGAAACCCGGCGTCGAGGTGGCGCTCACGGTGCTGCACGCCGGGGGCAAGTTCGACAAGAGCACGTACAAGGTCTCGGGCGGGCTGCACGGCGTCGGCGTGTCGGTCGTGAACGCGCTGTCGGAGAAGCTCGAAGTGTGGGTGGACCGCGACGGCAAGCGCCATCACATGGCGTTCGAGCGGGGCGAAACTACGAAGAAGCTGGAGGTCATCGGCAAAGCGAAGGGCACCGGCACGACCGTTTGGTTCAAGCCCGACACGAAGATCTTCACGGAGACGCGCTTCGACTACGCTACGATCGCCACCCGGCTGCGCGAGCTGGCGTTCCTGAACAAGGCCCTCACGATCACGCTCAAGGACGAGCGCAAGGGACAGCAGAAGGAGGAGACGTTCTTCTACAAGGGCGGCCTCGCCGAGTTCGTGAAGCACCTGCTCGGCAACCGCAAGTCCCTGCACCCCAAGCCGATCACGTTCGAGACCACACGCGAAGGTGTCGTCGTCGAGGGCGCGATCCAGTACGATGACGGCTACAACGACAACACGCTTTCCTTCGTGAACAACATCAACACGCACGAAGGCGGCACCCATCTCACCGGCTTCCGCGCGGCGTTAACGCGAACGATCAACGAGTGGGCCAAAAAGGATGGGCTCCTCAAGAAGGAGGAGTTCACCCTCACGGGGGACGACATCCGCGAAGGCCTGACCGCCGTGTTGCACGTCAAGGTGAAGGATCCCCAGTTCGAAGGGCAGACCAAGACCAAGCTCGGCAACTCCGAAGTCGAGGGGATCGTGAAGACCGTGGTCAACGACGCCCTGGGCGAGTTCTTCGACAAGACGCCGAGCGTGGCACGGACCATCATCGCCAAGGCGGTGAGCGCGGCGCGGGCGCGCGAGGCGGCGCGCAAGGCGCGCGAGCTGGTCCGTAAGAAGAGCGGGCTCGAGGGCGGGTTGCTCCCCGGGAAACTCGCCGACTGCTCGGTCTCAGACCCGAAGCTCACGGAGCTGTATCTAGTGGAGGGCGATTCGGCCGGCGGCTCGGCCAAGCAGGGCCGCGACCGCAGTTTCCAGGCGATCCTCCCGCTGCGCGGCAAGATCCTCAACGTGCAGAAGGCGCGCATCGACAAGATCCTCTCCAACGAGGAGATCCGGACGATCATCACGGCGATCGGCACCGGCGTGGGCGAGGATTTCACGCTCGACGACGCGCGCTACCACAAGATCATCATCATGACGGACGCCGACGTGGACGGCGCCCACATCCGCACGTTGCTCCTCACGTTCTTCTACAAGGAGATGAAGTTCCTGATCGACGCCGGGTACATCTACATCGCGCAGCCGCCGCTGTATCGCGTCGCCAAGGGCAAGGAGGAGTTCTACGCCTACGACGAGAAAGAGCGCGACGCCTACGTGAAGCGGCTCACGAACGGCGAGGCCGGGGCGAGCCACGGCAACGCCATGATCCAGCGCTACAAGGGGCTGGGGGAGATGAATCCGGACCAGCTGCGCAACACCACCATGGATCCGGCGCGTCGAACGCTCCTCAAGGTGACCATGGAGGACGCGTTCGAGGCGTCGCAGCTGTTCGAGACGCTGATGGGCGACGAAGTGGAGCCACGGCGGAAGTTCATCGAGGAAAACGCGAAGTTCGTGCGCAACCTCGACATCTAGCGTCTAGCGCTTCAGCTCCTCGACGCCGCCGTTCGTCACGCGATGTGAGACGAGCGGCAACGGTTTCTCGATGAGCTTGTCGCCGATCACGATCGCCTGCTGCAGCGCCTCGAACGCGAGCTTGATCCCCGCCGGATCCTTCGCGAACACCGACGCGATCGGCTCCCCTGCCGGAACCTTGTCCCCCGGCTTCACGGTGATGACGAACCCGACCGTGGGATCCACGGCATCGTCGACCGCGAGACGCCCGCCGCCCATCGCCACGACGGCCCGGCCGATGATCTTCGGCTCCACGCGCTGGACCACGCCGGTGCGAGGCGCGTTGTACACCTCCACCTCCTGTGCTTGCGGCAGCACCGACGCATCCTCGACGACCTTGGGGTTGCCACCCTGCGCTTCGATCACCCGCTCGAATTTCTCGGCGGCGAGCCCCGACCCGAGCGCGTTCTCGAGGCGCTGGCGCGCCTTCTTCGACGTCTTCTCCACACCCGCGGCGAGCAGCATCTCGACGCCCAGAGCGTAGGTCACCTCCATCAGATCCGCCGGCCCCTCGCCGCGTAGCGCGAGGATCGCCTCCTCGGTTTCGAGGGCGTTGCCGCAGGCGCGGCCGAGCGGGCGGTCCATGGCGGTGAGCAGCGCGACGGTCGGGCACCCCCGGTCTTCGCCGAGCGCGATCATGGTTTGTGCGAGCTCGAGGCTCTGCTCGAGCTTGGGGAGGAACGCCCCGCTCCCCCGCTTCACATCGAGGACGAGCGCGTTCAGCCCCTCCGCGAGCTTCTTCGACATGATGCTGGCGGCGATCAGCGGAATCGCGGCGACCGTGCCGGTGACGTCGCGCAGCGCATACAACCGGCGGTCGGCGGGGGCGATCTCGGGCGTTTGCCCGATCATGGCGCAGCCGAGCTGCATCACCTGGGCCTTGGCCTCGGCGAGCGACAGTCCGGTGCGGAACCCGGGGATCGCCTCGAGCTTGTCGAGCGTGCCGCCGGTGTGGCCCAGCCCGCGTCCCGACATCATCGGCACGGCCACGCCGCACGCGGCGACGAGCGGCGCGAGCACCAGCGACACCTTGTCGCCGACGCCGCCGGTCGAGTGCTTGTCGACGCGCGGGGTCCCCCACGACTCGAACGCGAGCCGCAGGCCCGAGGCGAGCATCGCGTCGGTGAGCGCGGCGAGCTCCTGGCGCTCGAGCCCGCGGAGCAGCACCGCCATGAGCAGCGCCGACATCTGGTAGTCGGGAACGCGGTCCGCCGTATACGCCGCCACCAGGGCGGACCACTCCTCCGGCGTGAGGGCGCCGCCGTCGCGCTTGCGCTCGATGAGCGGGACGACCAACATTACCGACCCCCTCGCGTGCGGAGTCGTCGATGCGTGGTCCCGTGTCCCTGCTCATGTCCCTCGCCGTTCCTGCGCTGCTCGCCGGCCAGGCGCAGCCCACGGTGGCGGAGCACATCGCGCTGGGCGACAGCGCGCATGCGGCGCTCGCGCCGCAGCAGGCGCTGGGGCACTATCGCGCCGCGCTCGCCCGCGATTCCACCAACTACGCCGCCCTGTGGAAGGCGGGGCGCGAGGCCGTCGATATCGCGAAACAGATCGAGGGCAAGGACGACTCCTCCAAGGGGGCCCGGGACAGCCTCTATGTCGTGGCGCGGGCGTACGGCGAAGCCGCCGTGCGCGTGAACCCGAACGGGGCCGACGGGCATTTCACCGTCGGCCAGGCCCTGGGCCGGCTGTCGCGCACCAAGGGAGGCAAGGAGCGCGTGCGCTTCGCCAAGCTGATCTATGACGAAGGGATGAAAGCCCTCGAGCTCGACTCGACGCACGACGGCGCGAATCACCTGATCGGCGCGTGGCATGCCGAGGTCAAGCGGCTGTCGGGGTTCCAGAAGTTCTTCGCCAAGGCGCTGTTCGGCGGCGGGTTCCTCGACAAGGGCAACTGGGACGATGCGCAAAAATACCTCGCGAAGGCGGTGGCGCTCAAGCCGCAGAACATCTTTCATCGGCTCGAGCTGGGCGAGGTGTATGTCGACCTCGGGCATTACTCCAAGGCGCGGGAGCAGTTCACCGCGATCGACCCGCTGCCCATCGCCGACGTGCTCGACCACGAGTACAAGCGGGACGCCAAGCAAATCCTCGACGACATCAAGGGCGAGAAAGACGAGACCTAGCGCCGGCCCATCAGGCGCTCGATCTCGGCCGTGGTCCGCGGCGCCTTGGCGGAGAGCCACTCCGCCCCGGTGGCCGTGACCAGCACGTCATCCTCGATCCGGACGCCGAGGCCCTCCGGCGCCAGGTAGATCCCGGGCTCGATCGTGAACACGATCCCCGGCTTGAGCGGCGTGCTGTAGTCGCCCACGTCGTGTACGTCCATGCCGAGCCAGTGCGACAGGCCGTGAATGAAATAGGCATCGCACGTCTCCGCACCGCACAGCGTGCCCGAATGCGCGCGCATGTAGGCGCGCGCGATCCGGTTGAGCTGTGCGATGGTCGCGCCGGGCCGCGTGGAATCGAACGCGGCCTGCTGGGTCGCCAGCACGAGGTCGTAAATCGCCTTCTGGCGCGTGGTGAACTTCCCGTTCACCGGGAAAGTGCGCGTCACGTCGGCGGTGTACTGTCCCCACTCGGCGCCTGCGTCCACCACGACCAGGTCGCCGTCCCGCGTCTGGCGCCGGTTGACGTCGTAATGGAGGGTGGTGCTGTTGGGACCGCCGCCCACGATCGACGGATAGCCCACGCGATCGGCGCCGTTCCGGCGGAATTCCGCCTCCAGTGCCGCCTCGATCTCGTACTCCCACACGCCCGGGCGGGCCGCCTGCATGGCCGCGATGTGCCCGAGCACCGAGATGTCGACCGCTTTGCGCATGCGGGCGAGCTCATCGGCGTCCTTCACGAGGCGCATCGAGTCCGCGATGGGACGCAGATTACGCACGTCGCTCCCCGCGAACACCAGGTCGCGGATTCGCGGCTCGTCGCGCGTCGTCTGATCGAGGGGTACGTAGAGGGGACCCCGCGCGCGGACCGGAGCGGCGGCGAGCACCTGATCGAGTGAGTCGGTGGGGAGGACGCGCGCAATGCCGGTGAGGCGGACCGCCGTGCTATCGGGCCCGAGGCGCAGGCCGGTCCAGCGCTCCTGGAGCGGATTGCGCGGCGGCAGGAACAGCACGGTCTCGGTGGCGCCGCCGCCCGCCACGAGCAAGAGCCACGCGTCCTGGCTCTCGAGCTCCGTGAAGTAGAAGAACGTGTTGCTCTGGCGGAAGTCGTTGTCCTGGACGTAATCGCGCTCGAGCTCGCGCTCGTGCGCGGCCGGCACCAGCACGACGCCGCGGCCGATGCGGGCCAGCAGCGCGCGCCGCCGGGCGACGACGCTCGCCGTGTCGACGGGGCGGCCCATGCCCGGCAACTCCGGTACCGTGGTCCAGGCGCCGAGCGGCGGCGCGGGGGTCGGACGGCCCTGCGCGGCGAGCGCGGGCACGGCGACGCAAGCGGCGAGGAGGAGCGATCGCATGGGCTCCGAAGCTATCGCGCGCGCGCGCGCGCGGCAACTTGACGCCGCATCCGCCAGGGACGCAAACTATGCCATGACTCTCCCCTCCGCTCTCGAGGCGCGCGTTGCCGAGCTCGAGCGCGAGCGCAAGCATCTGCTCGCCATCATCGAAATCCTCAAGGAAGTCTCCACTTCGCTCCACTTCATCGACATCCTACAGGGCATCGCCCGCAAGCTCGGTGAGGCGTTCGGGCTGGACCGCTGCTCGATCTTCCTCGCCGAGCGCGGCGGCCGGTCCGTACGGCTGGTCGCCTCCTACGAGGATCCGACCATTCGTAACTACGTGGTGGACCTCGAGCGCTACCCCGAGCTGAAGCGCGCGATGCAGGGGGGCGAGACGGTGTTCATCCCCGACGCGGCCACCGATCCCAGCCTGAAGCACGTGAAGACCGAACTCATCAGCCGCCGTGTGAAGTCCATCACGGTGGTGCCGATCACGTGGCGGGGTGTGGCGATCGGGGCGATCTTCCTGCGCACCTTCCGCGACGGTCCCACGTTCTCCGACGAGGACGTGCGGTTCGTACAGGTCGTCGCCGCGATCACCGCGCAGGCGCTGCGCAACGCGCACCGCTACGAGCGGCTGGCCCAGCGCCAGCAAGAGACCGGCGAGACGATGCGGCGCATGGAGCTCGAGCGGGTGGCGCTGCTCTCGTTCCTGCGGCGCCTGCTCGCGGCGTTCGGCGAGCGGGAGGGGGCCTGGGCCGAAGGGCTGCTGCCCCGCGCCTCGGCCGACGAGCTCGACCGGTTGGTCGGCGTCGCCATGGCCGTCATCCAAGAGGAAGCCAAGGGGCGGTGAAGGGTCCTGCCGCACGAGCCGCCGAGCTGCGGCGGCTCATCGAGCGCGCCAACGACGCTTACTACGTACTCGACAAGCCGGAGATGTCCGACGCCGAGTACGACCGCCTGTTCCGCGAGCTGCAGGAGCTCGAAGCCAAACATCCCGAGCTCCGCACCCCCGACAGCCCCACGCAGCGCGTCGGCGCGGAACCCGCGACGGCGTTCACGAAGCACCGCCATCTCGTGCCGATGCTGTCGCTCGCCAACGCCTTCAACGAGGCGGAGCTCGCCGAATGGGAAAACCGCAACGCCCGGCTCGTCGCGGAGGTCCGCACCGCCGGCTATACCCTCGAAGTGAAGATCGACGGTGCCGCGGTGAGCCTCACGTACGAGAAAGGGCTGTTCATCGTCGGCGCGACGCGCGGGAACGGGCTGGTTGGAGAAGACGTGAGCGCCAACCTTCGCACCGTCGTCGACGTCCCGCTCCGGCTCGCGGGCAAGGTCTGGCCCAAGCTGATGGAGGTGCGCGGCGAGGTCTATCTCTCCAAGTCGCGCTTCACCCAGCTCAACCGCGAGCGCGAGCAGGCGGGCGAGCCCACGTTCGCGAACCCGCGCAACGCGGCCGCGGGATCGCTGCGCCAGCTCGATCCCAAGATCACCCGCAGCCGCGGCCTGCGGATCTTTTGCTTTCACGTCGAAGCGCCGGGCCAGAAGCTTCCCGTCGCGACACAGCACGAGCTGCTCGAGCAGCTCACCGCGTGGGGATTCCCGGTCGAGCCGCACCACAGCCTCGTTCCCGATCTGCCACACGCCAACACGGAAGTCACCAAGCTCGAGCAGGTCCTCCCCACCCTCGACTACGGCGCCGACGGCGTCGTCGTCAAGGTCAACCTGATCAAGCTGCACACCGAGTTGGGCACGGTGGGGAACCGCGAGCCGCGTTGGGCCGTCGCACGCAAGTTCGCCCCCGAGGTCCAGATCACCAGGCTCAAGGAGATCCGGATCAACGTGGGACGCACCGGCGCGCTGAACCCATACGCCGTGCTGGAGCCCGTGGAGATCGGGGGCGTCACGGTCACCACCGCCACGCTGCACAACTTCGACCTGATCGAGGCGAAGGACATTCGCGAGGGCGACTGGGTCGAAGTCACCCGGGCGGGGGAGGTCATCCCGCAGGTGCTGGGGCCGGTGCGCGAGCGCCGCACCGAGAAGGAGCGGAAGTTCAAGCGCCCGGAGCGCTGCCCCGTGTGCCACGCCAAGGTCGAGTACCCGTCGGATGAGGTGATGGCGTACTGCTCCAACGTCTCGTGCCCGGGACGGATCCTCGAGAGCATTGTCCACTTCGCCGCCGTCATGGACATCCGGGGCCTGGGGTACGAGCGGGTGCGCGCGCTGCTCGAGGCCAAGCTCATCAAGGATGTCGCCGATCTGTACGAGCTGACGCCGATGCAGCTGCTCACGCTCGAGGGGTTCGCGGAAAAGTCCGCGCGCCAGCTGGTCGACGCGATCGAGGCGTCGAAGCAGCAGCCGCTCTCGACCCTGTCGCACGCGCTCGGACTCCGGCACGTGGGCGCGCAGGGGGCGAAGCTGCTCGCGCGGCGCTTCGGGACCATGAAGGCGCTCCGCAACGCCTCGCCCGAGGAGATCAGCAAGATCCGCGGCGTCGGGTCGGCGATCGCCGAAGCGGTGGCAGGGTTCTTCGATGAGCCCAAAAACCGCAAGCTGCTCGAGCGTTTGGAGAAGCTCGGGCTCAACTTCACCGAGCCAACCGCGGCCGAAGGGAAGGGGCCGCTCGCGGGACAGACCTACGTGGTGACGGGCACCCTGCCGTCGCTCTCCCGAGCGAAAGCGGGCGAGCTGATCGAGGCGGCGGGCGGGCACGTCGCCGACAGCGTCTCGAAGAAAACCACCGCCCTCGTGGTCGGCGCGGACGCGGGGTCGAAGCTCGAGAAGGCCAAGGCGCTCGGCATCCCGGTCATCGACGAGGCGCAACTCTTGCGCCGCGCACGGGCAAAACCCTAAGTTGGCGTCCCAGATGAACGCCCCCCCATCCACTGCGGCCGCGCCCGAGGCCCTCACGGTCGGGCGCACCGCGCTGCGGCAGCTGCATGACAGCTTGCTCCGCGATGCGCCCGACTTCACCGTTCCCATCCTGCAGGAGGTCGGTTTCGCCGCCGGCGCGGGCGTGTTTCAGGCGTTTTGCGCCTGGCTCCCCGCAGAGACCGGCGTCGCGCGGCCCGACGACCTCGACGCCGGCCGGCTGAACGACGTCTTGTCCGCGTTCTTCCAGGCAACGGGGTGGGGGTCGGTCAGCGTCGCACCGCTCGGCCACGCGGCGCTCGTCGTCGACTCGAGCGACTGGGCCGAATCGGACCCCGGGAGCGCCCAGGAGCCGATGTGCTTCTTCTCGTCGGGCATGCTCGCGGACTTCTTCGGTCGCTTGTCGGGAGAGCCAGTCGCCGTGATGGAGGTCGAGTGCCGGTCGAGGAACGACGAGCGGTGTCGGTTCTTGTCGGCATCGCCAGACACGCTGAACGCGGTGTATGAGGAGATGACTCGGGGTCACAACTACGAAGAGGTGTTAGGTGTTGGGGACTAGGTGTTAGGGGCGGGCACCACGGCCACGGTACTTTTCCTGTAGGGTTCGGATCAGTCCTGAGAGCATTCTGCCGACCTCGGCCGATTTCTCGAGAATCCCGTCGCCGTCAACGTGCCCGATGTATGCCATGCGTCCTGCGATGAGCAGCTGCGTTTCGAGTTCCATGAGGGACCCTCTGGCGATCGACAGGTGTCGCAGATAGTCGCCGAGATGGTTTCGCCCGTGTCCCTCTGCGATGTTGGAGGGAACCGACACGGCCGAGCGTCTCACCTGCTGAACAAGTGCGTATCTCTCCTCGACTGGGAACCGCTTGGTGAGACGGTACGCGGTCACGACGAGATCCATGGCCCGCTGCCATACGATCAGATCGCGGTAGCTGTTCACGCGGGGTCGTGCGCGGAGCGTTGTCATAAAGGTGATCATAACGGTCCGCGGATCTCTTGCGTGATCATTTCGCCGCCCCTGCCATCCTTTTCACCCCCAGCACCCAGCACCTAGCACCTAGCACCTCGATGCCCGTCCCCGAAACCGAGATCCGTGAAATCGTCAACCGCGAGACGCGCGCCTGGGACACCCAGGACGCAGAGCTCCTCGTCTCCTGCTTCCATCCGGCCATGGTCTGGCCCTGGCCCCCCACGGCACAGTCGCACGACCCGATGACGTGGGTCATGGTGTGGGGTCGCTTCGACGCGGAGCGCTGGCGGCGCGGGTGGCAGGAGCTGTTCGACACCCACACCCTGGAGCACAACCGGCGCGAGATCAAAAAGATCGTCGTCTCAACGGAACGGGACGGGGCGTTCGCAGTCGTGGACATCGACACGCTGTGGCGGCACAAGCAGACGGGCGCCGAGCAGCAGTGGAAGGGGCGGACCTGCAAGATCTACACGCAGGTGAGGACAGAGTGGAAGATGATCGCGCAGACGGGAGTGCTGCAATACTGAGTACGTCGAGCAGAGACGTCGCGTAAACGGCGTCACGCGACGACGTCAGCGGCGAGCGACGCTTACCCCCTCGAACAGCACCGACGGCGCACAGCGGGACCCCGTCCAGCGGGCGTCGTTCCCGAAGCCCCCGACGCGTTTCCACAACTCGTACGCGTTCCCTGCGACCGCGGCGTCCTTCACGCGACCCGTGATCTCGCCCCGCTCGATTCGGTACGCCAGGGCGACGGGATGACTGAACGCCCCGCCGGTCACGTTCCCCTGCCCTACCCCGATCAGCTCGTCCACCAGGAGGCCGTCTCTCACGCCGGGCAGCAGGCCGCCTCCGAGCTCCGACGTCTTGCGCCCTGACACCTGATCCCCGACACCTAGCACCAGGTTCGTATACCCCGGTACCGGCTTCCCGAAGATCCCCCGAGTCCCGTGTCCCGTGCTCTCGGTTTTCGCGCGTGCCCCCGTCTCGAGGTCGTAGATGAACCGTTGCACGACACCACGTTCCACGAGACACATGGTCCGGGAGGGCACGCACTCATCGTCCAGGGGGCGAGACGCGGTGCGACCGACGCGGAGGGGATCGTCGGCGAGTGAGAACCGGGCGTCGAACACCTGCTCGCCCACCTTCGCCCCCAGGGGGGAAATGCCTTGCAGCACCGCCTTCCCGGAGAGGGCTTGCGTCACCGGAAGCATCAGCGCGGACAGGCCGGCGGGGGTGAAGACGACGGGGAGGGCACCTTCGGGCGGCGCGGCGATACGCAGCGCCTGATCGAGCCGCACGTTGATCGAGGCGACGAGGGCCGCCAGCGCCTCGTCCGACGGAACATCCGCTCCCTCGAGCGTATCCGAGACGACGAGCACGTCGTCGCCGGCGATGCGCCACACGTCCGCGCTCACGCCGAATCCGGTGCCGCGATACTCGCCGCCGGCCCCCGCGGTGTTAGCGACCCGCGTCGCCGTCGTTTCGCGCTCGATCGCGACGTTGACCCGGCATCCGTCGCGCTCGAGTCGGGCCAGGAGGGAGCGCCCGACGCGGACAAGATCCACGAGGGAGGCATTCGCCGCTCGGTCGAAGAACGTGGTGAGCGGCGGAAGGGGGGCCCGCGCCGGAAACACGACGTCCAACTCGTCCCCCAGCTCGGCCGACGCCAAGGCGCGATCCAGTAGGGCCGCAGCATGCTGCGCCCCTCCATCGTTCCCCCCCGCCGCGGTCGTCCCTGCGACGCCCACCCGCCCGCGGTGGCGCACCCGGAGATTCGCCCCTGCTTCTTCAGTGACACCGGCTGACTTGAGGCGCCCCCACTCGAATGCCACCGTCGTCCGCTCGAAGCGGCGCCACAGCGCATCGGCGCCGCCGTCGGCGCGGCGCCGGGCCAGGTCGACGAGCTGGTCGATCACGCTCCCACGTCGCCGCCGACGAGCGCCTCCTCGATGCGGACGTGCGGTGCACCCTCGGTCACCGGGAGGGGGTACTGGCCGGCCTTGCCGCAACCGCCGCCCATCTGATTCCAGCGGAAGTCGGCGGCGATATGATCGATGCGGTCGAGCGTCTGGAACAGATTCCCCGCGAGCACGACGTCCTTCACCAGCTCCGCCACCCGCCCGTCGCGGATCATGCGGCCGTAGGCGGCCGTGAACGAGAAGTTCTCGAGCATCGTCTGGCCGCCAAACGCGCCGCACGCGTAGACCCCGAGCTTCACGTCGCCGATCAGATCCTCGAAGCTTCCCCGGCCGCCCGCGATGTACGTGTTGGTCATGCGTACGATCGGCGCGTGGCGAAACGAGATGGCGCGGGCGTTGCCGGTCGGCCGCTCGCCCATCGCGGCGGCGGTCTCGCGCGAGTGCAGCCGGCCGACCAGGATCCCCTCCTCGATGAGCGCGGTGTCCTGAGTGGGTGTCCCTTCCTCGTCGAACGGCAGCGTGCCGCGCAGGCCGGGGGCGGCGCCGTTGTCCCCCACGTTGAGCACCGGCTTCCCGAAGCGGCGCCCCAAGGTCATCATTGCGCGCGCTTGCGGGTTCTCGTACACGAAGTCCGCCTCCGAGAGATGCCCGAAGGCTTCGTGGATGAACACGCCGGCCAGCTCGGGATCGAGAATCACGGGATAGGTACCGCCCTTCACCATGGGGGCGTCGAGCAGCTCGACCGCCCGCTCGGCGACCTCGCGGAAGCCGGCCGCCTTGTCCTGCACCGAGTTCCAACCGCGGCGCATCCCGATCGACTCGAGTCCCTTCTCGATCGTGCCGTCACGGCGCGCCACCGCGGTCCCGGAGAGCGTGACGTCGGGCCGCAGCTCGTGCAGGATCGCGCCCTGCGAGTTCACATACCACGACTCGCTCACCTCGTCGCGGTACACCGTGAGCGTGTCGACGATGCGGTCACCCACACCGAGCATGGCGCCGTTGTAGGCCTCGAGCAGCCGTTTCTTCTCCGCGAGGGTCACGCCGCGCACGTCCCCGTCGAGGTCGAGCAGGGCGTCGGCCTGATGCGGAGGGACGTCGGCGAGGCGGATGGGCGGGTCCACCGGCACGGCGCGCGAGAGCTCGACGGCGCGCGCCACCATCGCCTCGAGCCGGTCGAGCGACGTGAAGCAGGCGACCCCCCAGCCGCCCCCCGCGTGCAACGCGCGCACGAAGCCGCCCTGGTCCTCGCTCGCCGTGGCGGAGTCGAGCCGCCGGCCACGGAAAGTCACGGTCGTGCTCCAGGTGCGTTCAACGCGGATTTCGATGTAGTCGGCGCGGGAGTGTGCGAGCGCCGCGGTCAGCCGGTCGATCAACCGCCGAGTTCCTCGAGCTTCGCGGCGTAGTCGGGCCGCATCACGATCTCCCCGTCGATGATGACCTCACGGTCCCAGGGAAGAATGATGAAGTTGTCCGTCTCGAGCGCGTAGAAGTCCGGCCGGAACTCGCCGCTGCGGAACGAGACGGCGGTTTTCACGGCGGCCGGCTTGAGCTCGCGCACGGCGTTGAGGGCCAGCTTCATGGTCGCCCCGGTGTCGCAGGTCTCGTCCACGATCAGCACGCGCCGGCCGGTCACGAGGCGCGTCGGTCCGGCGATGACCACCGGGCGCCCCCCGGTCTCCGTGCGCGTGATGGCCATGGAGGCGAAGTCGCGCTGCAGGATGCTCGCCACCACCGCCCCGGGGATGACGCCCGCCCGGGCGATACCGATCACCACGTCCGGGTCGTATTCCCGGAAGATTTTGAGCGCCAACGCCCGGCACATCTCACCAAAGAACGGCCAATCCACTTCGAGGACGCCGTGCGGGGCCTTGCGGGCGGCGCGCGCGTCCCGGGGCCGGGGGGCGTGGGGGGGCTGGGGGGGCTTCGGTGGCGGGGCGGGCATGGGGTGTGAAGCTACATTGCACAGTCGCGAGGCCGCAAGCTATTTTCGGCGCATGGGTTTCTGGCGCCGCCTGTTCGGCGGCTCGGGCGCCGACGAGGTCAACCCCCAGCGCCTCGACTATCTCAACGAGGCGCTCGCCCTCGAACGCCAGGGCGACTACGACGCAGCCCTCACGTCGTATCGCTTGGCGCTGCGCGACCACCCCAACGACGCGCGCATTCTCCAGAACATGGCGATCGCGTTCACCAAGACGCGGCGCATCGACGAAGCGATCCGCCACTACCGCCGGGCGCTGGAGCTCGACCGTGAGCTTGCGGGCGCCCACTACGGGCTGGCGTTCCTGCTGCTCAAGCGCGGCGATCCGGACGGCGCGGCGCAGCACCTGCGCGCGTTCCTCGCGCACCCGCCCAAAGGGCCCGACGCGCAGAAGTGGATCGAGCACGCGACGCAGGCGCTGCGCGACCTCGGCGCCTCCGGACCCACTCAAGCCGCAGCGGCGGAGGCGCCCTGACCGGTCGGCACCAGGCGAAGGGCCGGGTCGGCGGCGTCCTGGTGCTCGTGGCAGCTCTGTCCTGCGGCAAGTTCGGCCCGGGTGACCTGAGCCGCACGATCGCGCTCGAGGTCATCGCCCCGGACAGCCTGGAGGAGTACGACTCCATCACGCCGCACGCCCGCCTGCTCGACGGCCGCGGCGACTCGGTCGCCGCGACGATCGTGTGGTCGTTGCCCGACAGCGCCGACACCGTCGCCCTCACGCTCCTCGACACGACCACCGGCAGGATCACCGTGAATCACGCCGGCCTGACCGGCCGGCTGCTCGCCCGCGCCGGCACGTTCGTCAGCAACCCCGTGTCGATCCGCACGCTGGCGGCCGCGGACACGCTGTTCGCGACTTCTTTGGCCATCGTGGATACGGTCGCGCTGCCCGCCGACTCGGTGTCCGATTCGCTCAAAGTAGAGGTCGCGGACACGATCAAGTCGGCGGCCGGAGGTGACTCGCTGACGGTCGCCCTCGCCGGCCGGCCCGTCGTCTACGCGATCAAGGATCCGGTGTCCCCGGGCCCCGTCACGCTGGTCATGAACGACTCGACCCACCGCCTGGTCACCACGGACACGGCGACGACAGGCGTGACGGGAATTGCGTTCGTCAAGGTGCGGCTCCTGGGTCCACCCGTTCCCGACAGCGTCGTCGTGCACGTGATTGCCCGGCGCGCCACCGGAGACACGGTGCCGGGCTCGCCGGTCATTTTCGTCGTGAGGTTCCTGCCATGAGCAGTGCGCCCCGTACCTTGACCGAGCTGTTCTTCGACGCCGTACAAACCTACGGGGGGCATGCGGCCGCGTTCCGCTACAAAGCGGATGGCGCGTGGCGCGACGTCACGCATCAGGCGGCGGCGGCGCGGGTGCAGGCGCTGTCGCTCGGCCTGCGCGAGCTCGGACTCGGGGCGGGCGAGAAGGTCGCCATCCTCGCGGAAACGCGGCTCGAGTGGGCCCTGACCGACTACGCGTGCCTGTGTGCCCGCGCCACTGACGTGCCCATCTACCCGACCCTCCCCGCCAACCAGGTGGAATACATTCTGCGCGATGCGGGGGCGGCGGCCGTGGTCTGCTCGACGGCGGCGCAGGTGGAAAAGATCCACTCCGTGCGCGGCGGGCTGCCGTCGCTCCGCCACGTGATCGTGTTCGATGCGACCGGGAGCGCCGGGGGCGGCGGTGTGCTCACCCTCGCCGAGCTCGAGGCACGCGGTCGGGCGGCGGCCGCGAAGTATCCCCGCTTCAAGGAGGAGGCGCTGGCCGTCCGGCCCGACGACCTCGCGACCTTGATCTACACCTCGGGGACGACCGGCGAGCCCAAGGGAGTCATGCTGACCCACGACAACATCTGCTCCAACGTGCGCGCCTGCGTGGACACGATCCGTGTCAGCGGCGACGACAGCTGTCTCGCGCTGCTGCCGCTGTCGCACATCCTCGAGCGGATGGTGGACTATTACTTCCTCCACGTGGGCGTGACCATCAATTACGCCGAATCCGTCGACGCGTTCGCGCAGAACCTCCAGGAGGTCCGACCGACGGTGGTCGCCGCGGTGCCGCGTGTGTACGAAAAGGTGTACGCGCGCGTGCTCGAGAACGCGATGACGGGTGGCGCGGCGAAGCGCCGCATTTTCCAGTGGGCGAAGCGGGTCGGGGAGCGATGGGCGGCGCACCGCCTGGCCGGCGTCGGCGTGCCCCTGGGGCTCAAGCTCACCCACGCGATCGCGGACCGCCTGGTGTTCTCGAAGCTGCGGGCGCGCACCGGGGGACGGATCAAGCTGTTCGTATCGGGCGGCGCACCCCTCTCTGCCGAGATCGGGCGGTTCTTCTACAGCGCCGGCCTTCCGGTCATCGAGGGGTACGGGCTGACGGAAACGTCGCCGGTCCTGACGCTGAGTCCGCTCCAGCGGCCGAAGTTCGGCTCGGTCGGCAAGCCGATCCCGGGCGTGCAGATCAGGATCGCGGCCGACGGCGAGATCCTCGCCAAGGGCGCGAACATCATGCAGGGCTACTACAACAAGCCGGCGGAGACGCGCGAAGCGATCGACGCGGAGGGGTGGTTTCACACCGGCGACATCGGCGAGCTCGACGCCGATGGCTACCTCAAGATCACCGACCGGAAGAAGGACCTGCTGAAGACGGCGGGCGGCAAGTACATCGCGCCGCAGCCGATCGAGAACACGGTGCGGTTGAACAAGTTCGTGGCGAGCGCCGTGGTGCTCGGCGACCAGCGGAAATTTCCCATCATCCTCATCGTGCCCAATCTTGTCCCGCTCGAGCGGTGGGCCACGGAGCGGAACCTGACCTACGCGTCCCCGGCCGAGCTCATCCGGCTGGCCGACGTCCAGGCCAAGATGGAGCGCGAGGTGATGGGCGGCCTGCGCGACCTCGCCAAGTTCGAGATGCCGAAGAAGGTCGTCCTGATCGAGCGGGACTTCACGATCGAGTCCGGCGAGCTGACCCCGTCGCTCAAGGTCAAGCGCCGTCAGGTCGAAAAGAACTACAAGGACCTGATCGACCGGGTGTATGCGGAGGCCGATCCCACGGCGGCGACCATCGAGGGCTGATCAGCGCCGCTCGCCGACGAACAGGCCGTGCCCGAGGGCCAAGCGCGTGAGCCCGGCCGGCGCGGCGACCTGCTCGCTCTCGATCACCAGCCGTCGTCCCGGGAGGAGCACCCGCCGCGCCTCGGCGAGCCACTCGGCGCCGAGGCGATCCGGCCCCATGACGACCGCCCGCGCCACCGTCTGTCGCAGCGGAATCATCGTGTCGCAGTCGAGCAGGCTCAGCACCGGGAGCTCCGCCACATCGTCCGGTGCGTTCACGGCCACAAAGTGGACGCCGCCCATGAGCGCCGCGAGTCCCACCGCATGCTGGGCGGCGGAGCCGAGCAGGACGACGTAGCCTCCCGGCCCGGACAGATCGAGCAGCGCTTGTAGAGTCTGCGGGTCCACGGGTTGCGAGATGCGGGATGCGGGATGCGCGGCCGCGCCTGAATCGACGCCTCTCGCATCCCGCATGCCGCCTCCCGAGAAGTTCGCGACGCCCTTGAAGATCGGATACTCCCGCCCGCATTTCGGGCAGGCCAGCACGCCCGACCGCACCATCCGTCCGCGCATCTCACCGGTGGACAGCACGAGGAATCCCTCCTCGTGCCGCTCCGGGCAGCGGAGCATCTCCGTCAGCTCAATGTGCACCCGAGCCGAACTCCACCCAGCTGACACGGTCCGCTTCGACGCGTACCCGGCGCGTCATGCGTCGCCCGTCCACCACCACCGCGAGCGTGTACTCGCCGGGCTCGACATCCGACACGGCGAAGTGCTCGCGATAGTCGGGGTCCGGGTGATTGTGCTCGCCGTACGTTTCGGCGTACGAGTACGGCGTCTCCTGTGGCTCGGCCTTGACCACTCCGTACACGCGGACCTGCGGCGCCGGCCGGCCCTGCGCGTCCCACACCCGCCCCGCCACGATCCCCGTCCCGGGCAAAGGACGAATCCAAAGCTCCGGGTTCACCGTGTACTTCGGGTACCGCTCATTGGGATCCACGATCAAGAGTACCGAGTCGGCCGGCGCGACGTGAACCTCCAGGTGCAGGTGGTCGTTGGTCGCGCGGCCCGTGTTTCCGACCAGCGCGATCACGTCGCCCGCCTGGACGCGCTGGCCCACCGACACGAGGAGCCGGGCGTTGTGGTAGTAGGTCGAAAATATGAACAGCCCCTTGAGCTTTCGGTCGTGGCGGATGGCGACGGTGTTGGCCCCCTGCTCCGCCGGTCCCGCGAACACGACCACGCCGTCGCCGATCGCGAGCACCGGCGTCCCGTCGGGGTTGTTGAACTCGACGCCCTGGTGCTGTTGAAAACTGCCACCCATGGTCGACCCGTAGCGGTACGTCTGGTCGATGTACGGCTGGTCTGTGAGGGCAATGGGCCGTCCGAACCAGGTGTGTCGCGTGCCGCGGGAGTCCGTGTCTGGGCGCTCCTGGTAGCTGACGCCCACGAGCGTCAGCCGCTGATCGATGCGGCAGGTCCCCACACCGGTGGGTCTCCCGGCTGCGTAGATCCCCGGCGCGAGCAGCAGCAGCGCGCTGACGCTGCGGGTCATGTCGCAAACGTTGAGCGCGTCACCGTCCTCCGCGTACACGCCGTCGCGCGTCGCGGCGAACGCCTGCCCCGGCCCCGCGCGAGCGAGTGCCTGCACCGGCGGCAGGTCCACGCGGCATCCCTTCACCACGGGTCCGACGGGGCACGCCGGACGCCCCCGCTTGTCGAGCCACGCACTGCGGGTGGGGTCGAGCCGGTACAGCCCGCGTTCGGTCCCCACCCAGACGAGACTCCCGGTATCCGGAGCGAGCGCCCGCACCCGGTTGCCGCACTCGGCGCCGGGGGGAGGGCAGCGCGCCGGGGTGGCGTATTCCGTCCACGTGCGCCCGCCATCGGTCGAGCGGGCGAGCCCCCGCAGGTGGCCGGCCCACACGCTGCCGTCGGCGCCGCGGGCGAGCGCCAGCACGTACCGGCTGCGCAGCCGACCCCACGGATGGGGCGCGGACAGCGCTCCGCTCGAATCGGTGATCTCCGCCCAGGTCACGCCGCGATCCCACGACAGCTTGATCCCGTCGGCCGTGCCCACGTACACGGTGTCGCCCCGCGTGACGATGCCGTTGGGCGCGACGTATTGCCACTCGGGGCCGAGCTGCTTGAGCTCCCAGTTAGTCCAGGTCTTGCCGCCGTCGGTCGAGAGGCCCCACCCGTTCCCCACCGTGCCGTACCAGATCTCCCCGTTCGGCCCGAATCCGAAAGCGTGTACGAAATCGAAGGAAATCGTCCGTCCGGTCGTGTCGCTCGAGCGCCGTAGCTGCTCCCAGCTCCCTGCTCCCTGCCGCAGGACGAAGATTCCCTGTCCGTACGTGCCGACCCAGACGGCATTGTCGGGCGCTCGGGCCAGGGCGAGCACGTGCACGCCGAAGCCGGTGGTGTCGGGGAGGGGGGGGAGCGTTTGGGCGCCGGTCGGTGCCGCTGCCCCGAGAACCATCAGCGCCCCTAAGAGTGCGGAGTGCGGAATGCGGAGTGCGGAATGGTAGTGCCTGGTTCGACGCGTGCGCTCACGATCGACCCCCGCTCTACTATTCCGCATTCCGCACTCCGCACTCCGCATTTGTCTCAGCCTCTCACCGTATAGACCGTCGGCAGCAACCGGATCTCGGTGACGTCGACCCGCGGAGCCCGAGTGACGGCGAACAGCACCGCCTCGGCCACGTCACCCGCCTGCAGCATCGCGCTGCGCTTGGTGAAACCCGGCCGCGCATCGGGGTCGATCGGGTCCCAGATCGGCGTGTCCACCGGTCCCGGCGAGACGATCGTCGTGCGGACGCCGGTGCGCGACAACTCGGCCCGCAGCACCTCGTGCATTCCGCGCAGGCCGAACTTGCTCGCGGCGTAGGCGGTCGAGCCCGTGAACGCCACGTGGTCGGAGATCGATCCGATGGTGACGAGGTGGCCCGCGCCGCGCCGCACGAGATGCGGCACGAGGGCGCGCGTCACGAGAAACGGCGCGGTGAGATTGACGGCGATCGTCCGGGCGAAGTCGTCGGGGGTCGTCTCCGCGACGGGCTTGATGAAAAAGATACCCGCGTTGTTCACGACGATGTCCGGGACTCCGCGGTGCAGGACGCGGCCGACGGCCCGCTCCACGGCCACGGGATCGGTCACGTCACAGCGCAGGTCCGTGCGGCGGCCGGTCGTGCCGTCCACGAGACTGCGGGCCAGCCGCACCACGTGCGATCCCGCGGCGTACAGCAGCTCGGCCACGGCGAGGCCGATCCCGCGCGACGCCCCGGTGACGAGCGCGAGCTTCCCGGCGAGGGCGGTGGGGGACGCGTCGCTCACCCCGGGCCCCGGCTGTATACCAGCCGCAGGAATTCGTCCCGGGTCTTCGCATCTTGCAGCAGCGCGCCCCGCAAGGCGCTCGTGACCGTCTTGGAGTTCTGCTTCTCGACGCCGCGCATCATCATGCAGAGATGGTACGCCTCGATCACCACACCCACGCCGCGCGGCTCGAGCACTTCCATGAGCGCGTCGGCCACCTGGTCGGTGAGGCGCTCCTGCACCTGGAGCCGGCGGGCAAACACCTCGATCACGCGCGGGATCTTGGAGAGACCGACCAGGCGGCCGTTCGGCAGGTAGGCGACGTGCGCCCGGCCGAAGAAGGGGAGCAGGTGGTGCTCGCACAACGAGTAGATCTCGATGTCGCGCACGCACACCAGGTTCTCGTGCCGCTCGCTGTACAGCGCGTCGCCGATCACGTCCGCGACCGACATGTGGTAGCCGCGGGTGAGCCACTTGAGGGACGTCTCGACGCGGGCCGGCGTCTGACGCAGGCCCTCCCGGCTCGGATCCTCGCCCAGCTGATCGAGGATCTCGCGCACGAGACTCTCGAACGGCGTGCGTGCGCCCGGCGCCGACGCGGGCGGCAGCGGCTCGGTATGCTCGTCGTGGAAGCTGTGCACGCTGGCCGACTTCATCTTGTCGCGTCCCATGCTTGTTGAGCCTCCGGGGCAGAACTATCTTCGGCGCACGTGAAACTAAAGGTACTCGCTTTCCTGTCCATGGCGGGAGGCTCCGCGCTGTCCGCGCTGTGGACGTTCCCCGGCATTCTCATATCGGCCTTCCTCGTCGCCTGGGGAGCGGAAGCCGCACAGTTCCTCATCTCCCAGGGCCTCGCGCTCGCGATCCTCGCCTGGCTGCAGACGCTTCCCGAGTTCGCCGTCGAAGCGGTGATCGCGTGGGACGCCGGGCGGGAGCCCGAGCGCGCGCACCTGGCGATCGCGAATCTCACCGGCGCGATCCGCCTGCTGCTCGGATTGGGGTGGCCGATGATCTACTTCGTGTTCGCGATCTCCGGCCGCAAGTCCGCGAGCGAGCGGCTGCCCGCCATCCGGCTCGAGCGCGAGCACGCGGTCGAGATCGTGGGGCTCGTGCCGCCGCTCTTGTACTTCGGTGTGATCCTCCTCAAGCAGAGCTTCAGCTGGGTCGATGCGGTGGTGCTGCTGACACTGTACATCGTTTACCTCGGGGTCCTGTTTCGCAACGCCCCGCATGGCGCCGATCACGTCGCGGACGCCCCGGCGGTCTCCCGTTGGGCATACCGCCAGCCCGGCTGGCGCCGGCCGCTCGCCATCGCGGCGCTGTTCGGCGGCGGCGGCGCGCTGCTGTACGTCACGGCGCACCCGTTCCTCGAGTCCATGCTCGCAGTGGCCGGCCTGCTCGGCGTGAGCCAGTTCGTGCTGGTGCAATGGGTCGCGCCGTTTCTTTCCGAGTTCCCGGAGAAGGTCTCGGCGTTCTATTGGGCCCGGCGCGTCACGCGCGCGCCGATGGCGCTCATGAACATGGTGTCGAGCAACATCAACCAGTGGACGGTGCTCGCCGCCATGATCCCGCTCGTGTACGGGTACTCGAGCCTGCGCCATCATGGTGTGTGGTTGGATTTCCACTTCGACACGGCCCAGCGGCTCGAAATCCTGCTCACGCTGCTGCAATCCGGGCTCGCGCTGATGGTGCTCGCGAACATGGAGTTCGACTGGCGCGACGCAACCGTGCTGTTCGTGCTCTGGTTGGCGCAGTTCCTGCGGCCGAGCCTGCGCGAAGCCGTGGCGATCGCGTACGGGGTATGGATGGTGATTCTCGCGATCGAGTTCCTGGTCGGACGCAAAGCCCTACTCGCGCCGAAGTATTTTTGGGAGACGATTACGGTCGGACGGTCGGACCGACGGGAACGGAGAGGATTATTGAAGCCCGAAAGGAATGACTGGTCCCTCACCATGGCGTCTGCCTTCCCCACGCGGGGGCATGACATCGGTCACAGTATCTGGGTCCACGATCGAGCTGTTGGCTCAATAATTCTTCTCCCCATCCCTTGACTACAATACTACGTGGACCGAATACGTCAAGCGAAGACGTCACGCGAAATCGCCGCCCGAATTGGGGGTATTGACATGAATCTGACGCTCGTGGCCGCCATCGCGCTGCTCGTGCTGTGGGGTATCCTCGTGTTCGCGCTGCACCTCGGCAGCGGGCCGGTGCAGGTGTTGTACGCCCTGGCCGTGGTCCTGTTCGCCCGCCGCATTATCGTGGGTGCGCCGAAGTTCCTGTCGTGACAGCGGCGCCGCCCGCGCTTCCGGGCGACGCCGCCGTCCGCGACCGTTACGACCTTACTTCTTCTTTCCGCCCCCGAACAGCACACCCACGGTGAGCGGAACGAACTTCTTCGAGCCACCGGAGGTCTGGACGCTCACGTACCGGCCCTCTGCGAAGAAGTTCACCGGACCCAGACCGATCCTGGCGCCGGCGCCCAGGCCGTACGCGAACTTCGATTCCGAGGTATCCACGGACAGCGACGGAATCGTGGTCTTCACGTTGAAAAAGCCCCCGCCTGCCAGCACGTACGGCTTCACCAAGGGAGCCGGCACAGGGATGTTCCAGACCAGGCTCACCAGTCCGCCGATCCCCTTACTGTTGCCGTCGCCGTTGAGCGGGGCGTTGTGGCTGGTCTGACCGTACAGACCGTCGACGCGGATGCCGACGGGAGACATGGGGATGGAGAAGTCCACCCGCACCAACCCGTGCCACCCGGTCTTGTCGAGGTCCTTGTAATCGCCCAAGGGACTGAGAAGCCCGCCGCCCACGCCGAAGCGTGCGCCTTGGGCTCCTGCCGTCGCGACGCTCGCGAGCGATACCACGCCAACCGCGAGCGCCAGCTGCAGAACTCGATTCATGAAGCCGCCTCCCAGATTCGGGGAACATTCGGGTTTGGGGCGCGCTCCATGATTAGCGATTGAGGTCCCGGGCGCAAGCACGAGGGGCCCCGCGCCTCGGACGCGGGACCCCGTTCTCGCCGTCGTCGGACCGATGTCCGCGCTACAACGTCGACTTGAAGAGCAGGCGGTTCGGCGTCCCGCCCACATTGCCGGTGATCACGCCCGCCGTCGAGTTGGTGATGATCCAATTCGAAACCGTAGCGGACGACGCGTCGCCGAAGGTCGCCTTATAGAGGGCGCCGACACCGACGACATGCGGCGTCGCCATCGACGTGCCGCTCAAGGTCATCGTGGTGGCGAGGTAGGTCGACTTGATCGCCGACCCCGGGGCGTACAGCTCGACGCACGTGCCCCAGTTGGAGTACGACGCCTTGGCGTCGGTCTTCTCCGATGCCGCGACGGTGAAAACGCTGGGAGCACCCGAGGGCGACTCGGTGCAAGCGTCGACGTTGTCGTTCCCTGCCGCGACCGCGAGGAACACGCCGGAGTTCCAGAGATTGGTGACCGCCTGGTCGAGCGCCGGCGATTTGCCGCCGCCGAGCGACATGTTCGCCACGGCGGGGGTGGCGTGGTTCGCACTCACCCAGTCGACGCCGGCGATCACGTCGGAGTTGAGACCGATGCCGGCACAGCTCAGCACCCGCACCCCGTGCAGGGAGACGCCCTTCGCCACGCCGTAGGTCGCGGCGCCGATCGTCCCCGCGACATGGGTGCCGTGGCCGTTGCAGTCCTCGCCCGTGGCGTGGTAGGCATCGAACACGTTGTTCGCCCGGCCACCGAACTCCGGCTGCAACGTCCAGATCCCGGTGTCGATGATGTAGGCGTGCACGCCCGCCCCCGTCCCCGTATAGGTGTACGTCCCGGAGAGCGGCAGCGCCCCCTGGTCGATACGGTCGAGGCCCCAAGGATCCCCGTTGGCGTCCATGGACTGCGTGACGTCGGCCCGCATGACCTGATCGGCCTCGACGGACGCGACCAGCGGGTTGCTCTGCAGGACGACCGCCGCGGGAGCGGACAGGCGCGCCGCGAAACCCTTGATCGCACTGGTGTAGACGTGGAGCAGCGACCCGCCGGCGGCGGTGACGAGCTCATTCGCGACGGTTGCCGGATCGGCGACGTTGTCCCGCAACACCACGATGTACTGCCCAGGCACGGACTCGACGGCCGCGAGACGGTTGCCCGTGTCCGGCGTCTGCTGCGCCGGGTTCGACATGGCCTCGCACCCCGCTAGTGCGGCCAGGAATGCAAGAGCGACGATGCGCGCGGCTGATGGCATGGCTACCCCTCCGTGACGGTTGAAAGACCACTGGAAGGGGGGGCAAATTCTGTTCCGAACCCGTCGCGCCGACGCCGCGCGGAATGCCGTCACCAACCCGGGGCGGTGGGGCGCGCCCGCGGCGTGCAGGCGTGCAACGGTGTGGCGCGTGGGCGACGGCGGCAGGACATGAGCCCCGGAGCGGCGTGAGCGGCATCACCGGCATCGGATGGGGACAGCGCGTAGTGATTGCGGGGAGCGCCCGCTTCTGAAAGGCCGTGCTCCATGCAAGAAGCTACGAGCAGTAGAATCCTCCGGGCGTTCATGTGGGGAGCTCTGCTCCTGTCGTCGGGGTGCAAGGAGCCGAACCGACCACCGGCGCCACCTTCGGGCGCACAACGGCTGGCCGACCGCTACCCCTGCGATCGGGGGATCGCCGGCGATCCAGCGGTGGTCTGGGCAGAGAACTTCGAGGAGGGCTCGGTCTCTGCCGTGACATCGCGCTATCAGGACTACAAGAACGCAGGCGGCATGGCCCTCGTCCCCGACAAGCCGTCAGGGAGTTGCGGGGCGGCATCGATGCAGCTCACGGCCGACGGTGGGAACGCCGCCACCCAAGCCACCGACCTGTACAAGCGCCTCGACACCGGTCAGGACGAGCTCTACGTGCGCTGGTACGTCAAGTACCAGGCGGGCGCGCCCTGGCACCACACGGGCGTGTGGTTCGGCGGGTACAACCCGCCCAGCGACTGGCCGAACCCGCAGGCGGGAATCAGACCGCTCGGTAACGACCGGGTCTCCTTCTCCGTGGAGCCGGTGTGGGGCAGCGGCGGTCCCAATCCGGTCTTCGATTTCTACAACTACTGGATGAAGATGCACACCTGCTCGGGGTGCGGGGGCTCGTACTGGGGGAACGCGCTCATCAGCCGGACGGCCTTCACGGCCTCCGATAACACGTGGGCCTGCGTCGAGGTGCACGCCAAACTCAACACCGACATGGCATCGGACGCCGGCGCGGCGCTCGAAGTGTGGAAAAACGACATCCTCATCCAGCACTTCCCCGATACCGGGGCGGGGGTCGGGTACTGGGTGCAAGATCACTTTTGCCCGGCCGGCGCCGACGGCTCGCAGTGCAACTACTCGCCGACCGCCTCAGGCCCGCCCGACATCCAGTTCCGGACTACCCCGGACTTGAAGCTGAATGCCTTCTGGCCGCAGAACTACATCACCGACCCGGCCTCGGGTACCGTCTGGTTCGACGACATGGTCGTGGCCACGCAGCGCATCGGCTGCCTCCGCTAGACCGGCCCGGAACGATTCGGTAGGGGCGCAGCATGCTGCGCCCCTACGTGTCCGCGCGTCGCACCATCAGCTGGTCATCACGAGCACGACGACACCCCACGCGAGCGTCAGCAGCGTGACCGGCACGCCGATCCGCGCGTACTCCCTGAACCCGATGCGCACGCCCCGGGTCTGGGCGCGCTCGGCCACGATGAGGTTCGCCATCGAGCCGATGAGGAGCAGGTTCCCCGCGAAGGTGGAGCTCATCGCGAGCACGCGCCAGACGAGATCCGGGTTGGGGACGGTCGGAACGGTATTGCGCCACAGGATGACGGCCGGGACGTTCGAGATCAGGTTTGAGAGCGTCGTCATCACGCCGCTCACGGCCACGGCTGCGCGCCACGGAGAGCCGCCCTGCACCAGGCGCAGCGCGTGATCATCGATCCAGGCGACCGCTCCGGTCTGCTCGAAGCCGCGCATGACGACGAACAACGACGCGAAGAACAACAGCAGCGACCATTCGACGCGGTCGATCGCGTAGGCCGGATCCCGCTGGGCGACCGCCACCATCACCGCACCCGCGGTGATCGCGACGAGCGGCAGTGAACCGCCCGCGAGCCACGCAATCACGGCGACGCCGAACAGCGCGAGCGCTTTCAGGACCAGGGGGCGGTCGAGTGCGACGGGGACGGTTTCGAGCCGCTCGCGGAACGGCTCGCGCAGCTCGGCGCGATACACCCAGCGGAGGTAGCCGTAGGTGATCGCGAGACCGCCGCCGCCCACCGGCAGCATGTGTGCGAGGAACCCCCCGAACGAGGCGCCGCTCCAGATCCCCACCAGCATGTTCTGCGGATTGCCGGTGACGGACACCACGGAGCCTACGTTGGCGCCCATCGCCAGACCGATCAGGTAGGGGTTGGGCCTGACGCGCAGCGGCCCGAGCGCGGCCAGCAGCACCGGTGTGACGACGAGGCAGATGGTGTCGTTCACGA
>WNFY01001625.1_pt1 | contig 40354 bp, 38 predicted proteins | sample 5400091 | NCBI WGS metagenome assembly WNFY01 (sample SAMN13153364, study PRJNA577476) | soil metagenome | isolation source: 60 cm soil or saprolite under grassland replicate 1 | place: USA:California | collected 2016-06-15 | reverse complement strand
GAATATTATTGCAGATCGTATACTTCTGCCAGAGCAACCCCGGTGGTATCGTTCACACCCCTCACGATCGCGGTGTAATTTCCCGGTTGCAGCGTTGCGATGATAGCGGACTCGCTTGGCGCAGTCGGAGCATGCCCGCTGTTTTGGATAGCCGCGACCTGGCCGGCGGTAATAATCCCGCCGATTATCGTATGCTGCCAATTATCGTTGGAGGCAATCAAAGCTCCAGTGCGGTCGTGCAGTTCTAATGTCGGGTCAGCGAGTACATCGGGAACGCCATACTGTGTAAGCTCAGGACCAATGGCACGCACAATGACCCTCTTTGGTCCAGTGCCTTCAATAATGAACCCGCCAATCATCACGTTGTTCCCCGTCTGCACAAACCCCCGCGTACTGATGTTGCCCAGAAGAGCGCCTTGACAGACAACTGCTGTTACCGTTCCGGTGCCCTCGTGACCGGGGTTCGGGAAGTAGCCGGGATCGGTGTGGACGATCACCATCTCGGGCACGTCACCGCTGATTATCGGGCCCGATTTCGTTATCAAGCTTGAGACAATTACTGTAATGTCAGCCGGGACGCTCTCTGGTGGCCCTGAACTATTGCCCGGATCACTTTGCCACGTGCCCCCACAGGCCGCCGGATTTGGGTTTGGAGAATTGGCAAAGCCTTTGAAACTTGCTGGAGCTGGGCCCCCGCTCAAATGATTTAGCTTCCACCATTGCGCGCCCCAAAACGTCACATGATTACCCACCGCCGCATCGAGATCGCCAATAACAAAACCTGTGCTTATAGGAGTCGTTTGACCGCTTGCATTGTCGGCAAAAAGCCGGAAGCAAACCACCGCGACGAGAAATACTGGAGCTGCTTTTTTTAGCTGAATCAATGGGTTCATGGTTCTTCCTTTCCTTTTCCTGCTATGGTTAATTTTAGGGACTGCAGGTCTGGAACAGGCAAAGAACCTAGCGGGGGAAAGTTCTCCGCCTGATTCGAATCCGTTTAACGACGCCGAGTCTGCCGAAAATCGTGCGAGTTTGTCAAGACAATTCGCCGCGGCTGCAAATTCGCTGATTCAAGTTCGAGAAACGCGGTCAGCTTTTCATCCGCACGCACAACGAAACGCTTTCCGTCGTCGCGATGAGCGTCCGCAATCCAGATCGTTCGCCCCGTTGGAATCAATCGCTGAGACGCAGCCCCAACTCCAACCGGCTTTCTTGAGATTGTCAGCGATGGTCTCCCAGCACTTCATACAATTCTGCCTTTGGCTGGACCGACTTGTTAGGCGACTCTCACGGGCGATCCTGGGAAGCGCTTAGAACTTCTTTAGCCGTGTCAGGAGGCAGGTGCGCCAAGGCCCTGCGCGTTACCTCTTCCGCCCTCTGCCGGCTCTGCTCCGCGATTTGCCGGTTCCGCCGCTCATGTTCCGCTCCGGCTTGGCCGATCTGCAGTCCGAAGAAGGCACCTACGAGAGTACCCGTCACGCTCGTGAATAGGCCAACGATAGCGACCACCTCAGCGGACTTTTCCAACTTTATCTTGGTAAAGCACACCAAAAAGACCGTCAGCATCGCCGCAAGGACCAATCCAGAAATCGAAAGCCAGAAGGCGTGGCGGATGCGACTTCGCTCAGTGGCAATGTCAATCTTGTCAGTGGAATCATCGGCCATCTTTCGGATTTTGCCTCTTTTGCTCTCCACCCGGCAATCACAAAATGATATGAACGCGCCCAATGACGCGGGCGACGTTCACGATTGCTGCGGTTGCTTTTCTTTCCAACGCGGCAGCGGCAACCACGCCGCCAGTCACGTTTGAGTCACCGTGCGAATGTCGCGACAATCATGGCGAACATCGCTGGGCGGTGAAGAACGATCCTTCAACGCCGCCTGTGGATGCGAGCGCAATACAGGCCGTCACGCCTTCGGATGTGTTTAGTTGGCCGGGGCCAGCGGAGCATTTGACGCAAAGCTCAGAGCGTACCGGGATCGAGAATAATTGGTTCGCACTCACGGGACGCGTAGTTGCGGTGAAAGTCGAAATGGACGGTGATCTTACACCTTGCGCTTCAAGATGCGACCGGAGACAAAGCGGGCGTTGTTGTCTGTGAAATACCGGCGAAGCAGCAATGGTGTTCCATTCGCGAAACGGTTTTCAGTTGGACGACAACGAGATTCCCGTTTCACACTAACTCTGACAGAAAACTAAAATTGATCGTACTGGGACGCAGGCCATGCGCCCAAGGATCAGTCGAACCGGAGAAGCCATCTTCCCGAATACGCAGCGTGGGAGATTCACCCAGTGATGAAACTAACAGTCCACTGATCCGCGTTTACGATGCGGCTGGCAACGTGATTGAAACACACGAGCACAAGGGCGAGTTCAAAGCGTAGTAATTTCTGTACCAATCGCCATTTATTCGCCGCGTCTCTGTGGTAACGAGCGTTCTTCCTGTATCCGGTGATTGCGGTAGCGGTACCCTTGGTTGTTGCCGTAGCGGTACCGTTGGTTGCTGCGGGAGCGATACCCTTGGTTGCTGCCGTAGTACCCTCGGTTGCTGCGGTAGCGGTACCCTTGGTTGCCGTAGTACCCTTGGTTGCCGTAGTAAGAGCCGTAGCCTTGACTGCCGTAATAGCCGTACCCTGGATTGCCGTAGTAGCCGTAGCCGTAAGCGGGCTGGCTGTAATAACCATACGGATAATACCCGTAATAGGGATACCCGTAGAAGAACGGAAAACCAAGTCCACCGGCAAAGATGAATTGGTTTCCGCCCCAATTACCGCCGCTCCAATTGCGGCCATTCCAGTTACGACCGCCCCAATTGCGACCGCTCCAATTGCGACCGCTCCAGTTACGGAATGTTCCTGATGTGCCGCGGCTGAATGTCGCTCCTCCTCGGGACGGCATCGACATGGTGTGCCCACGGCCATGGCCGCGGGGTCCCGCCCAAACCGTGCTAATAGAGACGGCGAAGGCGAGAATGATTGAAAAGAATGCTTTCATGGTAATAAAGTATTCGTTGCTGACCGCTCGCGTGCGTTTATCAGGTTGCGGTCGCGATTGCGCGGCGGATCGCCGATTCAAGTTCACTAAACGCCGTCAGCTTCTCATCCGCACGCACAACGAAGACGCTTCCCATCGCCACGATGCGCGTCAGCAATCCAGATCGTTCGCCCTAGGTGATCTCTGAGCCCCCGCGCAACCGTTATGAGATCAAACTCACCGCGAACTCGTGTATCGTCGTCTGCAGTTCCAAAAATGCAGTCAACATTTCATCGTCTCTTCGGAATCGCGATTCTAAGCGCGTTGATCCTCGCGACGCGCTACGCGAATTATCAGGACGTCTTTATCGCCGGCAACGTGTACTTCGTTGATGCGGATTGTTACGCACGGATGACTCGCGTTCAGATGTGCGACGCAAAGCCGGGATTGATCGTGCGGCACCATGCTTTTGAGAATTTTCCGCAGGGAACAACTCCACACACGACTGCGCCACTCGATTATCTGATCCTCGGACTGTCGCTCCCGTTAAAGCCGTTCACGGCGCAGCCACTCGACATGGCGGGAGCATTTATCTCGCCGTTGCTCGCGGTATTTGGCGGCTGGTTTCTCTGGTGGTGGTCACAAAAAATGAAATTCCGGTATCGCTGGGTGATGCTGGTCCTATACGCCGTTAGCCCCATTCTCGTTCACGGGACGGAGCTTGGCAGGCCCGATCATCAATCCTTGTCGATGCTGCTCGTCACAATCGCGATTTGTGCGGAGTGGAGCTCGAGAACAAGGGCAGCCGACTCGGTTGTCTCCGGAAGTCTGGATAACTGGAGCATTGTGAGTGGGGTGGCGTGGGGATTGGCGATTTGGAATTCTGCTTATGAGCCGCTCGTTTTGTTCCTGCTTGTCATAGTCGGGAGCGTACTTGAAAACCGAGAAGTGCTCCTGGCGAAGTCTCGCCGTGCCGGTTGGTTTGGCTTTGTTTTCATCATTGCAATCGCGCTCTTGATTGAAAGGCGAATTCCGTCGTTCTCCATTTTGCATTCGGACGCGATTTTCAAAAACTGGGCGCGCACTATCGGCGAGCTCGCGCACGTATCGCCGGCAAATCAAATCTGGTTGCGCTGGTGCGGGTATTTTTTTCTTATCACACCATTTTTGATCTGGATGAACGTGAACAGAAACAGCAGAAGGCCCGATGGAGCGATGCCATGGTTTGTGCCCGTGCTTCTTGTTGCGACTTACGGTCTCACGATTTGGCAGGCGCGCTGGGGATACTTTTTTGTATTAATCTATGCACTTGCGCTGCCTGCTTTGCTTGAGTCAATCAAATCCCGCGCGGCAGTGTGGATCGCATTTGTGTTATCGATCTATCCGATTTTGCATGATTGGGATGAAAGGCTTTGGCCGAATGAAACGCAATTAGCCAGGCGTGCCGAACAGCGGAATGAATCTGCGCAGGTCCGCAATCTTGCGCTCAGTTTGCAGTCGTCGCAGATACGTCCGTTTGTTGCGCCGTGGTGGCTTTCGCCTTCGATCGCCTATTGGTCCGGGCAACCCGGAGTTGCGGGAAGTTCGCACGAAAGTCTAAACGGTACCGAAGACAGCGCGCGATTTTTTCTTTGCGAGGATTCGCAAAAAGCGCGCGAAATTCTCAAGCAACGCGAGGCGGCGTGGGTTTTTGGGTGCGATTCTGACCGTGTGACACAAAATTCCGCGGCCGTCCTGAATCAACCATTGCCCCTGCACCCGCTCTGTCGCGTTTTGGATCGAACACCTGGCCAGGCGCCGGCTTTTCTCGTTTTTTCTGCGCAGAACGCCGCGTGCAAACTTTATCGAACGATTATTGAATGAGAATGTGACAAAAAACTTTGCAGTACGAACGAGAATTCGTTGACAGGCAACGGCGAATGTCACACTCTATCAGATGCTCAGAAGATTCGTTCCGCAAAAGCCGATGCCGCCGGTTCGAGAAGAACCGCGGGATCTAATTACAGATGACAACAATCATCCCGCGAATGACGAAGAGCCCAAACTCACATCAACAATAATCGACAATCCAAATCCAAAACCTATGGCAGATCATGGAGGCAAAGACATCCTCTCGAGCGATGTCGAAATCAAAGGCTCGATCAAGTTCCAAAAAGAACTACTCATCGATGGAAAGGTCGAAGGGGATATTAACTCCGACGGCGTTTTGACGGTCGGTGAAAACGCTGAAATTAGGGGCGAAATAAAAACCAAATCGATCACCGTCTATGGCAAAGTGCACGGCAACATCACCGTGGGCGAGCGCTGCGAGTTAAAATCCAAATGCGTGTTGCAGGGAGATCTGAAAGCAGCGCGTCTGATTATCGAAGAAGGGGCGACTTTCATTGGCAAATCGGAAGTCACCACCGGAGCGATTAAGGCGGCCCCGGCGCGTCCTGAAGTGGTGCGGTCCAGCGAGCCCATCAAAGCAGCCTTTGGAGCGCGCGCATAAAGAAAGGACCTTGGCTTAGAGTCCAGTGGCCAATCCATCGCCTGTAAAAGTCAGTGCGGAATGCCCGCATTGTGGCTTCAAGCAGATGGAGTATGCGGCCGCAAAAAGCTCGATCTGTCGCCAGTGCGGCCGTGCTTTTTCTCCCTTCACGCCGAAGCCTGGCCTGAAGCTGCGGACAAAAGAAGAAGCACCCGTACCGGAGAGCTCCTCCATTCTCGGTAGGTTCGAGGAATTTTGGAAACGACAACGTAGTGCGGTCATCGAGTGTTTCGAATGTAAGCGGAAGCAACAGGTCTGTGGCGCAGCCACTTCGACAATTTGTCCAGGATGTAGCGCGCACATTGATTTGCGCGACTATAAAATCACCAGCGGTTTCAGCCGAAGCATTCGAACGCGTGGCGATGTGCATCTGACCGGCAAAGGCGATCTGGCCAGCAGCAGTGTTGTTTGTCGATCCGCGTTAGTAGAGGGCAGGCTCCGCGGCAATCTGCATTCAGACAATACCGTAACCATTAACTATTCCGGCAAGGTCCCCGGCCGGATCAGTGGTCGCCACATTATTGTTGATCGGAAGGCCGACATTCATTGTTTCCGCAGAATCCGCGCCGAAACTGTCGAGATCAAAGGGAAGATGTCGGGAGAGATCACTGCTCAAATGGTGACGGTACAGAAAAAAGGAGCACTCGAAGGCGATGTTACGGCGAGGGCTATTACCGTCGAAAAAGGCGGCATGTTCTCCGGCCAGCTTGTGATCGGACAGGTCAGCATTACGCAGGGCGAATTTTTGCAGGAACAAGAGGCAGCCGCCGCGGGTGTTTCGGAGTCAACCCTCCCGCACACTGCACCGCACCCTCTGCCGGCGACTTAATCGATCATCTCGATGCAAAGACTGCATCCGCGCAGTCCTTACGAGAAATTAGGCGGTTACGTGCATCTGCCGCGTTTAATCGATAAGGGGAGGTTGCACCGGAAAGGATTGCTTGACGGTTATAATTACAAAACCGTCGGCTTCGATAAACATTTGCTCGCGTTTCTTAAACTCGATGGTGACGCGCTCGAAGAGATCGCCAACAGGTTCGACAACGACGAGGCAATTCTAGATTGGGTGCGCAAAAACGGAGCGCAATATTCGCCAGAAGCGATCGAACAATGGAATCAGGCAATGATTTCGCGGCACCCCGATACCGCTGCCAAAAAGGCGCGGTTTCTTCATTTTCTCAAACAGGCAGGCGGCGAAGGCCGCAAAGATATTCGGACGTATTTCGACCTGATTGAGTTTGATGAAGGGCGGCTCAAATGATCCGCCCCCCAAGACTAGTTTGCGGCTAGGCGAAATTTTGACGCCGCTGTTCTCCGGGAAGAATCTAAAACTGTAGGGCGTTTCTGTGAAACGCCGCGGCGTCTGGCACAGACGCCCTACAACTTCCATCGGCTAAGAGTTGAGATTTCCGAGAATCTTGTCTGCGTTCTCCAGCGTCCCTTTGCTGCCGATATCAAGCCATTTCCCTTTGATCTCAAACGTCTTTACCGGTTTGCGCGTGTAGAGCCACTGCACAAAACGCCCTGGCTGATCGGCATTGTTGCCTGCAGCAAGATACGTCGTTAAAAGAGACAGAACCGCAGGCGAATAATAATAAAGAGCGATCGCAGCGAGGGTTCCCTGAGGCTTCTTGGGTTTTTCCTCAAACCGGGTAATGATTCCCCCAGCATCAACAGTAATGTTCCCGTACTTCTTGATCGCTTCGAGATCGCCAACGTCGTAGACCGCCACGGTTGCGTCGGTCCCCCTGGCGCAGTTCACAAAATTCTTCAACGATTCAGTAAACAGGTTGTCGCCGGCAATGATTAAGAGACTGCTCTGGGTCAGGTTCTCGCGTGTGACGACCAAATTCATGTCTCCGATCGCACCGAGCTTATCTTCATCGCTTGTGGAACCGTCGTTGATAATTTTGAATTTGAATTCCGGATGCTGCTTCTGATATCGCGCGCTCCAAGCCTCGAAGTCAGCCGCAAATTTGTCGTTTGTGACTACATAAATCGTTTCCAGATCAGGAACTCCAACAAGATTGTCGACGACCCATTCGACAATCGGTTTGCCACCAACCACAAGCAGCGGCTTCGCTTCGTCGAGAGTCAATGGATAAAGACGCGTTGCGTATCCGGCTGCGAGAATCAGAGTGTTCATGACGTCGAACAGTAAGGAGCAAAAGCGCTTGCTTTTACTTACTGCGATTTCGCGGCGCCTCCAGTGAGAATTGCGCTCTTCAGGTGCTGCTGGATCGTCCGAATGCGATTGGAATCCGTGATCTTGGCGTGAGCGGAGCCGTCCACCACATAGAGCGTATCGATAGCCGCTCCAGACTGGGTATTAATACGAGACAGCGGGATTAAAATATTTTCGCGATCAAGGCAGCTCAGCACATCGTAAAGCAAGCCGATTCGATCCGGAGCCTGAATCTCAATCAGGGTGTACGAGGGATGCGTTTTGTTATCGATGGTAATGCGTGTCGGAAATTCAATTCCTGGCGCGAGACGACGGCTCTGGCGCTTCGCCTTTTCGATTAAGGGCAGGAAATCGAAGCTCTCGTCTTCAAGTGCTTGTCGGAAGGTGCGCTCCACCAGCTCGATGTCGCGCCATTGAGTGACAGGGTGGGCTTTCGTATCGCACACACGAAAAACGCTGAGCACCACGTTGTCGCCGCGCAGAAAAATATCCGCGCTCAAAATGTTCAACGGCACAACGGAGAATGACCCGGCGATTTTTGCCAGCAACCGTTCACGCTCCCACGTGCAGAAAGTGACAACGCTGTGTCCTTGCGCTGGGATGCCCTTCCATTTGATTGCTGGAGCCAGGGGAGAATCTCCCGAGTGTGAAACATTCTCAAGAAACAACCGGAACAATTTCAGGTGCTCGATAATCTCGGGTACATCCGTCGCGCGAAAATAGTGATCTGCCATGAACTCAAAATGCGCTTCAATTTCCTCTGCGTAGTCCGACGAAAGATTTTCAGATACGGCAGTCTGCAAGGTTTCGCGCTCGATTCTTGTTTGCTCGTAGTAAGCCTTTTGATCGGCCAGGTAACGCGAGGTCTCGTGAAACAATTGCCAAACGAGGGACTCCTTCCAATCCGACCACGCTTCGGGACTTGTGCCCTGACCATCAGCCAAAGTGAGCAGCATTAGCGCGTCCAGGTTTCTCTGATGCTTCACGATGCGGCCGAATTCCGTCACCGTGGCCGGGTCATCAAGATTCCTCTGCTGCGCGGTCTTGGACAGAGTAAGGTGATGATCAACCAAGAGGATGAGCGACTTGCGCTGCTCGGATGATAATTGCAACCGGGTAGCCACCCGTTGCGCGAAGAGCGCACTGCCTTCAGCATGTGGTCTGGCACCAACGGCTTTGCCGCTGTCGTGTAGAAGAAGCGCAAGATAGAGAACCAGCGGATCTTCGAGTTGCTCAAAAATATTCCGATAAGCAATCAACTTCTGATCATTCGTCTGCGCGAGCGCGTCAAGTTTGTCGATACATACTAATGTATGCTCGTCGGCTGTATAACGATGTAGAAACTCATGCTGCACGAGACAGGTAAGCTGGCCGAATTCGGGAATGTAACGGCCGATAAAATCTACCCGATGCATCATTCGCAGTATGCGCCCCACCCTGCCTTTTTGTGACAGAATCGATTTAAAGGTGTCGCGCGGGCCGCGGGCATACTGATAAGTCCGGGTAACGTTGCGGAGGCTTCGGCTCAGCAAATCTTCCAGTTCCGGGCTAAGATCCAAGCCGCGCTCCTGCGCAAACTGAAATGCCCGCATCATCTGCTCAGCTTCTTTGCGAAAAAGATCGCGTCGCGCTGCGTGCAGTTGTTTGTTCCGCACAAAGAAAGAGTTACCGATCGGAGTTTTGTCTGCTCGCACCAACGGAAGAAAACTAAAAAGAGAGCGTGTCTTGCTCGTGACATATCCGCCTACAAACTGCTCGGTGATGCGTTCCGTCACCCGGAAGATATTTCGCGTGTGTTCGTAGTAGTCCCGCATCAGCGCTTCACTGCGGAGCTGTCCATTTCGAGGAGAATAATTGAGCCGTCTCGCGATTTCTTCCTGCAGGTTGATATGCAGTATGTCGGTGGCGCGGCCAGTGGCGTAATGTAAGTCCGTTCGCAAACGTAAGAGGAAATCGTAGGCTCGCTCGATTCCGCGCTGGTCGCTCTCGCTCAACCAATCTTTCCCCACGAGTTGATTGGTGCTTAGCGATCCCTCTTTGAAATAGGTCATCCAAAGCAGATTTTGGTAATCACGCAGTCCGCCGCATCCGCTTTTTAGGTTTGGCTCCTGTAGATACACGCTGTCGCCGAATTTCTTGTGCCGGGCTACCTGGTCCCGCATGCGCATTTCAACATACTTCCTTTCCCGTCCCTCGACGCATTTTGAACGAAACTGCTCGCGAAATTCCTGCGCCAGTTGGCCGTCGCCAGCGAGAAATCGAGATTCCAGCATCGCGGTTTTCGTGAGCATGTCGCGGTTCGCTTCAGTAATCGCTTCTTTGATGGAACGCGTGGAATGCCCAACCTTGAAACCGCTGTCCCAAAGCAGATACAGAACTTGATTGACCATCTCTTGCAGGTCCGGCGAAATCTCTGCCGCCGGCCGGTGATGCAAAAGCATGACATCGATATCACTAAATGGATTGAGCTCGCCGCGGCCGTATCCGCCAAGAGCTATCAACGCCAATGGAATCTCCGGCTCGCCATTTCCGCGAGTAGTAGCGGCCGCGCCGCCGAAGACGTACCGCAATAGAACATCCACGAGTTCAGCCCGTCGCGCGCAAATTTCGCGACCGCCACCACCAGCCTGGTGCTTCAGACGCAACCGGTGCTCTTCAACCTTGAGAAATTTTTTGTAAAGTGGAAGGACCTCTGTTGGGCGTCTGGTGCCCGTCGCAGCAAGTCGGCTCGCGGCGTGAGCCAAAACTTGTTCCAGATGTCGAGACATTTTCATCGCGAACTCCAGTCGGAAGTAAATGTAAATTGGAAATCTGAAATCGGAAACCGCACCCCAGATCGATTTCTGGCCTCACGCAGTGCCGCGCGCTTAGCCCGGCCGCGCAAAACTCAATATTTCAGAAACGATGTGACGGTCGTCGGCGCGAGTTGTTTACGGCCATCAAGAAATTGCAACTCAATTAGAAATTGTGCTTCGAGGAGTTGTCCGCCGGTCTTTCGGATGAGCACGGCCGCGGCAGCAGAAGTCCCCCCGGTCGCGAGCAAATCATCCAACAACACCACACGCTCACCGGCTTGTATGCCGTCGATGTGCATCTCCATTTCCGCTTCACCGTACTCGAGCGAGTACTTCGCGACCTCTGTCTTGTAGGGAAGTTTGCCGCGTTTGCGGATCGGCACAAAACCGACGCCAAGTTCATATGCAACCGCCGATCCAAAAAGAAACCCGCGCGCATCGATCCCGACAATTTTGTCGATCTTTATGCCGCGGCACCGCTCCAGAAAAAGATCAATCGACGCACGAAACAGGACCGGATCGTTCAACACCGGCGTGATGTCTTTAAAGACAATGCCTTTCTTTGGAAAATCCGGCACATCGCGCACAGCAGCGCGGAGCTTCTCGACTATTCCCGATGCCATCGGCGCGAACGCTATCGCTTTGGAGCGAGACGTCAATCCGGCCTTTCTTTCTTATTCCTCTTTCCTCTTCGTTTCGAACCGCGAAACCTCCCGTGCTCAGCAGATACGCGGAGTGCTCCATGCAGGATTGCCAACTCGGGACAGCAATCTAGACTAGGTTGTCTCGGTGGATCGTTATCTTCTTATCTTTTCGACACTCTGTTTTCTCGCCGCGGTTGTACACACGGCTATTGAATTGCGTGCCGGAGTGTTTCGGCCGATGCGGTTTAATTTTTTCGCGATAGGCTTAGGATTCATTTTTCAAACAGCTTTCTTGTCAGTGCGCGGGCACGAGCTGGGGCGCTGTCCCCTCACCAATTTATTCGAGGTTTTTATCTTTCTCGCCTGGTCAGTCGCGGCAATCTACATGCTGGTCGGTCCGGGTTACCGCTTGTCGCTTATGGGTGCCTTTACCGCGCCGCTGGTGGTCGTACTGCAAATCTTTGCGCTCATTGCGCCAATCGACATTCGTCATCCAGCGGCGTTCCCGGCAAATCCCTGGCTGGAGTTTCACGCATCAATCTCGCTAGTCGCCTATGGCGCGTTCGCGCTCGCTTGCATCGCCGGCGTGATGTACTTGGTACAGGAACGTCAGCTCAAGACACATCAGCTTCATTCGATTTTTTATCACCTGCCGCCGCTGACTGATCTCTTTGCTGCTATTACCCGGCTGCTTTGGTGGGGTTTTGCGCTGTACACTATGGGTATTGTGAGCGGTTTTTTTACGGGGCATCCGTTGCCGCGCGTGCAAGTCGTGGCCGCCATTGGATTGTGGCTGCTTTACGCGGCGATTTTGCAAGGCCGTCATCTTCGTTGGCTTGCGCCCAAACGCGTAGCGGCACTATGCATCCTTGGCTTTAGCGCTGCACTGACACTGCTCTGGGGAATCACATTCACAGCGCAAATACATTCGCTACCATGAATCTTTTCTGCGTCGGTTTGAGCCATCATACGGCAAACGTCGCGAAACTTGAGCGGTTCGCAGGTAGCGCATCTGCCGAATCGATCATGCGCGAAGCCGGCTGCACTGAAGCGTTGCTTCTGACTACGTGCAACCGGGTGGAGATTTATGCTGTGTCGCAGAGACGCGTATCCACGGATGAAATTGCGCGTTGTCTCATGCGCAAGATCGATACCGACCCTCACGATTACGCACCTCCATTCTATCGCTACGAGGCCGAAAAGTGCGTGCTGCATCTTTTCCGGGTCGCTTCTGCCCTCGATTCGATGGTTGTCGGCGAAAGCGAGATACTGGGCCAGGCCAAACAAGCATACGAATCGGCAAGAAAATCCGGAGCAGCTGGTCCTTGTTTGCATCGTTTATTCCAGCGCGCCTTTCGCGTAGCGAAACAGGTGCGTACGCACACGGATATTGCGCGCGGCGCGGTGTCGGTCGCCTCGGTGGCTGTCGATCTGGCACAAAGAATCTTTGGTAAACTAAGCGATTGCAGGGTGCTCGTGCTCGGCGCGGGGGAAACCAGCGAACGAACAGCGCGGGCCCTTATTTCCCGTGGAGCCAGAGATCTTCGGGTCAGCAATCGGTCAATGGATCGCGCACACGAGCTGGCGCATGCGGTAGGCGGACGTGCGGTCCCGTTCGACGATTGGCCGGCGCAATGCCGTGAGATCGATATTCTCATCACGTCGACATCGTCGGAGACGTCATTGCTAACACGCGATAAACTTGCGCCGATGCTACGCGAGCGTGTGGATCGTCCGCTTTTCATCATCGACATCGCCGTGCCCCGAGATGTGGACCCAACTGTAAATGAAATGCAGGGCGTTTATCTTTACGACATCGATTCGATACGCTCCGTCGCGGAGCAATCGCTCGCACTCAGGCGGGAGCAGGTCGCTGTGGCGGAGGCGATCATTGCCGAGCATGTCGCGGACTTCGTCGATTTCATTTCTAGAGGATTGAATCCCGCCTTGCAGACTGCGAAGCCTCCGCCGCTCGGCGAAAATTCTCTGCGCGCCTCGGAACTGTAAGGGAAGCTCACAGCTTCCCCCATAAACGATCGCGGCCTACATTCCCGCGATGGTTAAAAATATCGTCTTGGGAACACGCGGCAGCGAACTTGCGCGAGCGCAGACTTTGTTGGTCGAAAAAGCGATTCGACAGGCGCATCCGGATATAGCAATCGAGACCAAGGTTATCGCCACACAGGGAGATAAAGCCAGGGCTCTCGATCCTCGCGCAGGACGAAAAGGTTTGTTTACGGCAGAAATCGAGCGAGCGCTTCTTGCCGGAGACGTAGAAATCGCTGTTCATAGCGCTAAGGATTTGCCGAGTGAAACTAGCCCGGGCCTCGAGATTGCGGCAGTTCTCTCCCGCGCGGCGATCGATGATGTGCTGGTTTCAAAACATCCGGGCGGCCTCGCTTCCCTCCCGGGGGGTGCAACAGTAGCAACGGGTAGTGTCCGCAGGCAGCATCAACTGCTCTGGAAACGTGCAGACCTCCACGTTATCGACCTTCGTGGCAACGTGCCAACCCGACTGCGAAAACTGGCCGGAAACGAGTGGGACGCGATGGTGTTAGCTCGTGCGGGGCTCGAACGCCTCGGTATGTCGTTAAACGATGAAATCAGCTTTGAAGGCGGGCAATTCTTTCTCGACATCCTTTCACACGAGATTTTTTTGCCCGCAGGCGGTCAGGGAATCATCGCCGGTCAAGTTCGCACCGACGATCAAGGCACAAAGGCAATTGTGGATCTCATAAACGATCGCGAAACGTTGCTTTGTCTGCAGGCGGAGCGAGAGTTTCTGCGTGGTTTGAAGGGTGATTGCAATTGTCCAGTGGGCGTCATTGCAGAGATAGAGAACGGCAAGATGAAAATGCGTGCCCAGGTTTTCCTGCAGGGCGCCGCGGCGCCACGTCAAGCTGAGGTCGAAGGCGCGGCCGACGATCAGAAGCGCATCGTCGCGGAGCTATTGAATGGACTGGGAACACCAGCCTTCGCGCAAGGCCACGGCTTCGCACGTAAGCATGAGTAAGAACGGAACAGTTTATTTGGTTGGTGCCGGGCCAGGCGATCTCGGTTTGGTCACGTTGCGCGCAAAGGAGTGCATCGCGAATGCGGACGTAATCATTTACGATCATCTGGCAAATTCGGAAATGCTCAGTTGGGCGCGAGAGGATGCAGAGATTGTCTACGCCGGCAAGGAGGCTGGCGAACCGCAGCTAAGCCAGCAGGAAATCAACCGCCTACTGATCGAGAAAGCACGCGAAGGAAAGCAGGTTGTTCGGTTAAAAGGCGGGGATCCATTCGTGTTCGGTCGCGGAGCCGAAGAAGCGCAGGCGATCATCGATGCGGGAATTCCATTTGAAATTGTGCCTGGAATTACCTCGGCGATCGCGGGACCGGCTTATGCAGGTATTCCATTGACGCATCGCGCACATAATTCGCATGTCACATTCTTTACTGGTCACGAAGACCCGGCGAAACCGGAGAGTACAGTCGATTACGCGGCGCTCGCAAAACTAGGCGGCACACAGGTGATGCTGATGGGCGTAGAACGCCTCGGAGCTGTCACCAGCGAAATGCTAAAGCAAGGTGTGCGCAGCGATTTGCCGGTGGCGCTCGTTCGCTCCGCGACGACCGGGCGACAGGAAACACTCACAGGCACTCTTGCAGATATCGCCCAAAAAGCTGTAGCCAATGATTTCAAAGCGCCCGCGGTAGCCGTCTTTGGAGAAGTCGTCGCATTACGTGACGGTCTCAACTGGTACGAAAAGCGGCCGCTCCTGGGGAAGAGAATTGTCGTTACACGAACCCGAAAGCAGGCGAGCGCGCTGAGCAACAAACTGCGTGCGCTCGGCGCTCACGTGATCGAGTTGCCGACGATCCGAATCGAGCCGCCAACCAATTTACGCGAATTCGCGGAGCTGGTGCAGGGAGCACACATCTATGATTGGATTGTGTTCACCAGTGCAAACGGGGTCGAAGCGTTTTTCGATATTTTCTTTAAGCTGTACGATGATGCGCGTGAGATCGGCGGGGCGCGTATTGCCGCCATCGGACCGGCGACGGCTCAACGCGTAAAAGACTTCCATTTGCACGTCGATCTTCAGCCGGACGAATTCGTGGCGGAGGGAGTAGTGCGGGAATTCAAACAACAGGGAAGCGTCGAAAATTTGCGTATTCTCCTCGTGCGCGCAGAGAAGGCACGCGACACCCTTCCCAAGGAACTTTCCGCCATGGGTGCAATCGTGGACGAAGGGTTCGCATATCGGACGGTGCCGGAAACGCGCGACAGAAGCGGCGCGCGACGGCAACTGGCGCACGACGGGGCCGATCTGATCACCTTCACCAGTTCTTCAACCGTAGAAAACTTTCTCGCGCTTGGGCTGCCCTGGCCAAAAGGAATGCAAGTGGCCAGCATCGGCCCCATCACGTCCAAGACTATCCGCGATCACGGTTTGAAGGTAGACATTGAAGCGCGACGACACGATATCGACGGCTTGGTAGACGCAATCCGCGACTCTTTGCCCAAGCCAATGCCTGGCAACCGCCATTAACTTTTTTTTGGTGGAGTTGCCGACTCCGACTGGGCAGGGCCATTCGAGAGCGTTGCCCAAACTTCGACGATTGCGCGAGACTCAGGATGGATTGAACCGGAACTTCATTCGACCACGCTTCGCGTTGGCTTTTGCCTTGCGGCGATGCTTTTGCGAAGGGGTCTCGAAGGCGCGCAAACGGCGAACCTCCTCAAGAATACCCTCGGCATCCAGCTTGTTTTTCAGCCGCTTCAATGCGCGATCGACAGGTTCACCTTTACGAACAATCACTTCTGGCATCAATATCACTTCCTCGGATTACGAATAGATTCTTAAACGGGCGAGCCCGAGCCTACTCGGGCTGCACGACCTCGTCAAATCTCCCAACCAACGCGGCTAAAAAGGCACCCAACACGGGGGCGAGCCAAGATGGCCCAAAACCGCACCTTGCGCAGGCGTCCTAGCGCTGGGCGAGCGGATTTGCGGCCGTCGTGGCTTTTTCAGTCACTTCGCGCCGGAGCGCGACAGCGCCGCGGCCTCGGGCGCGCGACCACCACAGCACAATCGGCGAAGCGATAAAGATTGAGGAGTACGTCCCGACAACGACGCCAATGATAATGGCGAGCGAAAAATCACGTAATACCGCACCGCCAAAAAGGAACAGACACAGAATCGGGATGAGCGTGACTGTGCTTGTGAGGATCGTGCGGCTAAGCGTCTGATTAATGCTCGAGTTCATTATCTCCTCGATCGTCCCCCGCCGGCCGCCGGCCAAGCCTTCACGTATCCGGTCGTAAACGACGATCGTGTCGTTAATGGAATAACCGGCGATGGTCAGTACCGCACCCACCATCGTAAGAGTCAGCTCCCGGCCGAGAAGTGCGAACACGCCGACTGTCATGAGCACGTCGTGCAACAACGCGACAATCGCGCCTACGGCAAAGGAAAGTTCGAACCGGAATGTTACGAAGATCAAAATGCCGAGAATGCCAAGGCCGAGCGCGATCAAGGAACTCTTTGCCAGCTCGCCGCCGACGAGCGCGCCGACGCGTTCCGAACCCTCCACATGAAATCCAGCGCTCGGGAGCGTCTGCATGATTTGTTTTTCCACTTTGTCACTGGTGTTCAATGGCGTTCGAACAGTGATGTAGCTCTTTGCTCCTTGCGCAGACTCTTGAATTGATGCGTCAGCAAGTCCGATTGGCTGCAGCGCGTTGCGCACCTGGCCGATGTCGATCTTGCCCGGTGCGCTTAATGTGATCAGGTCACCGCCGCGAAAATCGACGCCAAAATTTCTTTCACCGCGCAGATAAAAAGCAGTGGCGCCGGCCAGTAGCAAGGCAAGCGAGCACATGCAGGCGAGAAAACCTTTGCCGAGGAAATTAATATTTTGCGCTGAAATCAAATGCAGCATCGAGATGCGCTTCAGCCGTCCTGTGTCGACAAACCAACCGAGGAAGTTCCGCCCCACGATCAGCGCCGTGAACAACGAAGCCAGAATGCCGAGCGTCAGTGAAATGGCGAAACCCTTTACGGGACCGCTTGCCTTCCAAAACAGAATCGCGGCAGTGATCAGTGTTGTGACATTTGCGTCGAAAATGGAGCTAAACGCTTTCTCGTATGCCGTGTTCAGCGCGACCTTGAGCGATTTTCCGAGCGCCATTTCTTCGCGCAACCGCTCGTAAATCAGCACGTTCGCGTCCACCGACAGGCCGATTGTCAAAATGATGCCGGCGATACCCGGCAATGTGAGGACGAAATGAAACATCGTGAGTGCGCCCACGAGCAGGATGAGGTTAATGAGCAGCGCCACATCTGCGACAAGACCGGGAATCTTGTAGTAAATAGCTACGCAGACGAGCGTGATCGCCAGGCCGAGCAAGCCAGCGAGAATACTGGCGCGGATCGAGTCCAGTCCGAGAGTCGGCGAGACGCTGCGCTCTTCCTCAATGCTGACAGGCGTTTGCAGCGGGTTCTCAAGCACGCTGGCCAGCCCGCGCGCTTCTTCCTCACTAAATCTTCCGGTGATTTGCGCGTCGCCACCATAAATTGCGTCTTGGATCACAGGCGCAGATTGAATGACGCCATCAAGCACAATCGCAAAGCGATGATGAACGTGTGCGGCAGTAATGTCGCCGAACTTCTTGGCTCCCTCGGGATCAAATCGCAAATGAACGACCCAGCCATCTTTTTCGTACGAAGCGCCGGCGCTTGAAACACGATCGCCGGATAAGTCAGCTTTCTTTTTTGCCAGCAACCGCTCTTCGACCGGCTTTTCGCCTTCCCGCTGCAGTTTGTAGCTTTCGATGCGGTATTCAGGCGGAATGACATCCTTGCCTTGATCGATTGCTTTCAATTTTTCCCCATTATCTGGATATACTAGACGGAACTCGAGTTTCGCCACACGCGATAGCTGGCCTCGCGCTTCCTGAATCTTCGCGGTGTCCAGCCCGGGAATTTGGACCAAAATCCGATCGCCCCCGACTGGGCTGATGATCGGTTCGCCTCCGCCAAAGTAATCCACACGCTTTCGGATCACCTCAACGGCTTGCTCAAGCATTCCTTTGGTAATGACTTTATCGCCCGGAACTAGCCGGATAAGAAACGAGGTGCCGCCTTGAATATCGAGGCCGAGTGCAATCTTTTTTTGCGGCGGCCAGATCGTAGCGATGCTGAAAATGACAAGTAACAGCATCAACGTGCTTGCCAAAACCCGTTTACGTAGCCCTTGATCACTGGCGAAGTACCACCCGAAGAGTACCAGCATGCCGAGCCCAACAAAAAATGTGAGTGCGGGGGTCATTGCATTTTCAATTTTCGATTTTCGATCGGGTCATCGATTCATGCCTTGAACAATTTAACTCTCTTTGAGTACGTTGGTAATGGACGATTTCTCCATCTCGATCTTTACGTTGTCGGCCACTTTCACGAGCACTGTGTTCTCTTTCACGTTCGAAATCAGACCGTGAATACCGGCGTTGGTCACCACGCGATCGCCGGTTTTTAGACTGGAGGTTAATTGTTGTTGCTGCTGCTGTCGCTTTTTCTGCGGGCGGATCATCACAAAATACATGATGATGAAGATGAAAATCAGCGGCACAAAAAAAGAGCCAATGCCGCCGCCGGGGACTGCCTGAGGCGCCGCGCTCTGAGCCTGAGCAAGAATCGTCTGGAGCATGCTGAGAATTGAAGAGCGCACCTTAAACGCGAAAGCGCGCGCTGCAATCGTTCTTTCGCTCCGCTCGTATTATCGGACCGATCTCAGCGGAGCGGTAATGGGCTGATTTCACCCCGCCACAGCATGGCGACTACACGACGCCCGCTCCGACCTCACGTTTGGTTTGTAGTCGTAGCTGCCCGCCGACCTCACGTTTGGTTTGTAGTCGTAGCTGCCCGCACGCGGCGTCGATGTCGTGACCTTTTTCTCGGCGAAGCGTTGCCGGGATTTTGTGCCCGCGTAAGATCGACAAGAATTTTTCCTGTCGATTGCGCGAAGGGCGTGACCAGTCAAGATCCTCGACGGTGTTGTAGGGAATCAAGTTTACTTTTGCGGAAAGCCTTCTGGCGTGCCGCGCGAGAAGATGCGCCTGAACGTCAGCGTCATTTACACCTCCGATCAGGATGTATTCGAACGTGAGCCGCTGCTTCTTGTGACCCGCGTAGTAGTCACAAGCGGAAAGCAGCGTCTCGATGTTGTACTTGCGATTGATTGGCATGATTTGGTTCCGCACTTCATCGGTCGCGGCATGCAACGAAATCGCCAGACGAATTTGCAATGGTTCATCGGCAAGCTTCTTGATTTGGGGCGCCAGGCCGCTTGTCGAGACGGTAATGTGTCGCGCGCCGATTCCCAGGCCCCACGACGCATTAATGATTCGAATCGCCCGCATCACGTTCTTGAAATTCGCGAGCGGTTCACCCATTCCCATGAACACGATGTTGTCGATCTTCTCACCACTTTCGCCCTCGATCGCGATGATTTGATCGATAATTTCGTTCGGGCCCAGATTGCGGGAGAATCCTTCCAAACCGCTGGCGCAAAATTTGCAGCCATAAGCGCACCCGACTTGCGTCGATACACAAATCGTCCGCCGATCCGAGCTGCCTCCATAAAGCGCTGGCGACGCCGGAATCAAAACAGATTCGATCAGATTTCCATCGCTCAAACGAAATAGAAACTTGCGGGTCGTGTCGTGCGATCCGAGCACCCGCACGATATCCATCTTGCCGAATGCGAACTGATTTGCCAGTTGTGCGCGCAATTCGCGCGACAAATTGGTCATCTCGTCGAATGACTTTACGCGCTTTTTGTAGAGCCATTCCGCGATCTGGCCGGCCCGGTAAGAGGGCTTGCCAAATTTGTGAAGCTCCTCTTGAAGCTCGTTAAGCAGGAGAGATCTCACCTCAACCTTGTCGGCAGCGGCCACCGCAAAGCTTACCGAACGGCAGAGCTTGCATCAAACTTTCCCGTAGTGGGCGTGTCTCTCGACAACGGGGCACGCCCATTTGTTCACAGCGGAGCGATGCAGCGATTCGAGTTTATGATGCGGCTGGCAATGTGCTTGAGACGCATGAGCACAAGGGCGATTTCAAGGAGTGGTGAAGCCATCTGTGCAATCAGCGTCATCCGCGATTCCTCAAGGTAGAGAAAAGTCTCGACATTTTCTTGCCATTCCAGATAAGCTTGGTGCTCGCAAAACCGGGTTATGAAGAGGCGCAGTAGCCCCACCATTAGAGCGCAGGTTATTCGAGGCTCGTTTTACCTGCTTTTACTTGTGGCAGCGACACTGCTGGCTTTCTTCCCTCTCAAGGCACCGGCGAAAAGTGAACGGCGATCGCTTACATTTGCACAGCGCGTAGGTTATCAGCGGGCAATGGAAGAAGTTTATTGGCAGCATCGCATCTGGCCGCAGGCGAATGCTGTTCCCAAGCCGTCGCTGGAGAAGGTGATGTCGCAGACGCAGATCGAGAAGAAGGTGGAAGATTATCTGCGCAACTCGCAGGCGCTGGAGGATTACTGGCAAAGGCCGATCACTCCCGATCAACTCCAAGCCGAGATGGAGCGCATTGCCAATCACACGAAGCAGCCCGGAGTGCTGCGCGAGCTTTTTGCCGCGCTCGGCAACGATCCCTTGGTGATTGCTGAGTGCCTTACCAGACCAGTCCTGGCCGAGCGTCTGCTCACGGAGTTGTACGCTCACGACGACAGATTTCATGGCGAGTTAAAGCGGCGCGCCGCAGCGGAGCTGCGAACGCACCGAAGTGTGAAGCAGATGAAGCAGACCAGCGACACGTACACCGAAATGGGGTGGATAAAGAGCGACTCCGCTAAGGAAGATTTCGCCCCAGCCGACGCAAAGAGCGCCGAAGCCGTGAAGATGAACAGCAGCGAATGGCAAGAGAGCGTGGCGAAACTCGCAGAGCAGTTTGGCGGATCTCGCGGGCGCGAAGCGGCTGCTTTTGGAACGCGGCGACACGTCGCCGCTTTCGAAAGCGCTGACATGGCAGCGCACTCCAAAAATGCTGCCGACGACGAGTACAAAACTTTGCCGGTAGGAAAACTGAGCCTACTGCGAGAGGATGAGGGACATTACTACGCCTTAGCGGTGACGAAGAAGGGCAAAGACCGGTTGAAACTGGCCACAGTTGCGTGGCTGAAAGAACCGTTGCGATCATGGCTTGCGAGAGCCGAAGCACAAATGCCGGCAACGATGGCAACCGTGAGCGCGGACTACGCGCTTCCTGCGATATCGGGTCAGTCAGACAGCTGGAGTCCGTCGGTTAACTGCACGAACAACACGTGGACAGCGACCAGCACCGCTGGCGCGCCCGCCGCCCGGGAATATCACACAGCAGTGTGGACCGGCAGTGAAATGATCGTGTGGGGCGGAGGGGTTGGGCCCACGAGCTTTAATACCGGTGGCAGATACAATCCCAGCACTGACAGTTGGACCGCCACAAACACCACTAACGCGCCGCATGCCCGACGGCAGCAAACGGCGGTCTGGACCGGCACTGAAATGATTGTCTGGGGCGGAGATTTTGCTTTCCCCCCTCTTAACACCGGCGGGAGATACAATCCCAGCACGGATACTTGGAGGGCCACCAGCACCACTAATGCGCCTGATGGCCGGTATTGGCACACGGCAATCTGGGACGGGAATGTAATGATTATCTGGGGCGGAAACAACGGGTCCTATTTGCACACCGGCGGGAGATACAACCCGGTGACGAATAGTTGGACAGCCACCAGCACCTTCAACACACCCGCTGCGCGCGGGTATCACACGGCAGTGTGGGTCGGCAGCCAAATGATCGTCTGGGGCGGAACTGATAATTACAACTACTGGAATACCGGCGGGAAATACAATCCCAGCACAAACAGTTGGACAGCCATCAGCACCACCAACGCCCCCGATGGCCGGTGGTTTCATACAGCAGTGTGGACCGGCAGCGAAATGATCATATGGGGCGGCTCTGACGCCGACGGCGCTGATTTGAACACCGGCGGGAGATACAATCCCAGCACAAACAGTTGGACAGCCACCAGCACTACCGGAGCGCCCGCTCGCCGAGACTCTCACACGACAGTCTGGACTGGCAGCGAAATGATCATATGGGGAGGGGAAAACAATGGCAGCAATTTTAACACCGGCGGCAGATATAATCCCGGGACCGACAGTTGGACAGCCACTAGCACCACCAACGCGCCCACTCCTCGAGTGTTTCACACCGCAGTCTGGACCGGCAGCCAAATGATCGTCTGGGGCGGTCGCACCACCGGCGGTCTAGTCAATACTGGCGGGAAATACTGCGCACAAGCTCCTCCAACGCCTACACCCACACCGACACCTACCCACACACCGACGCCGACGGCCACCGCAACTCCCACCCCAGTTGTCACAACCAGTCCGGCCACGAATGTCGCAAGTTTCTCTGCTACACTCAATGGGTCACTCAATCCACGTGGGTCCACCACGATCGTTTATTTCCAGTACGGCCTAACGACCAGCTACGGGCACACCACGCCTATGCAGACTCAGAATGGGAACACTGTCCGGGCTATCACCGCTAACATCAGCGGCTTGAGTGCGAGCCACACTTATCATTTTAGGATTGTAGCCCACAACGGCGGCGGCACCGTCTCTGGTAGCGACGGAACGTTCACCACACTCACCGCCGCCGGACCTCCAATTGTTATAACAAATCGGGCAACTAACATCGGGAGCTTCTCGGCCACGCTTCATGGCTCACTCGATCCGCATGGGTTGGCCACTACGGTTTATTTCGAGTATGGCACGACGACCAGCTACGGGTCCACCACGGCGAACCAGACCAAGACCGGGAACACGTATCAGAATGTGGCTGCCAGTATCAGCGGCTTAGCTGCCATCACCGCGTACCATTTCCGCATTGTGGCGACTAACAGCGCCGGAACTGCTTACGGCAGCGACAGGTCCTTTGCCACGTTTCGGAAGGACGAGTCGGTAGCATTTCAGAATAATGTTGTTCATGATGGGTCTGATCCTGCCAGCCCATTGGTGACTCCGTTGACGGTCAAATGGAGGCGCAACTTTAGCGCCAGCGGCGTGAGCCTTATCTCGTATCCTTTGATCGCGGAAGGGCGGGTGTTCGTCACGACAACCACAAGCGGCCCAAGTGGCATCGAAACACTGATGGCGCTCGATGCACGCACAGGAAGCACACTCTGGTCAGCGAACGTTAATGGGGGTTTTGGTTTTGCCAATGCAGCGTATGACTCCGGCAGAGTCTTCGTCGTAAACTATGACGGATTGGCGAAGGCCTTTGACGCTGCCACCGGAACTCTGCTTTGGAGCCTTCTTCTCCCATATCCAACTCTCGGTTGCGATGCTCCCCCGATCGCCGTGAATGGCCGTGTTTATATAAGCGGCTTCGGCTACGGCGGAGACCTTTATGCCGTTGATGAGACCAATGGAGCCGTGCGTTGGACGATGCCGGTAAACACCGGTGACGGAAGCTCACCGGCGGTTACTTCAGGACGTGTTTTTGTGTCTTATGCATGCCCCGAGTCATATGCTTTTAATGCGGCAACTGGCCAGCAAGTGTGGTATTCCTATTTGTGTTGCGGCGGAGGCGGTGGGTTGACGCCCGTGGTACACGCAAGCCGGGTGTACGCCCGCGCTTCTTATTGCACGCAGACAAATGGCGTTGTGCTGGATGCCAATACCGGACATGTGATCGGCGGATTCAACTCGGATACGCCACCGGGGTTCTTTGGGAATCTCACTTTGCTCCCCCAGAGCGGGACTCTTGTTGCAGTTAACTCGAATGGGCAGGTGCTATGGACCTTTGTCGGAGATGGCGCTCTTCGGTCCGCGCCCCTGATTGTGAACCAGACCATTTATATTGGCAGCGGGTCCGGCATGCTTTATGGCCTCAACGCGAGCGGGCAACTGATCTGGAGCACCCAGGTTGGTGGCTCGATTCCAACTCCCGAGCAACCCACCGTTACTTTGGTAACTGGTCTCGGAGCGGGAGACGGCCTCTTGATTGTACCGACCGCAAGCACCCTCGTCGCCTACGGAAACTGAGGAAGACGTAAAAACGGCAACACTTATCAGAACGTGGCAGCCAACATCAGCGGCTTAACTGCCAGCACAACGTATCATTTCCGGATCGTGGAGACCAACAGCAGCGGCACGACCTACGGCAGCGATAGCACATTTGCCACGCTGAGCGCCACGGGGCCAGATCCCGTTTATGCGAGCTGATTGGAAAGAAGCGCAGCAGAAGGCAGCACGCACCGCGAGATGGGCGGTAACCATGGCAAAGGTGCGTATTCGGCGGGTTGCATCGCGGACACGTTGGCAGCTCGTCACGTTTTACGGAGAATCCGGAGCTGAGTCGGTCGGTGTCGTGGATATGCTGGCAATTCGCAAAGATCATGGCCTTCACGCACGTAGTTTGGTCCCGAATTCTCTCTTCTTGTGGACACAAGCGGACTCTTTCCACAGCGTCAGGGACCAAAACGGGTGAACCTACAGTTCAGATGCGAATTCTGAGTTTAAATGCTAAGCTCTCGCGCGAATAAGAGTTTCGGGGGTATAGCTCAGTTGGTAGAGCGTCTCGTTCGCAATGAGAAGGCCAGGGGTTCGAATCCCCTTACCTCCAGTCTTCGCTCGCCTCGGCAGCCGAGAGCGAAGACTGTCGCGCCGTTGCCTTGGCGAAGGCGGACGCTTTTTCCTAGCTCTAGCCGCTCCGTGAGCTACGACTCGGCAAGCCAGAGCGCGCTCTTATTTCACGTTCTTTCAAGACAATGAGCCATTCGTACCAGGCGAGTAATCGACAATACGTAAAGCCGGCCTTGCCGTCGAGAATTCCGGCCCGAAACAAGTACATATAGATGAAACGGATAGTTGTTCTGCACGGTAACCGCCCGAAGATTTTTTTAGCGGCCCGGCGGCGACGATCAGTTGCGATACTTAGAAGATCCAGGATCGAAAAATCGTCATCAGTGTAGCCGTAAACGTTTTGCCGTGCTTCATCCGTCGAATATCGGTTGTGTTTCTCAATCCAATCATCGAGCCCTTTTTCAAATGGAAAGTGAAGCAGGGAATTCTTTAACGTGCCGATCGCATGCGACGGGAGCTGCTCACGTTGACCATGCCCGACTTGCGTAAACCGTAACTTGCCTCGGCGACCAAGCCGGACCTGATACCACGGGAAAAGACCAGCATGGCGCAAAAATTTGCCATGGAACATAAGCTTCGATGAGACGCGGTAGGCATCTTTGTCCGTCGCGGTAATACACGCGAGAATTTCCGCCGATAGGTCGGGGCTCATCACTTCGTCGGCGTCCAAATGAAAAATCCACTCGTATTTCAGCTCACCTTGGTCCAGCGCAAAATTGCGCTGCCCGGCGAAGCTATCGAAGGCCCGTTGCACGACGCGCACTCCATATTCGCCGGCAATCTTTAGTGTCGCGTCTGAGCTAAACGAATCCACGATCAGCACGTCGTTGCACCACGAGATTGCTTCGAGGCAACGAGGAAGATTTACCTCCTCATTCAATGTCAGAATAACAATCGAGATCATGATTGTCTGACGCCGAACGGCATCATGTATTTTGTGGACGTCGCGCCACTGCGATCATTGATTTGGCAAACATGGGAACCCTTCCGACGCGCTGAAATGATATTCCACTGAATCCAGCTTTCATTAGCAGCTCTTTTAGAGTCGGAATCGACCAAAATTTTATATGTCCCTCATCCCATAAAACTGTGAAATGGCTGTCCAGTTTTCCGCTGAGCGCCAGCCCAACGTTTTTTAGATATCCGTGATATGGAGTCGACACGATGGCCAAGCCGCCCGGTCTGACCAAGGAGAAAAGGGTCGCCGCAAATTTGCGCGGATAATAAACGTGCTCAACTACCTCGAGGCTGAGCACGGCCTGAAATGTGCCGAACCGCGCTGCGAGATCATCGTACGCCGAGCCCACAAAGAGCTGCAGACTCGGATAGGCGCGATTCGCTTCTCTGATTCCACTCGTGGATGGATCGACTCCAACAACTTCATAACCGTGTCGTCGAAGAAGCTCGGCCATTGCTCCATTTCCGCAGCCAAGATCAAAAATATTCGCCTTAGCAGACTGGCCTTCGCCTGCGAGAATGCGGAGTACCGCAGGCAATAAATATTGAGCAGTGTGCTCAGCATCAGCAGAATCGAATTTGAATTCGTCCGCCATCATTCAGTGACCGCGCGCCGCTTAATTGCACGCGCCGGGTTCCCGACTGCAATCATCCATGGAGCTATGTCCTTTGTAACCACCGCACCGGCACCCACAATCGCGCCTTCCCCGATTGTGACTCCCGGACCGACAAAGGCGTCAGCGCAAACCCAGGATTGATCGCCGATGAAAATCGGAGGACGCAGCAACGGAAAATCTGACTTCGTGTGATCGTGAGTGCCCGCGCAAAGATGCGCGCGATGTGAAATGGTTGCGCGCGCGCCGATTGTTACGCGTCCCAGATTGTAAATGTAGGCATGTTCGCCGATTGCGCTCTCCTCGCCCACTTCCAGTTTCCACGGATAGTAAACCGTCGCCGAATTGTAGATATGAACATCACCCCCAATCCTTGCACCGAAGCACCGCAGTAAAAATCGCCGCCATCCGAAACACGGCCTTGGACTAAACCGAAAAAGGGGTTGCATGAAGGTCCAGAGCACCCGGCGAATCATTTCACCGGAGGAGTATTTTCTGGCGCGACGATTTTGTTCAATGTCCAGCATGTTTGTAGCAGTGGCTATATTGGGGGCGCATGGGCAACCGCAGATTACGCGGATCACGCGGATTTTTACAGACCAAGATTGCGAATGGAATGACTGCCGCCTTTAGGTTCAGGACACCGTTTCATCTCTAACTTCTGATGCCCGGCCTGTGACCGCCAAAATCAGTTAACTCTTACTGCTTCCGGCGGCGGGCCGCCGCCCAGCACCCATTCGTAAACCGAGCGCATCTGTTCGCCAACTCGCGGCCAGGAAAACTTTTCGGCGACCAAGGCGCGCCCACGCTCTCCCATCGCAGCGCAATCGCTATCAGTCATCTCAATCAACTGCACCAACCCTTTTGCGATTCCGTTCGCTGTCGTGTCGATTTTTACCGCGGCATCGGTCGCGAAACCTTCGGGCAGATTGCATTCTGGGGTCATCAGAACCGGCTTTCCATACGCCCAGGCTTCCAAGACCGCCATTGGCAAGCCCTCGCTCAGCGAAGGCAGTACAAACGCCGTCGCGTTCTGGTAAACCGCCGCTTTGTCATCGCCGAACATCGGCCCAAGAAATAGCACGCTGTTCTCTATCTTAAGATTGCGCGCCTTCTTCTTCAGCAACTCTTCATAACCGCCCTGATCCCATCCCGCGACCGCAAGCATCCACCCTTCTGACCTCCGATTACCTACCTCTGATCTCTGAAGAGTTTTCCATGCGTCGAGTAGCGCCAACAAATTTTTTTTGGAGTGCAGTCGCCCGAGATAAAGCAGCACCTTTCTCTCATCCGGTGTCTGGCTTCCGCACTTTGAGGCAGAGCGAGTTCTTGCAGGCGGATCGATCCCGTTCGGGATAATGCAAAGTGGATTTCGCAGACCAAAATCGCGAACTGATTTCGCCTCGCGTTGCGAATTTACCTGAATGCAGGATGCACCCTCGAGGGATCGCCGTTCGTAAAGCGCGCTAACGATTCGTTTTTTCATTTGCGCATTCCGACGCGCCCATGGCTCAAGCATGCCGTTGGCAGTTATCACATACGGGCGGCCGTGCTGTTGGGCCCAAGCTAAGAGGATGACAGAGGTATGCATCCAAAGCGCATGGAGATGAGCAACCTGGGCATCGCAGTTTAGAAATCCGCGCCTTAACGCGGGTGAGTATCGGAAGTTATCCAGCCCTCGGTAAGGATAAGCTTTTGGCTTTAACGGTTTCCACAATGGCAAATCGATGGATGTATATTTGTCCTCGGCCCCATAGACCTCGATGCTCGTGTCCGGCAATTGCGCCAGAGACTGCGCAAGGCGGCGCTCGATTTCGAAAATGCCACCTGCATCGCGCGATAGGGATGGAGTTAAGAAAGCAATTTTCACGGTGCGTAGCGCAGCACGGCGGACAGTAGCGCGCGATCGAATAATCCGGCCTGCTTTCGCGGCAGCGTTGTCGCGAGTTTGGCCTCTCCCTCCAAACCTTCACCGAAACGCTTTGACTCAAAAGCCACCGCGGTCCGACCAATGTGATGAAAAACAACAGCGACCGCAGGCCTGGACTGCATTCTTTACCGAGACGTTAGCTCCGAGCGTTCTCCGAAACCACTTGAACTTTTTCAGCGGGCACGCCAGGAACAAATTTTCTCGTGACCAGGGTCGCTACGTGATGGCGCGGACTTACTGGCTCAGCTGACCAGCAAACACCTGCACCGGCCCAGCATTAGCGGGAGCGACAGTTGGCAGTTGAGGCAACCCAAACCGCTTCGTAGCCCAGATCTCAGCAAGGCGAACGAAAAAGTATGCAAATATGGCAGGCCAGAGAACTAGCAAGGTGATGTCCCGGCCGAGATTGAAGGTCAGACCCGCGCCAAGCATGAACAACATGAACCGCAGAAGCGACTGTCTCTGTTCCCACCAGCGGATGAGCAGACCGCTCCAAAGCGCCATCAGCATGCCGGCCGCCACCGGACCAAGGATTTGGCCAAAGTTCAGAACGCCACCCCCTATCATTCCGCTGGCAATGGTGGTGTTCACACCTGTTTCACTGTCTTCACTCTCAAAGCCGCGCCAAATCGCGTAGTCAATTCCAAGCAACGGCTTCGAAGGCCAGATCACACGCGGAATGAAATTTAGTAGCTCGTTCAAATATCTTGCACCATACGCCGGCGACGTATCGCCGGAAGCCAGGTAAACATCCACAAAGCAAAGCTCCTGAATCATGTTCAGCCCTTTTTCTCGCACATCTTCATCCATGAGCGCGTAGGGATTCTCGGCGGCTAATACGTCTCTGAAGCCACCCATGCGAAACTCCGTAACGAACTTAAAACCTTCTTTTAGGCAGACGAACGCAACCGCCAGAATGGCCAATTTTATTATGAGGAAATGACGGCCATAAAACAGATACGTGATGAGAAAAGGCACGACCGCTGCGAGGAAGTGGTTACGCGATCCTTCGAGAAAGAAATAAGGCAGGGTGATGGCGAACATCGCCGCTGCGAGCAAGCGCCAGAAAGTGCTGCGCTGAAAGAATATCAGAACGCCAAGAAACGCTGTCACGGCGTTAAAGAGATACGCTGCCGAGGAGATCAAAAACCCGCTCCCCGAAGTCTCCACTGCACCACGGCCCCACATCGTCGCACCGGCGCGGGAATCGATCGGAAACACCGCGCCCATCACATCCCCGCCCATCCGATAGATGCCAATTGCAAAAAGCCCGAGCCAAAGCACGCCGGCGCCAATCAAGATCTGCTCAGAGCTCAAGCCCCGCGTAACAAAAACGCCGGTACTTGGCCGCCGTACAATCCAACCTATCGCGACGGATATGAAAACGCGAAACCCTATCAAAAACAACAGTACCTGCCCATAGCTTTGGCCTAACAAGAAAGAAGGAAGATAATCGTACTGCTCCGGATTTATAAAAGGATCGACGAAATACCATGCGAACACTGTTACGTAGACGACAACCGTGATGCCAAAGCTATCTCGCTTCAGCAACCTCACGCAGCTTTCCACCGTCAACGCCACCAACAGGGCGGCAGCGAGATAGAACGTTAGTTCATGCGTGACCATGCAGTCGAATGGCGAGGCGCACAGTATAAAGCTCAAAATGGAAAATTAAAGGCATCATTGTGGAACGTGAATCCCTGGAGGGTTGCACCTGTCGCCTGATTCCTGACTCCTGTCTCCCAGCTTCTATGGTCTATGTTCCAACTTTTGCCTGAGCGCCGCCAATAAGCGTTCGCCGTACCGTTCCCACGTATAATCGTGTGCTCGGTCGCGCGCGGCGCGTGACATGCGCTCGCGTTTTTGCCGGTCCTCAACAATCTCGGCAATCGCGTTCGCCAGCGCTTCCGGGTCCCGTGACGACACAATGCGTCCGTCAATGCCGTCCCGCACAACCGATCCCGCCTCAAGCGTCGTCACAACCGGAACTCCACAGGCCAGCGCTTCATACGTCGTTTCGGCCGAGCCTTCTGCCAGCGACGGAAGAACAAGCAGATCGGCAGCCGCGAACTCACCGGCCATCTTCGCGCGCGGAACGCGGCCAAGAAATTTTAAATGACGACATTGCTCCTGGTTTGCGATGGAACGCTCCACATTGCCGGCGACCCGGAATTCACAGCGCTCCCCACGCATGACAAGCTTTTCCGCTGCCATCGCAACGTAATGAATCCCTTTGCGCAACTCCGCCGTTCCCGTAAAGAGAATGCGACCGCGCACTGGTTCGTTGCGCACAGAAAACAATTCGTGATTTACACCGTAGGGCACAACTGCTGCGCGTTCGCCTGGCAATCCAAAATTGTGAACCAGATCATCGCGCACCCATTCAGACGGGCAGATGGCGAAATCTGCATCCAAGGACGAAAGAGGCTCAGCATTGAATCCGCGGCAGATCGCAGCATAGTCGGGCACATTAAGTTCCCAACCGGGGAACTTCTTTCTTTCCTCCCTCAGTATCCGCTCGGTGCTCAGCGGGATATAAATCTCGGACACAGTGGTAAGGCCGCGCCGTTTCCCTTCCGCAAACAGTGGACCGCATTCCCCAAGCATCGAATACATGTGGGTAGCACTGCCAAAGCCACACCGCATCATCGCCATGCCCAGCGCAGTGGAAAAACGAACCCCCTCACGACAAGCCGCGGCCGGATCGCGCGCCATCATCGCCTCACGTAAAGCGTGAACCAGGCTGATACCTGGAAACGTCGTTGTTTTTGCACGAATGTTGGACGGCAAACGCCGTGCGGCCAACCGGTGCGCGGATTTGCCGACAAGAGGCAACACGGCGGCGGCAGAAAAGATGGCACCAAGACCAACGTCGCCCGTGATGTCAGTATAGAAACGCTCGAGCATTCCAGCTTTTTCCAGAATAGCCGGCACCGCATAACCCCGCCGCGCGCCAACCTGAGCGACGATGAATTTCACAAGGTAAAATGCTGAAGCGCTGACAAGCCTTGCGGGCGCGATGTCATACAAAGCCACTTCATTGTTTCAGGGCAACGCAAGCCAGCGTTTATAGTTTGCCCATGAAACAGGCGTGCGCTTTTGAAGACAATATGGAATTCCAGCCAGCGCCTGCCACCACCACATCGGTTCGCGGACCACCCACGACCAGCCGCGTTTGCAGGCAAAACGAAACTGAGAGAAAACGCGCCAGATAAGAATGGCCAGTGCAAACGGAAAAGGACATCGCATCAGAGTGCTCCACAGTTCGTTGCGGGAGTGACGATGATGAGTGTGGATTTCATCCCGTGCCTTACCGGAGTAATGGTGACGGATGGTGATAACCGGGGAGAAAAGCACGTCATAACCCGCCGCCACACTTTGCAGGCCGTAGTCCGGCTCTTCATACATGTGGAAAAATCGCGGCTCAAACCCGGACAATTCGAGATAAGTGGATCGGCGCAAAACCGCTCCGGAGTTAGCAAACGAACGCGTCAAATGTTCTGGGCCGAAGTCTGTTTGCGAAAGCGTTTCGGGATACTCATCGCTTCGTTGTGGAAAGTGAAGAACAGCCAATCTTGGTTTTTTCTCAAAGAAACGACTGACGAGCGCGACGCAATCCATCTGCTCCGGGTAGCTGTCGTCATCGAGGGCGAGTACAAGATCCGCCTTCGCCTGCCGCATCATAACATCCCGGCAAGCAACAGAGCCGCGCGCGTTCTTGTTTGCGATCACTGTTGCGTGTGGAACGTGCCTCCGGATGACGTTCATCGTGTTATCTGCGCAACAGCCGTCGGCTGTGATTAACACTTCAAGTGGCTGGGGATTGAGCGCGGCAATTATTTCACAGGTACGCTGTAGATCCTCTGCGCGATTGCGCGTGGTGATCATGATTGAAATAGTCAATTGTTCGCTTGTTGGATTGTACCAAACACTCCTTTAACGCGAACTTGTCCTGGTCGCCCTCGCATTTTGGTCTCGTAATTTGGCACTTACTATCTCGTGGAGCTTTGGAAAGACTTTTAGGTCGTCAGTATCCGCCAAAATTCCGGACTCAAGCCAGGCGTCGTTAACGGAGCGGAACTTCGTTTGGTCCTGATCCAGGGCAAATTCTATGGTGCGGCGCGCTGAAAACCCGAACTCAGCGGGATCGACCCATTCGGCACCAGACAGAAACCTGTTTTTCACGGTGGCGTGGGCGTGATACACGGGGATGCATCCTGCTCGCACCGCATTAATAAATTTTTCAGTAAAGTAGTAGGCTTCGGTGCAGTTCTCCAGACATACAGCAACCTTGTAGCCGGACAAAAACCGAATCTTCTGATCATCGCCATCGATATCGGCGCCAGGAGATGCTTTCCCCGCATAGTTATCTGGTGGCCTCTGAATCCAAAGCTTCGGAAAATGGCGGAAGTTTGCCCATGCGTCGGGCTTGCCGAACAGCTCGACGCGCCGATCTAATATCATCCGATTCCGGGTCCGGAAGTGAGACTTAAGGAACCAAAGCCGTCCACCGAAATTATTGACGGTAGCAACTGCGGCACGTCTTACTGAATGCACTCGTGGCCGCGACAAGGTTCCATTATATGTAGGATGCGGAACGCGGTAGGTTGCATCCGGATGCCCGTAAAAAGCCCGTTCCGAAGCGTCGAGCTCTCGAACAAGTCGCTTCCCAACGGGGTGCGAGTGGAAGTGGTGATGCCAGGAAGGTTCAATCGTGAACCAGAGCTTCGGCCCGCTGAATCTGAGCAGTTCGTCACTTGGGTCGTACAGCACAAGCAAAGCATCGGCTTTCGCAAGGGGCACGCGCGGGGAATACAGGACGGCGCCGATTTGAAAATCATCCCATGAATCGGCACCGAACTGCTGCGAGACAATTCTACAGCTGTATTCCGTTTCCGTATTCAGGATCGCCCCACTTCCGTATCGACCAATTTGTTTTTATAACTCATCTCATAAATTAGGAATGAGTGCGCTAAGCTCTGGCGGGCGGATGGCAAGGCGCGACGAAGAAATCAGCCGAGCATGAATTCTTTTCTCAGACTCGGCGTGACTGGGCGTGTCCGCCGAATACATCCCAAAAACATCCGCATCGTCTGTATTCGATTGTGCCGGCCGCTGGCGTTGTTTCCGTGGCCGAGACGGTAAACCGCGGCTTTGAAAGGAACGATCGCGAGCGGGTGTCCCAGATACGCAAACTGCGCCTCGGCACGGTTCGTCGTGTCGTTCAAAAGCAGTGTGCCCGTTCCCGCGCCGGGCACGAGCCCGTATGGATCACTAGCTTCGATTTGCTGGCTCACCTCGTCGAATTTTATGCCGTCACACGTATGAAGAAACGGGCCAGTTTTATCCGCCAAGTCGCTCCGAATTATCAAACACGAACCACTGGCGCGGTCGAAACATTCCGTGCACTGGATCAAACGGGGAAGACTTGAACGCCAAATCCAACCATACTTGATGCGAAAGCCAGCTTCATCTTTGGCCGAAACGAGCCACTCTACCAGCTTTGAGCTGACCAGGTCATCCCAATCAAGCCTCATCACATATTGAGGATTCCACGTCGATTTCGCGTAATCCCAAGCCGCCGCCAGCTTTATCATCTTATCTTTAACTGCGGCAACCCAACGTCCGTCCTCCAGAGATGGCAGGGAATGGTCAAGCGATAAGAATTTGAATCTTGGATCTTGCGGCAGTTGAAATTCAGGAGCTTCGTGGCCGGCCACCACGACGCAATAGTCGCCATCAGTTGAGTTAAATATTGATGACAGTGTTTGCTTAAAATTCGCGCAAGCTAGATGCCAGTCCTTTACTCTTTCGGGGGGCGCGATCGCAATCAAAAAAACAATTCGTGGCCTCCGGCTCATAGTAAGACAACTTTTATCCGCTACGTCGATTTGCCAATAGCGCGTTGCAGCCGGCGCTGGAATTTGCCCGCCAACACGTGTCGTTCCTCGTTTAAGACTGCGAGCCAGGCGCCGAGCTCGCCGTGCTGCCGGCGATGATGTTCCAGCCGGGCAATCGTGAAAGGTCGCGAATAAGCCTGCCGGTCAAACAGAAACGGCTTGCGGCCGCAAAAGTGCGCTACACGCGGACGCCGGATTGTTTTGGGGAAATGCCAATTGCTATCCGCACAATCCTGTTTCAGTTCGTCCAAGCCATGATGTCCCCAGACGTCTTGCAGGTTGGTCATGGCACTCTTGATTTCGCCGCGTTGCGTCATCGAGTGAACGAAATAATTTAGCAGCGGCTGCTCGTAGAAATCACCAAACAAGCCGGGTGTTTCGTTCGCCCAGGACTCCGCCTCGATCCATTTGTCGAACGGGACAACTTCTCGCCTGCATCCGAACGCGCCGGACGAAAAGTAGGGGTTCCCGCGCCAATCAAATTCGGGATCAAAGCGCCTCAGCTTTCGCGGATCAAAATAAAAATGTGAGAGCCAGGGTGGAACTTCTTTGGCATCTGCCGGGATAGAGATTTCGCTCCAGAAGACTTGAAAATCGACGTCAGTGCGGATCGCTGGAGTAAAGTCGCCCCAGACAATTGCATCCGAGTCTGCCCAAACGTAAAACTCAAAAGGTCCCTCCCACATCGCGGCGAGCTTGGCACGGCCATTGCCGCTCATAAGCTTGCGCATTTTTTCTGAAGGCAATTCTGAAACACGTAGAACAATCAGGTCATATTCGCTTTCCAAATCCGAAACATCAAAATTCCCGTCCACTACCAGGCAAATCGGGATCTTTGGGCAGAAATGCTTCATGCTGGCCAGTGTGGCCTGAACCATGAACTTATCCCCGGCATGGCAACCGGTTACAAAACCAACTGGCGCTTGAATCTTCACATTGTCAGGGCGGATTGTTTGCGCTGCACGTTCTCACGAGATGAAACGCATTCTCGATAGATGTCGGCAAACAAGCCCGAGAAGGAACTCAGTCGGTTGCGAACGTGCACCATGTCACGACCAGCCTCCCCAAGCTGCTCGCGAAGCGGCGCCAAGTTTCGCAGCTTGATGATAGCTTCGGTCAATGCCACGGCATCTTGCGACCCACACAAGACGGCACCCTGGCCATCCGGCGCGGCTTCGGGGATTCCGCCTACTCGAAAAGCCACCACTGGTGTTCCGCAAGCCATCGCTTCCACCAGTGTTAGTCCGTAGGTTTCCATTAACGAAGCGCTGACAAAAACATCCGCAGCTGCAAAGAGCCGCGCCAGGTCCGCGCGCTCCCGGATGCCTCCTGTAAAGCGCACGTTCAGACCATCCGGAGCCGCCACTGCGCCTTCACCAAATGCTACCACGACTATGCCTCGCAGATCTGGCAAGTGCGACAGTTGCTCGAACAACCACTGCACATTTTTGTTTGCATCCGTTAGTGACGCGCCACCTGTGACGATGACGAACGCGTCTGCTGGCAAGCCCAGTTGTTTTCGGCACAGGTTCTTGTCCTGCGGTTTGAAAACGGTCGTGTCGATTCCAGGAGGAATTACTCGCACGCCACCGCAGGCTTTGACTATTGCACTTCTCCCGGCGATTCCGGCCAGCCATTGGCTGTTTGCGACCATGCGTGCTCCACAATGCCGATATGTCTGTAACTTCCGCGAATGCGCAGCCTTTGCCAGGAATCGGTTTGCAGGCCATTTCAAGATCGGACAGGGATCGCAACGATGCGTCTGGTTGGCGTATCGATCGCATCCACGATAAAGAAAGCAGCCTCCGGTCACGTGCCACATATCATGCAGGCTGATAACGACACCCATTCTGCGCGGCAGCGTCTCCAACCAACGGGGAACGTCAAACCAGTCGGCCACGGTGTGCAGATGGACAACGTCAACTCCATTCAGATCCTCGAGCGACGGCGGCGGCAAAAACCGCCGTGTCCCATGCCACGGCTCAGTGGAGAAGGAAACATATGATCGACGAATAATGCGATCTAAGAGAGGTCTGCCAGATTCTGCTGACGGCGAAGTTTTGCATACCACATCGCAGCTAATTCCTTGTTCGGCTAATCCGATTGAAAGAAGCACGGCATATTCATAGCTGCCGCCGGAAGCATGAGTGTTGAGATGCAATACTCTCATGCTGTGGACTCAAAATTTGAACTTCATACCTTGAATTTGCTCAGCGCGCCTATGACGAAGCCGACGCCGAATCGGCGCTTTGAGAATATAGTTGAGCCAATACCGCGCCGCTTTCTGATACCCCGCACATTTTTCTTTTTGTCCGACAATTTTGTAAAAGAAGGATACCAGCGGAAAACCGAGCGCCCGAAAAGGTGCAAGTGCATTGCGAATAACTTGTTGCCGCCGCGATTTTTTGAAAGCCGATATTTGGCGATTCACAGGCGAACCCGCATCCGCAGCAAATCGTTCAAACAACGCCTGAGCCGGGCCCGGTATTCCACCAAGCCACGGCGCTGCACTCGTATAGTGAAGCACACACTCCAGCCTGTTGTCGTCCTGCTCGTCAAAACGCCAGGACGTTCGATTCCAATATTCTGGCAATTCGTCAATTCGTCCGTGAAGAAGAAAATTGATGGCCGATTGGTCGTGAAAACGATACCGTCCCCTCCAGTTTTCGAAGAATTCCAGAGATTTCTCCGTGAAATTTTGTTTCTTCAGTTCGTTCAGGTTCAATAGCATTACGCCCGCGTTAAAGTAGCGGCTAACTGCCGGAAGATTCATCGCGCTTGCTAATGTGCGGGAGTCATCGCTGAGCGTCAAAGTCTGTGAGTCCGGAACAGCTGCAAGAATTTTGCCGGGAGAGAATTCAAGATCAAAAAGCTCGGAGAGATCACGAAACACCAACAGGTCGCAGTCCAGGTAGATCAGACGAGGCACATCCAGCACGCGTGGCAGCAACGTCCGGCAATAAGTCATGTGCGATTCGCCCGGCCCAAGTGTCGCATCTCGAAACAGCGAGTCATCCACCGCCACAAACTGCAGCCTCACGACTTTTCCATATCTCTCAACCAGCCGACAGAGAGTGTTCTTCGAATGTTTGGAAATCCCGCCGTCTAACACCTTTAAGTCCACTTCTCTCGTTGAGTTCAAGTGGCTCAGTGCGCTCGCCACCGCACAATAGAGGCCGGGAAAGTAGCGTTCGTTACCAGCTAGCGTAATAACAACTGATTCCATCAAATTCGCTTTAAAGATGAGCGGCCGATGTAAGGTCGAATTTGACTATATTCCGAGTCACGCACCAGCGGTACTGCACGTCGACTCTTTACGCCGCGTCGAACGACTCTGTGTTCTTCGCGCATGCTGCGTTCCCCCTTGTTGCTGCTAAGCGAACGTTTTTGAGCCATAGCTCAACCAGGTCGAGTTCTGCGACTGGAAAGACTCCTGCAGCAACTAACGCCTCATAACAGCGGTGGAGGTTATCGCCGATTTGCGCTTCACCGCACTCCAGTTGTAGCCGCGATAGGACATTGGCAATTTCCTTGTTTCGTGTGTAGCCCGGCACTTCCTCTGCAAAATCACGATCAAGATCGTGCTGATTGCGATCCTGAAATACTTCGGGGGCATGAAATGTAATTCCGTACCCGAGCTCCCAAAGACACCGCTGAGCGACAAAACTTTTCCAGATGTCGCACATCCGAAACGAGCAGTAACTTGGAAGGTATAACAATGGGTATGCTATCGGCCACCACCACGTGCTCTGGGTATTGAACGGGCACCAGTTTCCCGCCTGTAGTACAACCGACGGGGCATCGCCGAACGCGAAAGTTTCATCAAAGATTAGTCGCCAGACTGCATCCACATCTGGCGAACCGTTGGCCAGCCCCTGTTGGATCGGACTACGCACCGCCGAAACCATTCTCGTTTCAGGTACCCCGGAGTGAATCTCGGACAGCGGGAAGCCGCGGGGCCAAATCAGCTCGCTACTGAAGTATCGATATGCGTTAACCCAGCGTCCATTTGTCGATCCAAGGGACCGAGCAGCGGCCACGGACTCGGAACGAAGCTGCCATGAATCGAGCGGGGCGTTGTCATCGTCGGTCTCATAAAGTAACTGCGCCCCGGCGGCGATTGCATGAAGATAAGCAACATTCTTGCGACTGTAGGAGCCAACCGGCAATTTCCGGGCTAAGTCAAACTCGCTCGCGTGCTGGTCTGCGAGTGCCAGGAAATCAATTCGAGAGCCTTCGGCGAAATGCTGGCTTCGGAAATGCGCTGGGCCTTGTTTATCGCCCGCAACGACGAGGAAGCCTCCACATTCCGCTAGCTTCTGAACGAGTTTAACGACTCCGCGTGTCGGTTCCTGAATTGTGGTGATTACAGCAGCAAACATTTCGCAACACTAGATAACCGAATTTAATCCTTCTAGAAATTGTTCCTGCAACGCGGCCGGCGAAAATTCTGTTTCATACGCGCGCCGTGCTCGTGCACCGAGTTCCAGTTGCAAGGATCCATCCCTCTTCAAATGGCCCAGTGCAGCCAGCAACGCGTGAGCATCGGGGTCGGTTACGCAGAGCGCAGCTCCACTTTTTTTTGCCCACTGCACGACAGCGGATGATTCCGGCGCCCAGATGACAATTGGCCGGCCAGCGCGCGAGTACTCGACAAGCTTGGTTGCGAAACACGTTTCCGTACGGCGCCGCTGTGCTGCATCAAAAAACATTACCACCAAATACGCGTCGAACGAACCCAGCCAGTCTTCAAAGGCTGGTTCGGCTGCGAAATCGTGCAGTAAATGACGCTGTGTCATTTCATGCATTAGCGCTTGCGGCCATTTCGGACGTCCTCTGAATTCGATACGAACATCGCTCTGTCTCATTGCCAACTGAGCCAGATCAGCCAGCATATCGCTGTAATCAAACATATTGCCGGTATAGCCAACGCGAAACTCACCAGCCGAATCCTTGCCTTGTGATGGCCTGATCGGCTCGACATCAGGAATCGGCAATATAACGCGTGCGTTGCGATGCGAGCCCAATGCTTTAAGCATTCCGTTGCTGATGCACAGGCTCAGATCCGCAGATCGATGGAGGTCAAGAAAGTGCCACTCCAGTTGCTTGCGTACTGGACTATGAACCGCAGCAATGTCGGGCCACCAGTCGTCGAATCTCACGATCAATGGCAGTCTGTGCCGCCTGGCATAGCGCTGTGCTACCCAGCAACCGCTGCCGTATGCGACTGTAAGAACAACTGCCCGCGCGCGAGCAGGCGGTGCGACAATGCGCTTCTCTAACGGCAATATGGTATGCATCAGGTAATCGATATCCCCTGCCCATCGTCGCGCTGACGTTCGCATTAGCCGTGGAATAATCTTGGAATGAAAAGAGCCGTGGGCAATCTCGTGATGTTCAGCAGGCAGGATGTGCAGTCGAATGCCGCGCCGGTTGAACAGATGTCGATGCAGTGTCAGCCCAGCAGCCGTACTTCCCTCAGGCCGAATCGAGGAAACGACAATCACGTTAATTTCATCCATTGACCAACTCGGTTATTTTCTGGACGAATACGTCCTGCAACCGATCCGGATTAAACAGCGTTTGATGCATGTGTAGTGCTTCCTTCGACAGCTTCTCGCTCAGAGCGGAATCTCCGGCAATTTGACGGCAAAGAGCGACGACTGCGGCTGCGTCACTGGCGGAGACGACCGCAGCTCCGCCATGCTTTCTACCGACACGAATCGGCGTGCAGTAATCCGGCCCCCACAGAATCACGGGTTTTCCAAATGCAACGTAGTCCAGGAATTTCGTGGTAAAACTCGTGCGCATGAATAGTTCATGTTGCTTCTCGAAGCTCATCACAACGAGCATTGCGTCGGCGCTGGCCAGCACCTCCGCGGCTTCTTCTGGCGGCTTGAAGCCGAGATAAATTCCCCTGGTCTTAGCGCGCTCCAGAAATTCCGCCGGCCAGTCGGCGTTTGGACCGATCACGATGATTTCCAAGTCGTTTGTCGCCTCGATTTCTTTAATGAGTGAGCAAAGCATCCGGCCATAAAAATTTTGTACTGCGCCGACGTAGACCAGCCGGAATTTTCCATTGGAGGGCGGCCAGGACTTTTCCGGCACACGATGTCTGCCGGGCATCGGATAAAT
>WNFY01000338.1_pt1 | contig 40438 bp, 39 predicted proteins | sample 5400091 | NCBI WGS metagenome assembly WNFY01 (sample SAMN13153364, study PRJNA577476) | soil metagenome | isolation source: 60 cm soil or saprolite under grassland replicate 1 | place: USA:California | collected 2016-06-15 | reverse complement strand
CCACGTACTTCGAAGCGCCGCCAGCTTGAGTCGTGACCTCGCAGCCCCACTTGCCGGCAGCCTGTGAAGTGCTATTGCCGCTTTGGTAGATTTCGGTAACCGACGTGCGGCACGCGCTCGCGGCCAGAATCGCCTCGGAGATCTTCGCGCGGTTGCTGTAGTCCTGGTACGCGGGCAGTGCTACCGCGGCCAGAATGCCGATGATCGCAACCACGATCATCAACTCGATCAAGGTAAAGCCCTTCTGCATCGTTCTCATAGGAACCTCCTGATTGCGACGCTTGTGCGCCGTGCATCTATCCGGCGCAAGGAACATGCCATTCGGCTTTCTCCGTTAGTCCACTGTTTTTAAACCTTACATTTCTTTCCTTTCATTTAGCTGACAGCCATCGACCGTCAGAGCGTGACGAATATCGGCTTAAATGTTTGCGCCAAAACGTATTTGGCGCGAATATACGTCGATACATTTCTCCGATCGAACGAAACAACCTGCAGGGTGAGCGTGAACGCGGGGCGTATTGGTTCGAATCACAAGAAGTACGCGCTGGGTGTACTCATGCGCTTCCGCCAAATTATCAGTGTGGCAAAACGCCATTTTCAGCGCGTACAGAATGAATGCGGCGTCACCGACGCGCAACTTTGGGCGCTCTGGCAGATCGCCACCCAGCAAGGGCTGAGCGTAGGCGAATTGGCGCGCCACATGTCGATTCATCAATCCACCGCCAGCAATTTGGTGCACCGCCTGGAAGCAAAAGGCCTGGTCTACCGAACCAGAACTGGTTTGGACCAGCGTGTGGTCCGGACGTTTTCAACTTCGGCGGGAGAAGCTATTCTCAAGAAAGCCCCGGGGCCAATGCACGGCGTTCTTCCTGATGCGGTTTATCAACTGCCCGACACGGAGTTGCGTCGACTCTACGAAGCCCTGGAGCGCTTGTCTCGTCGAATCAAATCCCTTGACAGAGGCCAGGCGCGCTCTCGCGGAGACGACAATGGGAGAGTAGAAGAGGCCTAGTTCTTAGAGCGGCTTCCCGATCAGCCGGCCCAGCTCGCCGATCACGCCGCGGCGGAAGGTGAGAACGCAGATCACGAAAATCACGCCTTGAATGACCGTCACCCAGGAGCCCATCTGGGCGAGGTAGTTCTCCATCGAGATGATGATGAGGGCGCCGACCACGGGCCCGAACACGGTCCCGAGCCCCCCGAGCAGCACCATCAGCACCACCTCGCCCGACATGGTCCAGTGCACGTCGGTGAGCGAAGCGAGCTCGAACACCAGCACCTTGGTCGCTCCGGCGAGGCCCGCGAGCGTCCCCGACAGCACGTAAGCGAGCAGCTTGTGGCGATTGACCTCGTAGCCGAGGGAGAGCGCCCTCGGCTCGTTCTCGCGGATCGCCTTCAGCACCTGCCCGAACGGCGAGTGCACGGCGCGGTGAATGAGGAGAAATCCGCCGATGAACACCGCGAACACCAGCGAATACATCGCCCACACGTCATTGAGATCGAGCACGCCGAAAAGCTTGCCGCGCGGCACGGCCTGGATGCCGTCCTCGCCGCCAGTGAACGGCGCCTGCAAGTAGAAGAAATACACCATCTGCGCGAGCGCGAGCGTGATCATCGCAAAGTAGATGCCCTGCCGGCGGATCGCGAGCAAGCCGGTGACGAGGCCGAGCAACGCGGAACACGCCGTGCCGAAGAGAATCGCGAACTCGGGCGGGAAGCCCCATACCTTGGCCGCGTGCGCCGAGGCATAGCCGGCCGTTCCGAGAAACATCGCGTGCCCGAAGGACAGCAGACCCCCGTAGCCGATCAGGAGGTTGAAGGCGCAGGCGAACAGCGCGAAGCACATCACCTTCATGAGGAACACGGGATACGCGACGAGCGGCGCAAGCGCGAAGAACGCGATCATCACGGCTGTGGCTATGCGCTGAAACGCAAGCCCGTCGGCGCGCGATGCGGCGCGCGGCGCAAGTTCGTGCACGGCCGACATGATCCTAGAACGCCCTCAGCGTTGCGCGCCGAAGAGGCCTGCCGGCTTGATCATCAGCACGATCGCCATGATGATGAAGATCACCGTGTTCGACGCCTCGGGGTAGAACACCTTGGTCAGGCCCTCGATCAGCCCGAGCGCAAAGCCGGTCACGATCGAGCCCATGATCGAGCCCATGCCTCCGATCACGACCACCGCAAAGACGACGATGATCAGGTCCGCCCCCATGAGCGGATTGACCTGGTAGATCGGCGCCGCCATCACGCCCGCGAACGCGGCGAGGGCGACGCCGAAACCGTACGTGAGCGTGATCATTCTCGGCACGTTGATGCCGAAAGCCTGCACCAGCTCCGGGTTCTCGGTCGCCGCGCGCAGGTACGCGCCGAGCCGGGTCTTCTCGATCACGAACCAGGTCGCGAGGCACATCACGATCGATGCGAGGATGACCCAGGCACGGTAGTTCGGCAGGAACATGAAACCGAGGTTGCGCCCGCCGGAAAGCTCCTGCGGCATCGCATAGGGAATTCCCGAGGTGCCGTACTCGTTGCGGAACAGCCCCTGGATGATGAGCGCGAGCCCGAACGTGAGCAACAGCCCGTACAGGTGGTCGAGCTTGTAGAGTCTCGCGAGCATCAGCCGCTCGATGACCATGCCGACAAATCCCACGGCGAGCGGCGCGATCGCGAGCGCCCACCAGTAACCGATGCCGAGCTTCGCGAACAGGAAATAGGCGCAGAACGCGCCCATCATGTACTGGGCGCCGTGGGTGAAGTTGATGATGTTGAGCAGACCGAAGATCACGGCGAGCCCGAGCGAGAGAAGCGCATAGAACGAGCCGTTGATCAGCCCGATCAGCAGCTGCCCGAACAGCGCCTGGGTCGGGATCCCGAAGATTTCCGTCATCGCAGTGTCATTCTGAGGAGCCGCAGGCGACGAAGAATCTGCTTTTTCAGCGCGGAAAAGCAGATCCTTCGCTGCGCTCAGGATGACATTCGGGCCTGCGCCCGAATGTCACTTCACCAGCGAGCACCCGCCCTCGTTCATCGGCCGGAACGCCTGGTCCGCTGGAATGGTCGCCCGGATCTTGTAGTAGTCGTAGGGGCCCTTCGACTCGGACGGCTTCTTCACCTCGACTAGGTAGGCCGGATGCAGCTTCCGGCCGTCCATGCGCACGCGTCCCTTGCCGAAGAGCGGATCATCGGTCGGCAGCTCCTTCATCTTGGCGATCACCTTGGTGCCGTCGTCGGTTTTGCCGGTCTCGACTGCCTTGAGGTAATGCGTGATCGCCGAGTACACGCCTGCCTGCACCATGGTCGGATACTTGCCGTTGTTGGCGGCGGCAAAGCGCTTGGCGAACGCCCGCGTCTGGTCGTTCAGATCCCAGTAGAAGGTCTCGGTGAAGATCAGCCCCTGTGCCTTGTCCAGTCCGAGGCCGTGGATGTCGGAGAGGAACACCAGCATGCCGGCGAGGCTCTGTCCGCCTTTGACGATGCCGAACTCGGCCGCCTGCTTGATCGAGTTGGTGGTGTCGCCGCCGGCGTTGGCGAGGCCGATGATCTTCGCCTTGGAGGCCTGTGCCTGGAGGAGGAACGAGGAGAAGTCCTGCGCGTTGAGCGGATGCCGGACCTTGCCGAGCACTTTGCCGCCGTTCTTCAGCACCACGGCTTCCGTGTCGCGCTCCAGAGCAAGTCCGAAGGCATAGTCCGCGGTGATGAAGTACCAGCTGTCGCCGCCCGTCTTCACGATGGCGTTGCCCGTGCCGTTGGCGAGCATCCAGGTGTCGTAGGTCCAGTGAATGGTGTTCGGCGAGCACGCCTTTCCAGTAAGGTCGGAAGTCGCCGCACCCGAGACCAGGAACGCCTTGCCTTTTTCGCGCGTGATCTGGCTTATCGCGAGCGCGATCGAAGAGGTCGGCACATCGACGATGACGTCAACCTTGTCGACGTCGTACCACTGCCGCGCGATGCTCGAGCCGACATCGGGTTTGTTGAGGTGGTCCGCCGAAAGGAGCTCCACCTTCATGCCTTTCGTCGGAAAATCAGCGATCGCCATACGCGCTGCCACCACCGATCCGCCCCCGCCGATGTCCGAATAGAGGCTCGACATGTCGGAGAGCACGCCGATCTTGACGACCCCATCGGAAATCTGCGCCTGCGCGCCCGATGCGGCGAAGGCGAGCGACGCCGCCGCGAATATGCTGCGTTTGGAAAACATGAGGGCTCCTCTTCTCTTTGGGTTGATTGGAAATCGGGCTACACGCCCAGGTATTCGTGAATCTTCTCCAGGTTGGACTCTAGCTCGGCGTTCGGGATCATGTCCACCACCCGGCCGCTCTCCATCACGTAGTGTCGGTCGGCGACCCCCACCGCGAAGCGGAAATTCTGCTCGACCAGCAGGATGGTGAATCCCTCCGCCTTGAGCCGCGCGATGGTGCGACCGATCTGCTGGACCATCACCGGCGCGAGGCCTTCGGTCGGCTCGTCGAGCAGGAGCAGCCGCGCCCCGGTGCGCAGAATGCGGCCGATCGCGAGCATCTGCTGCTCGCCGCCGGAGAGCTTGGTGCCCTGGCTCGAGAGCCGCTCCTTCAGGTTTGGAAACAGCTCGAAAACCTGCTCCACCGTGAGGCCGCCGGGGCGGACCTCGGGCGGGAGCAGCAGGTTCTCGTGGACGTTCAGGCTCGCGAAGATGCCGCGCTCCTCGGGGCAGAACGCGACGCCGAGCCGCGCGATGCGGTCGGAGCGCAGCGCGATCGTCTCGGCGCCGTCGAACCGGACCGAGCCTTTGCGGCGACTGACCATCCCCATCACCGCTTTCAGCGTCGTGGTCTTGCCGACACCGTTGCGACCGAGGAGCGTCACCACCTCGCCGCGCGGCACCTCGAACTCCGCGCCGTGGAGGATGTGCGACTCGCTGTACCAGGCGTTCAAGCCGCGGACCGAGAGCAGGGGCGCCTCAAGCATGCTCGGAACCCAGGTAAGCCTTGATCACTTCGGGATGAGCGGACACCGCCCGATAGTCGCCTTCCGCGATGATCTCGCCGCGCGAGAGCACGGTGATGTAATCGGAGAGGTTCGACACCACGCTCAGGTTGTGCTCCACCATGAGCACCGTGCGGTCGACGGCGACGCGCTTGATGAGCGCCGCGATGCGCTCCACGTCCGCGTGCGCCATGCCGGCGGTCGGTTCGTCGAGGAGCATCATCTCCGGATCGAGCGCGAGCGTGGTCGCGATCTCGAGCGCGCGCTTGCGCCCATAGGGCAGCTCCACGGCGATCGACTCCTCGAACTCCGACAGGCCGACGGCGTCGAGCAGCTCCCGCGCGCGCGAATTCAGGTCGCGCAAACTCCGGTCCGTTCGCCAGAAATCGAACGAACGGCCGCGCTTGCGCTGAAGCGCGATACGCACATTTTCCAGAACCGTGAGATGCGGAAACACCGCAGAAATCTGGAAAGACCGGACCAGCCCCAGCCGCGCGATCGCGGCGGGGCTGGAACCCGTGATCTCGCGCCCGTTGTAGAAGATCTCGCCGCGTGTCGGGGAAAGAAAGTGCGTGAGAAGATTGAAGCAGGTGGTCTTGCCCGCGCCGTTGGGGCCGATCAGCGCGTGGATGCGTCCGCGCCTGACCTTGAGGCTGACGCCGCTGACGGCGACGAAGCCCTTGAACTCCTTCCTCAGGCCGCGCGTTTCGAGAATGATGTCTTCCGCCATGGATGCGGCGAGGATCCTGTCTGGTCGGTCAGAGCGGGAACGCGCGGCGCTTCGGGAGAGTGCCGGCATTATAACCACGCCGCACGCGCCGCAAGGCGTGACGAAAGGAAGTCATGGCGCGGCGTCGGCCGTCCCGGTCAGCAGGCCGAGATCGCCACCGGCCGCCGCGGTATTCACCGTAAACACACGTTCGGTCGTGAATCGCACCAGGTAGTTCGGGCCGCCGGCCTTCGGTCCGGTGCCGGACAGCCCCTCGCCGCCGAACGGCTGCACGCCCACCACCGAGCCGATCATGCTGCGGTTGACATAGAGATTGCCGACCGCCGCGCGCGCGCGAATGCGCCCGGCGCGGGAGTCCACGCGGGTGTGCACGCCCATCGTAAGTCCGTACGTCGTGGCGTTGATGTCGTCGATTACCCGGTCGAGGTCTTCGAGGGCGAATCGCGCTACGTGAAGGATGGGTCCGAAACGCTCCCCGGGAACCTCGCGTATCGAGCCGATTTCGAATGCCACCGGGGCGACATAGATGCCGGCAGGCGGGACAGGACCGGACTCGGCGATCAGCTTCGCCCGCGAGCGCAGATCGGAAATGTATTCCGCCAGTTTCTTGCGCGCCTGCCCGTCGATCACCGGGCCGACGTCGGTCGCAGGATCGGCGGGATCGCCGATGCGCAGAGCGGCCATCGCACCCCGCAGCATGTCGAGCACCGCGGGTGCGATCTCCTGCTGCAGGTACAGGACGCGCAGCGAGCTGCAGCGCTGGCCTGCGGAACGGAAAGCGCTGGCCACCACCGCGTCCACGACTTGCTCGGGCAACGCGGTGGAGTCCACGATCATCGCGTTCAGGCCGCCGGTTTCTGCGATCAGCGGCACGATGGGGCCGTCTCGGTCCGCGAGAATGCGCTGAATGGCGCGAGCGGTATCGGTGGATCCAGTGAAGGCAATGCCCGCGATCCTCGGATCGGCTACAAGAGCTCGTCCGATCCCGCCGTCGCCGGACAACAGATGAAAGACGCCGGGCGGGATCCCCGCTTTCAGAATCAGCTCGGCAACGCGGTACGCGCAGAGCGGCGTCTGCTCCGCCGGCTTCGCGACCACCGTGTTGCCGGCGACCAGCGCGGCCGCGACCTGTCCGGTGAAAATCGCGACCGGAAAGTTCCAGGGGCTGATGCAGGCGAATACGCCCCGGCCGTGCAGAGTCAGCACGTTGCTCTCGCCGGCCGGGCCAGGCAGCTCCAGCGGCCCGCCGAGCCTCTCGCGCGCCTGCTGCGCGTAATAGCGGCAAAAATCCACCGCCTCGCGAACGTCGGCCATGGCGTCGGCAAGGGTTTTTCCCGCTTCCCAGACGCATAAGGCCATCAGGCCGGCCATATCCGCTTCCAGCAGATCGGCTAGCCGCTCCAGAGCCGCGGCGCGTTCGGGCACGCTTACCGCGGACCAGGCGATCCGCGCCGCGTGCGCGGCGTCGATTGCGGACCGCGCCATGTCCGGAGTCGCGTCGCTCACCTCGCCGATGGTCACGTCGGGTCGGGCGGGCGAAACGGCGGGCCGCGCCGGACCCGTACGGCGCTTGCCGCCGACGAGAGATCCCGCCGTCCATGTGCGCCGCGCTTCGTTCACCGATTTCGCCCATGCAGCGAGCGTGGCGGAATCCCCGAGGTCATAGCCCTTTGCAATGCGCCGTTGCGGCATGTGCAGCTCCGTTGGTGAAGGAAAGTCCCGCGGGCACGCGCCCGCGTCGAGAAATTCGAAACCCGTCCGCAGCAAATCGCCGGATCGTTTCGCGCGTGCCGCCTGCCGCACATAAGAAGTGCTCGCCGAGTTTTCGAGCAACCGGCGCACGAGGTAGGCAAGCAGTTCGCGCTTCTCGCCGACGGGTGCATACGTGCGCACCGGCAGATCTGGACGCATCATTGCGAGCGTGCGGTACAGTGCCCGCCCCATTCCGTGTAGGCGCTGGCACTCGAACCGCGCAGGCGCAGCGGAGGCGCCGCCGGGCTGATCGGCAAGCGCAAGCACGCACGCGAGGGTCACCGGGTTATGCGTGGCGAACTGCGGATGGACGCTGTCCAGCCCGGACCAGAGACGCCGGGCGCAGGCGAGATAGGACAGGTCGGTGAGCCGCTTGTCCGTGAATACCGGATAGCGCGCAAGGCCCAGCTCTTGCGCCCGCTTGACCTCGGTGTCCCAATAGGCGCCCTTCACCAGCCGCACGGCGATCGGCATGCCGCCGCGCTTGCGGCGGCGGCGAGCGATCTCCAACAATGCGTCCACCGTTTCCAGCGCGCGCGGCTGATAGGCCTGCACCGCAAGGCCCAGCTCTCCCCAGCGGTCCAGCGCCGGATCGGCCGCCAACGCCTCGAACAGATCGAGCTGAAGCGACAGCCTATCCGATTCCTCCGCGTCGATCGTGAGTCCGATACCCGCTGCAGCGGCCCGGCCGGAGACTTGCTTCAGGCGATCGAGCAACTCGCCGCGGACCCGCGCGTAACTCGCTGCGTCGTAACGAGGGTGAATGGAGGACAGTTTCACGGAAACCTCGAGGCGTTCGCGCCAAATTCCCTGGCGCGCGCCGACCGCCCGCCCCATGGCGCGGATTGCGTCCATAGTCCGCTGAAAATTGCGATCGGCATCCGCAGCAGTGCGCGCGCCCTCCCCCAGCATGTCGAAGGAGAAGCGCGTTGCCGGCCGGGCGCGCGCATCGCGCTCGGCACGCCGCAGCGCCTCCGCGGTGGTCTCCGCGTAGACGAATTGCCGCCCGATTGCATTCAGTCCGAGATCGGCCATCGGCAGCGCGACCACAGCCTTCCAGCCGCGCAATGCGGGGACACGGTCTGCGAGCATTGCGGTCCGGGAAGATCGATCGGGGATTCGCGGCAAAGCCTCGGCAAGCCGGAACAGTGATTCGCCCGCCGGCGATTCCGGCGGAAATATTGCGAAGGCGCGCTGCACCTCGAACAGCGGCCCGCGCGAATCCAGTGTCGCTTCCACCAGCGTGCGCGCAAGCAATTCCGCCCGCCCTCTCCACGACCCGGTTTCACCCAGTGCAGCGCGAAGGGCGCGGCTGTCGGCCGCCGCTGCGCCGAGTGCGACCTCACCGGACCGCGATTGCGCCATCAGACGGCGCGTCTCGTCTATCGCCCGCGCCAGTCGGGCTTGCGTTTCTCGATGAAGGCGTCGATCCCTTCGCCGGCATCTTCGAGCATCATGTTGCAGGCCATGCCCTCGGACGCTAGGGAATAAGCGTCCGCCAGACCTTTCTCCACCTGGTCGTAGAAGAATTTCTTGCCCATGCCCACCACGGCGCTGCTGTGCGCGACGATCTTGCGGGCGAGCTTGTCCACCTCGGCATCGAGCTCGGCAAGCGGCGCGACGCGGTTCACCAGGCCCCAGGAGAGCGCGGTCTTCGCGTCGATCAGGTCGCCTGTGAAGAGCATCTCAAGCGTGTGTTTGCGCGCGAGGTTGCGGGCGACGCCCACGCCCGGCGTGGTGCAGAAGATGCCGCTCTTGATCCCGGGCAGAGCGAACTGCGCGACCTCGCTCGCCACCGCGAGGTCACACATAGCCACGAGCTGGCAGCCGGCGGCGACGGCGACCCCCTGTACGCGTGCGATCACCGGCTGAGGCAGACGCACGAGCGACAGCATCATCTCGCTGCACTGCTCGAAAAGCGCCTTCTGCCAAGGCTTGTCGGGGTGCGAGCGCATCTCGCGAAGATCGTGCCCCGCGCAGAAGTGCTTGCCCGCGCCGGCGAGCACGACGACCTTCGTTCCCGCGTCCTTCGCGACCCGGTCGAGCTCCGCCTGCAGCGTCGAGAGCATCGCGGTCGAGAGCGGGTTCATGCGATCGCCGCGGTTCAGCGTCAGCGTCGCCACGCCGTCCTTGTCCCCGCGCAGCACGTAGGGCGCTTCGACTTCGGTTTTCGCGGGTGCGTTCATAGCCGACTCCCTTACTCGATCGCCTGCGCGGATTTTGCCTGCTGCCGCAGCAGGAATTTCTGGATCTTGCCCGTCGAGGTCTTCGGCAGCACGCCGAACACCACGTGGCGCGGCGCCTTGAAGCCCGCAAGGTTCGCGCGGCAGTGGTCGATGATCTCCTTTTCCGTGACCTTGGCGCCTGCCTTCAGCTCGACGAAGGCGCACGGCGTTTCGCCCCACTTCGAGTCGGGCTTCGCGACCACGGCCGCCGCGAGGACCGCCGGGTGCCGGTATAGCACGTCCTCGACCTCGAGCGACGAGATGTTCTCGCCGCCGGAAATGATGATGTCCTTGGCGCGGTCCTTGATCTTGAGATAGCCGTCGGGCTGCATCACCGCGAGGTCCCCCGAATGGAACCAACCGCCCGCGAAGGCGTCCTCGGTCGCCTTGCGGTTCTTCAGGTAGCCCTTCATGGTGATGTTTCCGCGGAACATGATCTCGCCCATGGTTTCGCCGTCCGCGGGAACCGGCTGCATGGTCTGCGGATCCATGACCGTCAGGCCCTCTTCCATGAGATAGCGTACCCCCTGGCGGCCGTTGCGCTCGGTGCGAGCGCCGATATCGAGGCTCGCCCACTTCTCCTGCTTCGCGCACACGGCGGCCGGGCCGTAGACTTCGGTCAGACCGTATACGTGGGTGAGCTCCCAGCCCATGCGTTCCATCCCCTCGATCATGGCCGCGGGCGGGGCGGCGGCCGCGACCATCGCGTGCACCTTGTGCGTTATGCCCTCGCGCAGCGCGGGATCCGCGTTGATCAGCGTCGAATGCACGATCGGCGCGCCGCAATAGTGCGTCACGCCGCGCTCCCGCATCGCGTCGAAAACGTGCTTGGCGTCGACCTTGCGCAGGCACACGTTGGTGCCGGCATTGGCGGCCATGGTCCAGGGGAAGCACCAGCCGTTGCAGTGGAACATCGGCAGCGTCCACAAGTACACGGCGTGGTGCGGCATGCCCCAGGTCACGATGTTGCAAATCGCATTCAGGTAGGCGCCCCGGTGATGGTAGACCACGCCCTTGGGGTTGCCCGTGGTGCCCGAGGTGTAGTTGAGCGAAATGGCGTTCCATTCGTCGGCGGGCGGCTTCCACGGAAATTCCGGATCGCCCCCTGCGATGAAGCGCTCGTACTCAGCCGATCCGATGCGCTCGCCCGCGCCCGAGTATTCGGGATCATCCACGTCGATCACGAACGGTCTCTCCCCGAGGGCCGCGAGCGCACGCGCGACGGTGCCCGAGAACTCGCGGTCGGCGATCAGGACCTTGGCTCCGCCGTGCCCGAGCATGAAGGCGATCGCCTCGGCGTCGAGGCGCGTGTTCAGGGTATTGATGACCGCGCCCGCCATGGGTATGCCGAAGTGGCACTCGAGCATTTCCGGGGTATTCGCGAGCATCGCCGCAACCGTGTCGCCGACGGCTATCCCCCGGCGCGCGAGCGCGGAGGCGAGCCGCCTGCAACGCGCATAAGTCTCGGCCCATGTGGCGCGGCGCGCCCCGTGGACGACCGCGAGGCGTCCGGGATAGACGGTGGCGGCGCGCTCGATGAATCCGAGCGGGGTCAAGGGCGCGTGGTTGGCCGGGTTCTTGTCGAGATCGAGCTCGTAAGGATTCGTCTTGTCCGCGCTCGACATCGCCGATCGACCCAGCCGTGCTCCGCGCTTCATTTTCATACGCGATCGAGCATCTCCACCGCGGTCTCGAAGCGGCGCCATACGCATAGCGCCTTGTTCTCGGCCTCGATGTCGGCGAGCAGGCGAGCATGCTCGGCGAGCTCCTCCGCGCTCGGCTGGAAGACGATGAGGGGGGGCCGCTCGTCCTGAGCCGCCGTCGGCGCTCCCAAGGCCGGGCGCGGCCGATCGAGCTCGATCGCAAGGCTGTCCTGCCCGCGGGTCATGGCCAGATAGACCTCCGCGAGAAGCGCCGCGTCGAGCAGGGCCCCGTGGAGGGTGCGGTGAGCGTGAGCTACCTGGTAGCGCTCGCACAGGGCGTCGAGGGAGTTTTTCTTCCCCGGGTGCAGCTCGCGCGCGATTTTCAGCGAATCGACGACGCCCGAGCAGTGCGCTTCGATCGGCGGAAGTCCGAGCCTGCCCAGCTCGAGATTCAGGAATTCGACGTCGAAAGCAGCGTTGTGGATCACCAGCTCGGCGCCGTGAATGTAGTCGAGGAACTCGGCCGCGATCTCGCGAAATTTGGGTTTGTCCTGGAGGAACTCGTGGTTGATGCCGTGCACCTTGAGCGCGCCTTCCTCGCTCTCGCGCTCAGGATTGATGTAGCGGTGGAAGTGGTTTCCCGTGACGCGCCGGCTCAGGACCTCGATGCAGCCCAATTCGACGATCCGGTCGCCGAGACCCGCGTTGAGGCCAGTGGTCTCGGTATCCAGGACGACACTTCGCATCGGCTCTAGCCTCTCCAGGCCGCAACCCGCGGCTCTGCCCGGTGAGAGTAGCGTTCCCGCGAAAATAAATCAAAGGTTTCGCATATTCCTCTGCTTGCCGCGGCGCCGGTGGCTGGTAACGTGAGCGGAGATCAGCCCGCGAGCGACCCTGCGCACCATCGAGCGCCTGGCGTCGAGCAGCCACAACCGCGTCAGGCCGATCACGAAACTGCAGGTTTCAAGCGCTGCCATCGACGGGCGCAGTCCGATCCGCAGCCGCCCGGCACGTTGTGCCCGCTCGTAGGTCTGCGTGAGCTTGGAGACGAGCTCGGAACAACGCGAGCGCTGCAGCACCAGCTCGCGCTCGAGCTCGCCGACGTATTCGCATTTGAAGCCCATGATCTGGAACGTCTGGCGCGCCGCCGCGTCGCTTTCGAGCGCGTCCAGAATGCCGCGCAAAAAGCGCTCCACCCCCGCCAGAGGATCGCGCCCGTCAGCGCGCAGCAGTGCCAGATCGATCTGGTCGATCATGGGTACGGCCACCTGCTCGCGCATGGCGAAGAAGAGCTCGGTCTTGCCGGCGAAATGCCAGTAGATCGCCCCGCGCGTAACGCCGGCCGCGGCGGCGATCTCTTCGAACGTCGTGCGGGTCACTCCCTGGCGGGCGAAAACCTTGCGCGCCGCGGCCAGGATGCCCTGCCGGGTGCGCTCGGATTCCCGTTTGGTTCTACGCAAGCAGGAGATGCAGCGTCGTTGACATACATTCGTGATTGTATATTACAATGCCCGGCTCGACTCAACCTCGACGAGAAAAGATCCCCCGCATGGCCTCCGTTCACGCCCGGCCGGACTCCCGCGGCCGCTACGGCCTGCTGTACTCATCGCTGCCCGCCCTTGCCGTCTTGCTCGCCGCGGCCCTGCTCGCGGGATGCGAACAAGGCGGGGCCAATACCCCCGCCTCCAATCCGGCTGAGGCCGGGATCCCGGCCAGGGTGCTCCAGGTGGCGCCGCAGCGCGTGGCCATCGTTCTCGAGGCCGTCGGCCAGGTGCAAGGCTCCAAGGAAGTCGAGGTGCGGGCACGCGTTTCGGGAATCCTGCTCAAGCGCCTTTACAACGAGGGGGATTTCGTGCGTGAAGGCAGCCCTCTCTTCCAGATCGATCCCGTCCCCTACCAGATCGCCCTCGCCCAAGCCAACGCACAGATGGCGCAGGAGCGCGCGCGCCAGGAACAGACGCGGCGCGAGGCCGTTCGGCTCAAGCAGCTCGCCGAGGAAAAGGCCATCAGCCAGAAGGAATTCGACGATGCGATCTCGGCACAAAAGCTGTCGGACGCGACGCTCCAGTCCGCCGAGGCGAATCTGCGCCAGGCCGAGCTCAACCTGTCCTATACGCGAGTGACCGCACCGGTCTCCGGCGTCGCGGGACGCATGGCTCGGTCCGAGGGCAGCCTGGTGACGGCGGGGCAGGACAGCCTGCTCACGACGATCAATCAGGTGAATCCGATCTGGATCCGGTTCAGCCTTTCGGGATCGGATCTCGCGAAGCTTCCCGACAAGAGGCTCGATCGCATCAAGTCCGCGGAGGTGCGCCTCGTCCTCCCCGACGGCTCGCCCTACCCGCTGAAGGGCCGGCTCAATTTCGCCGCGACCCAGATCGACCCCAGGCTCGCCACGCAGGAGTTGCGCGCGGAATTCGGCAATCCGGGCGTACGGCTGCTTCCCGGCCAGTTCGTGCGGGTCCAGGTGGCGGCGGGCGAGCGCGACAACGTGTTCCTCGTGCCCCAGACCGCGGTCATCCAGACCGAGAAAACATTTCTCGTGTTCACGCTCGACAAGGAAAGCAAGGCCGCGGCCCGCCCGGTCCAGGTGGGCGACTGGGCCGGCAGCGATTGGATGATCCTCGGCGGCCTCAATCCCGGCGACCGGGTGATTCTCGACAACCTGCTCAAGATTCGGCCGGGCGCCGCGGTGAGTCCGCAATCTCCGGCGGAAGCCAAGGCGGCGGCTCCGGCCGCAAAGTAAGCAAAGCAAGGCGCCATGTCGCGGTTCTTCATCGAGCGGCCGATCTTCGCGTCGGTAATCGCGATCGTCATCACGCTCGCCGGACTGGTCGCCTGGCAAGTCTTGCCCATTGCGCAATATCCGGAGATCACGCCGCCCACGGTGACGATCACCGCCACGCTGCCCGGGGCGAGCGCCGAGACGCTCTCCCGAACCGTCGCGGCCCCGATCGAGGAGCAGCTCTCCGGGGTCGAGGGCCTGCTCTACTTCCAGTCCACGTCCTCCTCGAACGGCACGCTGACGATCACCTGCACTTTCGAGGTGGGGACCGACGTCAACAACGCCACCATCCAGGTGAACAACCGCGTGCAGATCGCGCTGCCGCGGCTGCCCGACGACGTCAAGCGAACCGGCGTGGTGGTGCAGAAGCGCTCGGTCGACATCCTGCTCGTCGTCGCCGTGACTTCGACCGATCCGCGCTTCGACACGCTCTACCTCTCGAACTTCATGACGATCAACGCGCTCGACGTCCTGAAGCGCGTCCCCGGCGTGGCCGATGCAACGATCTTCGGCGCGCGCGACTACTCGATGCGGATCTGGCTGCGGCCGGACAAGATGGCGCAGCTCGGCATCACCGCCACCGATGTCGCCGCAGCCATCCGTGCGCAGAGCAACCAGTACGCGGCCGGCAAGATCGGGCAAGATCCCGCTCCGGGCGACCAGGCGCTGATCTACACCGTGACCGCCCAGGGACGGCTGATCCAGCCGGAAGAGTTCGGCAACATCGTCCTGCGTGCAAGCGGTCCCGGCGGCGTGCTGCGGCTGAAGGACATCGCGCGCATCGAGCTGGGCGCAGTCAGCTACGACGCCTATACCACGGTGGACGGCAGGCCGACCATCGGCACTGCCGTCTTCCTGCAGTCGGGCGCCAACGCCCTGAATGTCGCGAACTCGGTGCGCAGGACCATGGATGAGATCGCCAAGGGCTTTCCCGCGGGCGTCAGCTACATGATCCCCTTCGACACCACCCGCTTCGTGCAAGCCTCGATCAAGGAAGTGATTCACACTCTTTTCATCGCGGCGCTCCTGGTGCTCGCGGTGGTGTTTGTCTTTTTGCAGAGCTGGCGCGCCACGCTCATCCCCTTCATCGCCGTGCCGATCTCGCTCATCGGGTCGTTCGCCGGCCTGTACGCGTTCGGGTTCTCGATCAACACGCTGACGCTGTTCGCGATCGTGCTCGCCACGGGAATCGTCGTGGACGACGCCATCGTCGTGCTGGAGAACGTCGAGCGGCTCATGGCCGAGAAAGGTCTCTCGCCCAAGGAGGCCGCGATCGAGTCCATGCGGGAAGTGACCGGCGCCATCATCGCGATCGAGCTGGTGCTGTGTTCGGTGTTCGTCCCGGTGGCGTTTCTCGGCGGCCTCGCCGGCCGGCTCTATCAGCAATTTGCCGTCACCGTCACCACCGCGGTCGTCATCTCCGGCGTGGTGGCGCTGACGCTGACGCCCGCCTTGTGCGCTCTGCTGCTGAAACCCTCTCACGAGGAATCGCGGATTTTCAGGCCGTTCAACCGGGGCTTTGCGTGGCTCGTGTCGCTGTATGCGAACGGCGTGCGCTGGGTCGCGCACCACGCCGTAACCGCCTTTGCGGCCTTCGCGCTCGTCATCGCGTGCGCGGGTTTGCTGTTCAGGCTCGTCCCCGGCAGCCTGGTGCCGCCGGAGGACCAGGGTTACCTGTTCGGGGCCGTCGTCCTGCCCGACGGGGCGACGCTCTCGCGCACCGGCAAGGTCGGCGCGGCGATGCAGAAAATTCTCACGGAGCACCCCGCGGTCGAGCACGTCTTCATGATCAACGGCTTCGACTTGATCGGCGGCGGCAACAAAACCAGCTCGGCGACGCTCTTCGTCACGCTGAAGCCCTGGGACGAGCGCCGCGCCGGCGCCGAGGACATCGTCAAGTTCGTCGGGGCTCGCGGCGCTGCGATGAGCGAGGGGCTGGTCTTCGCCTTCAATCCGGTGCCGATTCGCGGCCTGGGCACGGCAGGAGGCATGGAGATGTTCTTGCAGAACCGCGCCAATGCCGACCCCAAAAAGCTCGCCGGAACGGTGCAGCAATTCCTCGGCGAGCTCAAGAAACGGCCCGATCTTACCGCCACAAACAGCTTTTTCCGCGCCAGCGTGCCGCAGCTATTCGTCGAGGTGGATCGCGAGAAGGCGCTCTCGCTCGGAGTGCCGATCGGCGACATCTTCGACGCGCTGCAGAGCACGATGGGTGCGCTCTACGTCAACGACTTCAACAAGTTCGGGCGAACCTATCGCGTCCAGATGCAGGCCGAGCCGCAGTTCCGCGTGCGCCCGGAGGACCTCGGCAACGTGTACGTGCGCTCCGGCACCACCGGGGAAATGCTGCCGCTGAAGAGCATGCTGCAGATCCAGCCGATCGTCGGGCCCGACCAGATCGACCGCTTCAACGGCTTCGTCGCGGCGAAAGTGCTGGCGGCGACCGTCCCCGGCGTCAGCTCCGGACAGGGTATCGCGGCCGTCGAGCAGGTCGCGCGCGACGCCCTGCCCGACGGCTATTTCCTCGAGTGGATAGGCCAGGCCTTCCAGGAAAAGCGCGCCGGCAAGGCCGCGGTCATCGCGTTCTGCTTTGCGCTGATCATGGTGTTCCTGATCCTGTCGGCCAATTACGAGCGCTGGTCGCTCCCCGTGGCGGTGTTGCTCTCGGTGCCGTTCGCCATACTCGGCGCCCTCCTCGCGGTATTTTTCCGCGGCATGAGCAACGACGTCTATTTCCAGATCGGCCTGGTGACCTTGATCGGGCTCGCCGCGAAAAACGCGATTCTCATCGTCGAGTTCGCCGCGCAGAACGCCGCGAAGGGAATGTCCGCGTTCGACGCCGCGGTCACCGCCGCGCGCCAGCGCTTCAGGCCGATCGTGATGACTTCGCTTGCCTTCGTGCTGGGCGTGCTGCCCCTGGCGATCGCCTCGGGCGCCGGCGCCGCGGCGCGCCGCTCGATGGGCACGGGAGTCGAAGGCGGAATGCTCGCCGCGACCTTCGTCGCGACGCTGTTCGTGCCCCTGTTCTACATCTTCCTCACTGGCCGCAAGGAGCGGCAGGCAAAGAATGCGGCACGGGCCGCAGAGAGCAGCGCATGAGCATGCGCATTCCGGTCCTTGCCGGCGTGCTGCTGCTCGGCGGCTGCATGCTCGGGCCCGATTACGAGCGGCCCCCCGTGGACCTTCCCAAGGCCTACACGGAGCCCGATGTCGGGACGACGACCCCCGTGCGTTCCGATTGGTGGAAGCTCTACGGCGACACTGCGCTCAACGAGCTCGTCGCGTCCACTCTCGAGCGCAACGCAGACATCCGGCTCGCGGTTGCGCGCATCGAGGAGGCCGACGCCAACTTGCGCGCGGCCAATGCGGCCTTCCTGCCCGAGATCGATCTGGGAGCCAACGCGAACCGCACCCGCTCCAGCACTACGATGGTCCTGCCTGCTCCACCCGGAGTTCCTGTCGTGCGCAACGACGTGCGCCTTGCCCTCTCCACCTCGTTCGAGCTGGATTTCTGGGGTCACCTGCGCCGCGGCGTCGAAGCGGTACGCGCGCAGATGCTCGCCACGCGCTACGCCCGGGACGTCGTCGCCCTCACGCTCCAGGGCCTCACCACGCAGGCGTATTTCGCGCTGCGCTCGCTCGACGCGCAACTCATCGTCACCCGCGAAACCATGGCCACCCGCGAGGAGGCGCTTGCCTATGTGCGCGCTCGCGCGCGCGGCGGCGTCGCCTCGGAGCTGGAAGTCGCCCAAGCCGAGGGCGCGCGGGCGGACATCGCGACCCAGCTGAAGGATCTCGAGCGGCAGCGCGCGCTCGTCGAGCACCAGCTCGCCGCTCTCACCGGCCGGCTCGACCTCGTCGTAGCGATCGGAGATCTGCGAACGCTGCCGATGCCTCCCCTTCCCCCGTCGGGCCTGCCTTCCGCGCTGCTCGAACGCCGCCCGGACATCCAGCAGGCCGAACAACAGCTCGTCTCGGCCAACGCGCAGATCGGCGTCGCCAAGGCGGCGATGTTTCCGACTATCTCCCTGACCGGATTCGCCGGCGGAGAAAGCGCAATGCTCTCGACCCTTCTCAACAACAGGGGCTCGGGGATCTGGTCGATCGGCTTCGGCCTGAACCTGCCCATATTCGATGCCGGACGCTACCGCGCGCTCACCGACGCCGCGATCGCGCGCCAGCACCAGGCCGTGGCCGGCTACCAGAAGGCGATCGAAACCGGATTCCGCGAGGTCGCCGATGCGCTCGTCACGGTGCGCCTGACCTCCTCGTCGGAGGAGGACTACCAGGCCAACGTGGCCGCGGCGCGCAGGGCTCTGCGTCTCTCGCGCATGCGCTACGAAGCCGGCTACTCTCCGTTTCTGGAAGTGCTGGATGCGCAGCGCACGGCCAACGTCAGCGAACTCGCCGCGCTGCGCAACCGGCAGTCCTTGCTCTCGGCGAGCGTGGATCTGATGAAAGCGCTCGGCGGAGGGTGGTCGGCGGAGCAGCTGAGTCTGAAGTAACGGGCTTCACCGTCCCGACGAGTCTCGGGGCGACGGTTCTTCCACTCCGCGATTCGCGAGCTCATCGGCGCGCTCGTTTTCAGGATGCCCGGCGTGGCCCTTGACCCAGCGCCAGGCGATGCGGTGCGCTCCGGCAAGGCGATCGAGCTCCTGCCACAGGTCCACGTTCTTCACGGGCTTCTTGTCGGCGGTGCGCCAGCCGCGGCGTTTCCAGTCGGGCAGCCACTCGCTGATGCCTTTTTGCACGTACTGCGAATCGGTGTAGACCTCGATCCGGCAGGGGCGCTTCAGCAGCTCCAGCGCCCGGATGACCGCGGTGAGTTCCATGCGGTTGTTGGTCGTTTGCGGCTCGCCGCCGAACAGCTCCTTTTCCTCGCCGTCCATTTGCAGAACGGCGCCCCAGCCTCCCGGCCCGGGATTGCCCTTGCACGCGCCGTCGGTGTAGATGCGCACCACCCCGTCGCTAATGCCGCTCGCGCTTTTCGACATGCAGTCCGTTCTGCCTCTGTGTCACCGGAGCCAGGGCTTTCTTGGCGGCGCGCTTGTCGCGCCATTCCGGCATGACCAGCCGCACGCCCACGTTGCGCTTGATCGCGCGAACGACGTAGACGCCGCCGCAGATCGGCCACCAGCGGTCGCCGGCCCTCTCCATGAAGGCGAAGCGCTCGAGCCACCGCCGTTGCGAGAACGGCGGGGCGTAGCAGCCGAAGCGACCGCCGGTCAGCTCGAAGCCGAGCAGCGCGAGCCAATCCTTGAGCCGCAGTAGACCGATGAACCTGCCGCACCAGGGAACTTGCCGCCGCTCCCAGCCGAGCGCGCGCGCCGCACCCCACAGCGACAGGGGATTGAATCCGGAAATGACGATGCTGCCCTCGGGCATCAGCACGCGCTCGGCCTCGCGCAGGATCGCGTGAGGTTGAGCGCTGAATTCAAGTACGTGCGGCAAAGCGAGCAGGTCGATGCTTTGCGAGGCGAGGGGCAATTGCACCGGCTCGGAGAGCAGACCGCAGCCCGGCTCGAGCCCGGCGCGGACCTTGAGCGGGATGCGCGACTCGCGCAGGAAGTCCAGGCCCGGAAGCCCGAGCTGCACCGCGTTGTAGCCGAACACGTCCTCGACTGCCGCGTCGAACTGCCCGCGTTCCCAGGCGAGCACGTAGCCGCCCTTGGGAGTCTCGAACCAATCCGCTAACATGCCGGACGAAGATGCCCGAAAACGAATTTCAAGTCATCCCCCTGCGGGCGTTCAGGGACAACTACGTCTGGACGCTGCGCAACGCGCGCGGCGCGGCGGTAGTCGACCCGGGCGAGTCCCAGCCGGTATTGGACTATCTCGCGGCCGAAAAGCTCCAACTGGTGGCGATCCTCGCGACCCATCACCACCAGGACCACGTCGGAGGAATCGCGGAGCTTCGCCGAAGATATGCCGTCCCCGTGTACGGGCCGCGCGGCGAGCCGATCACCACGCTCACCCATCCGGTTGGCGGCGGCGACAAGGTCGCGCTTTCAGAACTGGGCCTTGCGTTCGAAGTTCTGGACATACCCGGGCACACGCGCGCGCACATCGCCTATTATGGTTCAAACATGCTTTTCTGTGGCGATACGCTGTTCGCCTGCGGGTGCGGGCGCGTATTCGAGGGCACGCCGCAGCAGCTGTACGCATCGCTCCAGAAGCTCGCGGCGCTGCCCGATGACACGCTCGTATTTTGCGGGCACGAGTACACTCTGGCGAACATCGGCTTCGCGAAAGCGGTCGAGCCGGATAATTCGGCGCTGCTCGAGCGCGAGGCGAGCGACGCGCGTCTACGGCGCGACAACCTCCCGACGCTGCCCTCGACGATAGGACGCGAAAAAGCGACCAACCCGTTTCTGCGCGTGAGGCGGCCCGCGGTCATCGAATCCGCGAACAAGTATCTGGGCAAGCGGGTGAGCGATCCGGCCGGAGTATTCGCCGCGCTGCGCCAATGGAAGAATCAATTCTGAAAAGGCTGACACCGTTCGCCCCGTCGTGCGTTATTCGGACTCGCGGTCCGGATCGATGGTGAAAAAAGACCTTCTGAATCGCCCACTTGCTTGACCCGCAGGGAAAGCATGGGTACCATCGCGGCTTTTGCGGAAGAAAAGGCTAAGCCATTGACTGAGAAGCTAAGTAGGCTGCTCGCGGCAGCGGCAATGTGCGTGCTGGCCTCCGCATGCTCGCAAATCCCCTGGAATTCCGATCCCAACTCAGCCGGTAACGGCGAGACCTTCCCGGCTGCGGCGCCGGCCACCACCGCCCCAGCCGCGGTCGCTGCCGCCGCGCCCGCTCAGGCCCGGACCGCCGTGCCGCCCGCAGCCAGTCCGACACCCGCCGTGGTCCCCGCGCTGCCGGTCGCCAAGCCGCAGGAAACGAAGGATCCGGAGCCTGCGCACGCAATCGATCTGGCCCGTCCAGCAGACGATCTGTGGGAGCGCATCCGGGGCGGCTTCGCGATAGCCGATCTCGCCAGCCCCCTCGTCGGCGTTCGCGAGCGCTGGTACGCGAGCCAGCCGGAATATCTGAAGCGCATGATCGAGCGCAGCAAGCTCTATCTCTACTACATCGTCGAGGAGGTGGAAAAGCGCGGCATGCCGACCGAGATCGCGCTGCTGCCCATGGTCGAGAGCGCGTTCAATCCGATGGCGTATTCGCGCTCGCACGCCTCGGGCTTGTGGCAATTCATCCCCTCGACCGGCAAGACTTTCAAGCTGAGCCAGAACTGGTGGTCCGACGCACGCCGCGACGTGGTCGCCTCCACCAACGCCGCGCTCGACTATCTGCAGGCGCTGTACGAGCTGCACGGCGACTGGCACCTCGCGCTCGCCTCCTACAATTACGGGGAGAACGGCGTGGCGCGCGCGATCGAACGAAACCGGGCGAAGGGCCTGCCGACCGATTACCTGAGCCTGAAGATGCCCCCCGAAACGCGCGGCTACGTGCCCAAGCTGCAGGCGTTGAAAAACATCATCTCGAATCCCGAGGCTTTCGGGGTGAGCTTCGAGCCGATCCCGAACGAGCCCTACTTCGTGACCGTTCCCACGCCCAGCGCCATCGATATCCGCCTCGCGGCGATGTTCGCGGAGATGTCGGTGGACGAACTGATCGCGCTCAATCCCGCGCTCAATCGCCCCATGATCTCGGGCCCGCACACGCAGACGCTGGTGCTGCCTGCGGACCGCATGGACGCGTTCCGGAGGAACCTCGACGCCTACGACCAGCCGCTCACCTCCTGGCAGCCGTATACGATGAAAGGGGGCGACAGCCTCGACCGGCTCGCCGCGAAACACGCCATCGCGCTTTCCAAGCTCAAGCTCGCGAACGGTATCACCTCGCGCACGAAAGTCGGCCCGGGCTCTCAGCTGCTGCTGCCCCTCAAGGGATCGGGCGTCGGCGCGGAGCCCCTGCCTGCCGTGTTCCGTCCCCCGGTCCAGAGTGCGCGACGCAGAGGCGGAATGGTGCACATCGTGAGGAAAGGCGAAACGCTTTACGGAATTTCAAGGCGCTACCGCGTCAGCACCGACAGCCTGCTCCGTTGGAACCACGTCGGCGTGCTCACCACCGGCCAGAGGCTCATCATCTATCGCGCGCCCGCCAAGGCACGCAAACCCGTCAATCCGGTCAAGATTTCGGCCGCTCAACCGAAGCACGACGCCGTCGCGGCCCTCCTGCAGCTGTAAGCTTGCTTTCAGGCGGTGGCCGGGCGCAGCGTATACTGCCCGCGTGGTCCAAGCGATGAATTCAGCTTCTCGGTCGCGCCCTCGTGGCTTCACCCTCCTGGAGCTGCTGGTGGTCGTCGTCATCATCGGGCTCCTGGTCGGTTACGTCGCACCACGCTATTTCGGCCAGGTCGGAAAGTCCGAAGTCACCACGGCCAAGGCCCAGATCGACGCTCTCGAAAAGGCGATCGACCAGTACCGCCTGGACACGGGCCGCTATCCGACTACGGAGCTGGGGCTCGCCGCGTTGGTCAACCGCCCGCAGAACGAGCCCAAGTGGAACGGCCCGTATCTCCGTAAAGATGTGCCCCTCGATCCCTGGGGCAAAGCCTACGTGTACAAGCAACCCGGGGAACGGGGCGACTACGATATCCTCTCCTTCGGCAAGGACGGCCAGCCGGGGGGAGCGGGCGAAAACGCCGACATCACCAACCACTAGGGCGTCACCTGGACGATGCGTTTCGAGCTCAAAGCGGTCAGCCCGGACGGACGGGTCGAGTCGCTCGACCTGCACGGGCTCGATCAGGCGAGCGCGGTTCAGCAGGCCGAGAGCCGCGGCTATACCGTGCTCGGCGTGCGCGCCCGCGCGGGCTTCGGCGCGCCCTGGCGCGGCGGACAGGCGCGTTTTCCGCTGGTGCTGTTCAGCCAGGAGTTGCTCGTCCTGCTCAAGGCGGGGCTTCCCCTGGTCGAAGCCATCGAAACGCTCGGCGAGCGCGAACACCGCAGCGAATTCCGCGCCCTGCTCGAGCGCGTGGCCACGATCGTGCGCCAGGGCAATTCCCTGTCTTCGGCGCTGCAGCAGTTTCCTCTGGCCTTCCCGCCTCTTTACGTCTCCACCGTGCAGGCAAGCGAAAGGACGAGCGACCTCGCTCCGGCGCTCGAGCGCTACGTCGCCTACCAGAACCAGCTCGAAGCGATCCGCAAACGCCTCGTCAACGCCGCGATCTATCCGGCGCTTCTCATCGGCGTGGGGGGTCTGGTGAGCCTGTTCCTGCTGCTCTACGTCGTGCCGCGCTTCAGCCGGATTTACGAGGAGCGCGGCGTCGATCTCCCGGTATTCTCTAAGCTCCTGCTCTCATGGGGCCAGCTGGTGGAGGGTCACGGGGTCTTCGTGATCGGCGCCCTCGCCGGCCTCGCGATCGCCGCGGTGTACGCGTTCCGGAACGCTCAGGTCAAGGCCCGGATCGGGAACGTGCTCTGGAAACTGCCTGCGGTCGGCGAGCGCTTGAAGCTGTACCAGCTTGCGCGTTTCTACCGCACCATCGGCATGCTGCTGCGAGGCGGCACGCCGCTCCTGTCCGCGCTCCAGATGAGCGCGGAGCTGCTGCATCCGCTGTTGCGCGCGCGGCTGGCGACGGCGAGCCGGGCAGTCAGCGAGGGACGACCAGTCTCCGAAGCGATGGAAGCCAACGGCCTCACCACGATCATCGCCCTGCGAATGCTCGCCGTCGGCGAGAAAAGCGGCAACATGGGCGAGATGATGGAGAGAATCGCGGAGTTTCACGACGAGGAAATCTCGCGCTGGGTCGACTGGTTCGCGCGGCTGTTCGAGCCCCTTCTGATGGCGGCGATCGGCCTGGTGATCGGCGCGATCGTCGTTCTGATGTACATGCCGATCTTCGAGCTGGCCGGGACCCTCAAGTGAGTCTCGCCGAGGCGAAATCGATCGGCTCGCGCGAAATCGAGGACGCCCGTGCCACGGCGAGCACCGCGCGGCGGCGGCTCGTCGAAGTCCTCGAGGCGAAGCTCGGGCTCGACCCGGACGCGTTCGTCGCCCGGCTCGGCGCGACGCTCAGGATTCCAGTCATGCGCATGGAGGAGCTGCGCAGCGCGGCGCCCGCCTTCGACGTGCTGCCTTTCAGCGAGGGCTCCCAGCGCGGCTGCGCGCTCGTGCGGGGCGAAGCCGGCGAGCTGTGGCTCGCGACCGACGACCCCTTCTCCGTCGAGCAGCAGGCCTGGGCGGAAGAACGCATCCCCCAGGAGTTCTCCTGGCGTCTCGTGCACCGGGGCGACCTGGTGGCGTTTATCGCAAGTCACGAGGAGACGCTGCACGCGCTCGACGCGGTGCGCGCCGGAGCCAGCGTCGTCAGCGAAGAGACGCGCGGCACCGAGGATCTCTCGCTCAGGGCGATCAGCGAGGAGTCGAGCGAAGTCGTGCGTCTGGTGCGCTCCACCCTGCGCGACGCGCTGATGATCGGCGCCAGCGACATTCACCTCGAGACGATCGCCGCGGGGCTGGTGATCAAGTTCCGCATCGACGGCATCCTCTCGCAGATCAAGTTCATCCAGGACACCAAGCAGGCCGAGCAGGCGATCTCCCGCGTGAAGGTCCTTGCCGAGCTCGACATCACCGAGCGGCGCGTCCCCCAGGACGGACGCTTCAAGGCGCTCGACCGCGGGCGAGCGGTCGATTTCCGCGTTTCGATCATGCCCAACATCTACGGCGAGGACGCGGTGCTGCGCGTACTCGACAAGCAGTCGCTCTACGAGAGCACCCAGCAGCAGCTCTCCCTGGACAGCCTCGGGTTCGAGCCAGACGACATCCGGGCGCTGCGGCGCCTGTCGCACGAGCCGTACGGGATGCTGCTCGTCACCGGGCCCACCGGCAGCGGCAAGACCACCACGCTCTACGCCGCCATCACCGAGATCAACAACGGCCAGGACAAGATCGTCACCATCGAGGATCCGGTGGAATACCAGCTCGCCGGAGTGCTGCAGATCCCGGTCAACGAGAAGAAGGGGCTCACCTTCGCGCGGGGGCTGCGCTCGATCCTGCGGCACGATCCCGACAAGATCATGGTGGGCGAGATACGCGACCCGGAGACGGCCAACATCGCGGTTCAATCGGCGCTCACGGGGCACCTCGTTTTCACCACCGTCCACGCCAACAACGTATTCGACGTGATCGGCCGCTTCGTGCACATGAACGTCGATCTGTTCAGCTTCGTCTCCGCACTGAATGCGATCCTGGCGCAGCGCCTGGTGCGGCTCGTCTGCCCGCACTGCGGCGAGGACTGCCGGCCCGACGCGACCCTCCTCAAGGAGTCCGGCCTTACCGAGGCGCAGGCGGCTTCGTTCCGTTTTCGCGCCGGGCGCGGCTGCCGCGAGTGCCGCGGCTCGGGCTACAAGGGACGCAAGGCGATCGCCGAACTGATGATCCTCAACGACGAGCTGCGCGAGCTGATCACCGCCCGCGCTCCAGTGCGCCAGCTCAAAGAGGCCGCCCGGACGAGCGGCACCCGCTTCCTGCGCGATGCGGCGCTCGACGCCGTGAAGAACGGCGAATCCACGCTGGAAGAGATCAACCGTGTTACGTTTATCTAGCGACCGGATCCTGATTGCGCTCGCTCCGGATTCGGTTGCGCTCCTCCGGATTTCGGGCGTGCTTCGCCCCCGCGTGAGCGAAAAGCACACGATCGCGTGCGACCCGGGGCTAGTCGCGCAGCCCCGGCAGGCCGCGGTGGCGGCTCTGGGGCAGCTCGCCGAGAAAGCGAGAGACGCGAATGCGCAGGTGACCGTCGTGCTCTCCAACCACTTTGCGCGTTTTATCCTGGTCCCCTGGAGCGAGGGCCTGGGAAACGCCGCGGAACAGACCGCGTTCGTCCGGTACTGCTTTGCCAAGCTCCACGGCGAGCGAAGCAAGGATTGGGACCTGCGGCTGAGCCCGGCCCCGGCCGGCTCGACGCGCATCGCGAGCGCGGTCGATTCGTCGCTCGTGCAGGCCGTGCGCGCCGCGTTTCCCGCGGCGGCCAGGGCGAAGCTCGTGTCGGTCCAACCCTACCTGATGTCGGCCTTCAACCGGTGGCGCAAGCACGTCAAGGGCGAGCGCGCGTGGTTTCTGCTCGTCGAGCCGCAGCGCGCCTGCCTGGCGTATCTCGAAGGCGGACTATGCTCGGCCGTGCGCAATACCCGGGGAAACTTCGACGAGCCGAGCCAGTGGGCGGAGCTGCTCGACCGCGAGCGGCATCGAGTCGGCGCAGAAGGAGCATCCGAGCGCGTCTATGTCCACGCGCCCCGGAGCAGGAAAACCCCTTCGGCCCAAGCGCAGGGGTGGACTTTCAGCAGCCTTGCGCTCGCCCCGGCGGAGGGCCTGGCTCCCGCGGAGTCGGAACCGTTTGCCATGGCGCTTTGCGCCCTATGAACCCGCATCGAATCGAGCTCGATTACGTCGCCGCGCCGCGCCGCCCGTGGTGGATAGGCGCGTCGGTGCTGATCCTCGCGCTCGCGGTCGCCGGCGACATGGTTTGGCGCTATCGCGACGCCCGGCACCAGCTCGCCGCGCTCGATGCGGCGCAAGGCCTTCTCAAGGTCGACCGGCAGCCGCAGCGCGTCGTGCCCAAGGAACGGCTCGACGAGGAAGCGAAGATCATCGATGCGGCGGTGCGGCAGCTCACCCTTCCATGGGCGCAGATAATCCAGGCGGTCGAGGCGGCCTCGACCGGCGACGTGACCGTGCTGCAGCTGCAGCCGGAGACCCAGCAGCGCAACCTACGCCTGACGGCCGCGGGGAAAAACCGGGAAGCCATGCTCAGGTACGTGCGCCGCCTCGGCGAAACCCGGGTGCTTTCGGAAGTGCATCTGGTGAATCATCATGTCCAGACCGAAGATCCTTCGCGTCCGATCCAGTTCGGCGTGCAGGCGGCGTTCCGGAGCAACCGGTGAAGCGTGCCCAGGAATGGTTGCAAGCGCTGGGATCTGCCGGAATACTCGGCATCGGGGTCCTCATTTTCTGCGTCCCATTCTATTTTTCGGCGGTCCGTCCGGCGGAGAGCGAGCTGCAGGCGCAGCGCTCGGCAGCCGAGCGGCTGCACGCGCGCACTCCTTTCCAGCCCGTTTCGAGCGAAGGCCGCGCGGAGGAATTGCGTCGCTTCTACGGCCTGTTTCCCCCGCTGGAGAAGCTTCCGGACCAGCTCGAGCGCCTGTACGGCCTCGCGCGCGCCGCGAAACTCGAATTGCTGCAAGGCGAATACCGCCTCGAGAAACCCCCTTTCGGGATGGCGTTCTACCGCATCACCCTGCCCATCCGCGGGACCTATCCGCAGATCCGCCAATTCGTCGAAGCCACCCTCAAGAACATGCCGATCGCGTCGCTTGATGCGCTGCGCTTCGACCGCAAGAAAGCGGGCGATACGCAGCTCGAAGCCCAGGTACGCTTGACCATCTATTTCCGTCCCGCCAACGAAGGCGAACCCCCATGAAACCCTTCTCGAAGACCATTTGTGCGGCGCTCGCCTTGGCGCTCGTCGCGGCCTGCGCGAGCGACGCGCTCATCACGGACGCGCGAGCGCTGCGGAACGAAGGCCGCATGGACGAGGCGCTCGCGTCGCTAGAAAAAGCGACGCGGGAAGATCCCCAAAACCACGCCTACCGCTCGGAATATTTCCGCCTGCGCGAGGTCGCCGTCGCGCAATGGCTCGTCCAGGCGGACTCCCTGCGGGCAGCCGCGCGGTTCGAGACGGCAGCGGAGCTCTACCGCCGGGTGCTCAAGTACGACCCGGCCAACGCGCGGGCGACACAGGGCGTCGCGCAAACGGAGGTGGACGTGCGCCATCGCGCGCTCCTCGCCGAGGTGGACAAGCTCGTCAAGGCGGAAAAATACCGCGACGCCAGGGATGTTCTCGCTCCGGTGCTCGCGGAGAACCCGGCTCAGCGCGAGGCGCGCCAGTTGCAGCGGTTGATCGAGGAGAAGACGACCAAGCCCGCGGTGGCCCTCCTTCAGCTGAGGAGCTCGGTCACCAAACCCATATCCCTGGAGCTGAAAGACGTGCCCTTGCGCACCGTATTTGACGTGCTCGCGCGCGCGGCGAACCTCAACTTCCTGTTCGACAAGGACGTGCGCGCCGACCAGAGGACGACGATCGTCGTGCGCGATGCGCAGGTCGAGGACGTCATCAGGCTGATCCTCGCCACCAATCAGCTCGAGCAGAAGGTGCTCAACGAGACCACGGCGCTCATCTACCCGAACACGCCGCAGAAGCTGCGCGAATACCAGGACCTGGTGGTCAAGAGCTTTTATCTCTCGAACGCCGACGTGAAGCAGACCGCCAACCTGATCCGGACCATCCTGAAGACGCGCGACATCTTCATCGACGAGAAGCTGAACCTCCTGGTGATGAAGGACACCCCGAACGCGATTCGCCTCGCGGAAAAGCTGATCGCGGCGCAGGATCTCGCCGAGCCGGAGGTGATGCTCGAAGTCGAGGTGCTCGAAATCGGCTACAACCGGCTGATGGAGCTGGGCATTCGCTTCCCGGGCTCGTTGGGGGTCAGTCTCGTGGGCGCCGCCTCCGCTGCCGGGGCGAGCGGAACGCCCGGCGTTCTCACCCTGCCCGAAGCGCGCTCGCGCGACCAGAACCTCGTGAGCCTCACCTTCACCGATCCGCTGTTCCTGTTCTCGCTCAGGCAGACCGACGGCCGGACCAACCTGCTCGCCAATCCCCGCATCCGCGTGAAGAACAAGGAAAAGGCGAAAATCCACATCGGCGACCGCGTCCCGGTGATCACCACGACTGCCGCGGTGGCAGGGGGCTTCGTTTCCCAGTCGGTGAGCTACCTCGACGTGGGTCTGCAGCTGGAGGTCGAGCCCCTGGTCTATCTCGAGGACGATGTCGGCATCAAGGTCGGGCTCGAGGTCAGCAGCATCACCAACACCATCAACCCCCCCGGCGGGGGCACACTCGTCTACCAGATAGGCACGCGCAAAACCAACACGGTGCTGCGGCTGAAAGACGGCGAAACCCAGATCCTCGCCGGCCTCATCAGCGACGAGGACCGGCGTAGCGCCAGCCGCGTTCCGGGCCTGGGCGACTTCCCGGTGCTGGGGCGCCTGTTCTCCTCCACGAGCGACACCATCAACAAGACCGAGATCGTGCTCCTCATCACCCCGAAGCTGATGCGCAACCTCGCGCGGCCCGACGCGCGCACGACCGAGTTCGCCGCGGGCACCGAAGCTTCATCGAGCGGCGGCCCGCTCGGGGCGACGTCCTCGCCGTCCTCCTTCACTCCGGTCCAGCCCGCCGCGCCTGTATCGGTTCCGTCCCCGGGGACATCCGGGACCCCGCCGCAGGGAGGCACGATCGTGCCTTTCGGCGGCGTGCAACAGCAGTAGCGCGGGCCAGCCGCGTCCCATGGCCGGCGCTCGCGCTCCGGGAGTCGCCTCCCGGGGCTTTACCCTCATCGAACTCGTCATCACCGTGGCGATCGTCGCGCTGCTCGCATCGGTCGCGCTGCCCGTCAGCGAGCTCGCCGTGCAGCGCACCAAGGAGCAGGAGCTGCGCCGCACGCTGCGCCAGGTCCGCGAGGCGATCGACGCCTACAAGCAGGCTTCGGACGAGGGTCGAATCAAAAAATCGATAGGCGACTCGGGCTATCCCAAGAAACTCGAGGAGCTCGCCGAGGGCGTCGACGACCTGAAGAGCCCGAAGAAGGAAAAGATCTACTTCCTGCGCCGTATTCCGCGCGATCCCTTCAACGCCGATTCCACGCTTTCCGCCGTGGCCACCTGGGGCAAGCGCAGCTACGCGAGCCCGCCCGACGACCCCAAGGAAGGCGAGGACGTGTTCGACGTCTTCTCGCTCGCGCAGGGCAAGGGCATCAACGGCCAGCCCTACCGGGACTGGTAAAGCCGGTGCGGCCCCGTTCCGGATTCACTTTGATCGAGCTGCTGGTGGTGATGGCGATCATCGCCCTCCTGCTCAGCCTCGCCGTCCCGCGCTATTTCGGCAGCCTCGAAAGATCCAAAGAGGCGGTGCTGCGCGAAGACCTGTACCAGCTGCGCGACGCGATCGGAAAATACTACGGCGACAAGGGCAAGTACCCGGAGTCGCTGGATGCGCTCGCCTCGGAAAAATACCTGCGCAAGGTGCCCGTCGATCCGATCACCGAGAGCGCCACGACGTGGGTGGTGGTCGCGCCGGAGGACCCGCAGAAAGGCGGCGTGGTCGACGTGAAAAGCGGGGCGCAGGGCAAGGCGAGCGACGGCTCGACGTACGGAGACTGGTAGCGATGCACAATGATGTCATTCTGAGGGCGCAGCCCGAAGAATCTGCTTTTCCCGTTGTCGAAAAGCAGATTCTTCGCTTCGCTCAGAATGACAGACGGGCGGGCTTCACCTACCTGACGGTCCTTTTCGCGATCGCTTTCATGGGCCTGGGTCTCGCCCTCGCCGGGGAGGTGTGGCAGACCGCGCTCGCGCGGGACAGGGAAATGCAGGTGCTCTACGCGGGCAACCAGTACCGGCGCGCGATCGAGAGATACTACGTGAGCGGGCCGAGGCAATTTCCCAGGGCGCTCGAGGACCTGCTGAAAGACCCGCGCAAGCCCGGCACCGAGCGCTATCTGAGAAAGCTCTACTTCGATCCCCTGACCGGGAAGAGCGAATGGGGGATTGTAAAGGCGCCGGACGGCGGGATCATGGGCGTCTACAGCCTCTCGGAGGACAGCCCGAAAAAGGTCGCCAATTTCGCTTTCGCGAACAGGGAATTCGAAGGCGCTACGAAATACTCGGACTGGAAATTCCTCTACACCCCGGGGACCCAGCAGGTGCCCGTCGCGCAGCAGCTCCCCGCGCCCAACCCCGGGACTCAGCAGGTGCCTGTCCCGCAGAAAGTTCCCGTTCCCAACCCGGGGACCGAGCAGGCGCCCATCCCGCAGCAGCTCCCCGCACCGGGTGCGATGTAGGCGGAGGTCCTTCCCAATCGCACGGTCTCTTTCGGGGCTTCAGATCGGGTGCAGGCCCAGCGTCAGCCCCAGCGGCACGAAGACGATGGCGAAGGCGTTGCCGATCAGCACGAGCGAGGCGACGCGCTCCGGCTCCTGCTGATAGCGTTCGGCGAGGAGATAGTTGAGCGCCGCCGGCGGCAGGCTCGCGAAGAGCATGAGCTGCGCGAACTGCTCGGGCGGAAGGCGCAGCAGAGATTGCGCGAGGTAGGCTCCTGCAATCCCCCCCGCCGGGCAGACCACCGCGCCCAGCACGCCTACTTGCCAGCCGCGCTTCGACAGATCGGTGAGGCGCACTCCGAGGGCGAACAGCATCATCGGCAGCGTGGCGTCGCCCAGCATCTTCAGGCCCGTCATCAGTGCCCCCGGCACTTTCCAGGCGAAGACACTGAAGACGAGCCCCAAGACGCTCGCGATGATCATCGGCGAAGTCGCGAGCGCTTTCCATTCGGCGTGCCGGCTGACGATGCGGCTCCCGAGGGTGAACTGCAGGAGCGTGCTCGCCACCAGCAAGAGCACCATCCCCGCGAGTCCTGGACGTCCGAAGGCGAGCACCGCGAGCGGCAGGCCCATGTTGCCGCAGTTGTTGAACATCATCGGCGGCACGAAGGTGCGGGGACTGACATGCGCGAGCCGCGCGATCGGCCAGGCGATCAGCCCCGAGACGAGGATCACCGCCACGCCGCCCGCGACGAAAGCGGCGTTGCCCTCGAGCTGGAAGTCCTCGCCCGCGAGCGAAGTGAAAACCAGCAGCGGCCCCAGCACGTGGAGCGAGACGTGATTGAACGTTTTCAAGTCGGGCTGGTTGCGGCGCCCGTAACCGTAGCCGATCGCGATGATCAGGAACACCGGCCCGATGACTGAAAGGATGCGTTCGAGGACGAGCACGCTTATTTCGATTGCTGCGTGACGATTTCGGCGTACAGCTTTTCCCACTTTTCGCTTTCGTCCAGCACCGTCGCCGGATCGACGAACTTCAATCGCATTTTTGCGGCGCCCGAATCGATCCGCAGGTTGGTCGGCACGTAAGCGCCCTGGGCGAGGACCACCTGGCCTTCGCCGAGCATGAAGTCGTAGAACAGCACCGCCGCATGCGGATGCGGGGGCTTCCTGGACAGCGCGACGCCGTTGACGCGCGCGATCGCCGGCTCGATCGCATACCAGTCGACCGGGGCGCCCTTCTGCTTCAGCTTCTCGGCGTTGTGGTTGTAGACCGTGAGCGCGAAAGGCACCTCGCCCGTGGCGACGAGCCCGGCGAGCAGCGTATGCCCCTTGCGCACCGAGAGGCCGTTCCTCGCAACGATCTCGCGGAACAGTTTCAGACCCCTGTCCTCCCCGAGTTCCTTGACCACCGTCGCGAACCAGTCGACGTCTTCGGCCTCGATCCCCAGCCGCCCTTTCCACCGGGGTTGAAGAAAGTCCTGATACGACTTCGGCAGCTCCTCTTTCTTCACCAGCCTGGTGTTGTAGGCGTGGACGAACAGGTTGAGGCGGGTCCCGACCCATTCGCGGTGCGCCCTGACCGCCTCGGGCATGAGCTCGGGAAAACGCGGCGACACCGCCTTTTGCAGCAGCTTTTCGCGGTGGAGCGATTCGAGCTCTGGGCCGTTCGTTTCGACGACGTCGAAGTCGAAGCGGCCGGCCCGCGCCTCGGTGACGATGCGCTGCACCATCTTCTCGGAGCCGGCGCGCCAGAATTTCAGCTTCACGCCGTATCGCTTTTGAAAGGCCGCGGCGAGCGCATTGAGATCCTCGACCACGAGCGAGGAGTAGAGGTTGATTTCGCCCTCGGCCCGCGCGCCCTTTACGAGACGCTGTTCGCGATCGCCGCCCTCGTACAGGGCCAGCCCGGCGACATCGACCGGCTGCGCGCGCGAAGCCCCGGACGCGGCGAGCGAGCAAGCCACGACGAGCGGGAACAGCGCGGCGTGCGTCATTTTCCAGCTCAACCCGCCGCGTCCGCGATCAGCCCGGCCGCCTGAATCCCCGAAACGCAGGCTTCCTCGTCCTCTTCGCCCGTTCCGCCGCTCGCTCCGGCGGCGCCGAGGATCTCGCCTTTTTCGTTCCTGATCAGCACGCCGCCCGTCTGCGGCAGGAACTTTCCTTTCGCGGTCGCGGCGAGAGCAACGAAGAAATTCGGATTGTCCTTGGCGCGCTTGAGAAGCGCGCGGCTGGAGACGCCCATCGCGACCGAGGCCCACGCCTTTCCGAGCGCCACATCGAAGCGGAACATGCTCGCCCCGTCCTCGCGCTGCGCGGCCTTGACGTGGCCGGCGTCGTCGAGCACGACCACCGCGATCGGCTTGATTTTCATTGCCCTCGCCCGCTCCAGCGCTTTTTCGATAAGGGTATTGGCTTGCTTCAGGGTGAGTTTCGACATGCGTCCTCCGTGGATCCACCAGGATGTGACTCTCGCCGGATTATAAATGCAGCCCGGCAGCCGCTTCGCTACAATCGCATTCCCCTCTCATCCGCATGGAGGAGACGATGGCACGCAAATCCCGCAAGAAGGGCGCGACGCGCCCTCAATTCAAGTTGACGAGCCCCGATATCCGGCCGAACGGCCCGATCGCCCTGGAACAGGTCTTCAACGGCTTCGGCTGCTCGGGCCAGAACATCTCGCCCGCGCTCAGGTGGTCGGGCGCGCCAGCGGACACCCAGAGCTTCGCGCTGCTCGTGCACGACCCCGACGCCCCCACGGGCGGCGCCGGCTGGTGGCACTGGGTGGTGGTGAATATTCCGGCGAGCACGACCGGGCTCGCGAAGGACGCGGGCAGAGCCGACGGCTCCAGCCTCCCCATGGGCGCCGCGCAGATCAACACCGATTTCGGCGGCCCGGGCTGGGGCGGCCCCTGTCCGCCGGTGGGCGACAAACCGCACCGCTACAACTTCACGTTGTATGCGCTCAAAACCGAGAAACTGGATGTGGGCGGCTCGACCGCATCCCTCGCCGGCTATATGATCAATGCCAATGTGATCGGCAAGGCGAGGCTCACGGGGAAATTCGGGCGGAAGAAGTGACTATGGTAGCTGCTGAGGAGGACAAGCCATGAATCGACATTTCGCCGCGATCTTCGCGGCGCTCGCCGTTTTCGCCGCGTCTCCGGCGCCCGCGCAACAACCCGTCAAGCTCGGCCTGATCATGCCCTATTCCGGCCAGTTCGCCGACGCGGCGACGCAGATGGACAACGCCATCAAGCTCTACATGAAGGAGCACGGCGACACGGTGGCAGGCAGGAAACTCGAGATCATCCGCAGGGACACGGGCGGGGTCGCGCCGGACGTCGCCAAGCGCCACGCGCAGGAACTGGTGGTGCGCGACAAGGTCGATATCCTGGCCGGGTTCGTGCTCACGCCCAACGCCCTCGCCGCCGCGGACGTGTCCGCCGAAGCGAAGAAATTCATGGTGGTGATGAACGCGGCCACCGCGATCATCACGACCAAGTCGCCCTACATGGCGCGCACCTCGCTCACCGTGCCGCAGCTGAACGAGACCTTCGGCTCCTGGGCCTACAGGAGCGGCATCCGCAAGCTGTATACGATGGTGTCGGACTACGGTCCCGGACACGACGCCGAGGGCGCGTTCCAGCGCGGGTTCAAGGAGGCCGGGGGCGAGATCGTCGGCTCGGTGCGCATTCCGGTGGTGAATCCGGACTTCTTCCCGTTCGTGCAGCGCGCGAAAGACCTCAACCCGGAGGCGCTTTTCGTATTCATCCCCGGCGGCGCGCAGCCGGCCGCATTCGGCAAGGCGCTCGTGGATCTCGGCATCGATTCGAAGAAGACCCGCATCCTGGGCCAGGGCGAAATCACCGAGGAGAACGCGCTGAAGATCATGGGCGATGCCGCGCTCGGCTTGGTCACGGCCTTTCACTACGACCACAACCACAGATCCGCGGCGAACGCGAAATTCGTCGCCACCTACAACACGGCCTGGGGGCGCAACCCGGACTTCTTCAGCGTCGGCGGCTGGGACGGGATGCACCTCATCTATGAAGCCCTGAAGAAGACCGGCGGCAAGACCGACGCCGAGGCGCTCATCGCGGCCGCCAAGGGCATGAGATGGGAAAGCCCGCGCGGCGCGATCGCTATCGATCCGGAGACTCGCGACATCGTCCAGACGGTTTACATCCGCCGTGTCGAGAAGGTCGGCGGCCGGCTGCTCAACGTCGAGATCGACAAGATCGAGAACGTCAAGGACCCGGTCAAGGAGCGGATGAAGAAATAGCGCGATCGAACCCGCCGAAAATATCGGTCGGATCGCCCAAGACTTGAGTTATCCTCCGCACTTTTTGCGGAGCCGCAATGCACAACCCCTTCCAGAAAATCAAGCGCATCCAGGCGCGCACCTTTACCTCGCTGCCGGCGAAATTCCGCAACAAGCGCCAGACCGCCTGGTCCGATGCCAACCGGGGCGGAGCGCAGGTGGACAACTTCCTCGAAGGCCCCTCGTTCGACCGCGAGGGGAACCTGTGGTGCGTGGACATTCCGTTCGGGCGCATTTTCCGCATCGACCCAAAAGGAGAATGGGAGCTGGTCGTGCAGTACGACGGCTGGCCGAACGGGCTCAAGATCCACAAGGGCGGCTGGGTTTTCATCGCCGACTACAAGCGCGGCCTGATGCTGCTTGACCCGAAGTCCGGGAAGATCGAGACTTACCTCGCCACGGCGTTCAGCGAGGGCTTCAAGGGCCTGAACGACCTGCATTTCGCCGACAACGGCGATCTGTATTTCACCGACCAGGGACAGACCGGCATCGCCGATCCGAGCGGGCGCGTGTACCGCCTGCGCGCGAACGGCGAGCTGCAGCGCCTGGTGGACAATGCGCCCTCCCCCAACGGCATCACGCTCAACAAGACCAACACGCACGTGTACCTCGCCGTCACGCGCTCGCAGCAGATCTGGCGGCTGCCGCTCATGGCCGGCGGCACGCTTTCCAAGACCGGCGTCGCGATCCAGCTCTCCGGCGGCCACGCGGGCCCCGACGGCATCGAGGCGGACGAGGAGGACGGGCTCGCCGTGTGCCACCTCGGCGTGGGAGTCTGGCGCTTCGACTCGAACGCCCTTCCTACTCACATCGTACACGCGGGCAAACACCATCGCCTCATGACCAACATCGCCTACGGCGGCCCGAAACGCAGCACCCTGCACATCACCGACTCGCTCAACGGCGAGATCCTCACCGCCGAGATGCCGGTGCCGGGAAAGAAAATGTTCGCGCATAAATGAAGGAGTCGTCCATGAAGCCTCGTCGCATCGTCCCGCTTTTTGCTCTCGCGCTGGCGCTGCCCGCCGTCGCGCAGCAATACCCGGCCAAGCCCGTGCGCCTGCTGGTCGGCTACGCGGCGGGAAGCTCCACCGACATCGTCGGACGCGTGATGGCCGATCGCCTCGGCGCGCACTGGAAGCAGACCGTCATCGTGGAGAACCGCGGCGGCGCGGCGGGCAACGTCGCCGCTGAAGCGGCGGCGAAATCGCCGGGCGACGGCTACACCTTGCTCTTCGCACAAAACGGCCTCGCGATCAGCGCCGCCGCAGTTCCGAACTTGCCGTACAGCGCCGAGCGGGACCTGGTGCCGCTCGCGCCGGTCGCCGCGACGCCGCACATCCTGATCGTGGGGCCCGATTTTCCGGCGAAGAACGTGCAGGAACTGATCGCGCGTGCGAAAGCCCAGCCGGGCAGGCTGACCTTCGCCTCCTCCGGAGTCGGCAACTCCGATCACCTGTGCGGAGAGCTGTTCAACCTGATGGCCGGAATCACCGCGATCCACGTTCCCTACAAAGGCGGTGCGCCCGCCGTACAGGACGTGATTCCGGGGCGCGTCGCCTACTACTTCGCCGGAATGCCGGTCGGCCTGCCGCTCGCAAATTCGGGGAGGGCGCGGGCGCTCGGCGTCACGAGCAAGCAGCGCTACCCCGCCGCACCGAATGTGCCAACCATCGCCGAGCAGGGCCTCCCTCAGTACGAGGCGACACTGTGGCAGGGATTTTTCGCGCCCGCGTCGATTGCGCCCGACCTCGGCGCGCGCATCGCGCGGGACGTCGAGACCGTGCTCAAACAGCCCGAGACGCGCGCGAATCTGGCGAAAGTCGGCGTCGCGCTCTTCGAGGACAACCAGGCGAACTTCATAAAATTCTTCCACGCCGACATCGAGAAGTGGAGGACCCTCGTGAAGAGCACGAACCTGAAGCTCGAATAGCTCGAGTCCTAAAGATGCTGTCAACGAGCACGGCTGAAAACGGACGCCAACTGGCACAGAATTTTCGATTGATGCGTGTCGAGTTCAACCCCAAGGGGCAGGCAGAATGAAAACCACCAGTAAATATTTTGCAGCAGTGTTGTTGATGATCGTCGCCGGATGTGGTTCCAACCAAATCCAGCTCGGGAAGCCATGGCAATTACCGGAACCAACCGGACCCGAGGACGCCCTGATAATCGGATATGTCATCATCGGCGATAAAGAAGATCCCTTGACGCCGGAGTACGTGCGGATTCTTGGAAAGGGAAAGGTGTACGGAGGCATGGGGTTGAAGGGTATCGGCGAGAAGACCGATGTTTTTAGTGACGGCCGCTTCGTCGCCCGCGTCAAACCCGGCGTATTTAATTTCAATGCATTCTACGCAAACAAGACCATGTACCAAGTCGCAACCGATGCAAAAACCGCGGTGTGGTTCACGGTCGCACCGGGGCAGATTCACTACGTCGGCTCATATCATGCAAAACACACGCGTGCCGACAGGCCCTGGAGGCCCGGCGAATTCAGTACCGAGCGCATCGACAAACCGAGCGAACGCGAGCTCCTTCAATGGTTGCTCACCGTAAGTCAAGGAACGGGATGGGAAGCAAGAGTGCGCCGGCGCGCGGGGAGTCCCGCTTTACCGTCCGCAACTTACGCCCCGGGGAGTAAGGCGAAGCCTCCCTAACGGCAGCTTGTGCCGTGCGGCCGCGCTCGTTATGACTCAAGCAACAGACCAGCTCAAGCCCAAGAAACCGCTAGAGGCACCATGAAGCCCCGCCCTCCACTTTCCCACACCCTTAGCGCCCTCCTCCTCTTGCTTGCCCTCGCAGCTCCATCGCAGGCGCAGCAGGACTACCCCGCTCGCCCGATCCGCTTGATCACTGCGGCCGCGCAGGGCGGCACATCCGATATTCTCGCGCGCACGTTCGCCGTGCATCTCACCGAGTCGCTCAAGCAGCCGGTGGTGGTGGACAACCGCGCGAGCGCGTCCGGGGTGATCGCCGGGGAGCTGACCGCGAACGCGCCGCCCGACGGCTACACGCTGCTCCTCGCCTACCACCAGCACACGGTGAACGCGGCGCTGAATCCGAAGCTGCCGTATCACCCGGTGAACAGTTTCGCGCCGATCACGCAGCTCACCAGCGCAGGACTGATGCTGGTGGTGAACCCGGCGACTCCGGTGGCGAACCTCAGGGAGTTCATCGACTGGACGAAGAGCTACAAAGGAGCGCTGAACTTCGGCTCGGCTGGCATCGGCACCGGCGGGCATCTCGCGGGCGAGCTCTACAAAGTGATGACAGGCGTGAAGGCCGAGCACATCCCGTACAAGGGCGCTGGGCCGGCCCTGATGGATTTGATCGCCGGGCAATACCACTTCAATTTCTCGGGCATCCAGCCGGCGCAAGTCCAAGTGCGCGCGGGCAAGCTGCGCGGGCTCGCGGTCACCGCGCCCAAGCGCCTCGCGGTCCTACCCGATCTGCCCGCGGTGGCGGAAGAGCTGCCCGGGTTCGAGTTCGTCGGCTGGTACGGCGTGATCGGACCCGCGGGCCTGCCCGCGCCCATCGTCGCGAGGCTTCACGACGAGTTCGTCAAGGTCCTCAACCGGCCCGATGTGCGCGAGCGCATCGTGGCGGACGGATCGGAGCCCGTCGGAAGCTCGCCCGAGGAATTTCGTCTGTTCATGCTCGCCGATCTCGCCAAGTGCGCGAAGCTCGTGAAAGAGAGCGGGGCGAAGCTGGATTGAACGGGTGGAAACCGCAGGGTCCCTAGGCCAAAGAGAGTGCAATGCGCACCGCGATCATCATTCTTGGAGGTTTTGTGCTTTGGGCGGTCTGCCTTGGAATCGCGAAGCTCCTTGCCAGTTCCAGCTCGTCGTCCATGACCTATGCCACCACGGCATTCGTCGCCATCTGGTTTGTGGCGGCCGCTTCCAACATGTGGATCGGCGTGTCGCAGGCCGATTACTCGTTCCGGGAAGAGCTGCCGATCTTCCTGTTGATATTCCTGCTGCCGGCTGCGGTGGCGGTCTTCGTGAGGGGGAAGTTTCTTTGAGGATGAGGCTACGGGGGCGCGTGGCTCACGCAGCGGTCGGTGTCTGGATGTGAGCAACAGCATCGCGCCCAAAGGGCACGAGAATTTCAGACGCTTCTTCGGTATCTGAAGTTGGTCAAGGAAGGAACAATTATGAAAGCTCAGCCGCTTCTGATCGCGCTCACCTTGGTGAATCTGGCGCTTCTGAGTTTCACGCTCGCGCAGATACATCCGGCGGTCGCCGAAGGCGCCCTGCCGGTGCTGCGAGGCCGTGCGCTCGAAATTGTCGATGAGCGGGGCCGGGTCCGGGCGTCCCTCAACGTGCTGCAGGGGACACAGCCGAACGGCGAGACGTACCCCGAGACCGTGCTGTTGCGCCTGATCACCGAGCGCGGACGTCCGTCGGTCAAGATCGGCGCCTCGGAGCAGGCCGCGGGAGTGAGCTTAGCCGGCCCTACGAACACGAAGGACACGTACGTGATATTGGAGGCGAAAGGCACGGCGAGCTCGTTGAAATTGAGAAACGAGGATGGCCGGGAGCAGATCATCAAGCCGTAGCGTGAAAGCACTCGCGGCGATTCTCGCAGCGGCCGCGCTGAGCCTCGCCGCTCCGGTCGCGCTGTCGCAAACCTATCCCAGCAAGCCGGTCCGCCTCGTGGTGCCTTTCGCCGCCGGCGGAACCACCGACACCGTCGCAAGGCTTCTCAGCCAGAAGCTCCCGGAGCGTCTCGGGCAGCCGGTGATCGGCGAGAACCGCCCGGGCGGAGATTCGATCATCGGAGCCGAGGCCGTCGCCAGGGCGGCGCCGGACGGATACACGATATTTCTCGCGACGTCCTCGACGATCGCGATACTGCCGCACACGAGGAAAGAGCTTCCGTACGATCCGTTCAGGAGCTTCGTCCACGTCGCGCAGATCGCGTACATCCAGTTCGTGCTCGCGGTGAACCCTGCCCTTCCCGCCGCGAGCGTCGCCGAGCTGGTCGCGCTCGCGCGCGCGAGGCCCGGGCGATTGACCTACGCCCGCGGCAGCGAGGCGGGCCATATCACGGCGGAGATGTTCAAGGCGGCGACCGGGACGGACATCGTCCACGTGCCGTACAAGGGCAGCGCGCC